>Ga0256405_10006613_pt1 | contig 18368 bp, 15 predicted proteins | sample RumenRJG_02DNA_FD_189096 | JGI IMG/M metagenome (GOLD analysis project Ga0256405, IMG submission 189096) | Bovine rumen microbial communities from Lethbridge, Alberta, Canada - RJG_02 | ecosystem: Host-associated > Mammals > Digestive system > Stomach > Rumen | place: Canada: Alberta... | reverse complement strand
TACTCACAGGCAAGGCGAACCCCTCAGGCAAGCTCACAATGACTTGGCCCATCGCCGCTACCGACCACCCCTCGACGAAGAACTTCCCACAGGAACTTGATGCCTATACTTTCCGTGAGATGATCGGTTGGGGCGCACAGATTCCCGGACGTGACTATACCAACCACGACGAGGACATCTATGTAGGCTACCGCTATTTCGACACCTTCCAGAAGGAAGTCGCCTACCCCTTCGGTTTCGGTCTCAGCTATACCACGTTCAGTTTCTCTAAGCCTGTGGTAAAAGCTAAGGGTAAGGATGCTGTCGAGGTGTCTGTCACCGTCAAGAATACTGGTGCAGTCGCAGGTAAGGAGGTTGCTCAGGTTTATGTAAAGGCACCCAAGGGACGTCTTGAGAAACCTGTACAGGAGTTGAAGGCCTTTGCCAAGACCCGTGAGTTGAAGCCAGGAGAGGCTCAGATTCTGACGATGGTCATCCCTGTGCGCGATCTTGCCTCATTTGATGAAGCCAACAGTCAGTGGATCACCGAAGCAGGTACTTACACCTTCTGCATCGGCAACAGTAGTCGTGATATCACTGCTACCGCTCAGTTGAAACTTGCGGAGTACACTGAGAAGACTACCAGTGCACTTGCTCCCCAGCAAGAACTCAACCTGCTGAAGCAGTAAAACAGTAGCATTGGTGATCAATTCTCAAGATCGTCAGATTCTACAATTAGCCCTACCATCGATCATTTCAAACATCACAGTTCCACTGCTTGGAATGATCGATGTGGCTATTGTTGGGCATATGGGCAGTGCCGTTTATATCGGTGCTGTGGCCGTGGGTTCTATGATCTTCAACCTCGTGTACTGGCTCTTCGGATTCCTACGCATGGGTGCCAGTGGAATGACAGCCCAGGCATTTGGACGCCGTGACTTAACAGAGGTAACCATGCTGCTATCCCGTTCCTTAGCCATTGCCTTAGGTATTGCCTCCTTATTGATCATCTTACAGATACCACTGAAAGGGTTGATGTTCTGGCTGATAGGACCTACAGCCGATGTCGTGCCATTCGCCTCAACCTATTTCGATATTGTCATCTGGGGGGCTCCTGCCTCACTCGCCTTGTTTGCACTCTCAGGCTGGTGCATCGGCATGCAGAACACCCGTATTCCGATGATGGTCAGTATCATGCAGAACATCGTCAACATTCTGGCATCGCTGACATTGGTCTATGGTCTGCACATGAAGATCGAAGGTGTAGCGCTGGGTACTGTCATCGCTCAATATGCCGGTTGTCTGATGGCGGTCTTGCTGATACTGCATACTTACGGTCGTCTGCGTGCCTATTGGAAACTGAAAGGCACATTCGTGCGTCAATCCATGATAAAGTTCTTCAACATCAATCGGGATATCTTTCTTCGTACCCTCTGTCTGGTGGCCGTCAATCTCTATTTCACATCGGCAGGTGCCAGATACGGGGCTGTGATCCTCTCTGTCAACACCGTACTGATACAACTCTATCTGCTCTTCTCTTATTTCATGGATGGTTTTGCATACGCAGGCGAAGCCCTCGGAGGCCGCTATTACGGTGCCCGTAACTACAGGGAGCTGCGCCAGATGATCCAACATCTCTTCGGATGGGCTTTTGTGATGACTGTCGTCTATACCTTAATATATATAATAGGAGGTATGGAGATTGTCCGCATCCTGACAGACGAACCTCATGTCATTGAGACGGCTACCGAGTATATCCCATGGGCATGGCTCATCCCTGCAGCTGGTGCTGCTGCCTTTATCTGGGACGGTCTCTTCATCGGCTTCACGGCTACGCGCGGTATGCTGGTGTCGTCGTTCGTCGCCGCCCTGATCTTCTTCTCCACCTATCGCCTCACAGTCAATATCATGGGTAATCACGGGCTTTGGTTAGCCCAAGTCATATACCTGTCTGCACGGGGTATTCTGCAAACAGGCTGGTATCACATAAAGCTAAAAGCTTTATTTCATTAATATTTAACTTTATAATCACAAATGTACAAACCAAGATTCAACAAGCGCCAGGTCTTAGTGTTCCGACAGTTCGGAAACAAAGGCTACTCGCTATTCAGTTGTCTGGGTCGCGAGGTCGTGTGCAGTGTGCTTTCTGTAGCCACACTGACCTATGCCTCCGCAGAGAGTGTCTCGACACATCCTGTCGTGACAGACTCCACCGCCATGACAACAGCACGCGAGATGCAACTCGAGGAGGTCAGTATAACTGGCTCCAGGGCGCCCCTGACGAAGAGTCAGGCTGCGAGAATGGTCACTGTACTGGACCGCACAGATATTGCGCAGGCTCCCGTACAAAGTATTAACGATCTGCTGAAATACGCCGTCGGCGTTGATGTCCGTCAGCGAGGACCTATTGGTGCCCAGACTGACATCTCCATCAGAGGCGGTACCAGCGAACAAATCATCATCTTACTCAACGGCATTAATATCTGTGACCCTCAGACAGGTCATAATGTGATGGATCTGCCCATCGACCTGAGTGAGATCGTGCGCATCGAGGTACTCGAAGGGCCGGCAGGACGTATCTACGGCACTTCATCACTTGTCGGCGCCATCAACATCGTCACCCACCCTGCTGCAGAGACCAGTGCCGACTTCTCACTCGAAGGTGGCTCTTTCGGCTATGGCAGAATCAGTGGCAGAGGTAATCTGAAACAAGGCCGATGGAACAATCAGATCAGTGCAAGTTATAGTCGTAGTGATGGTTACAGCCGTTCGGCAGATGGTTCGCTGAATACTGATTTCAGCGGTGGCAAAGCCTTCTATCAAAGTCAATACGAAGATGAGGCCGTGCGAGTAAACTGGCACGTGGGTTTTTCCGACAAAGGTTGGGGATCAAGCACTTTCTATGCCTCACCCAAATGGCAGGCCGATAACCAGTACGAACACACCACCAAGTTTTTCACCGCTATTCAGGCTCAGACAAAATGCGGACGCCTGCGCTTTGCGCCCAGCATCTATTGGAACCAGAACCGAGATCGCTACGAGGGCTATCGGGGACAACCGGAAAGAATGAAATTCAACCGCAACCGGACAGATGTCTATGGTGTGAATCTCAGCAGTTACCTTGACTGGATCGCCGGACGCACAGCCTTCGGTGCAGAATTGCGTAATGAAGATCTGGTGAGTGGGAACTTAGGCGAGCCACTCTCACAGCCCGAAGGTGACTATACGTTAGGTGTAAACCGTACGAACATCAGTGGTTATCTGGAACATAACCTGTTGTTCAAGGATTTTACCCTCTCCGCAGGACTGGTGGCCGTCAAGAACACTTGGAACAACAAGCACTTTACCGTCTATCCCGGTGTAGATGTCAGTTACCGGCCCCATCAGGACTGGAAACTGCATGCCTCGTTTAACACCTCACTGCGGATGCCTTCGTTCACGGAGATGTACTATAAGGTTCAGGGCTACAGTGCCGATCCCCATCTGAAACCTGAAGAGATGCAAGCCGTTGAGTTGGGCGTCAACTATCAACACAAAGGATTCTATGGCACAGCAGTCATCTGGCATCACCACGGCAAAAACATGATCGATTGGATCATGGATACTTCCAAAGGTAGCGATGCCATCTGGGAAAGTGTCAACCACACGACGATCAATAGCATCGGTGTGGAACTAACGACCAAATTCGACTTCACCCAGTTGCTGCCCTCCCAGCAGTTCCTGCGCACCTTCACCCTCAACTACAGTTATATCGATCAGGATAAGCAACAAGAAGAAAACATTGTGTCGCAATACGCACTGGAGTACCTGCGGCATAAACTGGTGGGGCATGTCTTGTTACAGTTGTATCGTCGGCTCGACCTCAGTTTGACTGTCAGATGGCAGGATCGCGTTGGCTCTTATACCGATTTTGACGGACATGTCAACGACTACCAACCCTATTGTCTGACAGATGCCCGACTCTCCTGGCATCAAGGGAAATGGAAACTCTATGTGGAAGCCAACAACCTGTTCGATATCAGTTATCACGACTATGGTTTGGTGGAAGAACCAGGCAGATGGCTGATTGCAGGTGTCAGTATCCATCTATAACAATAATAGCTCGCCAGTTGGCGGGCTATTATCTTATTTCTTCAGCATAAACGAATTCTCAATACTGCTCAGTTCGGCAGAGAAGGCATGATCCACTTTCAGACGCTGTTCGATGGTGTTACAACTGTGGATCACCGTGGAGTGGTCGCGCCCACCGATCAACTGTCCGATACGACCTGCAGGCATCTTCGTGTATTTCTGAGCCAGATACATCGACACCTGTCGCACCTGTACGAAATTGCGCTTACGGCTCTTACTGAACACGTTTTGCTGACTCACACCATAATGGTTGCAAACCTTCTCGAGGATATCATCGATGGTCAGCGGATGGTTGTCCACCTTGACGGCACGCTTGATGACACGCTCAGCCAGACGCATATCCACATTCGAGTTGTAGACAATCGAATAAGCCATCAGCGAGTTCACCACACCTTCCAGGTCACGCACGCTACCATTGGCCGTTTCTGCAATATACTGGATCACCTCTGCAGGAATCTTCAGACCGTCACGACGGCACTTCGCATTCAGGATATCCACACACAACTGCACGTTGGGTTTCTCAAGTTCGGCAATGAGACCGCAGGAGAAACGTGTCAGCAGACGATCCTTCATACCCTGCAGATCCACTGGGGGACGATCGCTGGCAAGAATGATCTGCTTGCCGCAACGGAAAAGATGATTGAAGATATGGAAGAAGGTGTCAAGCGTCTTCGGAGAGTTCATCCACTCCTGGATATCATCGACGATCAACACGTCAATCGACTGATAGAAGGTGATGAAGTCATTGGTGGTGTTATGACGGACTGAATCCGTGAACTGCACCTGAAACAGACGTGCAGAGACATACAACACACGCTTCTGAGGATAGGTCTCCTTGCAGCGCACACCGATGGCATTGATCAGATGCGTCTTTCCGCAACCGGAGGGGCCATAGATATAGAAGGGATTGAAAGTGGTCTTACCCGGATGTTCGGCAATCGAGAGTCCGACGGTGCGAGGCAACTTATTGCTGTCACCTTCTATATAATTATTGAAAGTCTTCTTGGGATCCAACTGGGGATTCAAATCCTGCGGTACGGCTGCATCCAATGTGGAAGGTGCCTTGTTGCCGCCATGTAAGGGCTGTGGAGCCGCAATCTCTGCAGGACACTCACTATCTACATCCTGAACAATACCATGACCCTTGTCGGTGACAATCCGATAGCGGAGGGTCACATTAGCATCAAACACCCGCGCGAGTACCTTACTTAATAGTCCAACGTAGTACTGCTCCAAGTACTCGTACACGTACATACTTGGAACCTGCACCAGAAGCGTATGCTCTGCCTCAGAGTACGACTCGAAGACAATTGGCGCAAACCACGTTTTAAACTGCTGCTCAGTAACATTTGCCTCAATCAGATGAAGGCATTTGTCCCAAAGCGCCTGATGACTATTCTCCATTCGACGGCTATTATTATTCAGTTGTTAATTTTCTCTTTAGGTAGAGTTGATGATTGTGAGTGCAAAGGTAGGTGTTTTTTTTGATTCCTGCAAATGTAAAAAAATCGGTATCGTGTGTACAATCAATACCAACCTCCTATTTTTGTGGCAGTTATAATGTTTCACGGGGTATCACTAATGTTACCCCCCTTGCATAATTCAAACACCCTAAAATAAGGCAATTGCAGACGAGGCTTTTACATATCAAGCCAATTCCACTATTTGGACAGAATCTAAATTACTTATCTTTTTTGCCGAAAACAGAGAAGTGAACATAGCGTTTCGGATGCTGTTTCAGGTCAATCACCAGCGAGTCGGCATGCATCATCGTAGAATTCAAGTTGTTATACAATTGCGGGTCGCGCATAAGCAGTCCGAGGGTACCTTCGTTGCTGTTCAACTTAGCCGTCATCTCCTCCACATTCTGAAGGGTCTGGTTGACTTTCGCCATCGTTGCAGCCAGATCGAGTTCGTTCAGATTACGAGTCAGATCATTGGCATTGGCGAGCATTCCATCGGCGTTTTTCAGCATCGACGGCATCTGATTATTCAGACTGGCTGTCATGGTATTCAACTCATTCGACGTCTTTTTCAGATTCGCTGTGATATCATCAATATTATGCAGGGAGTTCTTCAGGGCTGGGTCAGACAGGAGCATATTGACGTTAGCCAGGATAGAATCGAGTTTCGGCAACATCTTCTGGATCTGAGGCACCATACCGGCAGCCATACCCATCACACCACTTTGCAAGCCACCAGTAATCGTATCACCAGGCTCAACCAAATCATAGGCATTCGGACCCAGCACCAGTTCGAGTTTGATGTTACCCAGCAGATCACTGACAATCTCTGCCGTACTGCCCTTGGGGAGACGCATCTCCTTATTCAAGCCTACCACAGCCACGATATGATCCTGATGCTCGTAGTCATAGATGATATTCTCCACGACACCTACCCTGAAACCGTTGGCATAGACGGGACTTGATGCCGACAGGCCTGTGATGTTATCAAACTTCACAAAATATTTGCTGTCTGATGAAAACATGGTCAGACCCTTAAGGAACTGAAGGCCGAAATACAACACGACAACTCCCACTACGGCCACAAGACCTATCTGGATTTCCTTGCTGAACTTATTCATATATCTCTTGTTTATTTCTTCGATTTAAACTCCCTGATAGCCTCCACAACGTTCATTCTGCTGCCATCCTTGAAGGCAATGACGAATGCCTCTGGGAAGTCGGCAAGCAACTCTTTACGGAGACGGTTGATGGCATTATAGTCCTCTGATGCACCTATCGTGTACTTATACATACCGTTCTCCTGATAGAACACGGCATCCTTGTGCTTCTTGAAACGGGCGTCTGTGGCCTTCAACTTCACCGAACTGGCGAAAATCTGCACTTTGAAGACGGGGCCTGCAGGCTGTGGCTGAGGCGCTGCCTCGGGCACTGGTGTAGGCGCAGGTGCGGGCGCAGGTGCGGGCTGTATAGGTTGAACTGGCTGAACAGGTTGAACTGGCAGAACTGGCTGTGATATCTCCTTCACAGGACTCAGGTCTATCTGATCCAAGCCCTCAGGCATCTCAGGCACGACGATAGTCTCTACCTTCACGGGCTCTTCCTTCACACGTTCCTCCCTCACGCGCTCTGCCCTCACCTCTTTCTGAGGCACGATCTGCGGAATGACGATCTCCTTATCCTCAGGCTCTACCTGGAAAGGAATGGTGATATTGCCTCCATGCTTCTTCCGATAGGCCAGGAAGGCATTGAAGATACCACGGGCGTATTCTTCTTCGGCAGCCTTTGAGTTCATGTACTGCTCTTCGTCGCGCGTAGAGATGAAGCCGAGTTCTATCAGACAGCCGGGCATCGACGAGAGGCGCAGCACTGCCAGGTTATCCTGCTGGGCACCCATATCCTGACGCCCCGTAGCCCTACAGACATAGCGCTGCATATATTTCGCCAACTCCACACTGTTCTCCATGTTCTTATCCTGAATGAACTCAAACATGATGTTACTCTCAGGCGAATTTGGGTCGTAGCCGTGATAGGTATGCTTATAGTCTTTCTCAAGGAAGATCACCGAGTTCTCACGCTTGGCAACCTCAAGGTTCTGCATGACACCAGTCTTCTTACCCGTACGCTTACTTGAGCCAAGGGTATAGGTCTGGAAACCGCGTGCCACCCTACCCTTCGGCAAGGCGTTGATATGCAGGGAGATAAAGAGGTCGGCCTTGTTGCGGTTGGCAATCTCGGCACGCTTATAGAGTTCCACAAAGACATCGGTCTTACGGGTATAGATCACCCGTACATCCGGGCAGTTGCGCTCCACCATGCGTCCGAAGGCCAAGGCAAACTTCAGCGTGAGGTTCTTCTCTTTCGAGATGGCACCTACGGCACCCGCATCATGCCCCCCATGACCTGCATCGATGACAAGGGTGAATTTTTGGTTTGCAGCATCGGCCGACACTACAAAGCAACATATGGTTATCAGGAATAATACAATCTTCTTACGCATACCTTATTATAAAAGCGGTGCAAAATTACGTATTATCTTTCAGAAACCCAACGTTTATTATACACTTTTATCATTTATTAAGTGTATTTCCACGCCAGCCCCTTCAATATCGGCTCCCATCGGGGGATTCTGCTTCATCAGCGTTAAGTCTATGGATGTCACTGAAGGAAAGTGCTGGCCGATGGTCTGCACGATGCGCCCAGCCACGTGCTCGAGCAACTTCGACGGCTGTTTCATCTCCTGCTTCACAAGGTCATAAACCTCTGCATAGTTGAGCGTATCGCCCACCTCGTCGCTCTCCATCGCCTGTTCCAGCGGATAGCCGATGCGCAGGTTGACGATGAAGTCGGCTCCCACCTTCGTCTCCTGAGGCATCACCCCATGGAAGGCATGAAAGCGCACATCCTTCAAAATGACATATCCTTCAGTCAGTTTCACTTCTCACTCCTCGTTTTTCACTTCCTCCTCACTACCAGGGATATACTTCTTCAGGGCACGCTCGACACCAGTCTTCCAGGTGTTGATACTCTCATCCTTCAATGAAAGCGAGGCCACAAGCTTGATCACATGTTCGAGCGGCATACGGTAGCGCAGCACCCCTGAGATCAGCTTCGCATAGTTCCAGTATTCTGGGTTAAACTTCTCCGAGAGCCCCTCCACGGTGGTCTTATAACCGCGTTTGTTCTCAAACTGGAAGTCATAACGCTTCGATCCGTCGGGGTTCACCTGCTTGATGATCTTGCCGTGAGTCACCGTCTTGGGCAGCATGATACCCTCCTCATCGTCCTGAAGACCAGTAAATATCTCATAAGGATAGCCATCCAACAAGCCTACGAGGGCCACCCACTTCTCCTTATTATTCTGGAAACGCACCACATCGCACTCCAAAACCTGCGGGCGCACCTCGGTCACCTCGGGAATCACGGTCATCAGCCGCTGCTCCAGCAGCGCTATGATCTGCTCCTCACTCAGCGGGGCGTTCTGTTTCTGACCAGCCACAGCCAACTCATGCGCCACACGCTTCAATGTCTCTTTACGAATATCTTCTTCCATCACTTGATTGATTTTTCCGATGCAAAGATACAAAAATAATCCGAATGAGCAAATTTCACCTCACTTAAAATGTTAAAAGTTACCCGTTTTGGAAAACTTTTTGTATCTTTGCAGCCAAGAAATGATTCAAAGATGAAAACAATACTCACAAGAAGGACCATCCGCAAATATGCCGACCGCGAAGTTAGCGAAACGCTGCTAAACCGTTTATTTTCAGAGGCTGCACGCACGCAGACAATGGGAAATCTGCAACTTTACAGCGTGGTTATCACCCGTTCAGAAGAGATGAAAGCAAAGCTCTCGCCTGCACATTTTAATCAACCGATGGTGAAAGCGGCGCCCGTAGTGCTGACCATCTGTGCCGACTTCAACCGCACGAGTGTGTGGGCGCGCAACCGCAAGGCGACACCCGGTTACGACAATTTCCTGTCGTTCATTAATGCCGCCACCGATGCGCTGCTGTTCACCCAGACACTCTGCAACCTGATGGATGAGGAAGGACTGGGCTACTGTTACCTCGGCACCACTGTCTATATGCCCCAGATGATCATCGACACGTTGCAGTTGCCGAAGCTCGTAATGCCCATAGCCACGCTCACCGTAGGCTGGCCTGCGGAAGAGCCTCCCCTCTCCGACCGTCTACCCAACGCCTCGTTTGTGCACAGCGAGACCTATCAGGACTACACCCCCGCCGACATCGACACCTATTATACTGCTAAGGAACAACTGCCCGAGAACCGCCACTTCTGCGAGATTAACCAGAAGGAGACGCTGGCGCAGATCTTCACCGACATCCGTTACACGAAGAAAGACAATGAGGCAATGTCAGCAGGTCTGCTCGAAGCGTTGAAGCATCAAGGGTTCCTGTAAGCAGATTTTTTCATTAAAAGAAACTACCCAGCAGTGACGCAAGGTCAACCGCTGGGCAGCGAAATATCTTAACGCAGTTGCGATAACCGCGTATAACGAAATCAATCTTCTTCCAAGACCACAGGCTTGTACTTCGGCACCAAGGTCTTCATGATGCACCAGCCGATGAGATAGGCAACGGCACAGCCACAGAACACCACCATGTAAGCAGCGGGCTTACCTTCGAAGCCGAAGAACTGGAATGCACTACCCTGCTCAAGCGCCCAGGTAAAGAAGAAACCAGAGCCCATGTTGATCGCCATCGAACCCAGTCCGCCGACAGCCGTACCCAGTCCCACGAGCGTACCGATGGTGCTCTTGGGGAACATATCACCGACAGTTGAGAACAGGTTGGCACTCCAAGCCTGATGACCAGCGCCTAGCAGTCCGATGAGGATAGCAGGCCACCAAGCACTGTAGGCACCGAGCGGCTGAGCCAGCAGTCCGAGTACGGGGAAGCAGGCGAAGATGAACATTGCACGCATACGCCCCAGATAGGGGTTCATGCCACGCTTCTCAACGAAAAACTTAGGCAGATAGCCACCACCGATAGAGAGCAGCGTCACGATGGCATAGAGCGTAAAGATAAGGGCGATACCCATGGCAGAGTCGGAGGTGTAACCATACTGGTCAGAGAAGTAGGCAGGCGCCCAGAAAAGGAAGAACCACCATACACCATCCGTCATGAACTTACCCACGATGAACGACCATGTCTGTCTGTAGGTGAGACACTTGAAGAACGGGATAGCCTTCTCCTCCTGTTTCTCAGCACCACGGTCCTGACACTCTGCCAGATCCACATCCTGCTCGATATAGTTAAGTTCTGCCTGATTCACGCGCTTGTTCTTGCGTGGTTTGTCATACAGCCATATCCACAGGCCCATCCACACATAACCCAGTACACCGATGATGATGAAAGCCATCTCCCAGCCCCACGCACGAGCCAACAGGGGAATCGTGGCAGGCGCAGCCAGCGCGCCCACAGACGCACCACTGTTGAAGATAGAGGTAGAGAAAGCACGATCCTTGGCAGGGAAATACTCCGCCGTAGCCTTGATGGCAGCAGGGAAGTTACCAGCCTCACCGACAGCGAGGATCAGACGACAAGAGAGGAAGAGCCATACGGAGACGGTGGCGATGGCCACGGCAGCGTCGGAGCCAGCCTGTACCAGTTGCAGGGCCTCGATGCTAGGATAACCCTCGATGTTCATCGTCACCCAGCCACAGCCAGCATGCAGAACGGCACCCGTTGACCACACGAAGATCGCAATGAGATAGCCCTTTTTGGTGCCCATCCAGTCGATGAATTTACCTGCGAAGATGTTGGCGATGGCATAGAATAATGAGAACATACCGGTAATGAAGCCATAGTCGGCATCAGTCCAGTGGAAGTCAGCGGCAATGAAGTCCTTCCAAGTGAGTGACAAGACCTGACGGTCCATATAGTTGACGGTGGTTGCCAGGAATAGCAACGCACAAATGACCCAACGGAAATTGGACATTTTGGTAGTTTGTACAGGTGTCATAGTTTATCGGATATCAATTACGGGAATATTGTCTTTATCGTTATAGAAAAGGTTCTCACCAGCCATACCCCAGATGAAAGTATAGTAGTAAGTACCGGCAGCGGCGTGCATCGACCACTCGGGGCTCATGATGGCCTGCTCGTTGTGGAGCCATACGTTACGGCTCTCCTGAGGCTGACCCATCACGTGAGAGATGGTCTGACCCTCGGGCAGGTTGAAGTAGTAGTAAGCCTCGATACGACGGCCATGGGTGTGAGGCGGCATGGTGTTCCATACGGCACCCGGATTCAACTGAGTCAGACCTAACTGCAACTGACAGGGACCTTCCTCCAATACATCGTTCACAATGAGTTTATACACCGTGCGGTTGTTGGCTTCCTCTACAGTGCCTACAGGTCCCCATACGGCAGCCTTCAGCGAACCCTTACGGCCATCGAGGGTGATCCACTGGGTCTTGTAGTGCTGATGAGCCGTGGCGGAGTTCAGATAGAACTTTGCGGGGTTCTTGGGATCCTTCGAACGGAAAAGCACTTCCTTGTTCACATCCTTGTCCTTAGCGATATGGCCACGTCCGACGTAAAGGGCCTCCTTCGGAGAGAGTGCGTACTCCTTACCATCGACAATCACCACACCATCACCAAGACCGCAGTTCACAATGCCGATCTCGCGGTTATATAGGAAATACTTCTCCTTGATGGTATTGTCAACATCAAGTCCTAACTCCCAGAAGTTCTCCAACTTCAACGTGGTGTTCACAGGCATGGCACCACCGAAGATGAAACGGTCGTAATGGGAATAAGTGAGCAGAATAGAGTCTGCAGCCATCACCTTCTCCATCACAAAACGCTCACGAAGCAGTTTCGTGTCGTAATGCTTCACGTCCTCAGGATGGCAAGCCGTCTGGAACTTCACATGCTGAGCACCGACAAACCTGTCAGCCTCCTGTGCATGAGCAGCAGATAACGAAAGGGCAAACGCCCCTGCAATCATCAGAATTGTTTTCTTCATTTCTTTATTTGTTTTAAGTTTATCATTTACTTCGAAGCCTTCTCATCAGCCACGATGAGTTTGCGGTTCCACAACACCATACCGATGGTGATGAGTGTCAGGATGCCCGCACCTACATACGCCAGACTATCCACGCACTTATAGATCACCCAACCGAAGAGACTGGAGGCGAAATCGAGCGCACCAGCCTGGAATCCCTCAGGAATATGGGCTGCAGGATCGTTGGTCTGGGCATAGACCGTCTGGGCTGCCTGTGTAAAGGCAGGTGCCATATCGGTGACAAACCACAAGCCGATGCCAACGGTGACGATACCGACAATCAACGTCTTTACCACATTTCCCTTCGTATAAGGCAATACCATCACGAACACATAGAACATTCCAGCGAGTGAGGCCAAAGGCAGGAACTCATTACCAGGCAGGGCCACAGCCATCAGCAATGCCAGCGGAATCAGAATCAGTGAGGCAACAAGCGTAGTAGGATGACCAATCACCAAGGCTGGTGACATGCCGATATACACCTTCTTACCAGCCCACTTCTTCTGCACCACCTCCTGCGTCTTCTCAGCAATCGGTTTCAGACCGTCGATGAAGAGTTTTGTGATACGCGGAATCAACTCCATCACAGCACCCATGGTCACACCCAGGAAGAGTACCTTCTTGATATCCAACTGCGCCACCGCACCAATCAGGGCACCTACGATAACACCCAGCACAATCGGCTCACCCAGCACGCCGAATTTCCTTTTCAGTCCTTCGGCATCGATATCGAGTTTCGAGAAACCTGGGATCTTATCCAGCAGCCAGTTGATGGCGATGGCAAAAGCCGTGAAACTCTGACAGAAAGGCTGCGGAATGGAGATACCTTCCATATCCTCATAGTAGCCCAGGAACTTCGAAGCCGTCAGATCCGCCATCACCAACGTGATGATATAGCAGACGATCGCAGCGAAGTAGCCCCATGCCAGACTCTGATCCATCACAAAATAAGCCACCGCACCGATAAAGGCGAAGTGCCAGTAGTTCCACAGGTCGATATTCACCGTGCGCGTACATTTTGTAATCAGCAGCAGGAAGTTCACACCCAGGCAGATCGGAATGATCAGCGCACCTACAGCCGTGTTATAAGCCACAGCGGCAGCGGCAGGCCACCCCATGTCGAAGACACCCAACTGCAGGTCATACAGGCGTGATATCTCTGACAGCGGACTTCCGAAGTTATTGGTCAGCAGGGCGGTAACGATACCGAGTCCCACGAATCCGACACCCACATAGAGTCCTGACTTGAGCGATTTTCCAAACTTCATACCGATGCACAGGCCGATGATGGTGAAGAGGATTGGCATCATGACCGAAGCGCCCAAGCTGATAATGTAACTGAATACTTGTTCCATTTGTCTTATAATTAGTTCTTTCGTTTTAGCGAGTTGCGACTGCAAAATTACAAAAAAAATGGCAAAAGCATGATGTTTTGCCACTTTTTTTTAAGCAATCGTTTGCGTTCATTCCTCCTCAATGTTCTTAAAATAGGCAGGCATCTCTTCGAACTTGGGCAGTTTCGCAAGATAGGCCTTACCTGCCTCCACACTGATGTCACGATCGTTAAGACCACATCCGTCGATTTCGCCAGCTACAAACAAGGCCGTGAAATACTCTTTCCGCTTACCGTCCTTGAAAGCATAGATCTCAACATACTGCGAAGGACCACCAGCCGAACCCGACAGACGAAGATAGCCCACACCATCCTTTTCTGCCGTGCTGGGCTTCATCTTAGGTGTCTCAACAGCAATCAGTTTGAACTTACCATCCTTCTTCAGGAAGAAGGCGCCATTTTCATCTTGCTGGTCTCGCATCCATATCCACTGATTGTCGTAGTCGAGATAGAAGAATGCATACTTCGTGAGTTTCACATCCTCGCGCTCATTGGGATTATCATCTACATACAGTTTTCGCATTTCCGCGATGTCACGCTTCCAGATGGGAAATTCCTCATCAACCAGAGTCTGGAACATCTCATACTCGTGCTCAATCAGCTTACCGTCTCGCAGATAGATCATACCGATACAGAAACTTTCTGGGGCACCATGGGTGTAGCAGAGCTCCAGACCCTTCGGGCCTTCAAAAGCAGCAACGATATCGTTGGCGATATAACCGTCGGCATCAGCATTCCATGTTGAGCCATATTCTGGAGAATAATAGCCCAGCTGCTCAAGTTTATAGACCTTGGCACTGTCGATCAGCAACTCAACGGCAAGCCCGAACTTACGATCAGGATCATCAGGATCCTTGGGGGCATTCTTATATTCGCCCTCAAACTCCACCGTACCATGGATATAGCGGTTGTCGATGATCGCAATCTTCGAGGAAGATCTGGCCTTCATACCGTACTCCTTCTCCAACTGCTTGACAACAGTAGCATCAAGTTTCGGATACTCATAGTTCTTGGCACACGACTTAAGAGACAACAGCCTACGGGTGTTGAGATAACTGTCGGTAACGATCACCGTTCCCCATCCCGAACCATCTCCTTTCTTATCCTTGACGTTGGCATAGTCGAAGCGGGCACAAAGGGATGGGATCTCATCACGTCCATGAATCTGACCGATGCTGGGTCTGTTGCCATCAGGATCCTTCAGCACCTCGTCGATGAACTTCACCTTGGTGATCTTGTCGCCTCCTACAATCAGATTGGTATATAAGGCGGCATTACGACGGAACATCTCCTGAAGTTCCCAACGCTTATGAGAGACCTCAAAATAGTCGTCATCATCATCCCCCTTCTTCGGCTCTTCAACATCTGCCCAATAGAGCATTTGCATATACTTACTATCGTTGCCGATCAGGAACATCGGCAGCGGGGTGGTGTCGTTCTCTTCGATGATACTGTCGATCACTGCATTGAGAGAGTCATTACTATCAGCAGGAGCCGTCTGCCCCTTGTTCTTACAACTGATCATCACCGCCATCGCGCAGATGGCCACAAGCATGAGTTTCTTCATATCATTCAGCATAGTTATTCAAGTTGGGTTCTTCGCCACGTTCCTTCAGCCTGTCACGGATATAGCCTTGGAAATATTCCTTTTCCCCGTCTTTCCTGTCAGGCGAAAGGAAGTCATCGACATACCAGTCACCACGTTCGAAGTATAGGCCGAGCACGATGGTATAATCATTCCCGTAGTTCTTGCCATAGATCTCAGCAAAAGCCGTGGAATCGGTAATCTGATCTATCCGGCCCACCTCATAAGTGAAATTGTTATCATCTTGTGAGTTGGTCCAATGATCGTAGTCGAGCACGATATCATCGTCACCAGCCATCTCTTCAGCCTGCGACAACAGGGCCTTGTAACGCATAGAGCAATAGGCACTGTCGAGATTGCCACGCGTCATCAGTCGGTATCCAGCCTCGTCGTACTTCGGGTTCTTATAACAGGCATACATCCCGTCCACGCGCTGACGGATATAGTCAACCGTATGCTTGCCATCATCAGCCAAAGGAACAGAATCCGTTTCCAGAGAGTCCACCTCACGCTCCATCCCCGGGCCATCAACGATCTGTCCCCTGAAATACTTACAACCTACAAAAGCACCAGCCACAAGCACAAACGCCAGCACTGTCAATAGTTTCATCGTATTCATCTTGTTTTCTTTCAATCATTAATATTTGAGGGGTTCTGTCTTCTGATATACAGGTTTCATACCGTCCCAAGTAAAGATGTGCTTTACAGGGCCGTCATTACCCCACTCTTCGACAATCACGTTCTTACCGGTCCTTGGCAACTTACAGAAGATCTGCGTATAAGGTTCTCTATCGCCCCATCTGTAGCCTTTCAGGATCTCAGGCTCAGGCTTGAGGATCTTCTTGGCAGGATCGTAGTCGTAGAAGCACACGAAATCGATGAAGGGATCCGTGGGCTTACCCAAACGGACAGCCAACAGTCTATGACCGTTGCTTCTTTTCCAAAAACAAGCAGACATATAGGCCCCGTCAGTGCCACCATCGTCAATTTCAGCATAACCGTTCTTGATATCTATGGTAACCGTCAAGGCTGTCTCCTCATCCAACACTTCCTTGTCAAGTCCCTTTTCCATCGTATGGCAGATTGCCTCACCTGTCCATGTTGGCCAGGTACGATTGAAGGACTCCAACATGATACCAAGACTGCCGTTAATGACATGGTCGATGGTCTTCGTCTTCCAGCCTTGCTCGATCACCTCCAGCGGACATGACTCGAACGTTTTACCTTGTGCCATTGCCGTCATTACCGATACGAACATGGCAACCATCAGGAATACGCTTTTCATACCTTATTATATTATTGTTCGATACGGGATCTGACAGAGAAGCCACCCTTGAGGTCATCAATCGTCAACTCCGTCAACTCTTCCTTACTCAGATTATACTGAGTTGAGAGTCGGTTCGCCTGCTGCTGAATGCTCTTCTCAAAAACATTTCTCGCAAAACGGGCATTACCGAAGTTACGGTCCTTATGAGCCACCGCATAGTCAAAACGCTCCTTCAGATATGCCTCAGCACCATCGCCAAGGGTATATTGATTCTTCTTCATATACATCTTGAAGATCTCAGTCAACTCCTTACCTGAATAGTCGGGGAAGTCGATATAACGGTTGAAACGTGACTGCAGTCCTGGGTTAGAGTCGATGAAACGTTGCATCTCATCCTTATAACCCGCGATGATCACCACCAGACGGTCACGATAGTCCTCCATACGTTTCAGTAGGGTTGCAATGGCTTCCTGACCGTAGTCGCTACCGTTACCGCCTTCAGGCACCAATGAGTAAGCCTCATCGATGAAGAGCACACCGTCAAGGGCCTGTTGGATGACGGTATCTGTCTTCAGCGCCGTCTGACCCATATACTTGGCAACGAGACCACCTCGGTCAGTCTCCACCGTGTGGCCTTTCTTCAGCACACCCAGATCCTTATAGATACGACCGATGATACGTGCCACCGTGGTCTTACCAGTACCTGGAGAGCCATAGAACACGAGGTGATAAGAGACCTTTGCCGTCTTCAGACCCTGAGCCTCACGCTGTTTCTGAAGTTTCACGAAGTTGGCCAGTGAACGTACTTCCTTCTTCACGCTACCCAAGCCAATGAGGTCGTCCAACTCCTGATAGGGATCACCTTCAAGTGGTTCGTTTACAACGACGGAGTCTTTCTTCTCTGCCTGCTCCGTCTGCTGTACAGTCTTCCCGTTTGATTCCGTTGTCTCTTCATCATCAACAAAGATACCAATGATCAACAAGATGAGAAAGATTCCCACCGTCAGACAGCCGCAGCCTTTGAAGAACTTGCCTGCCATTTCTTTCAAGTTATCAACATCCATATGATTCAATTTTTCTATTCAGTAATTTATCTGGGGCCGATGCCACGGCCCTTAATATTCGGATCAAGCGGATTGTCGATAAAGACCGTCTTGTTTCCAATCTGCTCACACATATTCATCGAACCGAGATGCTCTGAGGGATGATAGACCTGACAGCCCATCAGATAGAACGTGTTGTCGAGACTGAAAAGCGCTGCATCACCCCAGTTGGCGAAGAAACGACAGTCGTCAAAGACCAGTCCTTCGACACCATATCCCTCTACCAGACTATACTCTCGGTTGCTGAAGAAGTCGCACTTGGTGAACTTCACAGACACACAACTACGGAGTTCCATAATACCATAGGTACAATCGTGAATATTCGAGTTCATCAGGGCGAAATCAGAAGTCTCTATCAGATCGAGACCATAGGTGCCACAACCATAGAGGTCGCAGTCCTTCACTAACGTCA
>Ga0256405_10006611_pt1 | contig 18370 bp, 11 predicted proteins | sample RumenRJG_02DNA_FD_189096 | JGI IMG/M metagenome (GOLD analysis project Ga0256405, IMG submission 189096) | Bovine rumen microbial communities from Lethbridge, Alberta, Canada - RJG_02 | ecosystem: Host-associated > Mammals > Digestive system > Stomach > Rumen | place: Canada: Alberta... | reverse complement strand
GCCCTCTTCTTTTCGTTTTTGGTAAAGCTGGTCAGAAGCGGTACCACCAGCTTTGACTGAAGCCATGCGCTGAATCTGCCGCTCTGGTCCAGATCAGGGCTTCCGAATATTCCGTGATCCATATGGACGTTTTCCCGCTGAATCAGCTGCCCTACAAAGCTGCTGCCCAGAGAAGAACCGATCGCACCGTCTATTCTTCCGTCAAAGTGCTCTTTAATATACTTCTCGATTTTTTCTGTGACCGTGATCATGTCCGGAAAGACGGAACCGCTGCCGTCGAAGCCATCGTAATTCACGTAGATCAGGTGATACTTCTCTCCGAGTCTGTCCAGTACTGTCATAAAATTCGTCTGATAATCACAGGCCGTCCCCGGCAGCAGCATTAATGTTTTTCCGTTCATGTTTCCAAGTTCATCAAACTGCATCTGCCGCACCTCCATGATCTTTCTATGTATTTTCTTTCTGACAAGCGTATCATACACCGCTACCACAAGGCGTTAGTAATCCCTAACTCAGTTCTATATTCTATTCCATTTCCTGAATAAATCAAGAAGATTTACAGAACAGCTCACGTTTTATTTAAGAAGATTTATTGAAAAGCACACGTTTTAAGGTCAGAGCGACAAGGGAGATTCTCGAGTGTGGCGTGAGCAGCAAAAGTGCCGCTGCATTGGCTGAAGAAAGCGAATACAGCGGCATTTTTTGTTCTTGTTACAAATGCTGCCGGCAGAAACGCCGACAAGGAGAATCTGCAATATCTGCCTGATGCAAGATAAAAATGCAGAAAGGGGCTGCGAGAAACAGCAATATCAATCCAGCAGTTCCTCCCCGATCAGATAAGCGCAGCGAAATAGGGGGATGTGATACTTTTCGTAGATTTCGTCAAATGAAGCGCGGTCGCCGGCCCTGCCTCTTCTGTTCACAAAAAAAGCCTCTTATGGTATTATAGTATGGAATCGTTCAGCGCCGGAACTCTCCCTTTCCGACATGTCGAAGCGCTTCTGCGCTGAGACACCCCAGGCGAAATCGGTGAAGGATCGGCGGAGCTTTGCGCGCTTCTCATAAACCCCTGCATTTGCAAGAGGAGGACAATCACCCATGAAAGGCATAGTTCTCGCCGGCGGATCCGGCACCAGACTCTATCCCCTGACTATGGTCACATCCAAACAGCTGCTCCCGATCTACGACAAACCGATGATCTATTATCCGATCTCGGTACTGATGAACGCAGGAATCCGCGACATCCTGATCATCTCCACGCCGCAGGATCTGCCTCGATTCGAAATCCTCCTCGGGAACGGCCACCAGTTCGGTCTCAATCTGTCCTACAAGGCCCAGCCCTCACCGGACGGACTCGCCCAGGCCTTCACCATCGGCGAAGAATTTATCAACGGAGATCCCGCAGCCATGATACTGGGGGACAATATTTTTGCAGGCCACGGTCTTCGGAAAAGACTCCGCGCAGCCGTTGAGAAAGCAGAGAAGGGTGAAGGCGCAACTGTTTTCGGTTATTATGTCGATGACCCCGAGCGCTTTGGAATTGTGGAATTTGATAAAGACGGAAACGCTATCTCCATCGAGGAGAAGCCCGCTCATCCCAAGAGCAATTACTGCGTGACCGGACTGTATTTCTACGACAGCCGCGTGGTGGAATATGCCAAAAACCTTAAGCCTTCCGCGCGTGGTGAATATGAGATTACCGATCTCAACCGGATCTACCTGGACAACAACCAGCTCCATGTCGAGCTGCTCGGCCAGGGATTTACCTGGCTGGACACCGGAACCCACGAGAGTCTTGTCGACGCCACCAATTTTGTCAAGACGATCGAAACACACCAGCACCGCAAGATTGCCTGCCTTGAGGAAATCGCTTACCGCAACGGATGGATTTCCCGCGAAGAAGTCCTGAAAACATACGAAATCCTTAAGAAAAACCAGTACGGACAGTATCTCAAGGATGTTCTGGACGGGAAATATATAGACGTGCTCTAAAAAGGTGTGGGTGATCCGGGCAGCGGGCCGAACCCTATCCCATCGGGATGTTCCCGAGGTGCCAATCCCTGGAATACCGCAAAATCGGGCAGCGGCGGTCCTGCCGCCCTCTGCCTCCGACCGGCCTGCCTCCGCCGCAGGCGGAAAATACATTGCGCGAGCCTTGTCATATAAAAAGTGCCGAAGGAACTTCTTCCTTCGGCACTTTTTTGTTTCCGGCCTTATAACCGGGCCATCGTGTCATCATTCACCATATCATCGTGTTATCATTCACCATGTCAATCGCCGAACGCGCCGTTCCATGGTCACACCCTGGTCAGGGTGTGACCATAAACGGTCAAAGCGTCTCCGAGAGGATCCGGGCGAAATACGTTATTCTGTTTCCGGCTGGAAGCTCGGATTTCTTTTTTCTGCCCATGAGCTGCGCGGCAGCTTCTCCAGGGTCCTTGCCGCCATTGATGATCCCGTCCATAAAAGTTACGATGGGCATCTCCACGTCATACTGTGCAGCCAGCTTTACTGCGGCGGGAAGGGCATTGATGCCCTCGACGACCATGCCGACCTTTTTTACCGCTTCGTCAGGGGTGCAGCCCTGACCGATCAGGAATCCGGCACGGTTGTTGCGGCTGTGGCGGCTGGTGGCCGTGACGATCAGATCCCCCACACCTGCCAGTCCATAGAAAGTCTGTTCCACACAGCCCATCTTCAGACCAAGCCGGACGATCTCCGCCAGTCCTCGTGTGATCAGAGCGGCACGGGCATTGTCTCCGTATCCCAGTCCGGTGGAGATGCCCGCCGAGAGGGCAATGATATTTTTCAGAGCGGCGCTGAGCTCCACCCCCTTCACGTCCGTATTGGTATAGACACGCATGCAGGTAACGTTTTCCGCCGTACCCATGAAAATATCCTGTACCATCTCCGCTGTCGCCTCATCTTCACAGGCTGATACGATGGTAGTAGGCAGATCCATGGCCACCTCTTCGGCATGGGTCGGACCTGACAGGGCGACGATCTTTACATCATGCGGTCCCTCACAGTTTTCTTTTTCCAGCTCACTGCGGATCACTTCAGACATTGTCATCAATGTATCCGGCTCAATTCCCTTTGCCACATCGACAATCACCTGCCCGTCCGGTATAAAAGAACGTGCGGCAGCTGTCGTGGAACGGACAAAAACAGAGGGAACCGCAAACAGGAGAATATCTTTTCCTGTACATACCTCTTCCATGGATTTGGTAAACTGAAGTTCCTTCGGGATTACCATATCCGGCAGCTTCGGATGACGGCGTGTCTTCTGCAGATCATCGATCTCCGCCTCCAGCGCAGACCACACAAGTACATCGTTTCCGGCATTGCAAAGCATCCTGGCCAGTGCCATTCCCCATGTACCTGCACCTAGAACACCTATTTTTTTCACAGTCAACCTCCTCACAGCAATCTTTTTCTGTACGATATTATCAGTATTTTTTCAATCTTTGGTATTTCTAACTCTACCATTATTTTGGAGATATGTAAATCGCGAGCTCAAAGGGCAATCAGGGGGATCAGGGGGAATCAGGAGGCAGGGGAACGGTAACTTTCAGATTACAAATAATGCAGATATTTTTCCCGAAATCCCGCTTTTTTTCAGTTTATCGTATATAATAAGAACAGGGTAATACGGTACTGAATGTTTATTACATATACATGATACGGAGGGTAATATGAAACTGGTATTTGCTTCGGATTCTTTCAAGGGAACATTGTCAAGTGAACAGACTGTTGCGCTTTTAGGAAAAGCGGCAGCTGAAATATTCGGCGAATGCGAGACAAGCGGCGTTCCGGTCGCTGACGGCGGCGAGGGTACAACTGACGCAGTCGTTCTGGCCCGAAAAGGCGAAAAAGTCTATGTAGATGTACACGGACCTCTGATGGAGCCCGCAAAGGCATATTATGGAAAACTGAGCGACACAGAAGGTATCCTGGAAATGGCCCAGGCTTCAGGCCTTCCCATGGTCCCGGCAGACAAACGCAATCCTCTTAATACCACCACCTACGGCACCGGCGAGCTTGTGAACGCCATGCTCGACGCAGGATTTACAGATATTTCCATCGCCATCGGCGGTTCGGCAACCAATGACGGAGGCATGGGCTTTGCCAGCGCCCTGGGTATCAAATTCTTTGATGCAGACGGCAATATCCTGACCGGCATGGGCAGTGATCTGGAGAAGGTCGTGCGAATCGATGCTTCCGGCCTCAATCCCAAGGCCAAGGCAGCAAAGTTCCATGTCATGTGCGATGTTACAAATCCTCTCTGCGGCAAAGACGGTGCAACCTATACTTTCGGCGCGCAGAAGGGCGGCACCCCGGAGATCCTGGACCGCCTGGAGGCCGGTATGTGCAATTACCGCGACGTCATCATCAAGACCTTCGGCATTAATCCCGATGAGAAGGCCGGCACCGGCGCAGCCGGCGGTCTGGGCGCAGCGCTCTATGTATACCTGAATGCCGAGATGAAATCCGGTATCGACACAGTTCTCGACCTCATCAATTTTGATGATATCATCGACGGCGCAGACCTTGTCGTCACAGGCGAGGGACGCACAGACTGGCAGAGCTGCTTCGGCAAAGTCATGCAGGGTGTTGGCGACCGCTGCAAGGCCAAAAACATTCCTGTCGCCGCTCTCTGCGGCGGACTGGGACGGGGCTATGACGGAATCTATGACCACGGTGTCGATTCCATCATGACCACTGTCGACGGCCCCATGCCTCTTGAAGAAGCCCTGGACAAGGCAGAGGAACTCTACTACATGGGAGCCATCCGCATGTTCCGCTTCATCCGCGCCGGCATGAAGATGAGATAATGCTGACAGGCATGCAGGCCGGTCGAAGCATTTAAGCCCGACATAGCATTCAAAAAAGACTGCAGTGCGTTCACGCACCGCAGTCTTTTTATTTTACAGAAACCGTCTCCGGATGTGTTCCGGCACAGGCGGGGCGGGTTTCCTTCCGAATCAGATATCAGGTCCTTGCAGCACCGCTGTCAATGGCTGCCCTTTCGGATTCCGTATCACCAAAGGCTGACAAAGGCTTTCCTGACACTATCCCAGCTGGCGCTGCCATTTACATAGTCTTCCATGGCATGGTCTATCGCATCGACCCAGGCGGTATAGTCACCGTATTTATAGTACTGAAGGACCGTCTCCTTTCCGGCCGCTTTCTCCTCTTGAAGGGTGTCCAGATAAAGGTTATCAGGGGCGTTCGCCTTTTGATAAGGAACCGAAAAACCCATGTCCTGCGTCATGATGGAGAGAGCTTTTTCCGAGGTCGTAAGCCACTGCAGGAATTGAAGTGCTGCTTCCTGATCGTCTGCGGATGCGCTTTTATTCACGCACCAGAAGTAGCTGCAGGTCTGGTTGATGCCCTGGGCAGATTCTCCCGGGATTCCCATGTACATGGGAATCACTGCTGCATTTCCGTCGAGGATTCCTCTCAGATCGTCATAATCCCAGGAGCCGTCCTGGTGAAAGACCGCCTTCTCATCCAGAAACTCCTGCTGCGACTCTGCCAGAGCATGACCGGAGAGCTTCTGCCCCGATATGGTGCAATTGTTGATATAGAGGTCGACAAACGCTTTAAATTGATCCATATAGGTGCTATGAAGCGCTGTTCCGACATTGAAATCATGATCTTTCAGTTCATAGTAAAGTGGAACTGCTGGCGCATGTTCGGAAAAACGATAGGAACCGGAAACGCCGCTGCCGATGGAGGGGGCCGTAAAGGCAGCAAATCCGAGTTCTGCTTTTCGGGAACTTATATCTTCGGCAATCCTTTTCAGGTCATCAAAGGAAGTCAGGTCAGAAAGCGTATAGCCAGCCTTTTCCAGAAGCCGGGTATTGACCGTGAGACCGTAGGCTTCGACCAGACAGGGAAGTCCATATGTTTTCCCGTCGGAACCCTTCAGGGCAGGCGTGCTGCCGTCCAGTTCCTGCACTGCGGCACTGTCCGACAGATCCAGGCAGGATGCGCCGTACCGTTCAATGTCTTTAGCTCCGCTGAGCATAAACAGGGTGGGAGCATCTGTGCCATTGTCCAGATTTTCTTCCAGCTTCGAGTTATAGTTTCCCTTTCCTGCAATCATAGCGGTAACTTCGATACCGCTCTCTTTGCTGAAGCTGTCGATCAGACGCTGAAACAGGCTGCTCTCATATTTTTTACAAATAATGCGGATCCTTCCATCTGTATTGTAAGCAATCGAAGGAGAGACCTGCTCCTCAGCCGTCTGTTCCGTCTCTGTCTGCTCTTTGACTTCCTGCTCTGCCGATTCTTGTCCTGTTTCCTTCTGCTCTGATATCTCCCGTCCGTTTTCGGCCTGTTCTGTCCCGGCCTGTTCTGTCCCGGTCTGTTCTGTCCCGGTCTGTTCTGTCCCGGTCTCTCCTGTCGACTCCGGGTTTGTTTCAAACTGCGCAGCCTTGTTCTCTACAGCAACAGCCTGCGAATCTATTGAAGAACCTTTCTTGCCGGAAGAGCGGCCCGCCAGAAAAGCCCCGGCCACGGCAACGAGCACCACCAGAACTGCCGCCACAGCGGGAAGAGCCCATCCCGCCAGCTTTCCGGGAGCATTTCCCTGGACTTTCCCGAAGGCATTTCCGCGGGCTTTCCCGGGAGCATTTCCGCGGGCTTTCCCGGAAGCCGGAGTCACAGGAGTCACAAAAGGCTTCTCTCCCGCTCCGGGATCGACGCACCTCTGTAGATCCAGCCGGAAGGAATCCGCCGTCTGATAACGCTTTTCGGGGTCCGGATCGCAGGCCCGGCAGATCACGGCGGCCAACCCCGGGTCCGCCATAGAGGGCGGGGGAAGCTTTTCTCCCCGGAGCCTGCGCATATTTGCACTGTTCAGAGCAGCCCTGTTCCACCCCGAACCGGTGCTGTCCCTTATCTCATCCTCCGGATAGAGGGGCGGAACACTCCGATTCATCAGCATATAGAGAACGATGCCAAGAGAATAAATATCAACCGTATTGTTATACTCTCTACCCTGATAGACTTCGGGCGCCATATACTGCAAGGTCCCGACGCCGCTCATAGCCATCCGCTCGTGGATGGAGTCCATCTTTCTGGAAATGCCGAAGTCGCCGAGTTTGAAGCCCGCAAGGTCGCTGTAAAACAGATTTCCCGGCTTGATATCCCTGTGCAGGATATTGCTTCTCTCACATATGCTCAAGGCGCTGCAGATCTGGGTCCCGAGCCGGATCACATCCTCTTTTGAGACATATCCGGTCCTGCTGAAGTACTGATCGAGACTTTCCAGCTCTTCCATTCGGATCAGAATGGTCCGGATCCCGTTGCCGCGCAAAACCGCGTAATCTTCGATTGCGACAATTCCCGGAACTCCCTTAAGCTGGATCATCATGTTGATTTCTTCGCTCACATTGCGGACAAAGTCCTCCAGTGTCGCCGTCCCCGCCCCGGACATGCTGAGCGGACGATAGGGCGACCCGTAAATATATTCCGTCCTAAAATCCGCAGTGTTGTCGGGGCTCGTCTCATCCGCCCGCATTTGCAGGACCTTGAGGGCGCACTGATAATTACTGCCCAGATCGTTCCGCACGATCTCATAGACAGCACCATATGTTCCCTTTCCCAGACGCTTAGTCACCTTCCACTCCGGCCAGACCGAAGTAAGGAGTTCTTGAATATACTCTAATTCGTTAAACATTTTTTCATTACGCATTTCTAGACTTCCCGGATACAGGGATAATATTTCTCAACAAATCAAAGACTTCGTTAGTTTCTCCTGATATTCTCGTATTTCTTCAGAAGAAATCTTCACTTCTTCAGCCTTCTCCCCACATTGAGGGCAATATTTTTCCTTATCTTTCATGACACAGGTAATCTAAACATATCCACCTTCATATTGGCGAATTTAGTAATCTTTTTCTTGTTCATTGTCACATCTGCAGATTCTTGCTCATCAAATACAGGGGTCACAAAACAAACACCCATTTTAGAGTCGAAAAACGCACATAGACCGTGCAAGCATATACCACTCTTGCCTGTTGTCCATGTGCGTCGTTCGACCTTCATGCGGCATTGGGGAGCGCTTCCTCTTCCTCTGCGCCGGGAAGCTCTGTCTTTTGCACTTCTTCGCCGTAGATAGTCTTCCAGTCATTTTTCATGGAGAAAGGAGTCCATCCCTCTTTCTCCACTGTGTCATAGAAATCGGCAGCCTTCTCATCGCTGCCGTATTCCCGCTCTGTATCGTCGCAGACCACGAAGAAACCCATGCCGGTATGATCCGGATTGCCCTCTGCATAATTGAGCATGGAAAAATCACCTGAGCTGTTGCCGAATGCCAGGACCGGGCGCTTACCAATCTCGCGGGCAATGGCTGCAGGCTTGCCCGACTTACCGCACTCCACTTCGTCAAGCGGCGCGCCGAGCAGGATTTTCTCATCGCTGCCCATATTGTAATCGTCCGCAGCTTCTTCGCCCTTGCCAGAGGCCGCATAAGGCACATCGGTCGCAATCACATGGTCATAAGGGATGTTATATCGATCCACCAGGGCCCGCACGACCTCGCGTTCGCAGGCCGAGACCATCCAGATTTCGAAATCGTTTGCCTGCAGATATTCGATCACCTCGATCATAGGCTTGTAGAAAGACTGCCCGTAAGTCATGCCTTCAAATCCCACCACATCTGTATGATCGGCAAAATCGACCACGTAGTCCCGGAACTCCTCGGGTGTCATGCCGGCAAAAGCAGTGGCGACAAGGTCATTTTTGTTGAGCCCCTCGGGATCAAAAGTCTTGCCCTCAGAATAGGCAACATCGCGCACCTGCTGCATGACACTGCGCTCCTCTTCCGTCGCCTTGAAGTTGGGATCATCCAGCACGCGATACATAGTCAGGCAGTAGTCGATATAGACAGGTGCCTTCTCGCTGAGGATGGTACCGTCCATATCAAAGGTAGCGATACGATCCGCGGGTTCCAGATATTCAGGGCTTTTTTCATCTGTCACGCCGGCAACAAAATCCACCAGTTCGGCCAATGACTGGCTGTCCGGATTCCAGGAAGGGAAAGTCACAGCATAATCGATATTTTTGCTGGTAGCAGCTTCCTGCTGTTCGCCTTCTGTTGTCCCGGATTGCGATGCAGCTGTCTGTGCTGTGGATCCCGCTGCAACGGCCTCCTGCTGTGCAGACGCAGAAACCTCTGCTTCCTGATTGTCCGTCTGTTCCTCCTGTTTGGCAGCCTGTTCCTCCTGTTTTGTGCTGCTTCCTCTGCTCCCAATCAGCAGAAATGCCACGATCGCAGCCACTGCGACACCGGCCAGAAAGGCAATCAGTAAAGGCATTCTGTTTTTTCTGTTTTCGCTCATTATGTTTTCTCTCTTTCCAATTCAAGACTCGCTCGCGAGTCTTGAATTGCAGGGTTGCTGTTTCCCTTCCGAATCAGATATCAGATTCTTGCAACACCGCTGTCAATGGCTGCCTGTGCGACTGCCCTGGCGACTGCGGGGCCGACCTTGGGATCAAAAGCATAAGGGATAATGTAGTCTGCGCTGAGCTCGTCATCAGGAATCAGATTTGCCAGAGCCATGGCTGCCGCCATCTTCATCTCCTCGTTGATATCGCTGGCGCGCACATCAAAAGCGCCGCGGAAGATGCCGGGGAAAGCCAGAACATTGTTGATCTGGTTGGGGAAATCGCTTCTGCCGGTAGAAATGACGGCTGCGCCGCCTGCCTTAGCATCTTCGGGGAAGATCTCGGGCGTGGGGTTGGCACAGGCAAAGACGATTGCATCCTTATTCATGGTCTTTACCATCTCAGTCGTAACAGTGCCGGGCGCGGAAACGCCGATGAAGACATCTGCGCCGACCAGCATGTCGGCAAGAGATCCGGCTTTCTTTTCAAGGTTCGTGACCAGAGCCATCTCTTCCTTGATCCAGTTGAGTCCCTCCCGGCCCTCATAGATCGCGCCCTTGCGGTCGCACATGGTTACATTCTTAAAGCCCGCGGAGAGGAGGAGCTTGACGATGGCGATGGCTGCCGCGCCTGCACCGGAGGTAACGACCTTGACGTCCTCTTTTTTCTTGCCGACGACCTTCAGAGCATTGGTCAGACCCGCCAGGGTAATAACCGCCGTGCCGTGCTGGTCATCATGGAAAATCGGAATATCCGTGCACTCTTTGAGCTTTCTTTCGATTTCAAAGCAGCGGGGAGCCGCGATGTCCTCCAGATTAATGCCGCCAAAGGATCCGGAAATCAGGGATACTGTACGGACGAACTCATCCACATCCTTGGTCTTGACACAGAGCGGGAAAGCATCCACATCACCGAAAGATTTGAAAAGGACGCACTTGCCCTCCATGACAGGCATGCCGGCTTCCGGACCGATATCGCCCAGTCCCAGAACAGCCGAACCATCTGTAATGACTGCGCACATGTTGTGCCTTCTGGTCAGATCATAGGACTTGTTTACATCCTTCTGGATCTCCAGGCAGGGCTGGGCCACGCCGGGTGTATATGCCAGCGACAGGTCTTCCTTGTCCTTGACCGGAACGCGGGAGATCACTTCAATCTTGCCCTTCCATTCGCCATGCAGTCTCAAAGATTCTTCTGCGTAATTCATCGTTTTTCCTCCTCGTTTGCCGTTACTTGTTTGTTCTCTTATGCAGTTTTACATACTTATGATAAAAAAGCAATCTTTCGCTCAAAAAAAGGGAGTATCATTGTTTGTGTCGTTACAGTTCACGTCCCCCTGAAACTCTCTCATATCGCATATCCTTTCTGAACGACATTTTCAAACAATTAAATAGGAGCAGGCCTCTCTGACGGCTATCCCCCTCAAAAGTTGTCTTTCACGGTTCCGATTCCAAAACCGCATCTAACGATTCCGGGGACAGGTTCGTAAAACCTTTCTCCTGTAAAATCAGATTAATTTATATAAAATTAGACCAATTTATATTAGAATATAAAAGATCTCATACTTTAAAGAAGATGAGCGGTTTTTTTGAATCCGCGGTCAATGGTAAAAAGTATAAAAATGGAGACTCGTTAATCCGGAACAAAAGAAGGGCTGTTCATGAACTATCAAATCGGTGATACGGTTTTTAACGATTGGGAAATCGTCAGATATATTGGAAGAGGCGCGAGCGGTGTCGTTTACGAGATACAAAAGAAGGAGCAGGGCATTCTGCACACTTCGGCACTGAAAGTACTTCAGATTCCTTCAAATGAGTTTGTCCTGGACGAACTGATCAAAGACGGAATGGATGAAAGATCCGTGACCGATTACATCCAGAGTATCGTTTCCGAACTTGAAGACGAAGTCCGCATCATGGTGTCCCTGAAAGGTTTTCCCTATATCGTAAACTGTGAGGATTCCAGTCTGATCAAACACCCCGGCATAGCGCAGTGGGATGTTCTGATCAAGATGGAACTGCTGACATCTTTCGAGGATTATCGACAGGACAGAGATATCACAGAGAAAGATATTCATACAATGGCTCTGCACCTGACCAGGGCCTTAAAGCTTTTTGAGCAGCAAAGAATAATCCATCGCGATATAAAGCCGGAGAATATCTTTGTCAACGAATACGGGATTTATAAAATCGGTGATTTCGGTATCGCGAGAGTATATGAGAATAACTCCGGCACCCTTTCCGTAAAGGGAACAGAATATTACATGGCTCCGGAAGTCTTTTTCCATCAGGACTATGATCATACCGTTGACATCTATTCTCTGGGGCTTGTCCTTTACAGAGCTCTGAATCAGAACAGACTTCCTTTTTACCCCCTGGATCACGCCTACACAGCCAGAGATCGTCATCGGGCAATGACAGACCGTATTTCAGGCAAAAAAGAAATGCCGCTTCCGGCAATGGCATCTCCCGCTTTCGGGCAGATCATTTTAAAAATGTGCGCCTACCATCCGGAAGACAGATATCAAAGTGCGGATAATCTTCTGACAGAGCTGAATCAGATCCAGCCTTCAAAAAAGATCGTATTGCCGAAGAATGTCTCCAACTCCGCATCTGCAGAGAAGACAGATGCGGCGCCCAAAAAAGATCTGACCATAAATATGTTTTCCGGAAACAGAGAACACTCCGGGTCAGGGGACAAACAAAAAATCATTCCGGAAGAGAATCTGACAAAAAAAATCATCAGAACAGTTGAAACAGAAAGGCCGGAAACAATTGTCTCCCGCGACGATCACGAGGCTGAAAAAAATGCTGCCTTAAAAACTCCCGCCGAAAATGAGCTTATAGACCATTCCGGATCAAATCAGGATTTTGACAAGGTATCTGACGTAACGGATAAAAACCGCCCGGATTCGATCAATTCAAATAAGAAGAAAATGTACCGGTCAGCCTTGATCATTGGTGCAGTTGTCCTGGCTGTTATCCTCTTCATTACTGCGAAATCGAAGAAGAACGCCTCTGCAGAAAGCAGTGAGATGAATGCCGGCAGTACTGTAACCGGCGTGGAGACGTCCGTCAACGAAGAAGAAAAGGACATTCCTGATACCGGCTCTGCCACATCGGAAGAAGCCTCTCTTGATTCCGCCCTTTCAAATACAGTCATAGACATACCCGATCCTGTCTTAAAACAGGCGCTTATGGACACTCTCGGTATTGTTGATCGGGAAATCACACGGAAGGATGCCTTGTCGCTGACGGAGTTCGAACACGATGGATTCGACACAGACCAGATTCAGGATCTCACCGGTCTTTCGGAGTTTAAAAATCTGGAAAGATTGAATCTGCGTATGAATGCAATCAGCGACATTCATGCGCTGTCAGAACTATCAAATCTGACTTTCCTGGACCTCACTTTTAATAAGATCAGTGATATCAGTGCTCTCTCCGGTCTGACAAATCTGTCCGAGCTCAATCTGAACAGCTGTGAGATCAGCGACATCAGCGCTCTGTCGAATCTGACTGCACTGACACACCTTGACCTGCAATCCAACAAAATCAGTGATATCAGTGTTCTGTCCGATCTTACGGAACTGACCTACCTGGATTTGGGCATCAACGATATCAGTGATATCAGTGTCCTGTCGAGGTTAAATAAACTGACTCATCTGGAACTGGGCGGCAATAACCTGAGTAACTTAAGCCCGCTGTCAGGTCTGACGAATCTTACTTTTTTGGGCCTGGTTGGCAATGAATTGAGCGACCTCAGTGCATTGTCCAGCCTGACGAATCTGGAAAATATAAATCTACGTCATAATGAGATCGGCGATATAGATGACCTGAGCCCCCTGAAGCCTCTTACAAAATTGAAGATTTTGTCTCTGGGTCAGAACTATATTGCCAGGCATGTATCTTACGACGAAATCAAAGAATATCTATCCGGAGCACCAGAACTGAAAGTACAGGATTAATCTGTACATTCTGCATCCGCAGCGCGCCTCGAAAACGATAGGGCATATTTCCAAATGCCCTTTCTGATCTCGTCCTCGACAATCGCAAATGCTCCATAGCCGGTACATGGCTGAAAAAAGGCTGCCGAACCAAAATGGTTCGGCAGCCTTTGACTGTCATAGAATACGGTTACAAGAACTGAATCCGTTCTGCAAACCGGTCATTATATTGTACGCAATTCGCCATGCCGGCAGGCTCACAGTTTTTGGCTGTTCACTGTCGCGCAGCTTACAGCTGAGGTCCGGCGGGAACGAGAGCCTTACCGGCTTCGTTGTAGGTGTACTTGACGAAGTTCTTGATGAAGCGGTTTGCAAGGTCCTCTGCCTTTGCGTTCCACTCTGCAGCGTCTGCATAGGTGTCGCGAGGGTCAAGGATTGCGGGATCTACGCCGGGAAGCTCGGTGGGAACTTCGAAGTTGAAGATCGGGATGCGCTTTGTGGGAGCAGTGAGGACGTCGCCGTTCAGGATCGCGTCGATGATGCCGCGGGTATCCTTGATGGAGATACGCTTGCCGGTGCCGTTCCAACCGGTGTTGACAAGGTATGCCTTGGCGCCGCTCTTCTCCATTCTCTTAACCAGCTCTTCTGCATACTTTGTGGGATGCAGCTCCAGGAATGCCTGGCCGAAGCAAGCGGAGAATGTAGGTGTGGGCTCTGTGATGCCGCGCTCTGTGCCTGCGAGTTTTGCTGTGAAACCGGACAGGAAGTAGTACTTGGTCTGCTCGGGAGTCAGGATGGAAACGGGAGGCAGTACGCCGAAAGCGTCAGCGGACAGGAAGATTACATTGTCAGCTGCAGGGCCTGCGGAAACGGGATTGACATTGAGAACGATGTTCTGAATGTGGTTGATCGGATAGGAGACACGGGTGTTCTCTGTGACACTCTTGTCTGCGAAGTCGATCTTGCCGTTCTCGTCAACAGTAACGTTCTCAAGCAGAGCGTTGCGCTTGATGGCGTTGTAGATGTCGGGCTCGGACTCTTTGTCCAGGTTGATGACCTTTGCGTAGCAGCCGCCCTCGTAATTGAAGACACCGTTGTCATCCCAGCCGTGCTCGTCATCGCCGATCAGCAGACGCTTGGGATCTGTGGAAAGGGTGGTCTTGCCGGTGCCGGAAAGGCCGAAGAAGATGGCTGTGTTCTTACCCTGCATGTCTGTATTTGCGGAGCAGTGCATGGAAGCAATGCCCTTCAGAGGCAGGTAGTAGTTCATCATGGAGAAGAGGCCCTTCTTCATTTCGCCGCCGTACCATGTGTTCAGGATGACCTGCTCACGGCTGGTGATGTTGAAGAGAACAGCAGTCTCGGAGTTGAGGCCCAGCTCTTTGTAGTTCTCAACCTTTGCCTTGGAGGCATTGTAGACTACGAAGTCAGGCTCGAAGCCTTCGAGTTCCTCGTCTGTAGGAACGATGAACATGTTCTTTACAAAGTGTGCCTGCCAGGCAACCTCGACGATGAAGCGGATGGCCATGCGGGTGTCCTTGTTGGCGCCGCAGAATGCGTCGACGACGAAGAGGCGCTTGTTGGAGAGCTCATCCTGTGCCAGCTTTTTGCAGGCTGCCCATGTATCTTCGGATGCTGCATGGTTGTCGTTGGGATACTCGGGAGTTGTCCACCATACGGTGTCCTTGGAATTCTCGTCCATGACGATGAATTTGTCTTTAGGGGAACGGCCGGTGTAGATGCCGGTCATGACGTTGACTGCGCCCAGCTCGGTCTCGACGCCCTTGTCAAAGCCTTCGAGATCCTTCTTCATCTCTTCCTCATACAGGAACTCGTAAGAAGGGTTGTAGATGACTTCGGTAGTGCCTGTGATACCATACTTTGTAAGATCGATATTTGCCATTCTCATACCTCTTTCTGAATCAATTATGTACTTAATAAAGGACATTTATCTCCTCTTGGAGACATTATACCCATTAGCCACAATAAACGCAACTGACAGAACATAGGAAAACAAACATTTTTGATGGCCTTTTTTCGTACATCTGAACAATTGGCCACGCTAGATATTCGTTTTTGTATGTTTTTTCGTTATTCCTTACGATCCCGGTGTCGCAGCGGAGTGTCAGGGGGACGGTTCCGGTGACAAGGTCCTGGCAAGCAAAGGTGTCAAGAGAACCGTCCCCCTGACAAAGAGAACCGTCCCCCTGACAATGACAATTGACAGCGTCAGATTTCTTCTCGCATGGAGTCCTCGAGGGCCTCGACGATGGTGGGGACGACCTTGGTGACGCGGTCCTGCAGTTCCTTCGGTGCATAGGGGAAGGTGTAGGAAACATCGGAGGCCTCGATGAGGGGCAGGTCATTCATAGAGTCCCCGATGCCGTAAAGGCGGATCTCCCCGTACTCGTGCCGCATATATTCGCGCAGGAACTGCACGCCTTCTCCCTTGGAGCATCCCTTAGGAGCAATGTCGATCTCGATGACATTCTGAAAAGCGTTGACGTAGTCGCCGAACTCGGCATTGATCTCGGCTGCCATGCGGGCGGCATCGTCAAGGCTCTCGGTGTGGATGGAGACCTGGTGGATAAGGCCCTTGGGGGCATCGTCCACGCCGGTGATGATGTAGTACTTTCCGGGATAATCCATCTCCTTAAAGACACAGATATCGCCCTCTACGTCGAGGGTGAAGCGGAAGTTGTCAGTGCCGTATTTTTTGATGATGGCATCGGCGACCCTGGGGTCGACACCCTTTTTGCGGATCTCTTTGAACCGGGTGTCAACGATATTGGCGCCGCTGCTGGTGATATAGAAGTCAGGTTCTACAAAACCGGTGATAAAGGGTGTCAGACCGCCGACCTGGCGGCCGGTGCACAGACCGAAGAGGTTTCCTGCTGCCTGGTACTCACGGATTTTCTCCACGTTTTCGGCAGGGAGTTTGCGGTCGTCCTCTGCGAGATAGAAATACAGGGTGCCGTCGAAGTCACTCGCGAATACTTTTTTCATATTGTATTTGTATCCTTTCAGGTCATGAGACAGGAATGCGTTACAGGGGACGGTGAGTCGCAGGGAACGGTTCTGAACGACTCATTGAACCGTCCCGGCCTGAGTCGGCTCACCAGTCGACTCAGGCGGAGCTTATACTACGAAATCATCCCTGACAGAGGGGCTGAGTCTGTAGATCTTAACGGCTGCTCCGTCTGTCGCTGTATAGTGGAACTCCTCCGCCTCGGGGTAGCTGTGGGTGGTAAAAACAGCTTCGCCGTTGTTGACAAAGTACTCTGTGGTGCTGTGGTCGACAAAGATCCGCAGGCTCGTCAGCGGATTCTCGAGGGGCATGTCAAGTACTTCGCCGACAGCCATGTTGAAGCGCTTGTTGAGTCCTGTGCGGTCGATGGTACAGGTCCCGGATCCCGCGTCATAGTGGAGGCGCAGGCCGCCGGTTCCGTCCGCTCTGGTGTAGAGGTTGAAATCGAAATCCCCGTCAGCCGCGGGCTCGACAAGTATCTCGCAGGCAGAGGGAATGGTGCCGTCTGCCGGTGCTTCGCCGGCGCGGAGGGTTTCGATGCCGCTGACAGGCGTCTGGAAAAGTTTCCCGTCTTTGACGCGGAGCTCACGGGGCAGGCCCATGCTTCCTTCCCAGTCCTCTTCTTCGGTGGGATAGTGATTGTCGGGGAGTCCGACCCAGCCGATGAGAATGGCCTTGTCGGGGTCTCCCACATTGGAAGCGCCCTGTGCCGCATAGAAGTCAAAGCCGTAATCCAGGTGGCGGTAGCCGGACTGCGGTGTGAACGTCAGGGTGTCATAGTCCATTTTGCCGATCAGATAGACGTTGTGGTTTGTGCTCTCGGCACGGCCGGGAAGCTTCGTATACTGAGGAGAGAAAATAAGGACGTCACTGCCGCTGATATTGACGATATAGGGGCATTCCCACATGCCTCCAAAGTCCTCGAAACCGACGACATGAAGCTGGCCGGCAAGTGACCAGCCTGACAGAAGGTCTTGGGACTGATAGATCAGGACGGTGCCTTTTTTATCAAGTGTCTGCGCACCTATGAAAATATAGTATTTGTTTTTCTCCTCATTGTAGACAACCTTGGGATCACGCTGGTGCTCGCTGTAGTCGTCGCGGGGGCCGAACAGAGGCTCCGGGAGTTTCTCGGGGCGGCCGTCTTTGCCGAGCTTTGCCGCACAGGTGTAGGGTGTACGGACCCAGTTCTCGTCGCGGTGGTTGCCGGTGTAGAAGAAATAAAGGTCGTCGCCGGCGCAGATGGCGCTGCCGGAATGGCATCCCTTATTGTCATAAAAGGTATCGGGAGCGAGGCCGATGCCCTCGTTCTTCCAGCTGATCAGGTCGGGACTGGTCACGTGATACCAGTATTTGAGGCCGTGTACAGCTCCCCAGGGACACCACTGATAGAAAAGGTGCCAGGTTCCATTGTGACAGGTGAATCCGTTCGGGTCACTTGAAAGCCCGGTGACGGGCTGTACATGATAGGTCTGCCGATAGGCAGATTTGCTGATCTTGTCGTGAAGATCAGCGATTTCATCCGGGCTCTGGAGCACTCTGTAGCGCTCTTCCGTTGTCCATTGTCTCATCTGACGGGGTCCTCCTGTTCTCCTGCAGCTCTTGCCTGCTGCGTTTAAATGTGTTCGGAAAATGACGGAACAGAAGCTTTCGCATGTACGTTTTCGCAATTGCTCTGCTTCGTTTTTTCGGTGCTAAAAAATACACAAATATACAATTTAAATTATAAAGGAATCTGCCTGCATTCACAATTAAAAGTCACAGATATTTGGAACATCCACAGATATCTGTGACATTCCGCCGCCTCTTTTGTCAGGCATCATTGAAGTTTTTGTATTTATCACATATACTGAAGGATAACGATACAGGACTTATTCTACGGCGCGCAATACCCGTGACTTCTGTCGTGGGATACGTGCGCAAAAAAAGCAGGACTCGCAAGCGAGTCTTGAAATATCATTCTCCAAAAGGATTCTGTTCACATGAAATTCAACAAA
>Ga0256405_10006610_pt1 | contig 18373 bp, 19 predicted proteins | sample RumenRJG_02DNA_FD_189096 | JGI IMG/M metagenome (GOLD analysis project Ga0256405, IMG submission 189096) | Bovine rumen microbial communities from Lethbridge, Alberta, Canada - RJG_02 | ecosystem: Host-associated > Mammals > Digestive system > Stomach > Rumen | place: Canada: Alberta... | reverse complement strand
CCGATCAGGCCCATGATCAGCATCGACCCCAGCAGAAGATAGCAGACCAGGTTCTGAATCTTCGCGAACATGTCCACGCCTCTCAGATTCGCGATCAGGATGATCACGCTGATCAGGAGCGTCCAGAAATAGTTCGGAAGCGGAAGGGGAATCACCTCGCCCATCGCATAGGCGAAGATTGACGCCTCGACACCGCTTGAGAGGATGTTCGATGCGAAATAACCGCCGACCATCAGCACCATGGTTGGAAGAGGACCGATGCCAGCCAGCGTGTACTGCGCCAGACCGCCTGTCGTATTCGGCATCAGCGCATTGAGCTCTGCCATCGTCGCCATCGTGATCATGTTGAAGATGCAGGCGATGATCATCGCGACGATGAACAGTTCCCCGATGCGTCCGGCGCCCTGCCCGAGGGAGACAAGACTGCTGGTTGCGATGACAAGTCCGACAGAAACAGCTACCACGTCCCTCAGACCTAATTTCTTCTCATCCATAAGCGTTCTTCCTCTGCAAGTCTGAAAACTCAGAGCGCCTGTTCGCCCTCGTCGCCGGTACGGACACGGATGACATTCGTCACGTCATAGACGAAGATCTTGCCGTCTCCGATATGGCCCGTGTAGAGCGCCTTCTCGATGATGTCCGTAAGACTCCTGACTCGCTCGGATGGAACCACAATGGAGACCTGGATCTTCGGAAGCAGCTCCATCTCATAATTCTCATCGACCTCGTATTCCTTGGTTCCCTTCTCGACGCCGCAGCCAAGCACCTGGGTGAATGTCATGCCGCCGACATGGTTCTCGCTGAGTGTCTTCTTCAATACCGAAAACTTGGACATATCACAGATGATTTCGATTCTCGATAATGCAGCCATATCCGATCTCCTCCCGACAGTCTTTCGTCACGCCATCTCCGGCTTCTCCCAGAGATTCAGCTTCACGCCGATCCCGAGCTCTTTCGCCCTTCTGTACACGCTGCAGCCCCAGGCGACATCCTCGACGGGCATTCCGCCGACCGAGTAGATGATGATCTGGTCGTCCGATGTCCGGCCAGGTGCTTTCTTCTCGATGATATCGGTCATATCCGTGATGTCTCCGCTGCTGATTTTTCCCTCATGGATCAGATCGGTGAACCTGCAGCCGATGATGCCCATCTTCGGATAGGTCGGATACGGATATTCCATCTCCCAGGCGTCGTAAAGCTTGCGGTTGTCGACCACGAGCTTGCTCTTCAGAAGCAGATCATCATCGAACCTTGCCGCGCTCGGCATCGCGATGAAGGCGCCCGGCTTCACCCATTCTGTCTTCACATACGGGTAGGTATTGACAATCTCCGGGTCATCTCCGCAGAGTGCCGTGGTTGTGAAGGAGATGACGTCCGCCCCGCGAACCGCATCCTCGATGGTATCCGCAACCGCGATTTCATCAATCTGCGGATATTCCTTCTTTACGAATTCAATGAAGGAGTCGATCGAGCGCCTACCCCTTCCTTTGATGTGAACCCTGTGGAGGTTCGGGCAGGTTGCCGCAAATGCTGCAAAGCTCGTCTTTCCCATCACGCCGGGTCCGATGATCGCCGCTGTCTCGGAATCCTTCCGCGCCATGTACTTTGCCCCGACGCCCGGGATTCCGCCGGTCCGATAGGCCGAGAGAAGATTCGCAGACATCAGTGCCAGCGGCGCCCCTGTATCCTTATCATTCAGCATCATCGTCAGAATCGAGCGGGGAAGACCGATCTTCTTGTTTTCAATATTGGAGCCATACCACTTGACGCCAGCCATCTGGTACTTACCACCAAGGTAGGCCGGCATCGCCATGAATCGTCTGTCCGGCGCATTCTTCGGCATGCCTGGGAACTTCGGATCATCCGGAAACATCACCATGCATCCGTGGGAATTGTGATTCTCGCCGCCCATCATGTAATCTCCTGCCTTCAGAAGCAGAAGCATATCTTCCATCGACTCAATACAAGCCTTCATGTCCTTCACGCCCGCCCGGATCATATCCGGCTCACTGAGATAGATGAAATCAATTCTCGAATCCGCCATACATACCTCCTCACCATACATTCCGGAATTGAGCAGGGCAGGTTCACTCTGTCCTACTCAATTCGACAGCCCCACCCTCATCTCGTGGTCCGCACTCGATGATGAGCGGCCGCCTTCACAAAAAAGACGTCTCCTCATATGAGAAGACGTCTTTGTCATCCGGAAACTATGCACTTAAATTGTCTTTTTTGCTTGTTGGGAGGATCGTAAACCCTGGTATTATACAAGAGTCAAGCAGAATTCTCCTATATTTGATTATTCCGTTTTCTGCTTTTCGCTGTCACTCACCATATCCTGGAAGAATTCATATGCTTCCTTATCGGTAAACCCTTCATGGACAATCTTTCCAACCGCCTGCGCCATCTGTATCGGATGCGTACTCTGGAAGATATTGCGCCCCATGTCAACACCATGTGCTCCTTTTGAAATAACATCATATGCAAGCTTTAAAGCATCGATTTCCGGAAGCTTCTTGCCACCCGCGACCACAATCGGCACTGGGCATGCAGCGACAACCTCATCAAAGTTCTCACAGTCGTACGTTTTCACAAGCTGAACGCCCATCTCCGCTACAATTCTTGTCGCAAGTTTGAAAAACCTCGGCGTTCTTTCCATCTGCTTTCCAACAGCGACAACTCCGAGCGTCGGAATGCTGTACCGCATGCCTGCATTGATCACCCTGTTAAGGTTGTCGATGCTCTCGAGCTGCCCGTCCGCTCCAATGAATGTCTGGACCGCCATGCAATCCGCATTCATTCGAATACTGTCCTCGATATCAACGGCAACCACTTCATGGCTCAAGTCATCCTGCATCATGGAAGACCCCGCTGACACGCGGAGTGCGATACCTTTATGTGCTGTAAACTTCGGATCAAGACAAGTACGAATCGCACCCCGGGTTCCCATAAACACATCGATATATGGGGCTAGCTTCGGAAGCAGCAGATCCAGTCTTTCCAGTCCGGCTGTCGACCCCATAAAATATCCATGGTCAAATGCAAACATAACCGCATTTCCACTCTTCGGATTGAATATATTTGCCAGGTGCTTCTTCATTCCAAAGTCAAGACTATTCGCGCCTTTTACATAAAACCCTTCTGTATTTGCAAATGGAGTATTGACATGATAATCCTTTGCAACCTTCACACCTTCCAAGTCTGCCATAATAATATTTTCCTCCTGTCAGTCATTCTCCCCGTTAAAATGCAGGCGGGGCAGATGCCTCGCCCGCATGAATGAATATACCTCAGATCACAAGATCCGTAAGACCTGTCACATCAGAAATTATAGTCATTCATATTGGATTCATCAAATACAACACGTTCCGGAAGAAGTACAACACCGTTATTGGTATCTGCCGTTTTAGCACCTTCCGCAATCGAATCATTCGCCTGGACTTCGCAATCGCCGATATCCGGAATGGAAATCGTATCGCCAACCTTTACTTCATTGCCAGCTGCAAGATATGCCGCTACATAGCAGCCCATCGCACCCTGGATACCGCAATCCCAAAGGCCCCATTCATACAAAACGCCTGCCTTGCAGAAATCCTTGATCGAGTTCGGAGAAGCAAATCCTGTAATGGTGATATCGTCTTTTGTCAGTCCCTTGTTCTGTGCTGCCTGCAGCTGTCCCGGAAGTGCTGTCGAGTCATTGCAGATGATCAGGTCGATGTCCGAATGATCCGAAAGAACAGCATCGCCAACAGAGACTGCCTGCTCTGCATCCTGATTGCTGTAGTAGTTGTCTGGAGCAACATTCTCCCAGTTCGGGTATGTCTCCTTGATATACTTCTCGCCAGCTACCTGCCAAGAATTCTGATCCGTTACAGTTGCCTGTGAATAATGCCAGCAATACTTAATAGCATCCTTCGCCGGATCCTTTCCTCTCTTTGTCAGCCCATCAGCTCCCATATCGACCAGCATTTTTCCAAGCACTTCCGGAGTTCCCTGAGAGACCATCAGAGAACGGTCTTCCGGCTGCGCATCGGAATCCCACGTGCAGACAGTCACACCGGCATCTTTTGCTTCCTTGAGCGCGTCAGAAACACCTGCTGCATCAACTGTTGAAATACAAATGGCATCAACTCCTGAGTTCACCGCCTGGTTGATAACCTCAGTCTGCTCTGCAGCACCTGCTGTTGCATTTCCCATGTACTCAACTGTGATTCCCCACTTTTTTGCGTACTCCTGAGCCCCATTATTGGCAGACTCAAAGAAAGCATTTCCTGTTACCTTTGGGATAAATGCTACAACCTTTCCCTCAACACTTTCTTCCGCCATTGCGGTCATGCTTCCCAGTGTTCCCACTGCGACTGCCAGTGCCATTCCTGCTGCCCACAATTTTTTCATTCTTTTTTCCTCCTTGTGTATGTGGTATCAGTTTCTATATTCAGGGGCTCTTCCCCCAAACATTCGTGATCTCTCAGCTTCTTTTCTTCCGAAGCTTTGCCACTTTCCTCATGACCGCCGTGTGTGTGCTCATTGACCGGACAAGCACAACTGCCAGCAGTAAAAATCCAACTGGTATATCGAGATAATTCATCAGCTTTCTGTCAAAGCATAATGGCAGACCAAACCGCATAATTCCGATCACCAGAGAAGCCAGCGCCGTTCCAATCACATTACCTTTTCCCCCAGTGCTCAGTGTCCCACCCAGCACAACCGCCGTGATAATATTCAGTGTGAAATTCGCTCCAAGGTCACTCTTCGCCGTTCCAAGATAGGCTGTCAGCACAATCCCGGCAAGCGCCGCGCTAAACGCTGAAAGCATATACGTGCTCATTGTAATCCAGCGGGTATTCACGCCTGAGTATTCTGCTGCCTGAGGATTTACCCCAACCAGGAATACCTTCCGTCCATATTTTGATTTATGAAGTAATATGTATGCAATGATCACAAGCACAATAAAGATGACCAGCTGGCTTGGAATAATTCCGAAAAACTTTGTTTTTGCGATTGCCTTGAATGACTCCGGGAATCCGCTGATTCCCTGATATGCTGCTGTGCTTGCCATGTTGGAAACAATCAGTGCAATCCCGGCATACAGGAAAGATCCTCCCAACGTAACAACCATCGGCTGAACGCCACAGTACGCTACAAAGAAACCCGACAATGCACCGCAGCCGGTCGCCACAACCGCTGACAGCAGTGCAGCCGTCCAGACATTAAATCCAAAGTCCTGCCATGTGACACCGATGATAATCGAAGTAAGCCCGACAATCGAGCCCGCCTGAATATCGATCCCCCCTGTGATCATGACAAATGTCACAAAAAGCGAGATGATACAGATGGACATGAAGTCATTCATGCTATTAAAGAACAGCGTCGGCTTCAGAAATTTCGGGTTCTTCGCACCAAATACGAGAATTTCTAGCACGAGAATCACGATCAGTACGAACTCCCAGCTGCTGAAAAACTTTTTCAGTCTATCCGTTGTCTTACTCATCGTTCGTACCTCCCTGCTTCGTAGAGAATTCAGCTGTCCGCGCTGCAAGTCTTGCATGTCTGTTCTTAGTTGCTGAACGGCGCTGCATCAGAGAGTCAACGACAACAATTGTGATCAACATAATCCCCGTAATCGTATTATCGTAAGTGGATCCGATCTCCATAAATACAAGCAGCTTGCTGATGCTGGCCATTATGACAGCCCCAACCGTTGCACCAATCACGGAACCGACTCCGCCCGTCAGAGATATACCGCCCAGCACACAGGCTGCCACCGCTTTCATCTCATATCCATTTCCTGAAATTGCTGTGACAAAGCCGATCCGGGATGTAAACACGATTCCTGCTATAGATGCCATCAATCCACAGATGATATAGGCTAATACTCTTGTCCGCATCGTTGGTATTCCGACGAGTGTCGCCCCTGCCGGATTATCACCGACCGCGATAAAATACCTTCCTCTCTTTGTTTTTCGGAGGAACAAATGGATCACAATCACCGCCAGAATCGTAATCACAAGGTTCAACTGGACCGGACCGAATGCCTTGACGGTGTACAGATTCTTGAAGGACTGTGGAAGATTCTCGATCCAGTTTCCGCCAGAGTACACGTACATCATGCCTCTCATGACGCCGTTTGTTCCCAAGGTAAAGATCAGGGAAGGAACTCCCATCACAGCAACGCCCCAGCCATTGAAGAGGCCAATCAGAAGGCCAACCAGAATACCTGCTGCAAACGCTGCTCCCCAATTGCTGCCATCCCGAAGCATTGTCCCGACAACCGTGGCGGTAAACCCAAGGTTAGCGCCGACCGATACGTCAATCTCGCCGATAAAGATCGCGAACGCCATTCCGACTGATATGATGATATAAACAACTGCATCGTTGAAGCAGGCAATGATATTTCCTGGCTTCAGGAAGCTTGGGTTGATTACACCAACAATCAAAAACAATAAGATCAGGAAGAATACGGATGTCAGCTCCCTGTGTCTGAGAAACCGTTTCATGCTTTCACCTCCGACTGCTCTCTGCTTTCAGTAATTCCAAAGGCGGCTCTCATCAGATTATCCTGATTGATCGCGGTTCCCGTGAATTCACCGTTAATACGTCCATTACATACAGTCATCACACGGTCTGACAGTTCTACGATCTCCTCCATATCTGATGAAATCAGGAGGACTGACACCCCTCTGTTTTTCAGGTGGTGAATAATCGAATAGACATCTCCTCTCGCTCCAGCATCTATTCCTCTTGTCGGCTCGTCCAATATGACAACCTTCGGGTCCGTCGATAATGCCCGTCCGATTACGACCTTCTGCTGATTTCCTCCGGACAGATCTCCCACCAGCTGATCCTGCCCAGTAACTTTTGTTCGAAAATCCTCAATGTATCTGGATGTAACCTCACGTTCGTATTTCCTGTTCAACAGGAATCTCCCCATTTCCTTACGGGGCAGCAGTGCACTCGTCGTATTGACCGCCACATCGCTGATCTTAAACAAGCCGTTCAGGTGCCTGTCTTCCGGCACGTAATTAAGTCCTGCTGCGATCACCTGCCTTGTCTTCATCCCGGTGATGTCTTTTCCATCAAGATATGCTTTCCCGGACAGAACCTTGTCACGTCCGAAAACCGTTGTGGCCAGCTCTGTCCTTCCCGCTCCAACAACACCCGCAAGTCCCAGAATCTCTCCTGGATATAATTTCAAAGATATATTGGAAAAGCCATATCCTGTATAGTTTTGAAGTTCAAAAACAGGCTTCTGGTTTTGATCACTTTTTGGCTTCGAATCCGCTTCCTTTTGATCATTCCGATCTGGGTAGATATTACCTGAACCGGCCTCATTCTGTGCCGACGGCGGAAGCAGCCCCTGTACCAGCATCTCACGTGTAAATTCATCAACCTTTCCTGACAGCGGAATACGGCCATCTCTCATAATTGCAACGGTCGTTGCAATCTGAAAAACTTCTGCCAGGCGATGCGTAATGTAGATAATGCCGATGTGCTTTTTCTTCAGATCATCCACGCATTTAAATAAACTTTCAACCTCATCAAAGGTCAGTGCTGAGGTCGGTTCATCAAGAATCAAGACGCTTGCATGCCTCATCAGTCCTCTGAGGATCTCAACGAGCTGCTGTTCCGCAATTGACAGGCTGGATGCTTTTCTGCTCAGGTCAATTTTCCATCCATATTCTTTCATCGTGGAGATCAGCTCATTATGAAGAGACGACTCACTCTCATCGAAACCGATCAGAATATTCTCTTCAACTGTCATATTCGGAAACAGCATTGGTTCCTGTGGCACCATATAAATACCGTTTGCAAGTGCCGCACTTGTTTTATTCGATGCATATTTCTGTCCGCGTATGGTAATTTCACCCTCATCATAGGAGTAGATTCCCATGATAATTTTCATGAGGGTACTCTTACCGGCACCATTGCCGCCAATAAGTGCAAGCACTTCACCCTCATCCAGCTGGAGATCGACCCCTTTGAGTACCTCATTCAGTCCAAATGATTTATGTATATTCCTTATATTGAGAAGGACATCATTCGCCATAGCCCGCTCCCCCAACAATTGCTGATTATTAGAAATATTGTTTTCTCAACTATACATTTGCGCATATGAATTGTCAATATAGATGCGTCATATTTTACATATATGCACAATTTTATAACTTGTTTTTCGTCATATTACCATTTTAACTGCGTTGACACCGTTTGTACTCTATGCTAATATGTTTCCAACAATTGATACATTTGTTTTTATTTTTAACATCTGTTTCTGAGGCTTTTATGTCCGATACCTATGATTATGATGAAATCCTTCAACTGAAAACGGCCTGGTACTATTATATGGAAGGTCTGACACAACAGGAGATCGGCCAGCGTCTAGGCATTCCGCGTCTTCGAGTAAACCGTCTGATCGACCGTGCGCGAAAAACAGGTATGGTTCAATTTTCAATTCGATCGGGTCATACAACCCGACTGGAGCTTGAAAGGCAACTCATCAAAACCTTCCACCTTCGTGACGCATTCATTGCCCCGGCTCCAGTCAAAGCAGAGGAAACAAACGAGAATGTCGCGCTTGCTGCGGCGGGATATATCTATGACCAGATGGGCAAACAGGATTTCCTGAACATGGGATACGGTGATACCATGAGTCGTCTGCTAAACCATCTGGGAGCCTTGTCTGACCTTCCTGTCAACATTGTCTCTCTGACTGGAGGCGTCAGTTATTATCTTCCGAATACTCAGTCAAGTGTCTTTAATGTCAAGTTGCACTTGATTCCCACCCCATTGGTTCTCCAGACAAAAACGGCAGTCGATGCAATGCTCCAGGAACCAAAGGTTATAGAAGCATTCGAACTGACATCACTGGCACAAATGACAATCGTCGGGATCGGAGCCTTGGATGAAAAATCAACCATCCGGACGAATGGTGTACTCTCATACAATGACAATTTATCCCTTTCCATACATGGTGCGGTCGGAGATATCCTATGTCATTTTTTTGATTCGGATGGGGATCTCATCTCTTCCAGTCTGGAAGAACGCCTGATCAGCACACCCTTGTCACAGATTCGAAAAATGGAGAACGTAATCGGCGTTGCTGCCGGCGTTGTCAAAGCAGCTTCGATTCTGGCAGCCTTGAAAGGGAATTATCTGAATGTTCTGATCACGGATGAGCCTACTGCTCGAAAGGTTCTTGAACTAGTCACTGATAACGAATAGATGAAATCCGGATATTAAAGGGAAGGGGTATATTGATATGGGCGAACAATACTTAATGGCCATCGATGCAGGTACCGGCTCAGTGCGTGCCGTCATCTTTTCGACCGACGGAACTCAGCTCGGGGTAGAGCAAAGAGAGTGGACACACAGAGAAGACCCACGTTTTCCTGGAAGTATGGACTTTGACTGGAAAACAAACTGGCACCTGGCGTGCGAGTGTACAAAAGGTGTCCTGAAAAAAACCGGAATTGCTCCCGACGCAATTGCAGCGGTTTCCACTACCTGCATGCGTGAGGGCATCGTGCTGTATGATCGCGACGGGAACGAAATCTGGGCTTGTGCAAATGTGGATTCGCGAAGCAATGATGAGGTCGGAAAGCTGATCGCTCTTCATCCCGATCTTGAAAAAAAGATCTATCAGAAGTCCGGACAGACATATGCTCTTGGGGCGCTTCCCCGTATTCTGTGGGTCAAAGACAAAATGCCGGATGCCTATTCCCGCATTGCGCAGGTTGGCATGTTTAATGACTGGCTGATCCGTAAGCTGACCGGGGTTGAAGCGATCGAACCGAGCAATGGATCAACAACAGGCATCTTTGACTTGAAAACGCGTTCATGGGATCCCACCATCGCAGAGGTATGCGGGCTGCGAAGCGACATTTTCCCGACCGTTGCTGAATGTGGCACCTTGATCTCGCATGTAAACAAAAAAGGGAGTCAGGAGAGCGGTCTTGCAGAAGGAACCCCGGTCGTTGTCGGTGGAGGAGACTGTCAGCTCGGCACAATCGGAGTCGGTGCTCCCGGTCCAGGTCAGGCAGCCGTTTTCGGCGGAAGCTTCTGGCAATATGAGTATAATACTGACCACGTTGAGACTGATCCTTTCTGCAGAGTACGTGTCAATTGCCAGGCGGTCCCCGGTGTCTGGCAGTATGAAGCCCTGGCATTCAAGCCAGGCCTCGTAATGCGCTGGTTTCGTGATGGCTTCTGTCAGGAAGAAAAGAGACTAGCCAAAGAGACAGGTGATGATCCGTATAATCTCATGAACCAGAAAGCCAAAGATATCCCTGCCGGTTCATATGGTATGTTGTGTGCTTTCAGCGACATCATGAATTTTATTTCATGGAAACATGCTGCTCCCACATTCTCCAATTTTGAACTGGACTCGGAGAAATTCAACAAGTACACTTTTTATCATGCGATCCTTGAAAACACCGCACTGCTTGTCAAAGGTCATATGGAACTGGTCTATGAATCTACAGGAGCGAGGCCGTCAGAGGTTATTTTTGCAGGCGGCGCATCAAAAAGCCCTCTTTGGTCTCAGATTCTTGCCGACGTATTAAACATGCCTGTCCGGGTTCCGGTTGTCAAAGAAGCGACCGCACTCGGCGCTGCCATCCTTGCCGGCTATGGCGTTGGGATCTATCCGAGCATTGCAGAAGGTGCAGCAAAAACTGTTCAATTTGAAAAAACCTTCTTGCCGGACAAAAAAAATCACGCCGTATATGAAGCGCTTTATGCAAAGTGGCGTTCATTCTATAAAGCACAACTGGATTTGGTAAACAAGGGCATCACAGAACCCATGTGGAAAGCACCTGGCCTTTGATCCATGTATCAAGGGAACCGTCAGGATGAAAGGAGAAAAAATGTATATTGTAGATGAGAAAGACAAGGAGTACCGTTTTGGAAACAGCGGCCCTAAGTATCTGATGAAGGGTCCCAGAATGAATTTTGCCATTGTGCAGTTTCAGCCTGGTGATGACTTTCAGGCCCACTACCACAATGTGATGGAGGAAAACTTCTACATTCTCGAGGGCGAAATTGATATTGTAGTTGACGGAAAAGTCAACCATCTCACAAAAGGACAATTCATCCACATCGAACCCGGTGAGATTCATTATGTAAAGAACGCCTACAACACTGTTGTCCGCATGGTTTCTTCCCTGGCTCCCTTCCAGGAATCTGATAAAGTGAACGTTGAAAATCCTGTATACTAATTGTATTGTGTCTTCACAAAGAATCCCACCCGGCAATCTGCCAGAGTGGGATTCTTCTTACAGCTCCTGATTCAACTGCTCGTTATATTTCTCATTATAGTATTCTGTCTCTTTCTTTTTCCGCCAGGTCTCACGGTCATAGCAGATCGCAAGCATCTCATCCGCAATCTCCTCTGCGCTGCGTGGTCTTGCATTATGCAGATATCCGATCATGCGTCTCATCGCCTTCTCGCTTCCAAGCTGGTCTGCAATATCGTGTCCGAAAACTTCCGGATACCCCATATGCACCAGTGTATCGACGAGCTCATCATGCAGCCGTCTTCTGAGGGTGTTACCCTGACCCATCAAATTTGCCTCCGCTTATACTGTTTTCGTCTCAAGCCTCAGATTCGTCCATTACCCTCATTATTTCTGAACAACGGAGAGATGTCAATGCGGAGTGCCGGCCGCTTATCCCCACACTTCTTCCGCAACTTCCTTCACCAGCCGGAGTTTTGCCCACTGTTCTTCCTGCGTCAGCTTATTTCCGATCTCGCAGGATGCGAAACCGCACTGCGGGCTCAGGCAGAGTCTTTCAAGCGGAATATATCTGGCTGCCTGGTGAATCCTGTCGATGAGCATCTGCCTGCTCTCGAGCTTCGGGAATTTTGTCGTGACCAGGCCAAGAACCACTTTCTTGTCTCCGCTCACCTTTGCCAGCGGCGAAAAACCACCGGAGCGCTCATCGTCAAACTCAAGGTAGTAGGCATTGACGTTCTCCTCCCCGAACAGAATATCCGCCACGCCGTCATACGGCCCGCTGCTTGCAAAGGTCGAATGGAAGTTTCCTCTGCAGACATGGGTATTGACAATAATATCCGAGGGTGCCTCCGCAATCACCCTGTTGTTGATGTCCCTGTGCTTCTTCTGGATGGCAGCTGCTCCTTCTCTTGTTGTCCCGTATAGAGACGGCCCGATTTTGTCCGCCAGCATTCCCCAGGTGCAGTCGTCCAGCTGCAGATTCCGGCAGCCGGCAGCATACAAATCGTGAATCACCTTGCCATAAACCCGGACGATATCATCCTCAAGCTCCTCATCAGTACTGTAGAATTCCCGCGTGGCAGCCCGGTTGAACGGCATCGCAAACTGCGCGAGAAACTGCGCCGGCGCCGGGATCGTCTGCTTTGCAACCGTCTTCTCATCCTCAAACTGCTTGACAAACCGGAAATGCTCCACAAACGGATGCTCTCCGGTCAGTCCGAGTTTCCCATTGATATAGGTGTCATCGATCATCGCCGCTTCGCCGTGAAATGGAAGTCCGGTCTTTGTCGGTTCATGTCCGATTCCGTCGAATGCCCACATAAAATCAAGATGCCAGGTCGCCCTTCTGAATTCCCCATCCGTAAGAACAGGGTAGCCGAGCTCCTTCAGCTTCCCGATCAGCTCCGTGATGGCCTCATCCTCAACCTTCTTCAAGTCGTCGTGGCTGATCCTCCCTGTGTCAAATGCCCTTCTGGCTTCCTTGAGCTTCTGTGGCCTGAGAAAGCTTCCTACATAATCATATCGAAATGGTGTCTGAAGTGTCTTCATCTGTCCCGGTCCTCCTGTTTTTTTCCTGACGATCCCCTGTCAGTTCCTTTTCGCTTTCTTCCTGTTTCCAATGAAAAGGAACACCTGGCATGCACGCGGCTGTATTCCCGCTGTCTGGATCCTGTCCCTGATTATATGGAAGACATCTTTTCTGGTAAAATACCTGTTTCATTTGAAATACCATAGATATAATCTATGGATCATGTTACGCTTTGTTTGAAATCTATCGATTAAAAAGAGACTGTCTGAGACGCCGGATAAAGAGCATTAGAAGCGGGTGGGATATATGACACTGAAACAGCTGGAATACCTGATCGTTGTGGCGGAGACCGGAAGTATCACAGAGGCCGCAAGAAAACTCTATATCGCTCAGCCGAGCCTTACCGCGGCCATCCACGAGCTTGAGAAAGAATATGATATCCCGATCTTTACCAGATCAAGAAAAGGGATGGAACTGACGCCGGAGGGGGACGAGTTTCTCGGATATGCCAGACAGATCCTGGAACAGGCCAGCCTGGTCGAGGAACGATATAAAAAGAAGAATGCCGTGAAGCAGCGCTTTTGCGTTTCTTCACAGCATTACTCATTCGCCGTAGAGGCATTTGTCCGGCTGCTGAAGGAGTACGCCGGAACAAAGTATGAATTTCACATGAGGGAAACACAGACATACGACATCATCGATGACGTCGCGCACCTCAGAAGCGAACTCGGAATCGTATATCTGAACAGCTTCAACGAGACCGTCCTTCGAAAAACACTGCGGGACCAGGGGCTCTCCTTCACCCGGCTTTTCATCGCCAGGCCACATGTCTTTATCGGAAAAGACAATCCGCTCGCTGCCAAGGACGCCGTAACCCCTGAGGATCTGAAGCCTTATCCGCGCCTCAGCTTCGAGCAGGGCAGCCACAACTCCTTCTATTTCTCCGAAGAAATACTGAGCACCATGGACTGTGACCGTGAGCTTTATGTCTGTGACCGTGCCACCCTGTTCAACATGCTGGTCGGGATCAACGGATATACCATCAGCAGCGGGGTCATCAGCGAGGAGCTGAACGGGCCGCATATCATCTCCCGTCCGCTCCTGGTCGATGACTTCATGGAAATCGGCTATATTCTGCCGGTCTCGATCCGTCCCTCGCAGCTGACACAGCGGTACATTCAGGTTCTGGAAACACTTTGCGAAGCTTATCAGTGAGCGTATGTCTCAGGGATCTGCATCGCGGTGCCTGTCCATGTACTTCTTGATCTTCTTTTTACACTTGCCGCACTTGCCGCCTGCACCGGTTGCCTTCCGGACGTCCTTGAAACAGTCCGCCCCTGCCTTCATGGCATCCCGGACATCCCCCTTCGTCACGTGGCGGCAAGTGCATATCACATCTTCCCTGCTCATCAGAGAACGAGAGACGGAGCCGTGTAGACTCTTCCGAGCAGCTCCTGGTTCAGCGCGTACAGGCCCTTTGGATCATGGCCAAACAGCTTGTACTTTTTGATCAGGTCATCGGCATTCTTTTCTTCCTCGCCCTGCTCTTTTACAAACCAGTCAAAGCACTGCATAGTGCGGAAATCATTGACATCCTGTGCAGCCTTATATATGGTGTTGATCAGGCTTGTGACATACTGCTCATGCTTCAGGCCCTCATGCAGCGGATCCTCCGGGCTGGAATAGCTTTTATCCGGCTTGTCAACCGCCTCGAATACCACCCGTTCTCCGTTATTCTGAAGATAGGTTCTCATCAGCATCGCATGATCGCGCTCTTCCTGCGCCTGAATATCGTACCAGTGCGCAAAGCCATCGAGCCCCTCATCATAAAAATAATTTGCGAAGTCCAGATACAGATATGCAGAATAAAATTCCTTGTTGATCTGCGTATTGATCAGGTCCCTGACTTTCGAATTCAGCATTGTAATACCTCCCTTATACAGTCTGTAAATGAATATACTCATCTTTTATGAAGGTTCTGTGTATTACATCAGATCCTCCAGGATATCGATCGCATCGTCCAGCGCATCCATGGCCTCATCCACATCCTCTGTGCTCTGGTCTTTGTCATCCATCTCATCCGTCAGCTGCGCCAGCATATCCTTTGCTTCCTCAATTTTGGTTAGAATTCCGCAAAGCTCCTCACTGTACTCTTCCATGGCTCTGTCCTCCTGGCCAGCCCTGTCCATCATAGCCGATTTGATCCCGATCACGGTGTTCACCATCCTCCACCTCCCTTCCGCTCACGAATCCGGGTTCTCTGCATTTTTCTATGCCATCGACGTTCCCGCATCATTCGATCTTTGTCGATGCCGCCGCATAAAATGCCGGATAGGTTTCCTTCAGATACCGTACATTCCCGACCCAGTTCATAAGCAGAAGACGCAGAACTTTCTCAAAGTCCTGGTTGAAATGTCCGATATCCTGCTCTGAAAGGTCATCCCAGGATCCACGCAGACGGAATTCATCCATGAGATGGAACACGCCCCAGAGCATCTCGGAGAAGCATTCGTGCTCGATGATCAGCGGATTGGATGCGATGACCAGAATATTGGTCTGGTTCGAACGGATGATCTGCTGAATTTTCGTATAACCGGCAGCATCAATGTGCACGTTCAGCTTCACATTCTCAAGCTGCCTTTGGATTTCCCCGACTGTCCCGGACTGCTCTGCGCCATTTTTCACGACCTCATGTACAAAACCGTCTGCATCGGTCATCCGCAGAATCTCCCGGATCAGGAAAGCACCGATTCCCGTGAAAAATGAACTTGTCAGCATCTTTGTCTTTTCGAGCCGCTCTTTCTTCTCGCGTTCATCTACGAGCTCTCCGACCACCAGGGTTGCAATGGCGATGGTGACCGGCATAAATGCAAGATCCTGCAGAAGATAGAAAACCGTTGTACGCTCATCATGAAAGATCAGAACCTGCAGAAGATAAATAGCTGCTGACAGGACAATGAGAGCCAGCACCACATGGCGGGTCGTTTTTCTGTCCATGAAGGACTCCTCTCTGTATATCTGAAACTACTTCTCATACTGCTGCCATCATTCTATCCTGAGTCTGCCGGTCATTCAAGGAGCCAAGGCGCACAGCTTATGAAAATACAGCCCGGCATCTCCTGCCGCTTTGTATAAAACGAGATGAAAAAAGCGGCTGCCTTCCCGCCTCTTCCGAGGCTGGAACACAGCCGCTGTGCGAAGCATCTTTCAGATTGGTCAGACGATCTCCCTTCCGAGTCTTTCACACTCCGCAAGAATATCATCTGTGATCTCACCGTCCGCGACGACACTTGCAGTCTCCAGGATGATGCCTGCACCATGGATATCACGCTCCAGATGGATGATCCAGTTGTCATCCCCGTCCTTGTTCGTGAAAAGCGCAACCTTCTTTCCCTGAAGCTTCGGCTTAAGAGCGTTATACAGGCGGCCAAACCTGCAGTTCAGCGCCTCTCCCTTTTTGATCATCGGCGTTCCGAGTGCAATCCCCGAGTAGGAAACCGCCATGTTGGTGTTGAACTCCTCGGCGGTAAACATATCAACCTTCCCGCCGGCGTCCTCTGCTCCCTTTGCGACCGCATCGGCCATATCCACGATGTCATCTCTGTCTCCGTCATACACGACTGCAATCTTGCCGTACATATCTGATTTCCTTTCCTTTTCCTTCAGCCAGGTTTCTTATGCCCGCCATCATCATCTTCTGTTCGTACCATAGCACCGCACCAAACGGGTGTCAATTGCAGAAGCAGCGCCGGATGCATCCATGCAGGCTCAGTTCCACTTCCGGAGCAGTGCCGACAGATCCAGCCCGCCGCTCTCCTGCCGGCTGCTCCTGCCCGCACGCCCGTCGCCCTTTCCATCTGCACGCCTGTCATTCTGGTGCTGTATCCCGGTCTTTGCGCCGCCGCGTCTTCCATTCTGACGCTGTCTGCCATTCTTGTCGTCTTCGCGGCGGCTGTCCGGGCGCTGTCTGTCCTGCTTATGGCCGCCGGATGAAGCCCCATCCTGCTTCTTTCCATGAACCGCCGGTTCTCCGAGCTTCATCGACAGGGAAATCCGGTTCCGGCTCAGGTCCACGTCCAGCACCTTCACATCCACTATGTCTCCGACTGAGACGACATCCAGCGGGGATTTGACAAAGCCATGGTCGCTCATCTGGGAGATGTGCACCAGACCGTCCTCGTGGACGCCGATGTCGACAAATGCGCCAAAATCCACAATGTTCCGGACGGTGCCCTTGAGAATCATGCCCGGCTTCAGATCCTTCATATCCATGACATCCGATCTGAGGACCGGTTTCGGCATATCAGAGCGGGGATCCCTTCCCGGCTTCTCCAGCTCCTTCGCGATATCTGCGAGTGTCTCTTTTCCGACACCGAATTGCTCCGCCAGCTTTCCGATGCCGCCCTCCGAGCGGATGCGGCTGTCAAGATCGCGGATCTGACCCTTCTCGACGTCCTCCTTGGAATATCCGAATTCCTTCAGCAGCCTGGCTGCCGCCTCATAGGACTCCGGATGTACCCCGGTCATGTCGAGCGGATTCTGACCGCCCCGGATCCGCAGGAAGCCTGCGCACTGCTCGAAGGCCTTCGGACCGAGCCCGGATACCTTCAGGAGCTGCTTTCTGTCCTCGAACTTCCCGTTCTCCTCCCGGTAGCTGACAATCGACTTTGCTGTCTTTTTGGTGATGCCGGACACGTACAGCAGCAGCGGCCAGGATGCTGTGTTCAGGTCGACGCCAACCTCATTGACACAGTCCTCGACCACACCTTCCAGCTTTCCGCCCAGCTTTTTCTGATCACAGTCATGCTGGTACTGGCCGACTCCGATCGACTTCGGGTCAATCTTGACGAGCTCCGCCAGCGGATCCTGAAGCCGTCTGGCGATGGAGGCCGCACTCCTCTGTCCGACATCGAACGTGGGGAATTCCTCCGTCGCCAGCTCGCTTGCCGAGTACACCGACGCCCCTGCCTCGCTGACAATCGCATAGTGCACCTGCTCCGGCACCTCCGCGATGATCTCCGCGATAATCTTCTCCGACTCCCTGGAGGCTGTTCCATTTCCACAGGATATGAGCGTCACATGATATTTTGAGATGAGTTCTTCAACCTTCTTCTTCGCTGCCGCAATCTTTGCCGGAGTCGTCGGCTCCGTCGGATAGACGACGGTCGTGTCAAGCACCTTGCCGGTTTCGTCGACAACCGCCAGCTTGCACCCTGTCCGGAATGCCGGATCCCAGCCAAGCACAGTCTGCCCCGCAATCGGCGGCTGCATGAGAAGCTGGCGGAGATTCTTCCCGAAGACATCGATCGCTCCGTCCTCTGCCTGCGCTGTCAGGCTGCCGCGCACCTCGCGCTCAATCGCAGGCTCAATCAGCCGGCTGTAGGCATCCTCACAGACTTGCTCCAGCAGCTTTGCCGCCGGTGCATCCTGCCGGGTGATGACAGCATGCCGGATGACCCCTAGGATCCGCTCCTCCGGTGCCTGAAGCGAGACGGTCAGAACCTTCTCTTTTTCGCCGCGGTTCAGCGCCAGAATCTGGTGTCCCTTCAGCGCAGATACCTTTCCCTGAAAATGAAAATACTGTGCATACACGGACTGCGGATCGTCC
>Ga0256405_10006608_pt1 | contig 18378 bp, 14 predicted proteins | sample RumenRJG_02DNA_FD_189096 | JGI IMG/M metagenome (GOLD analysis project Ga0256405, IMG submission 189096) | Bovine rumen microbial communities from Lethbridge, Alberta, Canada - RJG_02 | ecosystem: Host-associated > Mammals > Digestive system > Stomach > Rumen | place: Canada: Alberta... | reverse complement strand
ACAGGAAATACCAGTGCGGCAAGTATACCGATAGCACTTGCAGATATGGAAGAAAAAGGAATGCTAAAACCGAGAAAGACGCTCATCCTTGCAGGATTTGGAGCGGGGCTTACTTGGGGAAGCGCCTTAATGGAGTGTGAATGACATGAGAAAGATGCTAAATGAGATTCTTGATATAAAATATCCGTTTATACAGGGAGGCATGGCAAATATTGCCACAGGAGAATTTGCGGCTGCCTGCTCAAATGCGGGTGCACTCGGTATAATCGGCTCCGGCGGCATGAATGCGGAAAAGCTTGAAGAGAACATTGAAAAGGCTGCAAAGCTAACAGATAAGCCTTTTGGTGTAAATCTTATGCTGATGAACCCTGATACAGACAACATGGCAGAGGTTGTTGCCAGAAACCATGTAAAGGTAGTTACAACAGGTGCAGGAAGTCCCGGAAAATATATTGAAATGTGGAAGGAAGCCGGTGTAACTGTCATACCTGTCACAGCAAGTGTACTTCTTGCAAAGAGACTTATTGTATCGGGGGCAGATATGATAATAGCAGAAGGCGGCGAGTCCGGCGGTCATGTGGGTGAAATGAGCACGATGACGCTTGTACCTCAGATGGTTGACGAGGTTGATGTGCCTGTTATCGCAGCAGGCGGTATCGCAGATGGCAGAAGCCTTACTGCCGCCCTTGCTCTTGGCGCTGTAGGGGTGCAGATGGGAACCTGCCTGCTTGTGTCAGAGGAGTGCCCGATACACGCCAATTATAAAGAGGCACTCTTAAAGGCAACGGACAACAGTACAACAGTTACAGGACGAAGCGTTAATGCTCCTACAAGAATAATAAAAAACAAGATGGCAAGAAATTATATACGCAGGGAACGCGAGGGAGCCGATAGAATGGAACTAGAAAAGTTTACGCTTGGTTCACTGCGCAAGGCTGTGTTTGACGGGAATGTTGATGAAGGTTCACTTATGGCTGGTGAGGACTGTGGAAGTCTTAAGGAGATAAGACCTGTTGAGACTATATTTGCAGAAATGGCAAGAGAAGCAGACGAGGTCATGGGCAGTATGCATTTCAACCTGGTGAGGGAAGATAAATGAGCGAAGAAAAAATTCTTGATGGACAGACGGCACTTGTAACGGGAGCCGGCGGCGGTATCGGAAGGAGTATCGTGCTAAAGCTTGCGGAGCTTGGTGCCGGGATTGTGATAAATTATTCGGGGAATGAAGTGGGAGCACGCGAGACAGAAGAACTTGCAAAAAAAGCAGGAGCTGCCAAGACTCTTGTTGTAAAGGCGGATGTTTCAAAGTCTGATCCGGTAAAGGAAATGTTTGAAAAGGCTATGGAGGCTTTCGGGAGGATAGACATACTTGTAAATAATTCCGGTGTTACGGCGGACGGCCTGCTTTTAAGAATGAGCGATGAAGATTACAGGAAGGTCATAAGTGTAAATCTTGACGGAACATTTTACTGTATGAGAGAGGCGGCAAAGATAATGGTCCGCCAGAAATACGGAAGAATCGTAAATCTTTCGAGTATAGTGGGAATAACAGGAAATCCCGGACAGGTAAATTATGCGGCAAGCAAGGCAGGAATAATAGGAATGACAAAGAGTCTTGCAAGAGAGCTTGGACGTAAAGGAATTACTGTAAATGCAGTGGCGCCGGGCTTTATAGAGACAAAGATGACAGAGAGCCTGCCGGAAGCTGCAAAGGAAAGCTTTTTAACAAAGATTCCAGCAGGAAGGGCTGGAAAGCCTTCCGAGGTTGCGGCGGCAGCAGCTTTTTTGGCAAGTCCTGCGGCTTCTTATATAAATGGACAGATCCTTGAAGTGACCGGAGGTATGTGAAATGAAACGTAAGGTTGCGATAACAGGACTTGGTGTTGTAAGTCCTATTGGAAATAATGTGGATGAACTTTGGAAAAGTATCAAGAGTGCAAGATGCGGAATCGGTCCTATAACAAAATATGATACAACGGATCGCAAGGTAACTCTTGCCGGCGAGGTAAAAGGGTTTAATGCCGATAAGTACATAGACAAGCGTGACGCAAGAAAAATGGATATGTACACAAGGTATGCGATGGTGGCAGCAGGCGAAGCCATGGAGGATTCAGGGCTTTCAGGTGAAAATGAGAGTCACGAGCGCTGGGGCGTTATACTGGGCAGTGGAATCGGCGGAATCGGCACAATAGAAGAAGAGAAGATGCGTGGCGAGGAAATGGGGTATGACAGGGTATCTCCTTATTTCATACCGAAAGCTATCTCAAATATGGCAGCGGGAAATATTGCCATAAAGTATGATCTTCGCGGATTCTGCGGGTGCAGTGTGTCTGCCTGTGCCAGCGGGGCAAATGCGATCGGTGATGCTGCAAGGCATATAAGAGATGGTTATGGTGATGTGATGATAGCAGGCGGCGCTGAGGCGGCGATCACAACCCTTAGTATAGGTGGATTTACTTCTCTCCATGCTCTGAGTCAGGAGAGCAACCCTGACAGGGCTTCAATCCCATTTGACGCTGAAAGAAACGGCTTTGTAATGGGGGAGGGGGCAGGAGTTCTTGTTCTTGAGGAATATGAGCATGCAAAGAAGAGAGGGGCTTATATTTACGGACTTCTTGCAGGATATGGTGCAAACTGCGATGCATACCATATCACAGCTCCAAGACCGGACGGCGAAGGGGCTGCAAGGTGCATGAATATGGCACTTAGTGATGCAGGAATGAGAGCAGATGAAGTTGATTATATAAATGCACACGGAACCAGCACAAAGCTTAATGATGCAGGAGAAACTCTTGCTGTAAAGAAGGTTTTCGGCGACGATTATAAGAGGGTGGCTGTAAGTTCTACAAAGTCCATGACAGGTCACCTTTTAGGTGCCAGTGGGGCTCTTGAGGCTGTTATCACAGCGCTTGCGGTAGAAAGAGATTTTCTGCCTCCGACTGTAAATTATAAGGTTCCTGATCCGGAATGTGATCTAAGTCTTGTAACAGGAAACGGCTGTGAATCGAAAGTAAGGGCTGCAATGTCGAATTCTTTTGGCTTCGGCGGACACAATGCGGTACTTGTTATAAAGAAAGATGAGGGTTGAAATGACACTTTCAAGTAACGAGATAGCAAAGATACTTCCACATAGATTTCCGTTTCTTATGGTGGATAAGATAACGGATATGGAACCGGGAAAGAGTGCAGACGGTATAAAGTGTGTATGCGCCAATGAAATACAGTTTATGGGACATTTCCCGGGACAGGCAGTAATGCCGGGCGTGCTTATGATAGAAGCACTTGCGCAGACCGGCGCTGTGGCACTCCTTTGCGAAGAAGAAAACAAGGGAAAGCTTGTATTCTTCGGTGGGATAAAAAATGCAAGGTTTAAAAGAGTAGTTGTGCCGGGGGATGTGGTTTCTCTTCATTGTGAGATAACGGCAAGGAGAGGAACTGTAGGCTTTGGCAAGGCGATTGCCAAAGTAGGAGATGAGGTGGCTGTAAGTGCCGAAATTTCATTCGCTATAACAGACAGAAAAGAATGATGGCTAAGGTTGGACATTTGTGAACTAAGCAAGGATACGTTAAATGATTGAAAATGAGGCGAAAAAGCTGAATCTGCAACATAAGAGGTAAATTCTGCTAAAATTATTTTGTTTTTTTAAACGATAAGTGATATAATTATTGTATTGTTGTACACAATCGCAGGAACATTAACACGGGGAAGAAGCTATGAAAACAGAAGAGGCATTTGCAGAAATTTATACTAATTTTAAGCTTCATTTTTATAGAGCTATTTTTGGTAATTTTGAGAACAGAGAAGCAACATTAACTACAGTTGAAAGCTTCTGTATGGAGGTTATTCATGCTATGAAGAACCCTACCATAAATGAGTTTTCAAGGTTTATTCAGATATCTTCTCCTAATGCAGCATACAAGGTAAATAATCTTATCAAAAAAGGGTATCTTAGGAAGATCCAGTCTACAAAGGACAGGAGAGAGTATTATCTTCAAGTAACGCAGAAGTACATTGATTATTACAATGTAAGTACCAGCTATGTTGATAGTGTCTTAAAACGCGTTGAAGAACGTATGTCAGATGAGGAATGGAAGGAATTCGGTCATATATGCGAACTTATTTCAGAAGAGCAGATGAGGGATGTGCCTCAGTATAAGGCAGATCGCAACATTCCTATGCCTAAAGAAGAAAACTGATAATAAAATAATTGTGAGGCACTCTGGTTTTGCGAACCTTTCGCGGTTTGTTAAACCGGAGTGCTTCTGTGCGTTTTTTAAGGTGTAAGAATATGAATTATTCCTGCAGGTTATGACAAATATGCAATGATACATTACAAAATTAATTTATGTTGAAATATTGATAAAATTGTGTTAATGTATACAACATAAAACGAAGGGAGGAGTACTACACATGAAGAACTATTCAAAATTAGTTGCTTTCGGTCTTACAGCTACAATGGCAGTGTCCATGCTCGCAGGATGCGGAAACAACGCACAGCCGGCAGAAGATTCCGCTATTATAAATGAAGAGGATTCATCATCTGCAGCAGTTTCATCAACTACAAGCTCAGCAGCAAGTTCTGCTGCAAGTTCAACAACCAGCCAGACAACAGCAAGCCTTGATTTCGAGGATTCAACAAAGGCTGCTGAGGCAAACGATGTAACAAATTATGATTCAACAAATTGGACTGACGAGTCAAACGAAGTATACAAGAATACACTTGGTGCTTTCGAGGAAGAATATGCAAAGGCTGAGAATGCATCTTCTATTTCAGAAAGATATGCTTTCATGGCTATAGCAGAGGCCAAGATGCTTGAAAATGCTGTTATGCTTCCACTTACATCACAGGGCGGTTCATACACAATAAGTAAAGTAGTTCCTAAGTCAGGAGCAACAGTACTTTACGGCACAGACTCAGATAGATTTTATCAGAATCTTGTTGTAGATAAGTTCATTAGTCCTGCCGACAGAGATGAGATCAAAGCAAAATGGAACGAGATCACCGAGGATGAGAGTAAGACAGGCACATTCCGTGAATGGGTGATCAAATATCTTAAAGATAAAGGTTATAAGCTTCAGGATAAGTTTAATTATGTTTATGCAGACGATCCTGTAACATGGGATACATTAGGAACAAATAGAAATCCTGATAACATTGTTCTTATCAATACATGGGATTCACTTTATCAGTATGACTGTGAGAACAAGCCTCAGCCTGCGCTTGCTGAAAGCTATGAGGTGAGTGATGATGGACTTACTTACACATTCCATCTTAGAAAAGGTGTTAAATGGGTAGATTCACAGGGACGTGAAGTTGCAGATCTTACAGCAGATGATTTTGTGGCAGCTATGCAGCATCTTCTCGATGCAAAGGCAGGTCTCGAATATCTTGTTGGTAATGACGGTGCAGATATTCTTAATGCTGATAAGTATGTAAGTGGCGATGTTACTGATTTTGCAGAAGTTGGTGTTAAGGCTGTTGATGATACAACTCTTCAGTATACCCTTGAGAAGCCTTGCCCATTCTTCATGACAATGCTTTCATATTCAGTATTTGCGCCGATGAGCAGATCATATTATACTTCACAGGGTGGTAAGTTTGGTGCAGAATTCTCTGCAGATGCTGCAGATTATAAGTATGGTAAGGATAAGGATCATATTGCTTACTGCGGTCCATACCTCATCACAAATGCCACTGAAAAGAATACAATCGTATTCAAAGCAAATGATTCATATTACAACAAGGATGCTATCACTCTTAAGACAGTAACTTGGATGTATGATGACAATACAGATGCTACAAGACTTTATAACCTTGCAAAGGACGGCACGACAGATGCAGCTCCTCTTACAACTTCATCTGTAGAGGCTGCAAAGAAGGATGGTATTTTTGATAAGTATGCTTATGTATCAGATACAGATGCTACTTCATATATGGGCTTCCTTAACCTTAACCGTAAGGCATTTGCAAACTTTAACGACTCAACAAAGGCTGTATCAAGTAAGACAGTTGGTGAAGCAAACAGAACACATGTTGCTATGCAGAATCTTAACTTCAGAAGAGCTATCTGCAACTCTGTAGACAGAGCTTCTTACAACGCTCAGCGTCGTGGTGAAGATTGCAAGCTTAACAACCTTAGAAACAGCTATGTTCCAGGTAACTTCGTAACTCTTGAAGAGGATATCAATGTTGATATCAACGGAACATCTAAGGAATTCAAGGCTGGTACAAATTTTGGTGAAATTGTTCAGGAACAGCTTAATGCTGATGGCTGGAACATAAAGGTTTGGGATGCAGAAAATGCTGTATCAGATGGTTTTGATGGCTGGTACAATCCGGATCTTGCCAAGGAAGAAATCAATGCAGCAGCTAAGGAGCTTGCTGATCAGGGTCTTACTATTGACAAGGATCATCCAATTCAGATAGATATTCCTACATACACAGGTTCAGAAGTATTCGGTAATATGGGCAATGTTATTAAGCAGTCTATAGAAGCTTCTACAGATGGTCTTGTAAAGGTTAATATTGTTGAGTGTGTTGATCAGGATTCATGGACATATGCTGGCTTCTATCCAGAATATGGTTATCAGACAAATGCAGATATGACTGACGTTTCTGGTTGGGGTCCTGACTATGGTGATCCACAGACCTATCTTGGAACACTTCTTTCAAACTACTCAGGTGCAATGACCAAGAATATTGGAATGTATTGATTATTGACTAACTGTCAAGCAACGGAGTGGCGAGACAGTTAGCCTAGTAATGCAAATACTCAGCCTGCAAAACAGCGGACTGAGTATTTGCGTAACTGATTACTTCACGACGTTGAAGTAATAAACATTGTTTCCGGAAAAGCATTTTTTTAAAATCTTAGAAAGATGGCGCAAAGAGGCGGCTTAAAGAAAGCACTTCTTAGGAAACGCCATCTTTCTGTTGTTATATAGGGGCTGGCTATGGCTAAATACATTATAAGACGAATCATTCATGGACTCATCTCGATTTTCGTGGTAGTCGGTATCATCATGATACTTATCTATTCACTGCTTGACAGAAATCTTATTTTTGCAAAAGATTCTGTTTATCGTAATCTTGCAAATAACCAGAAGATCGTGTACAAGTATACTCAGTGGCAGGAATTCGGCTACGTTAATCTTGTAACTTATCAGGATTGGCTTTCATCGCTTGTAAAAAAGGGTGAATTGACAGAAGAAGAAAAGAGTTCTGTTGTCGGATTTGCAAAGACAAAAGATAATGACAGTGATAAGGTAAAACCTTACGTTAAGAAGTTTAAGAACTACTATAGATCAAAGGGCTACACTGTAGTCAGACTTAAAGCCATTATGGCAACACCTAATAAGTACGCAAAGGGCGGTCAGCAGCAGTATTTTGCATATAAGAACAGACCTCTCTTAGGCAGACTTGCCAATTATTTTACTCATATCATTACAGTTGACAGTATTCATACAGTAAAAGCAGATGTTGATAACAGGGGTATAAAGTTTACCCTGCATGATCCGGTATATCAGGGCAAATTTGCGCCTGCTATAATCGGAAATGGTACTTACCATAAGTATCTCCTTTACTTTGACAATAATTTCCCGTTCTTACACCAGAATCTTATCCAGATTAATCTTGGTAAGTCCTTCTCTGTAAATAAGGGAATTGATGTATTTAATACAATGAATGTTACCCAGGGTTCTTATGTGATCAAAAAAGTAACATATCCATCGGGACTTGTAGAGGATTCTGCAGATAATCTTCATACAGCAGTTTATGTTGCAGATTCTCTTGAAAATAACAAGGTAACAGCAGACAGATATACAGATGAATATACAGGAACAGAGACCTTCAAGTCAGGTTTTTCAAAGGTTGGATATTCATTTGTGATCGGTATAATTGCAGTATTCCTTTCATATCTTTTAGGTATTCCTCTTGCTATAACAATGGCAAGACATAAGGATAAGACCTTTGATAAGATTGGTACAGCTTACATAGTATTCATACTTGCAGTTCCTTCTCTTGCATATATCTATATGTTTAAGGCTATAGGCTCTATGCTGGGACTTCCTTCGACATTTGATATGGATTCGACGAGCAAGCTTATGTATGTACTGCCTATCATTTCACTGTCACTTCCTCAGATCGGAAGTCTTATGCAGTGGCTCAGAAGATATATGATCGACCAGATGAACGCTGATTATGTTAAGTTTGCAAGATCAGGCGGACTTTCAGAACGCGAGATCTTCTCAAGACATATCTTCAAGAATGCGTCGATACCTATTATCCAGGGTGTGCCTGGAAGCGTGCTCAGTGCCGTTGTCGGTGCGATCATAACAGAGTCTGTTTATGTTGTACCTGGTGCCGGTAATCTTCTTACAAGAGCCATAAGCATGTATGATAACGGAGTTATCGTAGGTGTATCATTCTTCTATGCAATTCTTACAGTTACATCGCGTATCATGGGTGATGTGCTTATGAGTATAGTAGATCCTCGTATCTCCTTTACATCAAAGGCAAGGTAAGCAAAGTAAATATTGCCTCCGAAAGTTTCTGGGAGGCCTGCGCACTCAGCTGCCCATAAGGCTTTTCAATGGTGAGTGATTTATCAAATATCGGGAAGAAATGACATGGAAAATAATCAGGAATTAGTAGACCTTTCTAAGTTTGGTCTTACAAATGAGGAGCTTTTTGCTCACATCGACAATAATGATGCCGATTCAGAGAAGATAACAGCTCCAAGATACTCATATTGGCGTTCAGTATTCAGAGTATTTTTCAGTAAGAAGATAAATGTAGTCATACTTGCTATACTTGCATTTGTACTTGTATTCACTTATATTTATCCGGCTGTGACAAGCTATGATCCTTATGCAAATATTTTAAATGGCGCTGCAAAGCATCTTTCGCCTGCTCAGGCTATCAAGAAGTATGGATTTAATTTACATTACATTCTTGGTACTGGTTCATCAGGTCAGTCAACCTTTGATGCTATGTGGTATGGCGCAAAGATTTCACTTTCACTTTCACTTATATGTACTGTTATCAATATGACCATTGGTGTGCTTATCGGAGCCATCTGGGGTTATAGCAAGAAAGTAGATATGGTGATGACAGAGGTACTTAACATAGTTGGTAATGTACCTACGATCCTTCTTATCCAGGTGCTTGTACTTCTTTTTACACCAAGTTTTTGGACAATGGTTTTTGCAATGACTGTAACGGAATGGATCTATGTTGCTTACTTTATAAGAACCCAGGTCGTTATCATAAGAGACCGTGAATACAATCTTGCTTCAAGGTGTCTTGGTACACCACTTGGAAGAATAGCAACAAGAAATATCCTTCCTGTACTTACATCAGTTATCGTTATGTATACAGCTCAGGTAATACCTTCATATATTTCTTATGAAGTATTCCTTGCTTATCTTGGTATGGGACTTTCTGAAATGTCTCTTGGTAAGCTTATCAACGCAGCTCAGAATGCGATGCTCACACCTGGCTGGGGATTTGAGTTCTGGAGTCCTGTTGCACTTGCAGCGGTACTTACAATAACCCTTTATGTTGCCGGTCAGAACCTCGGTGATGCCAGCGACCCAAGGACACATATGTAATGTCGTATTGCAGCGTAGCAGCAATACGACCTAGTAACGTGCTCGCAGAGCATGTTACAGCTAGTATCGTCCGCAAGGACGATACATAATACAAAAAAGAAAAATCACAAATAAAATTCAACTATTTATACATAAAGGATAAAGAATATGTCAGATAAGAAGGTACTTTTATCGGTCAAAGACCTTATAGTCAAGTTCCATGTGCGTGGTAGGATCCTTACTGCAATCCGAGGAATCTCTCTTGACATATATGAAGACGAATCCATCGCTATCGTTGGTGAGTCCGGTTCTGGTAAGTCTGTTTTTACCAAGACATTTGCAGGAATGCTTGATTCAAACGGATTTATAGATAAGGGATCTGTAGTTTTTAATGAACCTGATCTTGAAGATACAGTTGTTGCCTATACAGACAGAGCTAAGAGGACAGTAGAGAGCATTTGCTCAAAGCTTAATTCATATTCCGGCCTTGAATTCGGTGCTGAAACCTATAAGAAGATGAAGGCACTTGAGAGTGAGAAGAAGTCAAGAGAATATCTTTCACCTGAACAGGAGAAGGAATTCGCAGACAGACTTCATGAACTCACCTATCAGATGACAGAAGAGTCAAACTTAAAGCAGACATTTGATCCTAAATCTGAGAAAGATAAGATAAAGACAAGTGCAGCAAAAATAAAAGAATTTGAAGCAAAGATCAAGGTGCTTGAAAAAGAAAAAGAAGAAGTAGTAAAGAAGCATAAGGCTGCCACAAGTGCAGATACAGCTTATCTTAACAAGTACAACAGTGATATGGCTGCACTTAAGAGCCAGTATGACAAGGAAATCTCAAAAGAGATTTCAGAAGAAACAAAGAAGAGAAATCTTATCATTGCAAAGGAAGTATATCTTTCAGTAGGTCGGTACAGCTTAAGAAAAAAGCTTGGTGCAACAGGAAAGCTTCTTAAGGCTATCAAAAAAGCAATGACGATTGGTGCTGACCTTAGTAACGCTGATGTAAGAAGCAAAGTATTCAGCGATGTTGTACTTCATGTACGCTACCTTGATGAGACTGCAGACAAGCTCCATGGTACATGCGTACTTGATCTTTCAAAGATTAAATATGCAGACGACTGGACACAGATCCGTGGTACAAAGATCGCCACAGTATTCCAGGATCCTATGACAAGTCTTGACCCTATCATGACAATAGGTAAGCAGATAACAGCAGTTATCATGAAACATCAGCATCTTTCTGAAGCAGAAGCAAGAAAGAAAGCTATTGAAATGATGCATAAGGTTGGTATACCTAATGCAGAAAGCAGATTTGACGATTATCCGTTCCAGTATTCAGGCGGTATGAGACAGAGAATTGTTATTGCGATCGCTCTTTCATGTCAGCCTAAGATTCTTATATGTGATGAGCCTACAACTGCGCTTGACGTTACTATTCAGGCACAGATCCTTCAGCTTATCAAGGATCTTCAGAAGGAACTTCATTATACGATCGTATTCATAACACATGACCTTGGTGTTGTTGCCAATATAGCAGACAGAGTTGCAGTTATTTATGCAGGTCAGATAATAGAAGTTGGTAATGTTGAAGAAGTATTTTATGACCCAAGACATCCTTATACATGGGCACTTCTTTCATCACTTCCTCAGCTCGCAGTCAAGGGTGAAGAGCTTTACTCAATTACAGGTACACCGCCATCACTTTACAATGAGATCGAAGGCGATGCATTTGCCCCTCGAAATCCTCACTGCATGAAGGTGGACACACTTGCAACACCTCCTATGTTCAAGGTTACTGAAACACATTTTGCAAAGACATGGTTGTGTGATCCTCGTGCGCCAAAGGCTGCAAAGCCTGCAGCAATCGAAAACATTACAGAAAAACTGGTCAAAGCATTTAATATTTAACAGGACAGGAGCATTATCGTGGCTAACAAGAATATAAATCAGGCAACCACTGCTGAAAATGGGGCAGCTCATTTACCGGAGCACGGTCCTATAGATGAACATGGAAGAGAAGTCCTTCTTTCAGTTAAGAATATCGATATTACTTTTGGTAAAGGTGAAAATGCAGTCAAAGCTGTCAGGGATGCAAGCTTTGATATATATAAGGGCGAGACTTTTTCACTTGTTGGTGAGTCTGGTTCAGGTAAGACAACAATCGGTCGTGCGGTTATCAGAGTTAACCCGCTAGCAGCCGGTGAGATCGATTACAAGGGCGTAAAGATAAGCGGCAAGATTCCTAAGAGTCTTGATCGTGAAGTTATCAGAAATGTACAGATGGTATTTCAGGACCCTGCTGCATCTCTTAACGAGAGAGCAACTATCGATTACATTGTTTCCGAGGGTCTTTATAATTTCCACCTGTATGAAAATGAAGCTGACAGAGTAGAAAAAGTAGAAAAGATGATAAAGGAAGTTGGTCTTCTTCCTGAGCATCTTACCCGTTACCCTCATGAGTTCTCTGGTGGACAGAGACAGAGAATCGGTATCGCAAGAGCCATGGTCATGGAACCAGAGCTTGTTGTTGCCGATGAACCTATTTCAGCACTTGATGTTTCTATCCGTGCTCAGGTTCTCAACCTTATGAAGAAGTTCCAGAGAGAAAAGGGCGTTACATATCTTTTCATAGCTCATGACCTCTCTGTTGTCAGATATATTTCTGACCGTATTGGCGTTATTTATAAGGGTAATATTGTAGAGGTTGCAGATGCGGAAGAGCTCTTTAACTTCCCGCTCCATCCATATACACACTCACTTATCTCCGCAATCCCTATTCCGGATCCTAAGCTTGAGAAGAACAAGGAACTCTTTACCTATGATCCTTCTATACATGATTACAGCGAAGATAAGCCTAAGATGGTCGATATAGGTCATCATCATTATGTATATGGCAACAAGAAGGAAATAGAGGAATATAAGAAAATACGTGAAGCCGGAGTGCCTATCAAGTCTATCACCATTCTTGATGAGGCCGCAAAGGCAAAGAGAGATGAAGAAAAGAAGATAAAGGATACTGACAGTGATGCTGAGCTTGCAAGCAGGCTTTCATCAGGAGATTATTTTATTAATGCGCCTACGCACGATACAGGCAGTATGTGGTATTCAGTGCTTGGTTTCTTCCTTCCGATAATCGGTCTTATCATCTGGCCGATATTCAGACGCACAAATTATATAAGAAACTATAAGGCTGTAAAGAAGGGTACTATAGCCGGTCTCATTCTTTTGGCTATCATAGTCGGATTATTTATACTTGCACTTATTTTTGCGTCTGTATAAAAATGAATAGCACTTAGGGTGTTATTCAAAATTAAGTTTGCTGTCAAAACCTATATAACAAAAAAGCCACCATATTGCGGTGGCTTTTTGCATTAGGTGAATTAATGAAAAGAAATCAGAACAGGTCAGTCAGAAGGAATTTCATTATTTTTAAAAAGGGTCATCATTTCATTAGTCAGGGAAAAGTCATTTGACTGAAGTTCTATTTCTTCTCTTGTGACCCATTTTGCTATCTTTAATTCTTTTTCATCCATGATTATCTCATCGCTTCCGTCCACATCACAGAAAAAACCAGCGAGGATATCATCCGCCGCACCCCAGGGCTGAGATTTGTAGTAGGTTATATTTTTAACATTTAAACCTGTTTCCTCTTTTACTTCTCTTTTTACTGTCTGTTCGAGGGTTTCACCGATTTCGGTAAAGCCGGCGACAAGAGCATACTCTGTAAATGGGCGGTTGGCATATTTGGTAACAAGAAGCTTATCTTTGTTTTTTATGCCAACGATCACAGCGGGCATGATACGCGGATATACAGTGTTTCTGCAGTCAGGGCAGACCATTGCACGTTCAAGGCTTGAATGGCCCATACTGGCGCCACAGCGACCGCAGAAGCGGGTTTTTGTATACCAGTCGGAAAGATGGATCGCAGTTGCTATAACAAAAGACATATATTTGTCCGCAGGTGCAAGCTCATGGCGGAATTTTCTTGCAGGTTCAAAGGTAAAACCCTGAGGAATTTCTGCATTATGTCCCCTGTAGATAAAATATTCCGTATCATCGAGAGCAAAAAGGTAGGTGATGAGAGTATCGTTTGTTGAAATGCCTATGTCTTCCAAAGAGGGAAGGTATATATTTTTGCCGTCTGACCTTACAAGAGGACAGCCGTTTTCGAAGTAGAAAACGGGTGAAAGAAGAGAAGGCTTTGCAAAGGGACGGTATTCATTGAAAAGTCTGTGCGGCTCTATATCCTGAATCATGTCAGCCTCCTTTTATGAGTGTGCGGATTGCATCTTTATCTATATTTTCACCGATCACGATAAGTATATCTTCACCGGTACCCTTTATTGCCACCTCGGAGTCCGTCTTTGTGAAGTTTATCTCGGTAAAGGTGCCGTCGGGCGTGGCGAGGCTTCCTTTTACGCGGATTACGTGCCCGAATGCTGGCTCAGTTAAAAGGCGCTTTGCCCTGCTTACAAGGTCGTCGGATGTAATATTTATTCCTTCGTTCATGAAAAATGTCGATTCAAAGTTGTTGTTATCCATAACGGAAAGCTTTATGTGGTCTCCGTATTTGTATCCGCAGGTTGAAATGCGCTTAAAGTCGGCATCTGTAAGCATGGACCAGTCTTTGGTGAGAACCTCAGCTTTTATGCGACGGTTGCAGGAAAATTCTTCCATTGCATTGTTTATTATCGAAATTGGATTTTTAGCCGCATTTTCATCATAAAGCTGAGACTTGCTCATAAGGATGAGACCGCAGTTTGCTGCTTCTGCCATAAGGATGTAGCGGGATTCGCGGGAAAGGTCTGGGGTGAGACCTGTATCAACAACGCAGATAACACTGCCCGCCTTGTACCACTTGTTTAAAGGCTCCTCACAGAGAGCGTCGAAAAATTCATCTGTATCGTAGATGCCGGAAGGTTCAACGATAACGTGGTCGTAGCCTGTCATTGCCATCTGGATGAGCTTTGTCTTAAAGCGTCTGCGGTGGCAGTCCAGATCGGCGCCGCCGGAGACCATTTCAATCTCGCAATTATCGGACCTGAGGTTGTAGAGTGCCATCATATCTACATTTATAGGACCGTAATCATTTTCGAGAATACATATATTGTGGCCATTTTCAATAAGCCATTTTGCATAAAGCTTTAAAAAAGTTGTCTTTCCGGAGCCTAAAAAGCCGGTTATCAAGTCAATTGTGATCATTCTTATTTACCGCAGGCATATTGACTGTCGGTGGCGTGCCTGCAGCACCACCGATGAAAGTATAACTTTGCAATTTATAAAATCGGAAATAAATTTTTTGACTATGTCATCATTTTATATACGCCTCAAATATAATGCAAGTAATAAAAAGATAAACTTTATTACGAGTAAAAACATTTGAACCAATTGTAAGACTGCTAGCGGTTTAAAGGGATTTGTGGTAAACTGTGTAAAGATTACGGATTCAGGGAGGGTAAAAATATGCCTTGTACAACTATTTTAGCAGGAAAGAATGCAACTTATAACGGTTCTACCATGATGGCAAGAAATGAGGATTCCGGTTCAGGGGAATTTACAGCAAAAAAATTTATCGTTGTAAATCCTTGTGACCAACCACGTCATTACAAGTCTGTAATGAGCGACTTTGAAATCGACTTACCGGAAAACCCTATGCGCTATACTGCTATGCCTAATGCGCTTTCAAATGAGGGTATATGGGGCGAAGCAGGTGTAAATGAAGAGAATGTGGCAATGAGTGAGACGGAGACCATAACAAGCAATGTGCGCGTGCTTGGAGCTGATCCGCTTGTAAAGAACGGCATTGGCGAGGAGGACCTGCTTACACTTGTACTTCCTTATATTCACAGTGCAAGAGAGGGTGTATTAAGGCTGGGCGCTCTTCATGAAAAGTACGGTACCTATGAAATGAACGGAGTAGGTTTTCAGGATATAGATGAAGTGTGGTGGTTTGAGTCTGTCGGCGGACATCACTGGATAGCAAAGAAGGTGCCGGATGACAGTTATGTGGTAATGCCTAACCAGCTTGGCATAGATTCCTTTGATTTTATGGATGCATTCGGTGACAGGGAAGAGAATATGTGCTCCGAGGACCTTATCCAGTTTATCGTAGAAAATGACCTTGACCTCACTATGCCTGATGAGGATGGAGAGATAGTTGAGCTTGCTGCAAGAGAGGATTTTGATGTAAGAGGCGCATTTGGCAGTCATGATGATTCAGACCATGTATATAATACGCCAAGAGCATGGTATATGGAGAAGTATCTGAATCCTAATTCATTTATATGGGAAGGTGAGGACGCAGATTTCCTGCCTGATTCAGACGATATCCCATGGAGCATGGTCCCTGAACGCAAGATCACAGTTGAGGATGTGAAGTATGTTCTTTCTTCTCACTTCCAAGGTACAAAATATGATCCATACGGAAAATATGGAGATCCAAGCCATAAGGGACAGTTCCGTCCTATAGGAATAAACAGAAATAATTTTGTTGCCCTTATCGAGCTTCGCCCGAATGTACCTGAAGAGATCATGGCAGTGGAATGGATAGCGGAGGGTTCAAATGTATTCAATGCTTTTGTACCATTCTATGCAAATATTACAAAGACTCCTGATTATCTTGCAAGGACAGATGCGGAAGTTACAACGGATAATTTCTACTGGGCAAACCGTCTTATCGGTGCACTTGCAGATAATCACTGGTCAATGTGCAATTCGCATATCGAAAGATACCAGAATTCTGTACACAGCAAGGGTCATAGATTTATAAATGAATTCGACAGGCAGTTTATAAATGCAAGACCTGAAAATGTGCAGAAGGCACTTGAAGAAAATAATGAAGAGATTGCTGCTATGGCAAAAGAAGAAACAGCAGCAGTTCTTGATAAGGTCCTTTATGAAGCAAGCATGGAAATGAAGAACGGATTTTCAAGAAGCGATGCGTAATTTTTGAGTTTGTTTTAAGCAAAGATTCATTGCCCGTATTACGGGCAATGAATTGAATTGCTGCTGTGCCAAAGTTTTTTACCATAAAGTTCGCGGTATTTTTTGGGTGTGATTCCGACCATTTTTTTAAAGGTTTGAATGAAGTGACTCTGTGAGGAAAAAGCAAGGCGGTTTGCTATTTCGATCATGCTGCAATCGCTGTATTTTAAAAGATTATGAGCAGCGTCTATTTTTTTGTCTCTTATATAATCTGAAATGGAGCTGCCAATCTCTTTTTTAAAAAGTCGTGAAAGATAACTTTCTGAAAGCCCTACTTCTGCGGCAACATCCGCAACTGTGATTTTGCTTGTTATATGTGAATAGATATAATTTATACTTTCACTGACAGGTCCTGTCTGACCGATGCGATTTGTGATGATGCGCATTCGCCCTGTAAAATCAATCACCATATCATTGTGGACAGCCTCTATGCCTTTTATTGTGTTTAAATTATCCAGTTTTTTTATATAAAAGTCACTTAAACGGAATGCAATCTCCTCGCCGAGTCCGTTTTTAATGCAGATTCTGGTCATAAGGGCAGCAGTGACAACAAAATGATATTTTATATTTGTAATCGGGTCATTTGACAAAATTCCGACGCCTTCTTTTTGTAAAAATTTGTGTTCTTCACAGTTCTTTCTTACAGCATCGATATCACCTGCCGCAACAGTTTCAAAAAAAATCTGTTCCTCCGTGATAGGCTTGTGGGACTCTTCTTTTTCGAAGGTATCGGCTTCCATTTGAAACCATTCCTTTTTCTTGGTATGTTCCGACATAGGTTCTCCTTATTATAGATAAAACTAAATTATTTCATCACAATGAAAAAATCACGTCTTAAAAGAGCATGAATATGACATTTATGACTATATTATAATATATTTGCGTGATTAAGAGAAGTAAAATCTTAAAGAAGAATTTAGACGGCACTTTTAATGTCTAAAAAAAGTAAAGGAGAAAAGTATGAGAAAAAAAGTTTTAAGCTTTGTGCTTGCTGCTGCAATGGTATCAAGTGTACTTGCCGGATGCGGCGGGAAAGATGCTGCAACATCAGGGAAAGCAGCTTCAAATGCGGGTAATTCAGGGAAACAGGCAGCAGAAGGAAAGGTTCTCAATGTCTGGTCATGGAATGACGAGTTCCAGTCAAGATTCAACGCTTACTTCTCAGAAGTAGACCATGCTTCAGATGATAAGTCTGTAACTTATCTTAAAGATGGTACAGAAGTTCACTGGATAATTAATCCTAATCAGAACGGAGTTTACCAGCAGAAGCTTGATGAAGCTCTTATGGCGAACGGCGCTAATCAGGAAAAAGCGGCAGCAGATGACAAGATTGATATTTTCCTTGCGGAAACAGATTACCTTATAAAGTATATTGATAAGAATACAAATGTTGCTATGCCTCTTAAGGATCTTGGAATTGATCCTGCTACAGAACTTGCAGATCAGTATCAGTATACAAAAGATGCGGCAAGTGATGCAGATGGCGTTCAGCGTGCTACAACATGGCAGGCTTGCCCGGGACTTTTTGTTTATCGTCGCAGTATAGCAAAAGATGTATTCGGCACAGATGATCCTGATAAGGTACAGGAGCAGGTAGCTGACTGGACAAAGTTTGAAGGTGCAGCAAAGGCTCTTAAGGATAAGGGCTATTTCATGCTTTCATCTATATGTGCTGATACATACAGAGTTTTTGGAAACAATGTAGCAACTCCTTGGGTAACAAAGGATGCTCCTGACACAGTTCAGGTTGATGAAAATATTATTAACTGGATAAAGCAGTCAAGAACCTTCTA
>Ga0256405_10006606_pt1 | contig 18379 bp, 11 predicted proteins | sample RumenRJG_02DNA_FD_189096 | JGI IMG/M metagenome (GOLD analysis project Ga0256405, IMG submission 189096) | Bovine rumen microbial communities from Lethbridge, Alberta, Canada - RJG_02 | ecosystem: Host-associated > Mammals > Digestive system > Stomach > Rumen | place: Canada: Alberta... | reverse complement strand
CAAGATTGATTATGGAGTTTCTGAGAGCTGATGCGATACACTGCGTATTTTCTTCAAGCATAATTTCATAACCTACTAATGCCGTTGATTTCCAATCCAAAAAACCAACTAATGTTGCTCGGCAGGGTTTCCCTGTAAACGGATTTATTACTTGAAACGCTAGTTTATGTCCGTCTGCTACAAGAATATCTCCGACTTCAAGTAAACTTGCATCACGCTTTATATAGGGTTCAACTTTATCTGAAAGTGCTTTCTCTCCGTCACGAGCAAGAATCCATTTGTCATAATTATTATCCTTAAACCATTTTGCGTAACGCCTAAATGTAATATCTGCTGGAATAAAATTTTGACCTTGTTCTTCTAATCTATATTTTGTTAATGCAATTGCTTTTCCGATTGATAGTCTATTCGGGTGCAGAAGCAATCCCATAAATATTTTTATTTCTTCATCATTTAGAACTGTTCGGTATTCCCGAACAGTTGAATATTTGTACTGTGGCAAGAGTTTTGTATAATCTTCTGTTCCGTTTAACATTGAGTACCAACGGTGTAAGCTGCCACGAGATATTTTCCCTAATATTTCAAATAAATAAGAATTAGATGTATTATGCAATTTAACAAAATCATAATCAGCTTGAAGTTTATTTTGAGATTGCTTTCTAAACTCAAGCCACTTATGAACTACATCAAGTCTTGCTAATGCTATTTGTTTACATTTTTCTGGAGTAAAATCTGCCATGCGTATGCTCCTTCGCATACACATTAATCGCTCTTGTTCGCAGAAACATCAAGTCCTAAATCTCAATCTCAGAGACATTTTGACACATCTTAAATTGAAAGATAAATTATTTTTGCACTTTATTGCACTTATTTGCACTCGCTAAAATTCAAACACCAAGCGGAATAGATGCTGAAACAAGTTCAGCATGACTGAATATTAGTGCAAAATAGTGCAAAAATCAGGATAAAAGTGCAAAAATAATCCGATAAATCTCTACACTAAAAACAAGCCTCTATTGCCCTAAAATTAGGCAAACTTACGACAAAACTCCCATCTAAACTGTCCTGAAAACCTATACTCCGCTTGGTGGGTTCGCCTCTGTATATTATATTTTTTGCTAAAAATGGAGATGAGGGGAGTCGAACCCCTGTCCAAAATGGATCAAAACAAATCTCTACGAGTGTAGATTTTCATTCGCTCAACTAAGTCGGGAGAAATCACTACCAGATAACTTAGCCCTAGGTTTTATTTAAAGGAAACTCTAAACCTCTGACAATTATCTTGATACACCTATTGTCATCAGTGCACTGCGTCTTGCATAATTTACCCATACAACCGGCAAGCTGGGCTATATGAGTGGCTTTTTCGTCGGAAGACTATGCTGCTAAAGCGTATGCTCTAGAGAAGTCTGCTTCAACTACATTATTTTTAGCACTTAATTTGTTTTGCTCGTTGATAACCGAGAACAGCGCTCGGACTCGCAACCTGCCTCAATCGGAACATCCTGTCTAATCCAAAACATCCCCTTATTAATCATTAATTCAATGTACGTATCCTACATTATAATCGCTTTTCTTCGTTTTTTCAAGTCTTTTTCTGGTACAGCTAAACTTTTATTATACTACAACTCTCTCTTTGAAAAAATAGACGCATTTCTATATTATTTTAAAATTCTATTCTTATAATAAAATTATATGTTTTTATATGGAATTTTGAAGAGAGGATTTTTTGGAATGAGAAAAGATAATAACAATCAAAATAACAAACTGTCTGAACAGGAAATTAATATTCTTGAACTTGCCGCAAAAGGCATGGAAAACCTTGAAATAGCAAAGATTTTATATATCAGCCATCACACAGTAAAAGCACACCTTACCTCTGCTTTTAGAAAACTGGGAGCATCTAATCGCACAGAAGCTGTTTATAATGCCGTAAAAAACAACTTTATTAATTAAAACAAAGAATTGAATGTCCCATCAAATATTTATGGAAACAGAATGAAAACATAACTCCAAATATTGCACCCATAATTACTTCAAATGGAGTGTGCCCTAATAACTCTTTTAATTTCCCGCCGGCTGCTTTTACATCATGATGATAAAAATCATCCATCATTCTGTTTAAGCAAGCTGCTGTTTTGCCGGCAGCTCGTCTTACACCAGCAGCATCGTACATTGTCACAAGAGAAAAGCCCAATGCTATCGCAAATACAATTGAACTAAATCCGCTGATTAGACCTACCGTTGTAGATAAACCCATTACTCCTGCAGAATGAGCACTCGGCATTCCGCCTGTTGTTGTGAATATTTTGAAATTTATTCTGCGTGATTGTATTGTAAATATCGCAAACTTTATTACTTGAGCAAAAAATGCCGACAACAAACCTGCTGCTAATACCTCATACCCTCTATTTGCAATAGTAATCATTTATAAACCTACTCTCTCCCTCATGCTTGATATTATATCTGATAAAACTTGGGATTTTTTATCGATTGAGCCAATAATATCACAACAATCATTCAAAAGGCAAGCTAATTTACATTTGGCTTCATCCAACCCATACAAAGTTACATATGTCAATTTTTCCGAATTTGCATCCTTGCCTATAGTTTTACCCATCTCTTCAAATGTAGATATTACATCCAAAATATCGTCACAAATCTGAAAAGCCACCCCAAATTTCTGCGCAAAATCAGTTATCTTTTTTATATCATTATCAGAAGCTTGCGCTATAATTGCTCCTGCTCTTAAAGATAACTTAAACAAATCAGCTGTCTTATGCGTATGTATAAAATCTAAAAGCTTTTCCGGCTCCATTCCAAAAATATTATTTTTCCAATTTTTCTCGGCTTCAATATCTGCTACTTGACCGCCAATTACACCGTATGCGCCGGCATATTGCACGTATTCCTTCATAATTTTTACAAGAATATCATTACTCAGATTTTTAGAGTAATTCAATATTATCTGAGGCGCAAAACTTAAAAGAGCATCCCCCGCCAAAACTGCATTAGCCTCGCCGAATACTTTATGATTAGTGGGTTTACCACGCCTGAAATCATCATTATCCATACATGGTAAGTCATCATGTATCAGGGTTTGTGCATGAAGCATTTCTATTGCACAAGCTGTAGGTATTGCATCCTCTATATTGCCACCAAACATTCTGCACGCTTCCAAACAAAAAATTGGTCTTAATCTCTTACCCGGTAACGTCACTGTATATTTCATAGATTTAAATATATCCTGTGGAAATTCTTTTTCTGAAATATATTCATCTAACTTTTTATCTATTAACTCAATATATTCACTATGATTCATAATCTTCACTTTCTATTTCTCTGTATATTTTCTGTTTAAGGTTATTCCTTGAACCCATGCGCTTGTGTTCAGAAATTTTTACAACAGCTTTATTGTTCACAAATTTTTTGTTATATTCTACTTTTTTGCCCTCATACTTAACTTTTTCTTTGTACTCGTTTGCCTCTTTTACAAATTCTAAATAACTACCGTAACGAGAATCGTCAATTTCCGTAAAATGTTTCAATACATTACAATCATCCTCATTTATATGAAGGCAGTCACTATACTTACACCCTTCTCTTAACGGTATAAATTCCTCAAATAACAAATCGACTTCTGCAGGCATTATAAAATCAAATTTTACATTACTAAACCCTGGGGTATCAACTATTCTTGATGTTTCATCAATATTTATTATTTCGCAATGTCTGGTAGTATGGGTACCACGTTGCAATTTTTCACTTACGGATTTTGTTTTTAGATTTAATTTCGGGTTAATTGCATTAATAAGACTTGATTTTCCTACCCCTGAATTTCCGCATAATACACTAACTTTTCCCTTCAATAATTTTTTTAAATTTTTTATGCCTAAATTCTCTAGTGCAGAAGTAAAAATTATTTCAAAACCAAGCTTTTTATATATATTCATAATATCTTCCACAAGACCGTCTTCAAACTCTAAATCCTCCTTATTAAAACAAAGTATCGACGGTATTTGGTAATATTTTGCAAGAGCTATATACCTGTCTAATTGAGTCAAATTTAAATCAGGCTGCTTTAACGCCGAAACAATAATAATTTGATCAACATTGGCTACACTAGGACGGGCAATATAATTCTTTCGAGGAAGAATTTTTTCTATATAACCCCCATTAAATTCCACATAATCACCGACAAGAATCTTTTCTTTTTGTTTTTTCAAAACCTCTCTGACTTTACACTCAAAAGAGCCTGCGTCATTTGTAACGTAGTAAAAATCAGAATGTATTTTATAAATTTGACCATGTGACATACACCCTAAATTCTACAAAAAATAAAACGCCAATGCAAATTTAATAATACAGGTTTAAATAACCCTGCACATTTTTTCTCCCTTTAAGGCTTCTTTTACATTATAAATTGTTTCCCTCAAAACATAATTGATTGAATCTTGAGTTAATCCTGCAATATGAGGGGTTATAATAACATTGTTATATTTTTTAAATCTGTTTATATAATCTGTCTGAGCAAGACACTCCAAATATTCAGGCTCCATATTTCTGGACAAATCCTTACAATTTGGACAAATATATTTGCAAGGAGTTACATCTATTGCCGCACCCTGGATTTTACAATTTTCTAAGTTTTTATCCAAAGCTTCATAATCAATAATTTCACTTTTTGAAGTGTTTATAAAATAAAAGCCATCCCTACACTTAGAGAAAAATTCATCATCACACATATGATAATTTTCGGGAGAATAATCTATATTTATGCTCACAATATCTGAACATTGTGCCAACTCATCAAGCGATTTATATTCTACAGAATATTTTTCACGCAACTCTTGTTTTTCTGATGAATCACATAATACAATTTTCATCCCTATAGCATTTGCCAACCTGCAAACTTCTGCCCCGATTAAACCTGTTCCTACAATGCCCAATGTAAGTTTTGTCAAATCTCTTCCTATAAAATCATTGTTATAATCTTCACTTACTTTATCAATCTTATCTGAAATATTAATTTTTCTGACTAAGCTGATAATTAAACCAATAATAAATTGAGCTTCTGACAAGACTCCTGCGCTTTCAACATTGACAACTGCAATATTTTTATCCTCACAACCGGTTACACAAATATTGTCATATATTCTGCCCCTAATTGAAATTACCCTTAGATTTTTGAATTTCTCCAATACTTCCGACGGTATGGAAGAATCCCTAACAATGCTGATAACATTTGTTTTCTCAAGTAATTCCTCAGAAAGCCCCGAAATAAATTTCTCATTTAATGCTTCTTCAAAAAATGTAATGTTTAAATCCTCAAAAGAATTCTCTTTAAAGAATTGTTTTTCAAATTCCTTCAACTCAAATACAATCATGTTTATTGCCATATATAACTTTACTCCGATAATGTACACTATTATTTATGCAATATAAGATTATATTTTTATATTGGACTGTAAGGTAATTTATATACAACTAAACCATTTCTGCAGCTCGATATGAACTTCTGACCAAAGGATTTATCTGATAATGTCTTATACCAATCTTTTGCGCAAGTTTTTGTAAGTATTCAAACTCTTCCGGCGAATAATATTTTGTGACCTCTAAATGTTTTTTAGAAGGCTGAATATATTGTCCTATAGTCACGATATCACACCCGCAATTTTTTAAATCAATTAAAGTCTCCTCAATCTGTTCAAAAGATTCGCCTAACCCAACCATAAGTCCGGATTTTGTAATAATCTCACTATTTGCTTTTACATATTTCAAAACATTTAATGATTTTTCATAATCACCCTGAGGACGCACCGATTTAAATATAGCCCTAACAGCTTCTATATTATGATTAAAAACATCAGGTTTTGAAAATATTATCGTATTTAATGCATTTGCATCCCCCTTAAAATCAGGAGTTAATATTTCAACTTTAGTATCAGGAGAAAATCTTTTTATCTCTTCAATACATCTTTTGAAATGATTAGCGCCGCCATCCGGCAAATCATCACGAGTAACAGAAGTTATAACCGCATACTTTAAACCTAAGTCTCGAACGGCTTCTGCGACATGCTGCGGTTCTTTTTCATCTAAAGGCTCCGGTTTTTGGCATGAGATATTACAGTATTTGCAATTTCTTGTGCAAACATTTCCCATAATCAAAAACGTAGCAGTATTTTTTGTGTAACACTCATTTTTATTCGGGCATCTTGCATTTTCACAGACAGTGTTCAAGCACCTGTTTTTTAAGATATTACGAACATTTTTTGTCGTTTCTGTATTTATAATCGGACGCTTCAAATAATCAGGTAATCTCTGCGGCATATCCCCCTCCAACTTACGCAATAATTATACAACAAACCAGTCAAATTTACCTGCTAACTCCATATCCAAATGTAGCAAAATCATATTTTACCGGATCTGAAAAATCATACTTTTTAAGATTATCAGTTAATTCGATTACAGCTTTAAAATCATTCGATTTTCTTGTTAATAAGCCCATTTCTCTTGATACACGTGCAACATGCACATCTAAAGGTATTAATAACTCCGAAGAGGGTATAAATTTCCATATTCCAAAATCAACAGGCGGCTTTCTGACCATCCACCGCAAAAACATGTTCATTCTCTTCATTGCACCACCGTTTTCAGGATTGGGAATCATAAAATGAAAACCCTGCCCAACATTATCAGATACCCTTGAATAAAAATAATCCGTAACTATCTTAAAAAATTTTGTATCCCGCAAGGTTGAAGAGGAATTGTATGCATACTTGAATAATTCAGACAATCCGCCATCATTTTTATATAACTCCTGCAATATATAAAAAACTTGATTAAAATCTTCTGTCCGGCCAAAACGATAATTAAAATTACCTAAAATACCGTCTTCAAAATTTAAAATAAAATTATATGGCTCGTTTTGCGCAATATTAAACAACTGCTCAAGCTTTTTTATAAAAACTTTTCTTGAACCATAAGAAATTAATGATGCTATAAAGCCGGCAATTTCAATATCTTCGCTCGTTTTAAACCTGTGAGGAAATTGTATAGGATCAGACTCTATAAAAGATTCATTTTCGTATTTTTCTGCAAGATTATCTAACTTAATTTTTGTAATCATATGGATATTATAGCCTAGTTTAGAAATATTTTACAAAACTTAATATTGTTTAAAATCATGGAAACACATGCCCCTAGCATGATTTCATGTTTAAATAAGGATAAAACATGGTACAGCACATGATACAAGAATAATTTAAGTCGGAAAACGCACTCCATTTACAGGTTTTAACCTGTTGTTACAAATGTTCACATACACATGTTCCACTATTGAAAAATTTTATTCCTTTACATATCATAAGAATATCAGAGGGGCTGGTAGCCTATGGGGACAGATTTCCGGCTAAAATCAAAACGGAAATTTGAGGGATATGAGTATAAGTTTGGAGATTGTATAATTGTTTAGAAGTAGGGATATGGGTAGAGCTGTTGCAGTAAGAAGATGGACCACAACAGCATTAGAGTGCTATAAGAGAGGCTGCAACTGCGAAGGTTGCTTTTACAAGGATTTTTTCAGCGGTTCTTCACAAAAATGTCAAATGAAAGCTTCCGTACTTGAATTGGTTAGAGTAATCGGAACTCCTAATGTTGAATTACAACAATTTTTGATTGAAGAAGAATAATTTTAATTATTTTAATAAAATTGTAAACAGTTAGTATTATGCAAAATTAAGTGTGTTACTTGTCAATTTTTATTGCAAATATAGTATATAGGCACTTTAAAAAAAATACTAATTATGTTATACTGGCAAAGTGGGGTGAGAAAGGATTCCATCCTTAAGAATACAATATAGACACGGAGGTATAAATGCACATTCACGTTAACGGTAGAAACATTGAAATTACAGACGCTATTAAAGCTTATGTAAAGGAAAAAATTGGCAAGGTTGTAAATCACTACGACCAAATTCAGGCAATTGATGTAGTTCTTTCTGTAATCAAAAACCCATCCGCATCAGGTAAACACGTTGCAGAAGTAAGCTGCAAAATGAGTACAGGTGTTGTAAGATGCGAAGAAGCTGCTGATTCTATGTATGAAAGTATTGATTTGCTTGCAGACAAACTAATCAGACAGGTTAACAAATTTAAGGATAAATCTTTAGGTTCAGACAAAACTTCTATCAGAACAGATGTAAAAAAAGAAGCAGAACCTGTAGTAGAAGAATAGAGATGATAAACGGTAAAAAAGTCGTTGTAATAATGCCGGCATATAATGCGGCAAAAACACTGAAACAAACTTATGACGAAATATATAGAGATTTTGTAGACGAAGTTATACTTGTAGACGATAATTCGCAAGATGAAACACGAGAAGTCGCAAAAGCTTTGGGAATAAAAACAATTGTTCATAAGGAAAACAGAGGATACGGCGGAAACCAAAAATCATGTTATAAAGCAGCATTGAAATCCGGGGCAGACATTGTAGTAATGTTGCACCCGGATTATCAATATACACCTAAGCTGATACCTGCAATAGTATCTATGATGGCATTTGAAGAATATGACGCAGTTTTTGCATCAAGAATGCTTGGAAATTCTGCACTTAAGGGCGGCATGCCACTATACAAATTCATAGCAAACAAGTGTTTAACAACTTTTGAAAACATTTTAACAAATCAAAAATTATCAGAATACCACACAGGATTTAGAGGATTTACTGCAAAGGTTCTTAGAGAATTACCTTTAGAAGAATGCAGTGATGATTTTATTTTTGATAATGAAATTATCGCACTAATGTTCTATAAAGGTTATAATATCGGGGAATTATCTTGCCCTACAAAATATTTTAAAGAAGCTTCATCTATAAACTTTATACGATCTTGCAAATATGGATTTGGAGTATTGGCTGTAAGTATTTTATACAGGCTTGCTAAACTTGGAATTAAGTCAAAAATATTCAGAAAGAACGCAAAAAAATTAGATTTAGATTCTGACATTGAGTACTACTTCAAATAAGAGGAAAGTATGACTTTGCTAAGAAATATTTTTATCATTATAGTAATCATCTTAAGTTACTTAGAATTTCAAATAAATTATAATTCCAGTTACCGCATAGAAGTTGGGGCAACAAGAAACAACTTTTCAGGCAAGTACGTTCCTCTGTTTTTATTGATGGATATGGATTCAGACGGAATACTTTCTCATTCAGAAATAATGTTTTTTTATAAATATCATGTCGTTACTAATGATAACTATCCGGATTATTTTTTTCTTGAAGACGGAAGATGGAGAGTAAGCACAGGATTAAAAAGTGCAGCAATTGAATACTACACATACGGAGAAATAGTAACCCCTGAATTAAAAGAGAAATACGACGGTTATTTTGTAAATATAAATTCCGGCGTTAAAAAATAATATTAAGAAATATGTTAAATAATGTAAAAATATAAACATACCCTTAAAGTTTTATTAAAAAAAAACCGTTTACATAAATGTGTTCATTTTGTAAAAGGTATAGTAAGTGTCAATAGAAAATATAAAAAATATAATAGATACTATTTCCGCACAGTCAGGATTACAGGGAAAAGAACTGGAAAAATACAGAGCTGATCTTGCAAAATTAAATGAACAAGAATTAAGACTTGAGCTTAGTAAAACTATTGCCGGAAATAAAGAAAAAGATTGGACTACGGGTTTACAACTTGAACGCCGCAATTCTATTGTCATGCTTGAAAATTATGATAAAGAAAATTATACCGATGAACACGGAAATGAAGTTACAGAATTTTGGGATGGGGAAACATTATTTGAAAGGGTTGTAAAATCAACCGACAAAAAAGGAAATGTCCATGAAACAACTATAACCTACAGAAACGGGAAACCCTTAACTCAAACAAAAACCATAAATGGGAAACAAAAAGAAACAACCACTTTCAAATACAATGAACCAACGGAACAAGTACCTATGGCATATATAACTTTAGAAACAGAAAAATCTGATAAAACTAAAGTTATACAAAATGTTGCCTATATATTTGAAGATGGAAATTACAATAAAGATGCAGTCATAAACAGACAAACCATCACTCCTGATGGGACAAAAATAAGCCTTCAATTAAATTCTGTAGATATAAAAAATCCAAAAGGTAAAAGTCACTACAAAGGCAACTGCATTGTAGAAGAAAAACTGTCTCCAAATGGCAAAGTTGTCTCTACTGTGTACAAAGGTGAGAAAATCAATGATTTTGATAACGGAAAATTAAAAAGACTATATCAATATGTAGAAGATAAAGGGGAACAATATCAAGTATATTATGACGGCAAAGGACACACTATAACTAACGCAAATGCAGGAGATAGCATACGTAGTTTAGCTACAAGATACGGAACGACAGAAAAAAATATCAGGATACTTAATCCTAAAATAAAAATTCTTCAAGCAGGACAAACAGTACTAGTCCCAGGAGAACACAATGCAAATTCCGGAGCCTTGAAAAGAACTCAAAATCCAAGATTAGCAAAAGCATTAGGTAATAATGCAGAATTGCAAAAACAAGCAAAAGCACAAGCCAAAAAAGCTTATGAAGAATCATTTAACAAAACCATTCCTCTAAGTGGTACTCACCAAATTGGGACAAGGCCCTTTACGATAGGCAAAGCAAAAACTGTTACAATAAAAGATTTTGTAACAAAAACTTTAGGACTTGATATTAATTCCGGCACAGGTAAACAAGTTGCGGACAGACTTGCCCAATTACCGCAAGAATATTTAAACAGAATTTCTTATGTTGACTTTGAAAGCCAGCAAATTGGCGGAAGATTTGCACCAAAAACAAACGATTATTCAAAATCTAATTTTAACCAGATTGCAGACGCACTTATGTTAAAAGCAGGCGTAAATATTAGAACACAAGAAGAAAGTACTGACAAATATTGGAGAGAAAAACCTCAAAATGAAAAGAAAGAGGCACAAAAATTTGCGGCAAATACCCTTGCTCTTATCTATAGAAATGCCTCATATATAATGGGACAAATCCTTGATGATAAACTTAACGCAATGAAACACCTGAGCTTTGGACCATATTTAACTGAAATTTTATCTACAGGAGGAGATGGATTATCTTTTGGTATATTTGGCCGTTCAAACTTAGGATTACAATATGATTATGCAAGGATGGCAGATAAATTTGAACAGTTAGCAAAACGCCCGACAGATAATTTTGAAAGAGATTTTAAAAAATTAACCGGTATAGAATATAATCAGGCAAATATTAAAAAGCTTATGACTGTTATGGAAAAAACCGGCGGCGATTTGGATAGTGAAGAATTTAAAAAAGCATGTCAAAAGGCATTTGGATTCAGAGGATTAGAAAACGCCCAAAAACGAGCTAATGATAAAGCAATGCAATGGACAGGTCAAGGTATTGATATTGCAATAGAATTACTATTGTTAAAGGGTGTAGGTTCTCTATATAAAGGTGCGGCAAGAACAACTACACAATTCTTACTTAAACAAGGTACAAAAAGTACCATTGCACAAATTGGCGGCGGAGCCGTAGCAAGCGCATTGACAATGGGAACTATAGACGGCGGCAAATCCGCAATCACAAACCTTACAAGTGACGAAAAAGATGCACTTTCATTAAAGACATGGGCAAATACCGCTAAAGAAGCTGTTCATGGACTTGAATTTGGTGCGGTAGCGGCTATCTGGGGTGGAACCGCTGTTAGAGGCGCGATGAATGTAACAGGCAAAGTATTACCTAAGGTAACCAAATATATCCCGGGTCTGTCATCTACAAAAGAATTAACCAAAACCGTAACCAAAGTTACATCAGCCGGAAATGCAACAGGTAAAGACTTATTAATGGCAATGTATAAAGAACCTGGAATTGCAATCAAAGGTGTAGGGTTTGCAACGGAAGTTGCAGGCTTCACGGGATACCAAATCTGTGATGAAGTTCGCTCACAACTAATTAAAAACGGTGTAAACACAGATGCTATCAGAAATATTCTTATAGAAAAAGCTGAATTAGAACAAGATACAAAGCGAATTGAAGAATTAAAACAAATGGATTGGTATGAACTTGCCGGAGAACTTGTTTGGACGGATACAAAAGAACAAGTTGTTGGACTAGGTTCAATGAAGGGTATTGAAAGATTAATGGGATGGATTGTAGGTGCAAAATCTCCTCTTATGACAGCCCATGAAACAGTACTTAATACTTGTGAAAATCTAAAAGGCATGAAAATTGAAAAGTCAACCACTCCTGAAGGCAAAATCGGTTATAAAGTAACAACAAAGAATGGTGAAGTAAAATTCTTTGATAGTGAGAATTCACTTATAGCTGAATGCCAAGCAACAATGCAAACCGATTTAATATCAAATACAATTGAAGCAAAACTTAATGCTTTAATAACTCCTAAAGAAGAAACCTCTGTTGAATCAAGTAAAAATATACAAGAAGCTTCTAAAGTTACAGCAAATTCTGAAATAGAAATAAATAAAATAATTGATAAATATAAAAACAACCCTGTTTTCAATGATAAGAAATTATCTGATTTAGCAGAGATACTAAAATACTCAACACCTGAAGTTGCAAAAGCTCAATCAGAACTTTTAGATTTTGCACTTGAAAACAACATGGAGATAAATAAGGATTTATACAACGTAATATCACATGCCGGTATGGTAAATCAGAATAATACAGATGTATTAAAGGTAAAAATAAATTTTGCAAAAGAATTGTTGTCTGATAAAAACCTTAAATATTCAGAAATTTGGGAGTTATTAGATTCAATGACTTTAGAGTATCCTCAACTTGCCCAAACACAACAAGAAGTTATTTTAAATTTATTACATAATCGAAAAATGGGTATCGGGCAAATCAATAATATTATGATACTATTTGAAAGCCGTTTCGATGCAAAAACCAGAGCTATAGGCTTAAATAACACTTTAGATTATTTAAGAGACAATAATTTTAAGTTTAGTTCTATTGAATCTTCCGAAAATAATCCTTTATATGGTACTTATATAATCAAAGCGTACAAAGACGGCAAAATTCATAAAATTACCTTTACAAACGAAGGAAAATTTGTTAAAAGCGAAGAAACAAAAGAACTTGCGGATACAAAATTTAATTCTGTTAAAACAGCCGAAGATAAAACAGTAAACGTCCTATCAAAAAATATAGATAAAATCTTAAAACAATTAGTTAAAGAAGTAAAAGATAAAAATGGCAATATAATATACAAAGAATATTATGTTAAATCAAAAGATATGCCGAACAAATTTGATATCTACAAACAATATTCTAATGGTAAAAAATATAAGATTGGTCTTGCAGAAATAACACCTGCAGGAGATATTTCTATAGAAAAAACATTAGAATCAACTTCCGGAAGCAAAATGCAATATGTTTATATTGAATCAAATGATGGGAATAGACTTATAAATACAAAAGTATTAGACTCAAATGGAAACGTAAAATATGAAAATAAGCATAAATTCAAAAAAATAGATGATAATCATTACATATCAACAGATAACGGAAAAACATATGATATTACATATGAAGAAAATAAAATTATCGTAAAAGACGATAATGGCACTATTTCCGAACTGCCAATTGTAGAAAATGGTAAAAATGGGATATCAAAAGATATAATTGAATCCGTAAAACTCTTACCCGGCTCTATTTTAGCAGATATTCAAAGATATGGCTTAAGAAAAATCGCAATAGGCAAATCAGTCAATGCACATTATGATACAAAGAAAAATGAAATCGTCATATCCAAAGAATATGCTAAACATAACGATTTAAACTTTACCCTTTTACACGAACTTGGACATTACAAGGACAGAGCTTTGGGAATATGCCATGATAAAAATCTACTTGATATATACAATAGGGAACGTAAAACGTTTTTAGGAAATAATTCTAAGAATGAATTTGACGAAATGCAATATTTTATTGTAAACAATGATAAGAAAAATATTACAAAAAATCCTGTAGAAGAAATGATTGCAGAAGTCAATGCACTTCTTTATGCAAATAATACATCACCGGACATTGAAACTCGTTCAGCATTTTTACAAGAACACTTCCCTGAAACATTTAAACTTATTGCAGAAAAAATAACCACCGCTCAAACAAAACCAAAAGAATTGAATGCAGAAGAAAATGTTTCAATCCAAAACATAAAACCTGAAACAGAGTCTCCTGTTACCGAGAAAGATATTACAGCAGCATACAGAGAATATGCCAAGTCCCCATACATAAATGATTATTTGAGAAAAGATGCACCTTTATCCGAAAAATCTCAAGAACTTGTCAGAGCTTTAAAATATGCTATAGCAAACAACGAAGTTTCCGGAATATTTGTAAGAGGACTTACGCCGACTAAAGAAAATCCTCTTCAAACCGTTGATGACGTTGCAAAATTTATCTTCGGTAACAAAGGTTTTACCTCTGCAGTACCGGAAGACAGAGCAGAATTTGCAAACGTATTTACCGGTAAAGATGGAGTTAAAGTTATTTTTGATATTAAAGAAAAAATGCCGGGATATAATGCCGACCACTACGAAGTACTGTTCGACACTAATGCCTTTACTCCTGACAAATTTGATATTATCAAGGAAGGCGAAAATACCTATAGAGTTGTTCAAAAAGAAACTCAAAACAGTACAACAGCAGCAAAAGCTAATTACGAAAAGCCAAAAATCAAAAGAAATATTAGTGAGCAAGAAAAAACCCTTATCACGAAAAAAACTAATGATATCAGAGAAAAGTTCCTTGAAGAAGAAGATAATCTTACAGGTGCTGTCCGTGAGGCAGGCTTAAATGATGGTACTTTCTTCTCTCACCGTGTTAAGAGTGAATCCAGTTTGAATGACAAAATGGAAAATTACTTGAAAGACAATTTATCTGCAAAAGCAGAAAACGCAGATGTTGGAGTACTTGACGCATACGGTGCAAGATCTGTTGTTCCGATAAAGAACTGGACAAAACATCCTGAAGTACAAAAATTAATAAAAGCAGGAGATGTAACAGGAGCCATAAAGAAAGCTGCCGAACTTAGAGCTCAACCTTACGTTGACAGAATTAAGCAGATTATAATTGACTCCGCAAAGGATTCTTCAAAGCTTAATCCTACAAGATTATCTAACTATATGTCAAAAGAAGGCATCCCTTATATCTCTGAAGCTCAACTTCGTGATATTGCCGAAACAGCAAAGAATAACGGATATGAATTGGATTTAGTTGTAAGAGCCGCAGACAATGACCCTTATTATGACAAGATGATTGAGGATGGCAAAACACCTACAACTCGTTCACAACCTTCAGGATATCCTGCCTTCCAAATGAACTTAACAGATAAAAACGGAAAGTCTATTGAATGGCAATTCCGTGGCGAATTGGTTAATATCTTTGCAGAAGCTGAACATCTTCCGTATGATTTCAGAACAGGTAAAAACATAAGCGGCGGAAATCCTGAACTGGAAGAGCTTTTCAAACCGATAGAAACTCTGCTTTCTGATAAAAGTTTTAAAGATGGCGGATACAAAGATTTAAATAAATACTTTAATGAATACTACAAATTCCTGTTTGCAAAAGAACTTGGATTTGAACTTGAAGAACCAAAACTTGAAGATTTTGGTAAATTTGATAAACGATTAAATGCAAAAAATCTTATTGCGTTACACGAAATTGCAGATAATTTAAAAAATAAAAAATTAACTCTTGATGAAGCAAAACAAACATATCAAAACATAGTAGACGAAAAAGTTGATTATGAACCATTTAAACTTCAAGACAGATCAAAAATTGAAGATAACAGAAAATTGCTTGAAGGCGGATTCTTTGCAGAAGAATTAGAAGAAGTTGCCCCATTTGCAAAACGTGTCAAGGACACACCAACCGTTGATGATTTAACTTTCCGTGATAAAAGTAAAACTACACTTTATGGCGGCGAATATAATGAAAACGGGGAATTTATCAAAGACGGTTCAATGACGATAACCGAACGCAATCCTCTTGGCAAAAGTAATGACTATATAATGTACCCCGGATTATATGATCAAGAAATATTTGCAAAAGAACGTATTGCTAAAAATTTTGATGACATAACAAATCAATTAAAGCATCTGAGTATTAAAGATAAAGACATCATTAAATCACACTTTAAAGACTTCAAATATTTAATGGAACGTAATCCTAAAATCAAAATTTCTGATATATCCGAAGTTTTAATACATTTAAGGTGGCTAAATCGTCCTGACTTGATTCCTGGATATTTATCAGAAAAAGAATTTTTCACATTTAAAGAAAACCTTGATACTTTCGACAGATTGGTACAAGAATACCGTGCAGACGGCAGTGAATACGGAGAACGTAAATTTGGAGAAAAACTTCAAGAAACACCAATACATATCTTACAAAAAGGTTTAATAAAAACTGATCAGAAAGTCTTTAAACAAAATCTTGATTTCTTTAAAACTTTGGACTTAGACATACAAAAAGGTTATACAAAATATAATTATGACATTATGTTCGAAAAACATAATGAAGACTATTTTGAGCAAGTAAAACTTGCCAGTGATTTTAATAAATTCATAAAAGAACATTACTCAAATACTCCGGAAGTCTTAATTAGTGGTGATACTGGTATCCGTCCGGGCAAGTTTGATAATGAAAGATTTACTAATTTTAAAAATAATGTCGAATTAATCAAAGAACTGATAGGTGACAATCAAGTTTTATCGCAAAACATCGTTTCATATATCATACATAATGGCAGTAGTTACGGACCAAAATTATATCAAGCAATAAAAGAGAATATTCCGCCTGAAAAAATTACCCCAAAAATATTCGAGTTTATACATAGAAATAGCACAAATAGCTACAAATATAAACCTGAAGATGTTCAAAAAAACTACATGGAAATATTCAAATATTTACCAAAGGAACATATTGAAGCTCTAACTTCTGCTCAAGATTCAGGTTTAAGTTACTACGACAGAGATAGACTCAATAATATTACCAATGCAATAGAAATGGTCACACCTGAGAAGCGTGAAAACTTTGCTTTGCGTGCACAATTGGCAGAAAAATTACCGAACAGATGGCCATCAGCAAAAGATGAAAGGAGCGTTAGCCTAAATTCATTAGAAGAGTTGTTCTGCTCAACTATAGATGAACCTGCTAAAGCTTTAGAATTTTTGAATACAGTTGAACCAGAAATAAGAGAACTCTGGAACAATGACAGAGTGGCATTTGTTGGAAATAACTTTGATAAAATGCTTAAAAACGCAGAAATTTCAAAAGGATTACCTAAAGAGTTCAAAAAATACTATATAGAAAATTTACATGTAAATACAGACGGGACCAGATACGTGTATGAACAATTAGAATCCTCAGAATTACAAAAAAGAGTTGAACTGATAAATAAATTTAACGGTAAACTTGATAACGAGGTTCTTTCTCATATATATATACACGGGACAGAGGCTAATGAAAGATTTTTATCAGTATTTGAAGGTGTAAAAGGAGAATACGCAGTACAATACTTGGATGGAAATTTATTTAATTTATTTAATAAACAAATTGACGAATATAATAATATGACAGACGAGCAGCTAAGTCGGGTTGCTACAGCATTAAAACATACAAAAGGGTATGATAAATATGATATTAGTAATTCTCTTTGTGATGAAAAAGTAATTCAATACTTTAAAGAATTGACGACGGAAGAATTTGAAGCCATGCCGGAAGATTATGCTTTTGTAATTCGAAAAATAAATATATATGATCCGATAGAAACAATCAAAAAAAATCTCGCAAGAATTCCTGACAGATTAAAACCTTACTTAAAAATATCCGGCAATAAAGAAGTATATCTAAGTTCAAATATAAGTTATGGTGGAGATAATATCATAGCTAAATTTGAAGAACTTACTTCAATGTCTGATGCTGAATTGAAAAATATTGGAGCTGCAGCTATCGCCAAATATCTGACAGACTACTCCAGCAAAAAGTTAAACAAGAGCAATATGTACCAATGGCAAAAAATTCCACATGAAGTAAAAGATAAACTTGGTTCAGAGGCACTTAGAATACTACAGCAGGAAGAATATTTTGATATTGAAGAACTGCAATCCCGTTCTGAAGATTTATCAAAACTGGATGTTTTAAAAGATATGGACCAGGATGCTTGCAGACGAGCCTTGACATGTTCAGAGGACAACTATAAATTAATTAAAAAAGTTTTTGAAGACAGAAATTTTGATAAGTCAAATACAAACCGTGTGATTTACGCTTTGCAGAATGTAAAACCAAGAGAATATTTATTCATAAGACAATTAATT
>Ga0256405_10006604_pt1 | contig 18385 bp, 16 predicted proteins | sample RumenRJG_02DNA_FD_189096 | JGI IMG/M metagenome (GOLD analysis project Ga0256405, IMG submission 189096) | Bovine rumen microbial communities from Lethbridge, Alberta, Canada - RJG_02 | ecosystem: Host-associated > Mammals > Digestive system > Stomach > Rumen | place: Canada: Alberta... | reverse complement strand
TTACAGCTGTTTGCATGGGAGCGCGGGCGTCCTCGCCCGCAATGGTGGCGGGCGAGGACGACCGCGTTCCCATAGTTGACTTTTACAGAAAATATAAAAAAGTGATGCAAATAGTGTAAGGTTGAAAAAACCTTACACTGTATGTTACGTTCTGACTATCAATAAATTAGATGCAAAAGTGACAGATTCTATTATTCAAGTATCAAATGCTAAGTAGATATAAGAAGATATATGGAGATACTAAGCAAGCAAAGCTTGCAAAAGTTACTATGTTTGCAGTCGGAAACGCCAATGAGCCGATAGGAGTTAGTCCTTATGCAGAGAAATATTCCGCACCGTGAGGTGCAGAGAACCTCTTCGCTACGCTTCGAGAACCTCTACATCTCACGTTGCGTGGAAAGGGGCTTCGCGAAGAAAAAGCGGCAGGAAATTTGGTACGATAATAATTGGATTGTATTTTTGTAGATGCAAAGAAACAATATACAAGAACCAAATAAAACCGTACCGAGATGCAAAGGAACAAAATTTCTTTCAAAGGACAGAAGATTTTCGTAGGAATTGATGTCCATGCTAAAAATTGGGAGGTTGCAATAGCCCCCGAAGTAGGAATTACAAAGAGGCATTCCCAGAAGCCTTCTGCAAAAGAGCTCTTTGACTTTTTGAAGAAGAATTACCCGGATGGCGATTATCTGGCTGTCTATGAGTCTGGCTTCAGTGGATACTCCACTTATTATGCATTGACGGAAGTCGGTATTGACTGCATGGTGATCCATGCAGCCGATGTTCCGACGACCCAGTATGAAGAGGTGATGAAGACCGACAGGGTGGATGCCGTAAAACTGGCGAGATCTCTGAAGGCAGGTCTGCTCAAGGGCAACTATGTCCCAGAGAAGCAGTACATTGATGACCGCTCTGTTGTCCGCATACGCAAGACAATACAGAAACAGCTCAGTGGATACAAGTCGAGAGTCAAGCACCTGTTGCACTGTCATGGAGTTGAATTCCCAGAGCGATTCTCTAAGAAGCAGACGCATTGGTCAAGGGCATTCATCACCTGGCTGAAGAACGATGTGCTGCTGATGTCAGATACACGTGCCTCGCTTGACCTGCTCATCAAACAGGTGGAAGTCCTCAGAGGTACGCTACTGGAAGCAACACGACAACTGCGGAAGATGAGTCAGACAGAACGATACAAGCACAGACATGATCTGTTAAGGACAATCCCAGGAATCGGCCTCATCGTCACCATCTGCATCCTGACGGAGGTCTGTGACGTGAAACGTTTCCACAACGAGAACGAGTTTGCCGCCTATCTTGGCCTGATACCAACGAGCCATAGCAGTGGTGAGAAGACCGTTCATGGTGAGAAGACCTTTAGGGGGAATAAGCAACTCGGTCCCATGATCATCGAAGCCGCGTGGATTACCATCGGTAGGGATGCGGGACTTGGAGCGCAATATTTCCAGTACAAACAGAGGATGGAACCGCAGGAGGCGATAGTGAGGATAGCACGTAAGCTGTCGAATATCATCTTCTCCGTCCTCAAAAACGAAAAGGAATATGTACCATACCAAACGGGTAATTGACATACGGATTATCAGACAACTTCACAAGACGACTCCTTGATTCAACTGAGGTGCCTTTGCGGGTATCCTCTTGCGAAAGTTTGTTGCGTCTTACTATATATTCTGAAGAAGTAAATTGATGGGCGGAAAATGGGCATCCGTGTCATCTCATAGAAGTTTGTCTGGTAGGTCTGTTGTTGGTAGTCATTCGGCACCTAGCGTTAAGCGTTGGGCTGACTGCTACGTCTTCTTCAAAAGTCATCGTACTAACGGACTTCGCGCTAAGTGATTGATAACAAAGAGTTAATAAACAATAAATATTTTCCAATTATTTGGATAGCAACATAGAAGTTGAATTATATGAGAAATCATATGGGTTATTAATGGTAATTATATGTTCAAAAACAAATTCTCAAATTCGCTTCAACAAATCTCGTGATAAAAATTACTTCACCACGACTTTGAGCTAAAGCTCGAGCTCGTTCACGCTCGATAAAGCATGAGCGAGCTCTGATTTATTCTCACTTAATCACGACCTTTTTATCGTCAATGACATAAACGCCCTTCGCGGTCTTCTCAACCTTGCGACCCTGCAAGTCGTAAACAATTGAGAATTGAGAATTGAGAATTGAGAGTTGAGAGTTGTGCAATGCTGGTCGTTCCATTCAGGAGCAGCTCGTGACGCTCGCCGCCTACGGTGACGAACATCGCACGGTCTACATTCACGAAAGCATCAGTATTGTCATGGTTCACGTCAGCCAGCGAAGCATCGAAGTTAGCCGGGTTCTTCAACAGAATCTCATCGATGATGAGCACAGCGTCGGTCACGTCAACCTGTTCGTCGTGGTTCACCCCAATATCTTCCGTTGGGTCGATAGGTGGGATTATCCCGCTGTTCCTTACGCGCCTCTATGATCAGCAGTCCGTCTTGCAGCCACGCATTCTCTGCCTGATACCATTGCGCTTCCTGGTTGCGCACAAATCCGTGCTCGTAGTTCCATACTGCCGTATCAGGCCGCCCGTCGCGATTGAACTCATCGCTCCAAACCAGCTGCCATTCCTTTTCCTGTGCGGCTACGGAAAGGGCTACAACAAACAGCATCGGCAGTGTCGTCAAAGATTTAGTAAAAAGGACATTATTAAAATTCATATCCGAGATTGATGAAGAAATAAGCTTTCTTGGTGTGGTTGCTATAGCCTAATGTGGCACCAGCCGGGCCAAATATCGTATTGTAATAGTAGGCAATTTGGGTACCTATCCTCGTGCGATAGTCGAAGAGTTCCTTCACTTTTGGAGCGTGCTGGCCAGCTACCACGCGCAACAGCACATAACTACTTTTGCCTATCCGCTCCTGAGCCTGTAGCTGAGCCGCCGCAAACTGTTGGTGCACGTACTCCATATTTCCGATGCCTGCGAATGGCATCTGCTGCTCCACGTAGTGGTCAAACCACTCGCCACCGATGGTGTTGCCGAATACGGCAGGGGTGACTGTGCCGAAGAGCATACGGCCATAGAGCATTGGCTGGAGGGTGAAACGGCTACCGATAGTAAACGACATACGCCAGTTGGCACTGACATCACTCATACCCATCGTCTTACCCTGTTTGTTGCCCTCGGCATCGCGGACATCGAGCTTGGAAAAGTTGTTGGTCAGATATGCATATTCGGCATTAAAGCGGGTACCATATGTGGGGAAGTTCCAATTGTCCTCAGTGTTAAGAGCCAAACGGGCACGGTAGCTGAAGAAATGTTCATTTTTGAGTGTTACCTGTTTAGCCGACTCAGAGCCGAGTTTGCTGCGATAGTGAAAAAAGTCCCAGCGCAGTCCCATCTGCAAGTTGAAATGGCGCAGATCGAAATTAATGGGCAGGAATTCTGCCTGTGACTGGTTGTAACGGATATTATAATCGAGATCACCGTATGTATATACATCAACATCGTTTCTGTGGAATGTATAACTAAAAGTGGGGCGTGTAAAGAATCTGGGGTGAACGGTAATCTCACCACGAGCCATCAGTCGCTTACCCAGACGGAGCGTGAAGCCGGTTTCGAGAGGGATGGCTGTTTTCAGTGGGATGTCAAGTCCCAATAGAATGGCAGCATTTTCCTCTGTATCGTAGCGCACTCCGGCTTGGAGCTGCAAAGACTTCCGTTCACCTGCCGAGAGGATAACGCGCACACCAGGAGATTTACTATTTTCGGATTTACTATTTACGACTTCGGGTACCAACTGGCACTCGGCTGTCTGATAGAAAAGATCCATACGCATACTTGTCGTGAGTTCCTGCTCCAGTTTGGCATCGATACTGTCAACCTTATTCAGTTGGAATTTCTGTATCAGGAACCGCTTTGCCTGCGGGGTCATGTTTTCGAAAGAGAAACTGGTGACGTGCTGCCGCTCTGTCATAGCATCGGGTCGCAGTGGATAATAGATGGTAGGACGGAATGAATCATCAATACCGATAAGCTTCTTCAAGGCGATGATCTCGTCCCAGTGGCGCATGGCCTCTTCCTCACCATAGCGTAACAGTGAGTCGATAGCCTCAGACGTAAAACTGGCGGTGGAATAGCCATGAGGGTCGACATTCATCCACAGGTCGCTGAGGGCCTTGTTCTCGTCGTACTTGTTCACACAATTCACGTCGATAATCTGGCCTACGATTTTCATCGTACCCGTGATGTCCTCAGCCTTCTTAGGCTTGCCATTCAGCGTGATGCCAATAACAACTTCGGCTCCCATCTCTCGAGCTACGTCAACTGGAAAATTATTCTTCAGACCGCCATCGACCAGTACCATGTCGCCCATTCTCACAGGCGAAAAGGCAGCAGGGATGGACATAGAGGCACGAATGGCCTGCGGCAGCCGTCCACTGTGGAATACCACCTCGCTGTTGTCCATGATGTTTGTAGCCACACAGGCGAAAGGAATCTTCAGGTCGTTTGTAAAATCGAGTGAATCTGTATAGCCCACAAAGAGTTTTTGGAACAGTTCAGCCAAGTTCTTGCCCCTGATAAGGCCTCCGGCACCCTGGTCACGCTTACCAATGGTCAGACCAGTAGTAAATAAATAGGTGTTCTGCTTCTTGCGGTCGAGGAGACTCTGGTTGCGCAGATCTTCCTTGTCGGTAATGACGTAGGTCCAGTCCTGAGTCCTTACCATCGAGTCAAGCGAATGGGCGTTATAGCCGATGGCGTAGAGTCCACCAACGATACTGCCTATTGATGTGCCGGTAACGATATCAACGGGGATACCCGCCTTTTCCAGCACTTTCAGCACACCGATATGCGCCATACCCTTTGCGCCGCCGCCACTGAGTACGACACCGACTTTTTTCCTGGTCTGCGGAAAGGTATCCTGACTTGCCAGACTGACGCTGTCGGTCTGAGCGTCTACTGTGCTAACCATAAGTACAGCAATCATCATCAATAAGATCTTTTTCATTTTATTGCGATTTATCTTGCCTTCATCATGCGTGAGGCTAATGCAAGGTGAAGAATTCCTTGATGCGCTCTATGTAGCGTTCACCGACGTTGCGGCCAAGCTGGTAGACGTGCTGCATCTCCTGGGGGTCGTGGGAGATGTGGCCGATGGGTATCCTATCGTCGGGACGGATAACCAGGCAGCGGCCCTCACGCTCGGCCTGGGCTACATATTCCAACTCTTCGTTGTACATCAGATGCCGACGGTCCATCGCCTTGATCATCTCTGGATAGCGACGCAGGGCAATGCGCATCAGGGGCATCAGCGGGTTATGGCTTTTCTGGTAGCCTTGAGGCTGGGTGAGTATCACTACGTTGCGGCGGTAGCCGATGCTCTCGCTGTATTCCAAGGGAATAGAATCGGCTACACCGCCGTCGAGCAGCTTTCTACCTGCTATGCTGACCACCCTTGACACCAACGGCATGGATGCCGAGGCGCGAATCCAGTCGTAGGTGTCATAGTTGGCTTCTGTCAGTGGCTGATAGACGGCCTGTCCTGTCTCCACATCCGTACACACTACGATAAACTCCATGGGGTTGCTGTTGAAGGCATCATCATCGAAGACCTCGTATTTCCGGGGTATGACGTGATAGCCGAACTCCGCGTTGAAGTAATCACCGGTGGTGAGTAGAGAGCGGATGCCGCTGTAGCGAGAGTCGCGGGCAAAGCGCATATTGTAGCGGATGGCACGTCCTATCTGGCGCGACTTATAGTTACAGCCGAAGGCCGCGCCCGCCGAGACACCGATGAGTCCGTCGGGCCACACGTCGTGCTCCATCATCACATCGGTGATGCCCGCCGTCCAGAGTCCGCGCATGGCACCTCCTTCCAGCACCAGTCCTCGCTTTCCTTCCATAGTAAATGCCGATATCATCTGTTTACCGTCTTCTTGTTGCCACGCAGATAGATGCCCTTGGCAGTGGGTTGGCTCGTCAAGCGGCGACCCTGCAGGTCGTAAACAACTGAGAATTGAGAGTTGATAGTTGAGAATTGAGCGATGCCAGAGGCTTTCTGTCCTGCCAGATAGAGCAGACGGTCGTAGTTGTAGTAGCCGCCGTTGTGGAAGGGCATGATGTCGGTCAGCAGGTCGTGGTTGGTGAAGATCAGTTCCACAGGAGCAGGACTGCTGACAGCGGGACCTGTCCATCGCCAGATATTACGGCCGTTGGCTGTTTTCCCAACTATCTCGCATTGGTCACCCTCTTTGTTGCTATGCAGGTCGGTGGCAGTGTCATCGGCCGTACGCCATTTGCAATAGATGGGTTCGTCCCAGCAGAAGCGGGGCTCCTCGAAATAGGCATAGTAGCAGCCGTCGAGTTCTTCCACACAGATGGGTGCGTCGGCAGGACGGGTGTAGTCGGGCTTCTGGGGCTCGGGCAGCGGCTTGGCATCGGCATCGGGGAATACGGTGAGGCGCAACTCGGTGCATCCGTAAGGTACGAGGTCTATATACTGTGTCTCGCTGCTCTTCATGGTCAGGTGACCCTGCTCGGGCATGGCCGGTGTGTAGCGCTTGTCAACGAGATCCCATTCAATCTGCTTCACGGGGATGCGTACATTGACGGAGGTATAGTTGAGGTCGAATGGTATCGTTCCACCAATTTCCTCAACGACTGGATAGTTCACCTCCAGTGCCTTACCATCATCAGTGTAGGCATAGTTGAAGGCACCTGTCGGTGTGATGTTCCAACACTTGAAATCAGGGTTCTCGGGCTTTTTGCCGTGCATACATTCGTATTCCGTGTTGTCCTCGGTCATCTGCTGCGGAATGGGGTACGAGAAGAGTAGCGGGCCGCGCTGGAAATAGACACCCTGGCCCTCAGCCACCTTCTTCTCGACCGCCATCGGCAGGGTCAGGGTGATGACATCACCGTTCTTTACGCCTGATGATATCTTGGTAAAACTTCCGGCAGGCAGGTGAAGGTCAGCGGCAGAACCGTTGACAGCAATGGATGCATGGGTACACCATGTGGGGATGCGCAGCGTCAGGGGAATGCTGGCACCCTCGGCTCCGCTCACCTTGAAGGTCAGCGTCTCCGCGAAAGGATAGTAGGTCTCGCAGGCGATGGTCACGTCGCCCTTTGCCGTATGGAAGGTGGCATGGCTGGGGCCATAGATGGCAGCCACTGCCCCACCCTCACTGTCGGTCATCCACATACGGGAGAGGAAATTGGGCAACATACGGTTCACGTTGCCCGAGCAGCACTCCGTCTCGTGCGTAGGCCGGTAGGCCATCCATGTAGAGCCGTGCTTGTAGATGTTATGGTTGGAGGTGCCGGTGGCAATGAACTGGTTGACCGACGAGAAGTACTGCAGGGAGCGGAAGTCCTTGGTGATGCTTCCCAGTCCGGCGTTGTAGATGGCTTTCTCTATCTTGTCGGCCCACTCTGCCTCACCCGTCACGGAAAGATAATGGGTGAGCGTCCAGGTGAAGTCCACGATGTCGCACGTCTCGTGGCTGATGCATATATCGCTACCCAGCAGGAATTCGGCACTCGACGGCACGCCGTCGGGGAGCATCGACTCGCGCTCCAGCTTGCGTATAGCCGTCATGGCAAGGTCCAGATAATGCTGCTTTCCCGTGTAGGCATAGAGCAGCAGGGGCAGTTTCAACATCTCGCAGAACGTCACGCTGTGCATATAGAACGGTTCGTCGCTGAGGATGACCGTCTCGTCAACGGCAAATCTGTCCTGTACAGCCCAAGCGTCCTCGGCCAGCTGCAGCAACTGGGGATTGCCCGTCTTGCCATAGGTCCAGAGGATGCCCTCGATAGACATGATATTTCGTCCACCCACGATGCCTCCTGCCAGGTCGTCTGACGTGAAATTCAGGTAGTGTTTCTCCAGGGCAGCGGGGATGCGCTCATCGCCGTCGTGCTCGTACTTGGCTTGCAGCACACGGAAGAACACGGACATAGGCCAGGTGATGCCCACAAGCGTGGAGTTTCCCAGTATGCCCTTCTCGTCGGGATGGGCCAGCGTATATTCTATGCCCTCCATAGCCTTGGCTACCATAGCCTCATCGTTGAGACCGTAGCCTAAGCGCAGCATTCCGTCGGTGTAATAGGCCGTCTGCTCATAGCGCCACCAGTTGTCGCCATAGCTCTCGTCGGGACGTGAGATCTCGCCTGCCCACAAACATGAGTTATAGGGATAGGACAGTGCTTCGGGATGACCCGTCAGACCGTTGTGCTGGCGTTCCATGAGTGTCTGTAGCCAACTGTCGGGATGGATGTCAGACACCTGGCCCATGGAGAATTTACTGTTGGTTTGTGCTGCGGCACTGACGGCAGAGCCACAAAGGAATACGGCGATGATTGCGCTCTTCAGGAAAGTCATTTTTCTTCTCATTTTGTTTTTGTCGTTGATATATTCTGATTAATGGTTTTGCGGTTATACGGGAATTACGAATACTTGCGGGGATAGCGGAAGAGGATGGCCAACACAAGGGCGAGGCCGATGAGCATGGGATAATAGAGGTGGGGGATGATGGCGATGGGGTTCAAGCCGGAGAGACCTGCGGCAATGAGCACCTGTGCACCATAGGGCAGCAGTCCCTGGGTGAAACAGGAGGCGGTGTCGAGGATAGAGGCCGACTTGCGGGGGTCGATACCGAAGCGCCGGGCGATGTCTTTGGCAATAGGGCCGGTGGTGATGATGGCTACGGTGTTGTTGGCCGTGCAGACATTCACCAGAGAGGTCAGGGCGGCAATGCTCAGCTCACCACCTCGGGAACCGTGGATATTTCGCGTCAGGGCCTTGATGATAAGGTTGATGCCGCCGTTGTAGCGGATTATTTCCAGCATACCGCCAGCCAGGATGGTGACGATGATGAGTTCCGACATCCCCATCATGCCTTCGTTCATGGCCCCAAACCAGCCAAACACGTCGTAGGCACCCATCCACATCCCGATGATGCCAGTGAGAAAAATGCCGATGGTGAGCGTCAGCAGTACGTTGACACCACAGACGGCCATCACCACGACGGCGAGATAGGGAAGCACCAGCCAGTAGTTCATATTGTCTGTCAGCACAGGACTGCTGAGGTTGCTGCCTAAGAAGAAATAGACAATGAGCATCACAATGGCTACAGGAGCCACGATGCGGATGTTGACGTGGAACTTATCCTTCATGTTACACCCTTGCGTCTGTGTGGCTACGATGGTGGTGTCGCTGATAAACGAGAGGTTGTCGCCGAAATAGGTGCCACCAACTACCAGTCCTACCATCAGTGGAATGCTGATGCCCGACTGTTGGGCAATTCCTACAGCCAGTGGGGTGAGGGCGGCAATGGTGCCACAGCTGGTGCCGATACTCAGGGAGATGAAGCAGGAAGCGAGGAAGATGCCGGGCAGGATGGCCTGTTCGGGCAGGTAGCGCAAGGCAAGGTCTACGGTGGCATCCACGGCACCCATCGTCTTTGCCGACACGGCAAATGCACCTGCCAGAATGAAGATGGCGAGCATCAGCACCATCGTGGGGTTGCCTGCTCCCTTGGCAAAGATGCCGATACGCTCGTTCATCGTACCCTTCACCGTGAGTAGGGAGTAAACCGAACTGACGAGGAAGGCTACGGCGATGGGAACCTTGTAGAAGTCCTGTGCCACGATGCTGGTAGCCAGATAGAGCGTCAGGAACACGATGAGCGGGCTTAATGCTTTCATCTTCTTATGATTTTTCTTGTGCAAAGTTAGTGATTATTATTGAAAAAACATCAAATCATTTCGGTATTTGAGAAAATATACCTAATTTTGCGGCTTGAACAGAATGATTATGCAAATGATGAAGAGATTTTTATTAGTGATATTTGCCTGTATCGCACTGACGGCACAGGCACAGGATAGCGTTCAGGTGTTGCGTTTCGGATTCCTGAGCTATGAGTCGGTATTGAAGTCAACACCGGAATATGGCAAGGTACAGATGCACATGGACTCACTGCGCAGTGCCTTCCAGGCAGAAATGCAACGCGTAGAGGAGGAGTTCAACCGTAAGTACGAGGACTTTCTGGAGGGTCAGAAGGACTTTCCGCGTACCATCCTGCTGAAGCGTCAGACGGAGCTTCAGGAGATGCTACAAAAGAATATACAGTTCAAGCAGGAGTCGCTCAACGAGCTGAAACAGACGGAAGAGCTGCTGATAGCTCCGCTGCGCACCCGATTGAGCGAGGCTATCGCCACCGTGGCACGTGAGCAGCGCCTGGCACTGGTCATCAATACCGATGCCAATGCCTGTCCGTTTATTGAACCTACAATGGGGGTGAATGTGACAGAAGCTGTGATGCAAATAATAGAGAGGTGAGAGGTGAGAAGTGAGGCAGGACCGATAGGTGTTTTTGACAGCGGTTATGGGGGATTGACCATCCTGCATGGCATCCGACAGCTGTTGCCCGAATACGATTATCTGTATCTGGGCGACAATGCCCGTGCGCCCTACGGTCCGCGTTCCTTCGACGTGGTCTATGAGTTCACCCGTCAGGCCGTGCAGCGACTCTTTGAGATGGGATGCCACTTGGTGATCTTAGGCTGCAACACGGCATCGGCAAAGGCACTGCGCACCATTCAGCAGGTGGATTTGCCGCAATGGGATGCTGAACGGCGTGTGCTGGGCGTGATCCGTCCTACGGCCGAGGTCATCGGACAGCTCACAGAGAGTCGTCACGTTGGCGTGCTGGCTACCGAGGGTACCATCAAGAGCGAGAGCTATAACCTGGAAATCAAGAAGCTGCATCCCGATATCCAGGTGTCGGGTGTGGCGTGTCCGTTCTGGGTGCCGTTGGTGGAGTACAACGAGGCCGACTCGCCTGGTGCCGACTATTTCGTGAAGAAGCGTATCGATCAGATGATGCACCTTGATCCTCAGATCGATGCCATCATATTGGGCTGTACCCACTATCCGCTGCTGATGCCAAAGATTCTGAAGTACCTGCCTGCCGGTGTCAGGGTAGTGCCTCAAGGGGAATATGTGGCTGAGAGCTTGAAGTCATACCTCCAGCGGCATCCACAGATAGAGCAGCGTTGCTCCAAGGGTGGCAACGCCCATTACCTCACTACCGAGAATCCGGAGAAGTTCAAGGATCAAGCCCTGATTTTCCTACACGAACCTGTGGAAGTAGAGAAAATCACGTTAGGATAAGAGTCGTTTGGAGAAATATCTTACCGGATACCAAACGCTGAGGAATCCCACTGCTAATACGGTGAAGAAGACGATGATGACATCCCACGGGTGTACACTGACGGGATAGGCACTGACCACAAACGCCCCTTCGCTGCTGCCCAGGGAGATAAGGCCATAGGTCTGTTGTAGCCAACAGAGCAACAGGCCTGCCATGATGCCTATCACAGCACCGATGGCTGAAATCATTCGACCTTCAAAAAGGAATACCTGAGTAATCTGATGGTCGGTAGCTCCCAGGTTACGCAGCGTCACCACGTCATCTTTCTTGTCGATAATCAGCATCGACAGTGACCCGATGATATTGAAACAGGCCACCATCAGGATAAACGTCAGGAAGATATATGCTATCAGTTTCTCTATCTTCATAATACGGAAAGTCTCGTCCTGCTGCTCGTAGCGGTCCATCACCTGATACGTGTCACCGGCAATGGCCTTGATCTTGTCCTTTGCACCCTCGAAATCGCTGCCTGGCTTCAGACGCAACTCTAACGATGAAATCATGCCCTGCTGGTCGAAGATGCGGCGGGCAAAGCCGATGCTGGTCAGGATATAGTTGCGGTCGTACTTCGACTGTTGCACCTCAAATACTACGTTGGGTGAGTAGAGCTGGTCTTCCTCGAAACCGTCGGTAGGGTCGCTCATGTCCAATTGCCCTCTCCGTCGCGGAGCATAGATCTGAAGAGGTAACTGATAATTCACGCCTAAGCCCAACTGCTGTGCCAGTTGGATGCCCGGGATGCCATAGTGCAGGTCGGCTGCATGGAGTTCAAACGTGCCGTCACCATAAAGTATCTCGCGGATATGTGTCAGCTGCTCAAAGTTGTCTTCCACACCTTTCAGACGTACCATCGCCTGACGGCCGTTATAGACAGCCAAGGCCTGATCCTCCACACACTCCGTAGCTACCGCCACTTCATCCAAGTTCTTTATCTCTAACAGTTTGGGGTCGTCGGCAGGTGCCGTCTTTCCCTCTACCGGCACAATCTTGATCTGGGGGTCGAAGGCAGTGAAGAACGAAGCCACCAGGTCGCTGAAGCCGTTGAACACGCTCAACGTCACCACCATAGCCATCGTGGCTACGGCAACGCCAACCACCGAGATGCCACTAATGATATTAATGACATTGGTGGACTTCTTTGAGAAGAGGTAACGGCGAGCTATATAAAAAGGAAAATTCATGCGGTAGCAAATTCTTCATTCTTATTCTTCACTCTTCATTCTTCACTCTTCACTCTTCACTTTTTAAGTAGTTCGTCAATACGTTCGATATAGTCCAGCGAATCGTCAATGAAGAAGCGCAGCTCAGGTACGATGCGCAGCTGATGGCGCACGCGCTGACCCAGGTTATAGCGAATCTGCTGACTGCTCTTCTCGATGTTATTCAGCAGTTCCTCGCCTCGTTCCGATGGGAAGATGCTCAGATAGGCCGTACAGATGCTGAGGTCGGGCGAAATCTTTACACGGGTCACACTGACCATCACGCCATGCATGGCGCGGGTCTGCTCCTGGAATATCACGCTCAGCTCCTTCTGCAGCAGGCGTGCAATCTTGTTTTGTCTTGTCTCTTGCATATTAAAGATTAAACATTTAAAATTAAACATTAAATTCGCTTCGCTCAGTTTTTGCGGATGAGCGTCAGTCCGTCGCGCAGGGGCAGGATGACCTGCTCTACCCTTGGATCCTGCGCTATGTGGTCGTTGAAGCGGCGGATGCCCAGCGTCTGATGGTCGCGGTCGTAGGCAGGGTCAGTGATATGTCCGTCCCACAACGTGTTGTCGGCCAGAATAAAACCACCTGGCTTCAATCTGTTGAGCACCATCTCGTAGGTCTCCACGTAGGTGCGCTTGTCACCATCGATGAATGCCATATCGAACTCGATGCCCAGTTTGGGTGCCTCAGTGATGGCATCGCCGATAATGAACTCTATCTTGTCGGCTACGGGCGAGCCCTCTATCCAAGGCCGCGTAAAGTCCTCCTGCTCGTCGTTGATCTCGAAGGTATAGACCTTACCGCCCTCCTCCAGCCCTTCTGCCATACAGATGGCACTGTAGCCACTGAAGGTCCCCACCTCAAGGATGCGCTGTGGACGTATCATCTGCACCAGCATCTTCAGCAACCTGCCCTGCAAGTGTCCGCTGGCCATGCGCCCATGCAGCATATAGATATTGGTGGCACGCCACAGACGGTACAGGTAGTCGGGCTCCGGCTCTATATGAGAGAGGATATAAGGACCCACCCCTGTCCCCTCCCTGTATGGAGGGGAATAGTCAGACTTGTTGCTGTTAGAAGACTCCATTCCCGTTGTATAGGTATTTACTCCCCTCCATTCAGGGAGGGGCTGGGGGTGGGTCTCAGTGCTTCAATCGCCAAACGATAGCTATCCAGTCCGAAGCCGCAGATCACGCCCTTGCAGGCACTCGATATCATCGACTTGTGACGGAACTCCTCGCGCTGGTGAACATTCGAGATATGCACCTCGATGACAGGGCAGTGCAGCGAACGAATGCAGTCGTGCAGGGCAATGCTGGTATGGGTATAGGCTCCCGCATTCAGCACGATACCGTCATACGAAAAGCCTACCTCCTGCATCTTGTTAATCATCTCGCCCTCAATATTGCTCTGATAGTAGTCTATCTGCACATTGGGGTATTTCTCCTTTAACTTAGGCAGGAAAGCCTCGAACGATTCAGAGCCATAGATACCCGGCTCCCGCTGTCCCAGCAGGTTCAGGTTCGGCCCGTTGATAATCTGTATTTTCATACTTCATTCTTGTTTCAATGTGCAAAGTTACGAATAAACGAAGGAAAAGCCAAATTAATTTGAGCTTTTCTGAGTGTCAAGAACTTCAGCGTAGCTAATGTTACGAAAAAAGTTGTTGCAGTCAACGGTTTTTATCAAAAATATTGTACCTTTGCAACTGATACAGCCAAAGATGCCACGGGTACAACCCTCACCCCGACCATCTACCATAATGCGCTGAAAAACAGTTTCGCTGATCAGGATATGTATGGCTGGAAACAGACCAACGAGTCTCCGACTAATGGCCTTGACATGATGGTAGATGCCGACAGCGACGGCAATAAGTTCTGGCGCAGCAGCTTGAAGAATACCATGACTCAGACGGTATCGCTCAGCGGCAATAAGGGATCAAGAATGGACGGAAGGTTCTAAAACGATAAGTCGGTTAAATTCCCAAAACATCAATCATATCTGCCGAGATGCCGAAAGGTGTTTCGGCAGATATCGTTTTGTCTTTTTTGCTTATTCTTTTTGGTATTACGAACAAAAGCATTATCTTTGCAAACTATAAAATCATTATAAAAATGAAGAAGATAGCACTTTTATTTGTTTGCCTGCTTACGGCAGGAGTAGCCTTGGCCGGTGGACACTGGGTAGGTACATGGGGTACGGCTCCACAATTAGTAGAACGTCATAACAATCCACCTGCACCGGGGTTGACCAACAACTCGCTGCGCCAGATTGTTCAGGTGTCGATAGGCGGCAAGAAAGTGCGCCTGAAGCTGACCAATGAGTTCAGCAAAGAGGCTACGGAGATCAAAGCCATAGAGCTCTCCATTGCCAAGACGGCAGGCAGCAGTAGCGAGATTGATGAGTCATCGACCGTCTGTCTGACCTTCAACGGTGAGCCGTCAGTGACTATCCCCGCAGGAGGCCATATCGTTTCCGATGCCGTGAAGTTCCCCATCGGCAATCGTGAGAACGTAGCCATCACCATTCACTACGGAAAGACTTCCCCATCGGTCAGCGGACATCCTGGCTCACGAACCACCTCATACCTGAAAGAAGGTAATACCACCGACTTTAACGGAGCTGAGAGGACCGACCATTGGTATAACATCCAGACACTGGAGGTGGAAGCCCCAAAGAAAGCAGGAGCAGTGGCCATACTGGGAAACTCCATCACCGACGGACGCGGTTCTACCACCAATGAGCAAAACCGCTGGGCCGATGTGCTCTCGCGCCGTCTGCTGGCCAACAAGGCCACGAGCCGGGTGGGCGTGCTGAATATGGGTATCGGTGGCAACTGCGTGCTGCGTGGAGGCTTAGGACCTACCGGCAAGGACCGTTATCATCGCGACCTGTTTGGACAGGAGGGCGTGAAGTGGATTATCCTCTTCGAGGCCGTCAACGACCTGGGCTCTTCATGGAATGGTGCAGAGACGGCTCAGCACATTATAGAGGTCTATAAGCAGATTATCGACGAGGCCCACCAGAAGGGCATCCTAGTCTTTGGTGCCACCATCACACCGTTCAAGGGCAACAATTACTATTCCGAGGACCACGAGAAGGGTCGAAGCATCATCAACGAATGGGTTCGCACCACCGACCTGCTTGATGGTGTGATAGACTTCGACCAGGCCGTACGCAATCCGCAAGACCCCGAAGCCATGCAGAAAGAGTTCCTTTTCGAGAACGACTGGCTGCATTTCAATGCCAAGGGTTATGAGGTGATGGGCAGCAGTATAGACTTGGATCTGTTTACCAAGAAATAGTCTCGTTTTACGCTATGGACCAACAGACCGCCAAGATACGGAAGGACTACCTGCGCTACCTGCGACTGCAGCGCAGCGTATCGCCCAATACCCTTGAGGCGTATGCCCTCGACCTGGACAAGCTATTGGTCTTCCTGAAACATGAAGGGAAAGGCGTGACGGAGGTGGAGTTGACGGACTTGCAGACCTTTGCTGCCGGACTTCACGATATCGGCATCGGCCCACGCTCGCAATGCCGCATCCTGAGTGGCGTACGCTCGTTCTACCGCTTCCTGGTGATGGACGGCTATATGGACAGCGACCCCACGGAGTTGCTGGAGTCGCCGGTATTAGGAGAACATCTGCCAGAGTTTCTCACCCCGCAGGAGGTAGACCGGCTGAAAGAATCCATTGACCTTTCCAAACCCGAGGGTCACCGCAACCGTGCCATCATCGAGGTGCTCTTCTCCTGTGGTCTGCGCGTATCGGAACTGGTCAACCTGAAGTGGTCGCAAGTATACACCAAAGAACGCTTCCTGCGTATCATGGGAAAGGGATCCAAGGAGCGTCTGGTACCCATCTCTAACCTCGCCCTGAAGGAGATAGAGAACTATCTGCCTTGGCGCAACTCGCTGAAGATCAAGCCTGGCGAGGAAGACTATGTCTTTTTAAATCGTCGTGGGGCTCACCTCACCCGTGTGATGATTCTCATCATGCTGAAGGAACAGGCCAAAGCAGCAGGCATCCAAAAGACCATTTCTCCACACACACTGCGCCACTCCTTTGCCACAGCCCTCTTGGAGGGCGGTGCTGACCTGCGTGCCATTCAGGCCATGCTGGGACATGAGAGCATCGGCACTACTGAGATCTACACCCATCTGTCTATGCAGACCTTACGTGAAGAAGTGCTCAACCATCATCCACGTAATATGAAGAATCCATAAATAAATACCACTATGAAGAGAACAATATTATTTCTTGCAGTCATCGTAGCAGCCACCGTAGCCGCTATGGCTCAGACCAGTTTCAGTGAACCCACGACGTTGTATCTGATGCACAGCAGTGGAAACCATTTGGAGATGGGAACCGACAATGGAGGCTGGATAGAGGCATCCACCAAGTCCAGTCCGCAGAAAATGGTTATCATTCCCGATGGAAAGGGCTATTATAACATTCAGGTGAGCGGCAAGGAGATGTTCCTGTCGAAGACTGGCGAGTGGAACTCGAAGTTCATTGCCGACCCGTCAGTGGATGAGGCGAAGTTTACCATCGAGCAGGGTATGAGCCAGTTCATGAAGCTGCGCTGCAAGGCGAATAACGGATACCTGGGTACCGACAGCAACGACGGACACCAGAAGGTCTATTCCAATAAGGACGGCTCGGACATGAAGCACCTGTGGTATTTCAGTACGAAGGTCAACGCCACACCGCCCACTGATACGCTCACCTATATGATTAATCCGCAGTTGGTGCGCCAGCATTTCGATGGCTGGGGCGTGTCGCTCTGCTGGTGGGCAGGACAGTGCGGAAAGTGGTCGGACTCGAAAATCACCGAGATCATCAAGTGGCTCACCAGTCCCACGGGTCTTAACTATTCGCACTTCCGTTATAACATCGGTGGTGGTGATGACCCCGAGAACCGCCACTGCGACCTTCACCACATGGGTAGAGGCAAGGGCTTGCGTGCCGAGATGGAGGGCTTCAAGGACTTCAGTGGCGATGAGTACCACTGGGACCGTGATGCCGCCCAGCGTAAGATCATGCTGAAAATCAAGGAATTGCGTCCAGACGCGGTCTTCGAGGCCTTCAGCAACTCGTGTCCTTATTATATGACCTACAGTGGATGTGTCAGCGGCAATGCCGATGGCGGCAAGGACAACCTGAAGCCGGAGTACTACGAAGAGTTTGCCCACTATCTGGTAGATGTCTGTAAACACTATAAGGACGAGTACGGCATCGAGTTCAAGACGCTGGAGCCTTTCAATGAGTCGGTCACGGGCTTTTGGTATGCCAATGGCCCGCAGGAGGGTTGCCATTTCGACTATCAGTCACAGATTAACTTCATCCGTGTCTTGGAGCCTATCCTCAAGGCTTCAGGTCTTAATACTGTCATCTCTGCTTCCGACGAGACCAACGTGGGACTGTCGGTCGAGGGATTCAAACAATACAAGAACGCAGGGGTGCTGTCGAAGGTGGGACAGTGGAACACGCATACCTATTCTGGCAGCAATGCCGACCGTGCCCGCTTGGCTTTCCTGGCTCATCAAGCAAAAAAACCCCTCTGGATGAGCGAGACGGGCTCGGGTGGTAATGGCATTGGCGGTAACCTCAGTCTGGCACAACGTCTGATTGATGATATGCGCTACATACAGCCGGAAGCGTGGATTGACTGGCAGTATATGGAGGAGGCCAACGACCAGTGGTGCACTATCCGAGGCAGCTTTGCCGACCAGACCTACGCGAAGGTGAAGAACTACTATGTGCGTCAGCAATGCACGCGTTTCATCAAGCATGGTTACGACATCATCACGTCGCCCTGCTCCAAGTCCCTGGCAGCTGTCAATGCCAGTCGCGATACGCTGGTGCTGGTGGTACTCAACGAGGGTGCCAAGGCCGTACATAATATCGACTTGTCGCTTTTTTCTGATCTGCCTGCCCTCAGCAGTATCAA
>Ga0256405_10006602_pt1 | contig 18394 bp, 19 predicted proteins | sample RumenRJG_02DNA_FD_189096 | JGI IMG/M metagenome (GOLD analysis project Ga0256405, IMG submission 189096) | Bovine rumen microbial communities from Lethbridge, Alberta, Canada - RJG_02 | ecosystem: Host-associated > Mammals > Digestive system > Stomach > Rumen | place: Canada: Alberta... | reverse complement strand
GCACGATAAATCAGCGGAAGATGCGCTGGGATATCCATAACTTTGCTCATTGCAATAGAAACTTAATATGAAAAACTGAGATTTCGTGAGTATTTACGAGAATCTACAAGATATTATGAGGAGGTAAAAACAATGATGTTCCAATTGCGTATTAACGCATCTTATGACAGCGACCTGATATCTATCGCTTATGGCGGGATATTTGACCCAACTATAATTTTCAAAAAGGCAATTGATGCCTTCGTGCGAAAAGAGCCACTATCGTTCCGTTCAGTTCCGGAGCATGCAAAACTATGTGAGCCGAAAGGTTCATCTAGGATCAATCTTGATTTCCACGATGTCTGCGAAGAGGATGTTATAAACTACATAACACTTATCCCCGATGGCTCTCGCAACGAGGTGCTCAAACATATTATCAGGCGTATGATCAGCAATGATTTTTACTACGCTCTGTTTAATTTTGATGATTATTTTTCTCCCACGATTTCATCTGCCTGCAGCTCTAAAATAAGAGTATCGCTTGATGAGCTGCAACGCAGTGTAAATACGCAGATAGAAGAAATCAAAGAACAGCTTACCAGCGACGAAAACGAGACCAGCTTTGGTTGTTTTCTTGGTGAATTTGAGTTGGATTAAACTGTATTAAAATGATTGTTAAAGGAGGACAGTATGGTGACAAAAAGTATTAGAGATGCACCGCTTGAGCGGGTGATATGGGCAAGGATACGGTATTATCAGCGGGTTTTGCAGATCAGCGACGCCCAGCTTTCCGACTATCTGTGCGTTTGTCAAAAGACTTTACGGTCTTATGATAAAAACGCTGAGAATCTGAACATAGGACAGCTGGGATCCTTCCTTGCCCAAACAGAACTTACGGTAATTGATATTATTCCAAATATCAATCAATAGGCTTTACAAGCAGCACGGGGTGTGGTACAATAAACTTGTCCAAATACATCCTGTGCTGATTGTATTTATTCAGAAAGGATGTAATCACTATGGCAAAAAAGAAAAAACGCAGACCGTGTCAGCTTCCGTCCGGGCATTTCAGAAAGCAGATAACTCTTGGCTATGACAAGAAAACAGGTCGGCGGATAACCAAGTCAATTACCGCAAAGACCGAGACTGAAGCTATCATTATGGCGGCAGATTATAAACGCAGACACGGCATAGGCTGCCCGCTCAAAAATATCACTGTGTTTGCAGCTATTTCACGCTACATAGAAAGCAGAGAAGACATTATAGCGACCAGCACGCTCCGAGGCTACAGGCGGATGCAGCACAACAGCCTGCAATCCATTATGGATATTGAGCTTGACGAGCTGTGTCTGTATGATGTTCAGAAAGCTGCGAGTCTTGATGTGAAAAACAAGAATCACTCCCGTGCTACGATAAAGCACGCTCTTGGATTGCTTAACAGCAGCCTTTTGCTTATGGATATTGACATGCATCTGCTAAAGCGTGTGACTATCCCTGCGCCCAAGGCTGAAAAACCTGAACTGCCGAGAGTATCCGATGTAATTGCGGCTATCAAGGACACAGAATTTGAGATACCCGCACTGCTGGCTATCTGGTGTTCTTTGAGAGTCTCGGAAGTAAGAGGACTGCAGTACTGTGACATCTCCAAAGACGGCAAGCACATAACCGTACGCCGCACCAAAATCTATATGGACGGTCAGGATTATGTCAGCGACCGCACCAAGACAGTCAGGAGCAACCGTACCATTCGTCTGCCGAAGTATCTGCTCGAACTGATAATGGCACAGCCGCACAAGAGCGATGAAGACTTCATTGTGGACAAGACCTACAATCAGGTGTCGCAGAATTTCAGGCGGTATATGAAAAACAAAGACTTGAAGATGACTTTCCACCAGCTCAGGCATCTGTTTGCAAGCACGGCAAACGACCTCGGTGTAGCTGATGTCTACATTCAGAAAATGGGCGGCTGGGCAAGCAACAATATCCTCAAGACTATCTACACTCACACCTCGCACGAAAAGGAAGACGAGTTCCAGAATATTATCGACGGATTCTTCCTCGGACTTATCAATGACGCAAACGGCGCAGAAACGCATTTTTAATGCTGCGTTTACGATTTTGTAACGGTCGTGTGACGCGTGTGACGAAATGTGTGATTTTTGCTGGAAAATCAAGGGCAAATATGGAAAATCAGCGTTCAAAAATGACGCTGATTTTCCAAAAAGAAAAAGCGTGCAAAGCACGCAGAATCAAGTTATAAGTAAAGAAAAAGCCCAAGTTACCGAGGTTTTCGATAGCTTGAGCTAACTGGAAAAATATTGGCGGAGAAGGAGGGATTCGAACCCTCGATGAGCTATCAACCCATACACGAGTTCCAGTCGTGCGCCATAAACCGGGCTAGGCGACTTCTCCACAGTTCATTTCCGCTGTAACTATTACAGCTCTAATATTATACCACAAACAAAAGTGCTTGTCAATACCGAACAAGCACTTTTTTTGCATTTTAATTTTGTTTTCTTACCACGCCGTACTCGTCGTCGAGCCGATAATACGGACAGGCATAGTTTGGTTCGTTGAGGAACCGATAATACTCGTCTTCGTCGAGGTCGACCAGGCAGATATACTGCTCATAGTCCTCGTCATACGCGTAGTTTGTGCAGGTATCACAGCTGCCCTGGACGCGCTTTTTCTTGCTTTTGCCGTTCATAGACGCCCTTTCGGTCAATAATTCATCTTCTTGATTATCTCGCCTATCTTGTCGATACACTCGCAGATAGTTTTTGCGTCCTCGTCATCAAGAGACTGGATATTTTCAGGCACGCGCTTGATAGCCTTTTCCTGCGCTTCCTTAACAACGTTTTCAGCCGCTTCTGTCAGGCTTATCTCTATTTCACGGCGGTTATTCTCATTCTTGACTCTTGAAACGTAACCTATTTTAACAAGCTGACCGACTGCTCTTGTAGCCTGCTCATTAGATGTGCATATCTTATCAGAAAGTTCATTGAGCGACATAGTGCCGTAAAGCGAAAGAGACAGTATTATAAGCTGCTGAGTTTTGGTGAGCTTGAACTCCTTTTTGTCAAAAAGCCCACAGAGCACCCGCCTATAAGCAGGATAGATCTCGCAAAGTTTTACAACGCACTCCTGTTTTATTGTTCTGTTAGCCATTTTGATCATCTCCCGTTTTAATATTCTCCTAATATTATCTATTATATACCAATTAACAGGCTTTGTCAACCGCAGACGGAATAGAAACTAATTATTTCTAATAATTCTCCGCCTTTTGAGGGTTAACAATCGTTCAGCCCTCAAAGCTCCTGCAGACGTAGCGGGTCTTGCCCACCGAGGACTTGCCGTACTCGACAGCCTGCTTTGGACAGCGTGCGATACAAGCCATACACTGAGTGCAGTTATCCGCCCACTTGGGTTTGCCGTTTTCCATCGTGATATTGCCCATAACGCAATTTTTCTCACAAAGACCGCAGCCTATGCAATCGTCAGTGACATAGAACTTTTTAGCGCTGGTGGCTGCCTTATAGAAGAGCGGATTTGACAGCTCGCTTTCGAGAAAGCCGAGGAAGTTATATTTGAGTTTTTCAAACGGCTTGCCCTCTTTGATAAGCTCGGCTGCCTTTTCGATAACGGGGACTGCTTTTTCGATTATCTTTTCAGCCTCGTCAGGCTCGGGAGCCTTGAACATAGTTATCAGATTTTCGGGCATAACTATCGGCATAAGACCTTTGAAGCGCAGACCCTTTTCTTTGCAAAGCGCAAGTGCGCCGCTTGCTGCGCCGCCGACAGAGCCGCCGCAGGTCATTACGAAATAGGCGTTTTTGCTGCCTGTGAGGCTGCTTTGTCTGATAAAGCTCTTGAACACCTTGGGCAGCTGCCACGCATAAGTCGGGGTGACGAACACCCACGCTTTTTCCGAGCAAAGCTGTGCTATCTGTTTGTTTCTGATGAACTGTGCGCTGTCGATGACATCGTCACCGACGAGCTTTGCGATATATCTTGCGCAATACTCGCTGTTTCCTGTTCCGCTGAAAAAAACTATCATTTAAAGCACCTCCGTTTTGTTATTTTTTCGGGCTGCCGCAGTTGTTGCAGAACTTGCCGCCGCTGCATTCGTGTCCGCACTCGCTGCACGTCCACGCTGTACCGCTTTGCTGCTGCATGAGCATACCCATGCCCATAAAGCCTCCGAACATCGGCGACTTATACTGCTCATACGGCTCGGTGCGTACGGAAACCAGTGTGCCCTCTGTCCAAAGGCGCTGTGTCAGGTCACGCAGCCTGGCGTTGATCTCTCCGCCGCCGTGCTGGCTGACAGCCGCAGGGTCGATAGAAAAAGCAGCTTTGCTTTCTCCGCCGACAGATGAGTCGTCAAACATTATGCTGTAAGTTGAGCCGCCCGATGAATCGGTCATGCCTGCGAACGGGTCTTTTGAGCGTTCGTATTTGAGGTCTGCAAGGTCTGCGATACCGCACTCTCTGATGAACGCTTCAAGCTCGGCTGCTGCCTTTTCGCTCGCTTTGTATTCTGATATACTGGCGTCGCTCACGCCCTGCTGAAAATATATCGTGACGGTCACGCTGCCGTCATCTTCCCACTTGGCAGTGGTACTGTTTTCCTGATGGCTGTTCATCGCCATGCCGTTTGACCAGCCGCTTGACTTGAAGCTGACGAGCTTTCCGTGAGCTGTCTGTTTTGCAAGCGCTGCTGTGAGCTGCTCGTCTGGCTTATCCTTGGGCAGCAAGCCCATTGCCTTAATCATACCGTTCACCATCGGGAAAACGGGCTGCTGCGGCTCGGGTTCGGGCTTTTTGTCTTTATCGGGGTCGAGGTCGGGTCTCCAGCTGCCGCAGGTAAGGCAGAACTTGCCCGTGTTGCCCTCGCCGCTGCACTTTGGGCATTTCCACTCGCCGCCGTCGTATTTCCAATCGCTCTCGGGCTCGCTCGGCTGTTCGGGTTTTTCTGCCGCAGGGTCGGGTTTCGGCGTACCGCAGCTCTGACAGAAATTCGTTCGGTTGCCTTTCAGATTGCAGATCGGACAGGTCCAGCCCGATGTTTCGGGTGATGCCGCCATTGTTGTGAACATCTGTTTTTTGAATGCGATGACACGAGGGTCTGTCGGCGGGAAACTCTTCTCGTCGAGCTTGCGCTCGTCGGTGACATAGCTGTAAATGATATCGGTCAGCTCGTCGATGACGCTGCCGCCTCCGTAATATCTTGCGGTCTCGCAGTTGATATAGAACCTGTTGGCATATTGGTCATCGGTGACGATGCACATACTCAGCGAAGAGGAATAGTCGAACACAACAGGGCGCTTATCGTCGGCGGGGTCAATGTGCAGCTCACCCCACGCATAGAGGTTTTCCCTGTCCGCTATCTCGGTGAGCTTTTGCAGGGCATCGGCATCGGCTCTGTAAAGCGTTTCCGTTGTGCCGTCCATCTCACTACTGTGGACATAGAGTATAACGTACTGTCCGTCCTGCTCTTTGAGCGTGTAGGTATCGCTCGTGCCGCTGAATGCCATCATTCCGTGGGAGCTGCCCGAACGCTCAAAGGCTATGGGCTTGCCGTGGCGGACTTTTATCTCTTTTACCTGTGCGAGTGTTGGAAATCTGTTGCTGCTCATTGTTTGACCCTCCCCTGTTGTTGTGTTGTTCGGGCGCTTGCCTTATCAGCTCTGCCCGACAGTTTCTGTTTCGTTTGCAGGCTCAGCTTCCTGCGGTGTCTGCTCGTCGTCATCGGTGCGCTTATCGCCGTGAGAATGCTTATAGAGTATCTTCAGGACGATAGGCGTTGTGACAGATGATACTATTATCAGCAGGATGACCGATGCAAAATACTTTTCATCGAGCATACCGACTGAGAGTCCTTTCTGCGCAACGATAAGTGCGACCTCGCCTCGTGTCATCATTCCGACGCCGACCTTGAGGCTCTCATTCATATTGTAGCCCATAAGCTTTGCAGTGAGTCCGCAGCCGATGACTTTGGTGATCAAGCCGACTGCGACAAAGCACAGGGAGAAAACGAGCAGCGAGCTTGTAAAGCCGTCAAACTGCGTTTTCAGACCGATGCTGGCAAAGAAAACGGGTCCGAATATCATATACGAGTTGATGTCTATCTTTCGTGCGATATACGATGAATCGTTGAGGTTGCAAAGGATAAGACCTGCGACATATGCGCCCGTGATATCGGCGATGCCGAAGAACTCCTCTGCGGCGAAGGCAAAGAACATACACAGCGCAAAGCCGAGGATAGGCACACGGCGCTGATGCGGGTGGCGCTTGTCGATGAACTTGAAGATGTAATACATCAGCATACCTACGCAGATGCTGCACGCAAAGAACAGCACGGTATGTATGATGACCGTTGACGGTTTTGAATCGGGGTTTTTAAAGCCGATAACGAACGTCAGCACGATGATGCCGATAACGTCGTCGATTATCGCGGCGCTGGTGATGAGCGTTCCGACACGCTCTTTGATATGTCCGAGCTCTTTGAGCGTCTGCACGGTGATGCCGACAGATGTTGCGGTCAGTATCGTGCCGATGAAGACCGCTCTGTAAAATCCGTCCGAGCCTACCGCCTCAAATCCGTAGAAGCAGCTGTAAAGCAGCGTTCCGCCGCCAAGCGGCACAAACACGCCGACGACCGCAATCGCAAGCGCTTTGGGTCCTGTTTTGACAAGCTCTTTGAGATTCGTTTCAAGACCTGCGCTGAACATTATCATGATAACGCCTATTTCTGCGATAAGCGAGAGATAATCGGTCTGCTTGACAAAGCCGAAAACGCAGGGACCTATGACAAGTCCTGCGATTATCTCGCCGACTACCTGCGGTGCTCTTAGTTTTTGTGCCACGATGCCAAAGACCTTTGCCGAAACGATGATTATGGCAAGGTCTCTGAAAAATGCTATCCTATCCAATCCAAACTTACCTTCTTTTCTTTACTTTCCTTTAAAAACTACGGCTCAATGCTTTGCAAAGAGCCGCAGTCTCATTTATTCCTCCGAAAGCACTGCGATATACGGCAGTGTTCTGTAATACTCGGCTGCATCGAGTCCGTAGCCGATAACAAATTCATCGGGTATCACGAAAAGCGACATATCTGCTTTCATATCAACGACTCTCCTGTCGGGCTTGTCAAGCAGGGTGATGACGTGCAGGGACAGTGGGTTTTTGTCCTTGAACATATCGACGAGCTGGCGCAGTGTTCTGCCTGTGTCGACGATATCCTCTGCAACGACGACGTGATAGTTGCTCACGTCTTGTTCAAGGTCCATAACGATATGGACACTGCCTGTTGACTGTGTGCCCTCAAAGTAGCTTTTTACGCACATAAAGCCTATCTCGCAGGGAACTGTCACCTGCCGTGCGAGGTCTGCCATGAACACGAACGAGCCTTTGAGCACGCTGACGAGCAGGATCGGTCTGCCGTCATAGAGCGAATCAATAAACTCGCCCGCTTTTTTGAGTGCCGCTTTTATTTCCTCCTCGGTGATGAGGACTTTTTTTATCTTGCTTTCGTAATCTTCAACGCTTGTAATTTTCATTGCTGTCCTCCCGCGCTTATGCAGCGTTTGAGGCATTTGCCCTGAAAAGAGTTCTTATCAGCTTGCCGCTTTGAGTGAGCTGGGATTCGCCTGCGCTGATAGCTGCGAGGTTCGTGCCAGGCTTGAATGCTGACGCGGTTTCGTTCTTGCTTGCCGCAGACCAGTTGAACCAGCCGACTTTGAGGTTTGCAAGCAGGCTGTACCACTGTCTTGTCTGACTCTCGTTGAAGCCGCCGTTTCCGCTTGCGTCGCAGGTGCCGAACTCAGTAACGAGCACGGGCAGACCGCTGTTATAGCACTTTTGCAGGCGCTGTCTGAGCCAGTCGGTATGGGTGTTTGCGTAGAAATGCAAAGTATATGCGCAGTTTGAGTCGCTGAGCTTATTGCCGAGAACCTGGTCGATATCCTGGCTCCAGGTGCCTGTGCCGCAGATTATCAGGTTCTTTGCGCCTGTGTTTCTTATCGCCTTGGTGACAGCCTGACAGTAAGGCTTTATCTGCCCTGCCCATGTCACGCCGCCGTTCGGCTCGTTGCAAAGCTCAAAGATAACGTTGCTGTAACCCTTGTATCTGTTAGCCATCTCGGTGAAGAAAGCGATCGCTTCGCTCTGGTGTGTCTTCGGGTTGCCGTCTTTGAGGATATGCCAGTCGATTATCACATACATACCCATTTTTGTTGCGTTGGTAACGCCTGTGATGACCTTCTGCTTTGCCTGTGCGGCATAGCCTGTGGTGTAGCCGCCCCATTCCTCTGTGTACATTGCGATCCTGACGGCGTTGCATTTCCAGTCGTCACGCAGCACTTTGAGGGAAGCCTCTGACAGAATGCCCGAGAAAGGATACCTGTTGCTGTCATCTGACCACATAATGCCGTGGGTGGACATACCCTGGAGCATGAACACCTTTCCGCTGCTGTCAACGATATGGTTGCCGCTGATGTGCAGGGCGCCGTGGCGCTGAACAGGCGTGCCCGAGGGTGACGGTGTCGGGGTCGGAGCCGGTGCGGACGATTTTTTAGTCGTCGTTGTCGTTGAAGCCTTGGTCGGTGCGGCATCTTTCTTTGTGGTAGTGGTGGTCACTGCCTTGGTGGTCGCCTTGGTCTGCTTTGCAGACGAGTCATCGTTCTTTTTGGACGAGCTGTCATCGGACGAGTCGTCCTTTTCGGAGCTGTCATCGGGAGCGGACGTATTGCCGCTCGGGTCGGGAACGCCGTCGCTGTAATCCCACGGGATAACATCGGGCGATGTATCGTCGCCGCCTGCGGTGCTGCTGTCCTCCTCGGAGCTGTTTTCGTCAGTCTGTGAGCTTTCGCTTGATGATGAAGACGACGAGGAGTCGGTCTTTGAGCTGCCTGTGGAATCGTTTTCCGAACAGCCAGCCAGCAGGATAGTCATTGACATTAGTATAGCAAGTATTCTGATGCTCATTTTTTTCATAACAGGACATACTCCCTTATTGTAATTTATTTCAGGTTATCATTTTCACTATAACACTTGTTTATTTACGTTTTATTACGATACTTAGGGAAATAAATAAAAATCTGCCCTGCGCTGTCAGCAAAGCGTGCTGATAAAGCCTGTGAAGATATCTGCAAGCTCAACGGCGCAGTCATCACGGTTGAGCGAATAGGTATCGTCGGCTTCATCGTTGGCACAGTCGCTCATCATCCTGATGATGTTATACGGCACGCCGTTTGCATAGCAAATCTGTCCGACTGCACCGCCCTCCATTTCGACGGCGCACGCACCGAAGCGTGCAACTATCTCTTTCTTTTTGGCGTTGTCGCTGATGAACTGGTCACCTGTGGCGATTATGCCTGTTTTGAGCGTTCTGCCCTTGGCGGAAAGATACTGTGCGAACTTATCGTGGAAAGCCTCGTCGCAGGGCAGCTCGATGACATTTATGCCCGAGATGAGACCAACGGGGTCGCCTGCCGCAGAGGTATCCATATCGTGCTGGACTGATGCTTTTGCGCTGACGATGTCGCCTACGCCGATATTCTTATCGAGCGAGCCTGCAACGCCGATGTTGACTATATGCGTACAGCCGAGGTCAACTATCATCGTGTTCGTGCACACGCCTGCAAAGACCTTGCCGACTCCGCACACGGAAAGCACTACCTCGGTGATGCCTATCTTTCCTCGTGTGAATGTGCTCGTGCCGAGCTTAACGCTGCGCTTATCGGTCATGATGTTCTCAAAGAACTCCGCCTCGCAGCGCATTGCTGTTATCAAACCTATCATATGTAAAGTCCTCCTTGTTTTTTCAGTTCTCAAAAATCATTGCGTGCCGGCTGCTGCGCTTGTCGTCTGCTGTTTCTTTATCCGCCGCAGCTCGAGCAGCAGCAGGACTACCAGACACACGGCTGCTCCGAACGCAGAGCCGCAGGTGTCAATGATGACATCTCTCAGTTCGCAAGAGCGCCCGGGGACAAAGCTCTGGTGTATCTCGTCGGTGACGGCGTAAGCCATACAGATGCCCACAGCCGTGAAATATCTTTTCTTTTTATCCTTTATCGCCCACAGACCCGTAAAGGAAAACACACCGAGCAGGGTGTAGACCGACAGATGTGCGGCTTTCCTGACGATGAACGAGATGGTATCGTTGACGATCTTTATATCGTGCTTGTTTCTCAGTGTGCTCAGGTCGGGAAAGATGTATTTTTTGATGAAATTCACTATCCTCGAGCTTTGCGATGCCGAGCTTGTCGCATCGAATGAAGAGAACACAAAGATAAGGATAAACACAAGGACTACGGGTATCAGGCTGAGTATTATCTTTGTTCTTTTATTCATTCAAACTCTCCTTCAGATAGTCAAGCAGGCTATCCTTTTCGTTGGCTGTTTTTTCCTCGATGACTGCATCGAGCAGCAGCTTCAAGCCCTCGCCTATCTGCCTGTTGCTCAGACCCAGCTCTTTGAGGTCGTTGCCGTTGACGGCGAGGTCGCAGATGTGCAGGCAAAGCGCCTCGTCACAAATCTGCTTTGCTATCTTTTCCAGCTCGTCAAGCTCCTCCAGCTTTTCCCTGCGGAAATAGCCTGACTGCGCCAGAGTGTCTGCGCGCCTTACTTTTATATAGTCTGCAAAAAACGCCTCGTCATACTTTGAAAGGAATCTGCGGACAGACCTTTTTTTCGCGGGTATGCGGTTATCGTGTTCGAGCACCAGCGAATAGATGCGGCTGCGGGACTTGTTGTCGAGCTTGAGCGCGCCTGTGACCTCTCTTGCTATCTCTGCGCTTCTGAGCGGGTGTGTCTTGAAATGGTCTATGCCGTTTTCGTCGACGGTGTGCACCAGTGGCTTGCCGATATCGTGCAGCAGCATTGCAAGGCGCAGCACCCAATCAGGCTCGATATTGTTAACGCTTTTGCAGATGTGGGTATAGACGTCGTAGCAATGGTGCGGGTTGTTCTGGGCAAAGTCAAAGCAAGGCGCAAGCTGCGGTATGATGACGGCAAAGACATCACGGTATTCGAGCAGTATCCTTGCCGGGTCGCGACCGCACAGCAGCTTTTTAAGCTCGGCGGCGATACGCTCGGCGGAAATTGCTTTGAGCAGCTCTTTCTGCTGGTGGACAGCCTGCGAGGTGTTTGCCTCTATCTCAAAATCCAGCACCGACGAAAAGCGCAGCGCTCTGAGGATACGCAGGGCGTCCTCGTCAAAGCGTTCCTGCGGTTTGCCGACGCATTTTATCACTTTGTTCTTTATATCGTCAAGTCCGCCAAACATATCGACAACGCCCTCTGCCTCGTTGCAGCAAAGCGCATTGACGGTGAAATCGCGGCGTTTCAAGTCCTCGGAAAGCTCCTTTTCAAACTTTACGCTGTCGGGCTTGCGGTGGTCGGTGTAAGTTCCGTCGCTGCGGAAGGTGGTTATTTCAAGCGGCTGACGGTCGATAAGCACGGTGAGTGTGCCGTGCTTTATGCCTGTTTCTATGGTTGTAAATCCCGAAAAGACTTTTTTCATCACGTCGGGCGTACAGTCTGTGCAGATGTCATAGTCGTTGGGGGTCTTGCCGAGGACGGCATCTCTTACGCAGCCGCCGACTATATATGCCTTGAAACCCTGAGCGTGAAGCAGAGAAAGTGCTTTTTGCGCGTAATCGGGAATAAATATCTTCACGCTTTCATCTCCTTTTTGTTGATTAATCTCTGCCGCGGCGGGCAGAATAAGTATATGAAAAAACTTAGCAGTTTGGTTTTACGTATCAATAAAAAATATGCTTTGCTGGTGTGCGCAGGGCTTTGGTGCGCGCTTTTGCAGTCGACCTTTTCGCTGCCGCTGCTGGCGCTTGTCAGCTATGCGCCGATGATGCACTGCCTTTGCAGATACCGCAGCCGCCGAGAATTTGCAGCCTGCTTTGTCTGCTTTTTTGTGCCGTATTATTTTTATCAGCTGGCGTTCCTCGTGACAGTTTACGACCAGATGCCCTTTGCAAGAGGTCTTGCGGTGGGGCTTTTGCTTGTGGCTGTGGCGGCGCTGACGCTGTGGGAAAGCCTTGTGATGTTTCTGCCCGTGTATCTTTTCACGCAGCTGCGGTGCGGCAAGGTCTATGATGCTGCAACGCTTGCGGTGCTTATCGCGGGCGGCGAATGGCTTCAGGAGAACCTGCCGTTTTTGTCTTTTCCGTGGTCGAGCGCGTGGCTGAGCGTGACTGACGAGCCGCTGTTTTTACAGCCTGCAAGCCTGCTGGGCTGCCGCGCGGTGACGGTGCTTTTGCTGACGGCAAACGGACTTTTTGCATTGGCGATAATGGGCAGAAAGCGTGTCGCGCCGAGCGTTTGTCTTGCGGCGGTGATGTTCGTTTGGCTGGGGTTCGGGTGGTTCTCGCTGGTGCACACCGAAAAGCTGACCGAACAAGCCGAGAGCATTTCTGTCGTCATTGCACAGGACGAAATGCAGGGCAGTAAAAAATCGGGCTGCACAGCATGGGACTGTGCGCGCTCTTACAGGAAGATAATCAGCTCTGCGCAGCTTGAAAGGGCTGACCTTGTGGTGCTGCCCGAAACGGCTGTGCCGATGAGCTATGACGGCGACGCAGACGAGTTCTCGCTGGTCTCTGCGCTTGCAAAGCAGTACGATACAACAGTTGTCAACGGCTGCTTTTTTACCCTCGGTGATGATGAATACAACGCACTTTATGCGGTGGACAAGGGCGGAAACGTGAGCGAGCCGTATTTCAAGCAGGTGCTTGTGCCCTTCGGCGAAAAGATACCCTTTGCGTTTTTGTTCGGGTGCTCCACGCTTTGCGAATGCAGCAGCGAATGTCACACCAAGCCGCTTGAAACGGCGGCGGGCAGGATAGGCTGTGCTATCTGCATTGAGTCTATCTATCCCGAGACGGTGCGCAAGCAGGCTGCGCAGGGCGCGCAGATACTTTGCGTCTGCACAAATGACAGCTGGTTCGGCAAAAGCTACGCACGGCAGATGCACTTTCGGCACAGCGTTATGCGTGCTGTTGAGAACGGGCGGTATCTTCTGCGCTCGGGCAACTGCGGCATTTCTGCGGTGATAAAGCCCACGGGCGAGGTTCAGAGTATACGCACGCAGACCTCAAAGGGAGTTATCACCGACGAGGCAAGGCTGCTTGACGAATGCACGCTGTACTCACGTTTCAAAGACCTTTTCACCGTGCTGCCTGCGCTGCTCACGGCTATCGCGATTATGAGGATGTACAAGCCGAAAAAAGCTGATTAGAGCGTTTTGAGCTTATCGAGAATTCTGTGGGCTGCGTCGTCTTTCGACATCAGCGGAAGCTCCTCGCTGCTGTCTCTGGTTATGATGGTTATAACGTTTGTGTCCGTGCCGAAGCCTGCGCCCTGCGTGCGCAGAGAGTTTGCACATATCATATCGCAGTTTTTCTTTTCGAGCTTTGCGCGGGAGTTTTCAAGCACGTTGTCGGTCTCCATTGAAAAGCCGCAGATAAGCTGACCTTCGCGCTTGTCCTCGCCGAGAGTTTTGAGGATATCTTTAGTGCGCACGAGGTCTATCTTCATATCGTCGTCGGACTTTTTCAGCTTGCTGTCGGCGGTGGTGGCAGGGGTATAATCCGCAACGGCGGCAGCCTTGATGATGATGTCCTGCTCGTCTGCGCGTGAGGTCACAGCCTCGAACATTTCGGCGGCGCTCTGCACTTTTACGATGTCAACGAACATCGGCATCTCTGCCTCGCAGTGACCACAGACAAGGGTGACCTGTGCGCCTCGGCGCATTGCGGCTTTTGCCACGGCGATACCCATTTTTCCGCTGGAATGGTTGGTTATGAAACGGACAGGGTCTATGGATTCTCTTGTTGCACCTGCTGTAACAAGGATTTTTTTGCCTGCAAGGTCTTTTTCGCAGGCTATCTCGCGCAGGACATACTCGACGAGCACACTCTCCTCGGGGAGTCTGCCGTCGCCGATATCGCCGTTTGCGAGCATGCCTGTGTCGGCGTTTATTATGCCGTAGCCATAGGACGCCAGCTTTCTGATGTTGTCCTCGACAATTGGGTTGTGCAGCATATTATGGTTCATTGCGGGTGCGACCAGCTTTTTGCAGGGGCACGCCATAACTGTTGTGGTGAGCATATCGTCTGCGATGCCGTTCGCTATCTTGCCGATGACATTTGCAGAGGCGGGCGCGATAAGCACGATGTCGGCAGCCTTTGCAAGTGCGACGTGCTCGACGCTGTACTGGAAATTGCGGTCAAAAGTGTCGATAAGGCACTTGTGCTCGGTGAGCGTTTCAAAGGTTATGGGATTTATGAACTGTGTGGCATTTTGCGTCATAAGGACGTGGACGTCTGCGCCCAGCTTTTTGAGCATTCTTGCGGCGTTTGCCATTTTATACGCGGCGATAGAGCCTGTCACCGCAAGCACAACTGTTTTTCCTTTGAGCATTGTATGATACCTCCCGATAGCAGAGTATTTTTAGTCCAAAGTATAGTATAACACAGAATTTTAAAAAAAGATATAGCTTTTTTCAAAAAAGTATGCTATAATGTTTGCGGGAACTGAGGAGTTCCTGCGTGAAAGCGGCACAAAGACCCGTTAAAGCGTGCAAAAGCAGGTATTGCCACGGCAAGTCTGACTTTATTGATGCGCGCAGGGAAAGGGTGCGTTTTTGCGGTGTATTGTATCCTGCACGGCAGGAATAATAACAAAGGAGGTTTTCATTATGAAAACAAATGCAAACGGCAAAAAGATCTTCAACATTCGTCAGCTGGTGATACTCGGACTTATGACCGCGCTGGTCATGATATTCTCATTCACGCCTATCGGCTCTATCCCCGTAGGACCACTGGTAATCACACTTAACGTTATCCCTGTTGCGATAGCGGCTGCGACCTGCGGACCTGTCGGCGGCGCTATAATCGGCGGCGTGTTCGGTATGTTCAGCTTCCTGCAGTGCATAGGAATCGGCGTTCCGAGCGCTATGGGTGCGGCTCTGTTCGACATCAACCCATTCTTTGCGTTTATCCAGAGATTTATCCCGAGAGTGCTGGTGGGCATCATCGCAGGCTATTCCTTCAAGATAACAAAGAAGATGTCAAACAACTATGTGGGCGGCGCAGTTGCAGGCTTTATGACTGCTTTTTCAAACACAGTTCTGTTTATGACCTCGCTGGTCGCACTTTTCGGCAGCACGGATTATATGCAGGAAAAGATGGGCGGAAAGAACGTTATCTGGTTCATAATCACATTCGTTGGCTTCAACGCAGTTGTTGAGATGATAGTTGCTACTATCGTTACTGCGGCAGTTGCGGTTGGTCTGACAAAGGCAGGCTTTATGAAAGGCAAAGTCAAGACGGCTTGACGGCGGACAGGAGATTTGAAAAATGATACTTGCTGTTGATATTGGAAACACGAACATTGTTCTGGGCTGCTGTGACAAGGACAAGATACTTTTCAGAGAGAGAGTATCCACAAACCTCACGGCGACAGACCTTGAATATGCGGTGACGCTGCGCACGGCGGTGGAGATGAACGGACTTGACGGTTCGGATATCGACGGCGCTATCATTTCATCTGTTGTGCCGAGCATAACAAACACTGTCAAGGCGGCAGTTGAAAAGTACACAAAGGTAAAATGCAAGGTGGTTGGTCCCGGAATGAAAACGGGACTTTCCATCAAGATAGACAACCCTGCACAGTTGGGAAGCGACCTTGTGGTCGACGCTGTTGCGGGCATAAACGAATACCAGACACCGCTTATCATTATTGATATGGGCACAGCAACGACTCTGTCGGTAATTGACGAGAACAAGAACTATCTCGGCGGTATGATAATGCCGGGAATAATGGTCTCCCACGACTCGCTGATAAACCGCACCTCACAGCTGCCGAGGATAGCACTTGAAGTGCCGAAAAAGACTATCGGCACCAACACGGTGGACTGCATAAAGGGCGGTCTGCTATACGGAAATGCAGGCGCTATCGACGGTCTTTGCGAAAGGGTGAGGCGTGAAACGGGCAGAGATTACACCGTTGTTGCAACGGGCGGACTTGCACCGACTGTCGTTCCGCTTTGCACGACCAAGATAATTCTCGACGAGGACCTTTTGCTCAAAGGACTTATGATAATCTACAACAAAAATATCTGAATGACGAGGATAAAGCTATGATAAGAGATATCCAGCGCAAGATAATCGAACTCAAACAGGAAAAGGACATCTGCATACTTGCACACAGCTATCAGGCAAAGGAGATAGTTGAGGTCGCTGACATCACGGGCGACTCTTACAAGCTGTCTGTTGAGGCGGCAAAGGTGCAGAATAAGAACATTCTTATGTGCGGCGTGCATTTTATGGCTGAAACGGCAAAGATGCTTTCGCCCGACAAGCACGTTTTCCTTGCAAATCAGCTTGCTGGCTGCCCGATGGCAGAGCAGATGGAGCCTGAGATGATAAGCGCTATCAAGGCTCAGGAGCCTGACAGAAAGGTAGTTTGCTACATAAACACGACTGCGGCTCTCAAGGAAGTGTGCGACGTGTGCGTGACATCTTCCTCGGCTGTCAAGATAGTCAAGGGAATGGATGCAAAGAAGATTCTGTTTATCCCCGACTGCAACCTCGGTGCTTTCGTTCAGAAAGCGTGTCCCGACAAGGACATAAAGCTGTTACAGGGCGGCTGTCCTGTTCACGCTGCAATAACCAAAGCTGAGCTTGACGAGGCAAAGAGGCTTCACCCCAACGCGCTGGTGCTCGTTCACCCCGAGTGCAGACCCGAGGTAACACAGGGTGCTGATTATGCAGGCTCGACGGCAGGCATAATGGATTACGCGGCAAAGTCCGACGCAAAGGAATTTATCATAGGCACGGAGACATCTATCGCTGAACATCTTCAGTACAGGTTCCCCGACAAAGAGTTCTATGTGCTTTCAAAGCATCTTATCTGCCCGAACATGAAGCTGACCACGCTCATGGACGTTTACAAGTCCTGCGAGGGAATCGGAAACGGCGGTGCTTTCGAGATAGAGATGACAGACGAGCAGATAGCAAAGGCTAAGGTCTGCATCGACGAAATGATTCGCTTAGGCGGCTAAAAACATCAGGGATATGGTTCAAAATGAGCCATATCCCTTTTTGTTTGAAAAAAATCAGATTTTAACCATTACGGTGAATGACAAATTAAAAAAACTGTGATATACTATAGTCATAGCAAAGGTCAGAGAGGAAAAGACGAAACTCATCCTTAGTCTTGTCCGAAGTGACCCGTGCGAGCGGTGGTCTCACAGGGCTGCCGCACATTACCCCTAACAAAACCTCCCCCTATTCTTTGCCTTGCAGGTCTTCTGCGAGGCACCTTTTTTGCCTATTTTTCAGTCGGCAGACGGCTTTTCAAGTCCGTAAAGACCGTAGGGATCGGTTTTGAGCATATCTCTGTAAATGCTGACGACATCAAGGATATTAAAGAACATATACCTGCATTTGCCGATATAGCCCGTTTTGATGATGCCTTTTTGCAGGGCGATCTCCTGAATGGTGTACCAAGGTTTTACGGGCGGCTCGCCTGCCTCCATAAACCATTCATCAGGCGGATAGAGCTTGTTGACCTGCTCGGTGGGCGCAAAGACGGAGCTTATCTCGGCGGGAAGAATGTCCTCCATATAGTGCATTGCAGTCAGCTTATAGATGTCTACGCCCAGCAGCAGACCCATTCCGCCGTTATGGATAACGTAGTCAAGACCGCCCTCGGCGGCTTTTTTTGCGTTTCTGCCCCAGCCCGATGTTCTGATAACGCCTTTGCCAGTAATAACGTCACTTCGCTGTCTGAACGTGTCGGCAATGATGCCCATATCCGTTCTCGGCGCATCTTCGCCGAGGACTTTTATTTTTACGGTGATACCCATTTGCTTGTCCTGCTCGGTGAGTTCCATCGGCGGACTGAGTCTGAGCGCGGGCATAAAGATACTGCCCTGCGTGCCGACGCACTCCATCAGCGCCTCGATGACAGTTTCGGCTCCGCCCTCGACGTGCCCGAAGCTGCTCAGCGAGCTGTGCACCTCAAGCTCCATTCCCTGCGTGATGCCGATGTTTTTAAAGCTTTCAACAAGCTGTGCTTTGTTCATTTTTATCTCCTTTCGACCTTTATAAAACAGAAAGTGATACTGATTTTAACACAAATATCTGAAAATGTCAACAGCAAGATATGAACACTGCGCATCTGTTTGGAACATTGCTGCGTCCAGCGCCGCCGTCACACAAAGAAAACCTCTTTTGTCTGTAAGAACAAAAGAGGTTTTTCTGGCTCCCCCAGTTGGACTCGAACCAACGACCCTGCGGTTAACAGCCGCATGCTCTACCAACTGAGCTATAGAGGAATGTGTAATGTCGGCGACGACCTATGTTTCCGGGCCGTTGCCAGCCGAGTA
>Ga0256405_10006600_pt1 | contig 18398 bp, 15 predicted proteins | sample RumenRJG_02DNA_FD_189096 | JGI IMG/M metagenome (GOLD analysis project Ga0256405, IMG submission 189096) | Bovine rumen microbial communities from Lethbridge, Alberta, Canada - RJG_02 | ecosystem: Host-associated > Mammals > Digestive system > Stomach > Rumen | place: Canada: Alberta... | reverse complement strand
CTGGATCTCCTCATTACTCTTCCGAATAAGTGTTATATCTTTATGCCCTATACATCCTTTATAATATTGGTTCCTGATTTCGTACCCTCCAATTCTATTACGAAAAGCGATACCGAAATAGTGCTTGTCGCGCAGGTCATAATGGACTTCGCAACAATACACACGGCTTAGGTTCACATCAATCTTCCGCTTCAGCATATACGATAACAGGGCTTGATGTGTAAGAGGATGGTACGCTACATTGTGCATCTGCCCGGACTCCTGTCTTTTTGGTGGGGCATCTTTCCGATGATAAATAGCGTTAATGAATGAATTGCTTTTAGGTGCAAGTATGGTAAGGGCTTCATTGGTGGTCTTCACATTGTATAGCCCTTTTATTAAGTCGAGGATGTCACCACCTTCTCCTATACCATAGTCATACCATTCATTTCTACTGGAGTCAACCTTGAAAGAAGGTGAGCTCTCACTACGGATTGGGGAGTTGTACCAATAAATGTGTCCCCTCTGCTTTACTGCCTTGTGTCCTTCCTTTTCGAGAAAGTCCACTAAGTTGATAAGTTTAGCTTGTGATATATTCATCGTTTACATCAATTAATCTATTGGCTGATTACGATGTATTATTATCGTAGTATTCTGTTTGTACAAATTGTATGCTTTGAATTTTTATTTTACGCCACATTTTAACATATCGTTCAGGTCATTATGCGGATGGTAAAGGTGGCTTTCATCAATTACCTTGTTTGGATAAAGGCAACAAAGTTTCTCGGTTGCTTTGTGCCCAGCATCATCATTGTCAAGATAACAATGAATATAATCATATTGACTGACAACAGAACAAGCTTTGTTTATGTTGCTTACAGAGTTCAGTATAATGCAGTCGTATTCTTCTGCTTTGCAAATACCTTTTATCCCTTGTTTCTTCAGTGTCATATAGGACAGGAAATTGAAGAAGCCTTCAAAGACACAACATTGATTGGCTACATTGCCCTGTATGGAATGTACTATGGAAATATCCTTGCCTCCTTCACACCCCTTAAAGAACGGATTACGTATTTCCATTCCACCAGAACGGTTGGGAAAGGTGATTCCGTAATAAGACCGACCTCGCACCTGATAGTGTATTTCCCTACAATATGTCTTGGCCACTTCAATGTCAACCCCTCTACCTTTTAAATAATACAGCAGCGCAGGATGTGATAATGATAATAGCTGAATATTGCTCTTGCGTGTATCTTCAACAGGAGCCTGGTTAGAAGGGATTTTCTTCTCATTAGGAATCTTAGCAGCACAGGTTTCTATATGACGCAGAATCTCTGGAATATAGGAAGTGTTATACAGCAACTTACCAAGTTCAATGATATTGCCACCTTTTCCAATTCCAAAATCATACCATTCATTACGCTCAGAATTTACCTTAAACGAGGCATCATGTTCATCCCTAAAAGGGGAACGATACCAATGATTGTGACCACGAGTTTTGACTTCCTTACAATCTATAGCCGTAAGAAATTCTCTCAAATCAATAGCTTTAGCTTCTTCTATTGTCATACCTATCACTTGTATTAGTCCACTATATTATATATACACTGTACCAAACTAAACCAAAATTTGAACTACCTGTATTCTTCCTGTTCACCCATTTCAAAGTCTGGATTAAAATGATACCCATCATGGCCTTTCACAATTGCACCTTGAGATACAAGGAATTTGTAAACCTCTGTCATGCAACTCCTACTACGCTGGAACCCAATCTCTGAGTAGCCCCTGATGAGTGCATTGATAAGATCAACATACCTCGGAATCTCACTATCAGAAAAAGCAATCTGTAATGCTTCTCTATGTTTTGCCTCTGGTAAGTCCTGAATGGTGGCCCCTGCCTTTGGCTGTTCCCAATTATACTGCTCAACCAAAACTGGTAGTCCTTCTGAATTGATGGTGATAGCGAATGGGTCAAATTCTTTTGACCTCATGTGCATTGGCTTCAACTCGCTAACAGACTTGTTGGTCTTGCTGTTGCTGATGACAAGTACAGATTCTGCCTTATTGTTCAATTCTGTGCCAATGTGACCTCTGGTATTGTCATCTCCTTTGTTCAGATGAAGAACACAATGAATGTGAAGGTTGTAACGACTTGACCATGCCATCATTTTGGTTATTAAGTCTATACTTTCTCTCGCACTGTTGATGTCATACATCAGATCACGTATGCCGTCAATGACGACAAGGCCATATCCTTTGCTCGTTTTCAATGCATAATCAATGAGCTGGAGACGAAGTGTAGGAGAGTATTCTCTAAGACCTATGAACTTCATGTTCTGAGGGTCTTTGTCTATCGGAAGATTTGCCAATTTCAGTATTCTTGTCAGGACGTTATGACAATGATATCGGCTTTGTTCTGTGTCGAAATATAATATCTTCCGTTGCTTGGCAGGGAGACAAGCTCTGTATCTCAGAATGTTTCCATTAACCAAAGAGGCTGCAACAATGGCAGAGACATTAAATGTTTTGCGGCTTTTTGCCTTTCCCGTTGAAGCACTGAAGTTCCCAAAAGTCGCAATGGTTGAATCTCCAACCCAAAGTATTTCAGGTGGAACGTCAAACTTGTCAGTAGCCTTAATCGTGGCGTTTTGTAGGAGAAGGGCAAGCTCTGCTTCTGACCATTGATTTTGCCCTCCCATCTTCTGTTCTATTATTTCTTCTTCCATGACAGTCTTGTTTATGAGAATATTCGGTCACACTGATGGTTGAGAACTTGATGAGTCTTTCAAGTTCTTCCTCTTTTGGACTTTCTATCTCTATGAGTTTTTTTCTTTTATTCATTGTCGGCGATAACGTCAGGCCCGTTGTGGTTTTGTAATAGCCATGCGTCAAGTTCCTTTCTTTCGAAATAGCACATCTTGCCTCTAGGTTTGTAATGTGGTATGCTGTGCGTACTGGTCATCTTGTATAGCTGACTCAGTGAAACACCAATATATACCGCAGTTTCCTGTGACGTGAGAATTTCCTTAGAGGAGATGGTCTTTCTTTCCAGATTGTTCAGCCTCACTTCCATAGGACGGACTTTGTCTGCTACTTTCTGAATGCAATCCACTTTTCTTTGTAATTCAATGATTGCTTTTTCTTTTTCTTCCATTTTAATTATTCTTTTGTTAATTCTCTTATGTTCCTTGTGATTGTCGCATTCTTGAACTCGTCCATCCGTTTGATGGTTGTTTCCTTTGAGCATCCCTGTACACGAATCTGACAGCACCTTAGTGCTGTATAGATTTCTTCAAACTTGAATCGTAGTTCACCAGACGACATGATGATGGTCTGAATCTTGCCATCTCTCCGCCACCTGAAGAGGGTGGACTGTGACACCTGAAGTGTTTCCATTACATCACGTGTCGTCATCAATAGTGCCGTGCCAATACTATGTTCCATGTTGGCTGCTCGTTCGATATATTTTTCAATTCTATCCAAACGTTCTTTGAATAACTGATATACCTCACTATCTACTGTTATTACTTCCATTGTCGTCAATTTTTATGTTTATGACAATTTTGCCACTCTCCCTGATTTTACTTAATTCAGCTAACAGGATAGCTTCTATTGATTGGGCGTTAATAGAATCTTTCAGGATTTTCAATAAGATGCTGGGAATAATCTTCCCATGCTCATCTACAAGATGTGGCTCTGTACCAGCATCCATCCATTTTGGAAGCGCAGTTGCAATTACCAAATCAAGCCATGTACTTCCCATGGCATTTGCCAGTTTTTCCAGCTGTTCTTCTTTCTGAGTCGATTTGTCATTCTCAATATATACAACCTTTCCTCGCGAGATTCCTGCGAGTCTGCCGAGTGAAGCCTGATCATAATTGTGGGCTTCACGATATTTTTTGATGATATATCCTATTCTGATTTTCATTTGTTTTGCAAAGTTACACTTGTTTGACTTATTGATCGTACACACGAAATCGACACTTGTTGGTATTATCAACTTTCGTGGTTTATAACCGAAAATCAGGATAGGAGGTGAATGGTTATGTAAAAAAGAAAAGACTTCCATAGCTTGACTGCCATAGAAGTCTCTTCTTGTTGCAAGATGATTCTTATCAATACTGTTTATTAACTACATACGTTCCATTTTTTGTGAATTGTGGCGCAAAACTAATTTGGAATTGTTAATGAATTAAAGCCGATAGAAGGTTATTGGCAGTATAGGTCATCAAGACAGACTTCGTTCTGTACATCTCCTGCATATGCGTTTTGAACAAGTCCATCGGTGGTGACAAACACTGTGTGCAATGCTTTTTTAGTCTTCGTCACTTCCCGAAAAACAACTTTCCTGTTGTTCAATTTCTCTAAATATGCTTCAGAGATAGAAAACTTACCGTTACTATATTTCATTTCGCAGAGGTCAATAATGTCATCACTACGGTCTATCAGCAAGTCTATCTGTATGCCCTCTTCCTTTGGACCTTCAGACTGCTTGGACTTGGGAGCAACATAACGCCATGCATATTCGTCGGTGAGTACGCCACTGATACCCAGCTTGTACTTAATTTGGTCGGTATGCCATAGGCAAACTCGTTCAAAGGCACGCCCACACCAATTGTTGAATTGCGGCTTGCCTTCCATGACTTGCCAGTAATTCTTTCCATGACGTTTACCTTTGATAAATTCATAATAAAATAATGTGTAATGGTCAATCAACTGGAAAATTTCTCCTTTTACCTGCTTGCCAATCATGGAATAGCCACGGATGAAGCCGCACCATTCGAGATCGTTTAGTATGTCTGTTAGTGTACCATTATCTTCGACTATTCCTGTTTCGATAAGGTCAAGTCTTGACATACCTTCTTTTTTGCCTGCCAACAGACTGATAACTTTGATGTAGGGTTCTGGTTTTTTGAAGAGGGAGGCATATAGCATATCAAACTCATCATGCATATCCCCATCCTCAGAGAAGATAAGCCTGTCTATCTCCTGTGAGAGGCTTGCACCTTTCTTCAAAAGGCTCCAATAATAGGGAACACCGCCAAATATCATATATCCGTTTAGTATCTGTTTCCTCGTCATCTCGATACCTCTCGATTTCAGCATTTCTTCACAGAGCCTGAGGGAGAAAGGTTTCAGAGCAATACGGTGTGTCAGTCGGTTATGCAAGCCTCCCTTGTTCTTGATGATTTTCTTCACCATCCAAGAGGTTGCGCTACCACATACCACAAATACAATATCCTTCCTGGCAGAAGCCCATCCATTCCAGAAGGACTCCAGTTCTGACAAGAATCCAGAGCGTGGAGCATCCATCCACGGTAATTCGTCGAAGAATATTACCTTCCTGCCTTCTGGTTGTCCGGCAATGAATCGCTTCAACTCTGCAAATGCCGTCATCCAATTCGTAAATACTGTGGGCATATCTGCCAATCCATGCTCCTTAAGAGCCAGACGGAATCGAGCCAATTGTTTCTTGGTCGGTGTTTCCGCTGCACCAGTAAACTGAAAGGTAAAGTTGTAGTCGTATGATTCTCTTATGAGGAATGTCTTGCCAACACGCCTTCGTCCATAGATTGCAATAAACTGGGAATACTCATCAGTTAGAGCATCCCGCAGAATCTTTCTTTCATTATCTCTTCCTATTAGCATAATCTCTAAATTTTGGTGCAAAGGTACAAAATAATAACCATAAACCAGCGGAATCTTGCTTTTTTTTTGTGTTTCCGCAGGTTTACGGTTAGTGTTTGTCGATTATTTCAAACTTGTGTTGATTATATCATGGCTAAAATCAAGTGTAACACATGTAACACGCTTCACATTCCATTGAATTCCCGAGAAATATACGTTCAGCCAGCCTCAAACGTTAAAAAAAGCGCGTTTTCCGCCATCGTTTGCGTTTTTTAAGCAACTTCTTTTGGTGGTCTGTTCATTTTTGTGTAATTTTGTACCCACGTAAGAAGACTAGTGCGGTAGTCAAGTCGTGGTCAAAACGACTAACAGAAACGTGTTACATTTTGTGTTACGCAAGATATTGGCTGATTACCAACTAAATGATAATGAGTGGGATTCGAAGACTGGTTCAAAACCCTCTCCCTCCGCTTAAAAATAATATAGTTGAATATCAGTTAGTTATAAGTCTCAAAAAAGACTCTTGGTGACAAAAGTGTTACAGAGATATTAAAGTAGAGATTAACGAGACTGGTAATCAACGTTTTAGGAGAGTGGTTCACAATCCTCTCTCTCCGCATTTTAATGAAAAGGGAACCTAACGGATTCCCTTTTTTTGTGCCTAAAAATCAACTACTTGCATTTTTAACCCATTGAAACTCTGCTATATAGAGGGAGGAATGTCCCCAAAATGACATAAGCAGTCATCGGACATCTTCCGCTATCATAAGCACGGAATGTATTACCAGATGTATTACCGCCCCCCGCTGTCAATAGTTTAAAGTAATACTTTTAATTAAAAATGAACAAGACACCGTTATTAGAGTATGTTTACAATCGCAAAAAGACTGCGACTAAGAACAGGGAGGCAGCTGTTGAGCTCAGAATCACATTCGAGCGGAAACAGAAGTACATGACTACAGGCATCAGGCTCCTGCCGAAGCATTGGCACAGAGGATCTGTGGTTAACCGAATTGATGCCCGTGAGTTGAACGAGACGCTGGAGAAACTCATGACTGAGATTCGCCAAGTCATTCTTGAGATGATGAGCGAGAGCGTAATGGACATCTTCTCTATTCAGGAAAGGCTGAAGCGTAAACGTGCAAGTACCATTTCTTTTTTAGAGTTCTGCGAACAACGGACAAAGATCCGCCAGTATGGAAAGGCTGATGACAGTCAGGAACGCTACAACCGCTTCATGCGGTTCTTCTCTGCGTGGGGCAAGATCCACTATTTCGAAGATGTCACAGATGCTAACATCTTATTATTGGATGAACATCTGGTCAAAAAGGGACTTAAGCCCTACTCCAAGTGGAACAACTACCATCGGTTCCTTAACTCCTTTATCCTTGATGCTATTGATGAAGGATTCTTGAAACGTAATCCTTACAAATGGATTCGTATAGACAAGGAGAAATCGAAGGGTGGTATTGGCAAGTACCTTTCTCCATTAGAATTTGCGAAGGTCCGCGATGTCGCATTACCTTCTGAAAGTCTTCAGAGAGTTCGTGACGTGTTTGTGTTTCAAACCTACACATGTCTATCTTATACTGACTTGCATGACTTTGATGCCAGCAAGATTCAGGAGGTGAAGGGTATGAAGGTGTATGTTGGCATACGAGCCAAAACGAAACAGACGTTCACAATCCCACTATTATCACCAGCCTTAGCCGTACTGAAAAAGTATCAGAATAATTTGCCTGTCATCAGTAACGTCAAGTATAACGAGTACCTGAAAGTTATTGCACAGGCGGCTGGCATTGATAAACCAGTATCGAGCCACTGGGCAAGACATACCGGTGCAACATTGTTGCTCAACGAAGGCGGCATGGATTTGAAGACGGTAGCAAAGATTTGCGGTCACTCATCCTTTAAAATTACAGAACAGGTTTATGCTAACATGCTTGATGACACCGTGGTTGACAAGATGTCTGCATACGAGAAAAAACTGAAATAAAAACTCCGCATATCTTTGTACTCGAAATCCTGCAGATGATTCCACATATCAATCCGCAGAAATATTTGAGGAAAACAATACGGAACACAATGCTGGATAAAAATAGTTAATGTCAAACAAAAATCGTATTAGTATGAAACAAGTAAATCGACAAAATCAGTATGCGGAATTTTCAATGACCATTTCAACGAGCAGAGAGCTATGGCGCTATCTGTTTCGTGGGCAGAAAAACTCATCCAAAAAACTTACACGCGTTGAAGCTTTCCATGATCTAATAGAGCGGCAGTATGCTGCACTACAAGAAGAGAGTGAATACATCTTCGGAAGCATAAGCAGCCTGTCGAGAGCATGGCACTGGGATAGAGATACCACGAGTGCCTTTATTACGGACCTGGAAGAGTTCGGAGTGGTTAGTCGTTACGACATGGGGAAACGTGCAGTATTAAAGCTGAACTGTACTATCGGCTAATAATCCATTATAAGGCACCATAGATGCCCTCTGAAGCAAAAGACCACTGTTTGTGGTGTCCCTATAATCCTGATGTCCTTAGTGCTGTCACACTGCCCTTAAACGGGAGGCGTGTAACAGCACTCTTTCCACACATGTATTATCGGAACCGTCACACGACTTTCTCAACACGACTCACAGAGTATCGAAATTCCCTAAAGGCGCTTGCGCATATTGTGAAAATTCCGCAATAGAGGTAGCCTAATACTAACCTTGGGGAAAAATCCCGCAAAGTTACCGCCACAAACCAGGGTTGAGCAAGCTCATTGGCTGAATAGGCTTAGGGACACCCCGAGACCCCGCACCAAAACGTTTATTCGATGAACTTTACACTCTCATGAAAAATGGCGAAGAATAGCCTGCAAAAAGGCCTGCATTCTGGTTGGCGATTTGCTCTGTAGCAATCTTTGGCGAGAATCTTAGCATCGAGGACGAGTCTGAATAGAAATGAAATTGCTTAGCCAACGTTTTTCCATAGGCAAGAAATGATTTCGAGGTTGTTTGGTTGTCGTAGGAAAGCCCCTCGCCAAGTCCATGATGATACCGAATCACGTCAAGACCATCTATGTTGTTGTAAGTTGGTTATTATTAGGTTGTCGACAGGTCTGCAGATTATTTCCGATAGTGTAAAAATGGAACACAATAACGTATCAGTTTCACCCTCTTTAAGGTCACACGTAATCATGAGAACACGGTCTTTCGTTGACCAACTATTATCGTTTGATTTCAATGCGGAAATTTCATCTATCAAATATAAGGAGAAGAATGCCGAGAAAGAACAATGACCATGTAAGTCATTATAGTGAGGAAACAAATGTGGAAACAAATGCGGGATTAGTGATGCGCATCTATCGGATAGTTCCACATATTCATTCTGCAGTTTTTCCCACTCTGTATATGTATAAAAAATCCGCAATTGATATATTATTAGTAAGCAATAGGATTTCTGTTTTCTGCGTATACAAGAAACTGATGAGAAAACGGTTTACATAACTAAGATTAAACGAAAGAGTGCACCACACATTCTTTTTGATAATAACACCTAAGAATGTATGTTGTCTCTCACGTGTTATTAGTTTGAGTAATATAATGGTAACAACAATTACGTTAATATTACCCCAATTACAAATTATTAAGCAAATCCTACCAGCCACCCTAAATGTAGAAGTACATACAATGCGTAAGCTAACCATTTAAAGACTAACTCTTTCTATACATTACTATTTTTCATGACACGTTCTCAACGTCCCCACTACTCTTCCTGTCTCATCCAAGGTATATGTGCCACTTATGACAAGCCACATGGGCAGATTGGGTACACTATGATAATTATGGATGCCTATGATGTTTTTTTCACCAAGTACATACCACATGATTCTCTTGTGATGTTTAGCAAGATAATCCATCAGTGCATCCTTTCTCACTAACAGACTTGTCCTTGATTCTTCTACTGCTCCCTCATCAAAGCAAATCACCTTACCCTCTTCATCTATAAACACACCTTCCTTGTCACCATGTTTCATCCGCATACCGTCAAATAATTGTTTCGAGGGCACAAGACTATAGAAGGACTCTTCTTTAGAATGGTCTTCTCCCGTCTCCCACAAATAGCCAATACTTGTTACTTCTGCATGGCCAATAAACCGATTCGTTTTCCTGTCATATATTTCTTTCTTGGTCAACCCCTCTGCATCATAATACTGATATGCTGGCGACCAATAGTACTCTCGATAGAATACTTCATATCTGTCACTGCATTCTGGCATCCATCTTCCACCAAAATTCTGTTTTGCTGCCCATTCGTAAACCCGAGGAAATTCATCTTCGTCTATGATACAACTTCTTACTTGATACCACAGTTTTTTGTAGACATCATCATCACCGTGGGGCTCAGCCCACGTTGGATAACATTCCAAAGCAAGCCAATTACCACCTTCAGAGTCCTTCAATTCTATAATCGGCTCAGCAGGAGGAATATCATCATCTATGTTCAGCCATTCAGCAATTTCAGGCTCCCAGTTATCATACATTTCTCCATATCTCCAGTAATCATTGCGAGGCTTTGTCCTTTGCTGATTTCCTTCCCTTCGAACTAATGTTGTAGGGTCTATATCACGAACAAAAGGATCCCATGGTCCTTCAAATTTTGCGACATGTTCACTCCATATATGTTCTAATTTGGGGAAATTATCTGCTACCCTGGCCAACAGCTCATGCAGGGCCAACCACTGATATTTCTTTCCTATCCGCTCATTGGGTACTGTAGAGCGTCCTCTTCCCGAACCTACATTCAGGTCAAATGCACCATGCTTTTCTTCTCGATACCCGTATTTGTCTATAATGAGCTTGATGGCCAAATGACTCAGAAGTTCTGCGTTTATTTTCCAATTGCTCAATGCACTTTGGAATGTATATCTGCCGAAATCACCATAAGAATAGCCGACTGTCGTATGCTCCGTAAACATGGATGTTAATACACTACACAATCCAGGTGAATCCTTATAACCACTACACCCTTCATATAGGGCTTTTATCTCCTTGTTAGGCACTGGCTCATAATTAAACGAACTATGATAAGGAGGGCGTATCTTGTTCACATCAATATCCAGTCCTACACCTATTGAAATGGCATATTCAATGGCTTCCCGTGCATAGTCCCGTAGCAACACATGAGGATAGACTTCGTCTTCCACGTCAAATATTTTCGAATAGATGTATTGGCACAAGCCAGCCAGATGCTCTTTAGATTTCGATCTCACAGCACATCCTAAAGCCACTGCGTAAAGTCTTTCATGTATATACGGATCATCCACTGTCGAGAACTTCTCCAGAAGTGGCACCAACACCAGCATCCTATTGTGGAGAAGTTGAACAAGGGCTTTTGTTGCTGTATCACGGAGCTGCCTGTTTGTACTTGCCAAAAACCAAGATAGCAAGATAGCACCCAGTTCTACCGATTTCTCATCTATATCAACCTCATCACTTTCATTCCATGCCCAATTAATGATTTCTTCAATTTTCCTATTGTTAAAACCACCATAAATATGCGATAATGTAGGTATCCACATGGCATCCCTGTCTGCCAACGGCATAGGTGCGAGCATCTTGTGCAGGTAGTCTGCATTATAATAGTTTCCCGCATAATAGCCAATCTCCATGACGGTTCCAACAAGAACATCTCTGAATTGATCCTCATCCATGAACTCAGCAAAGTAGGCATCCAGATGTGAGTCTATAGTATTTTCATCTCTCCATTTTAAACTGGATAAAACCGCAAATACAACGGCTTTCCTCCGACGGAAATTAGGCAAGGCATCATACAGTTCTGTCCCTTTACGCTCGGGCAACAAAATGGCCAGCGATTCTAACAACCCGTTCACAGGTGATTTTACCGTCCGTACATAGTTTTCCAGAGCCTCGGCATCATATTGTAATTCGTCTATAAGATATGCTGCTTGGAGCATATTCTCGAATCGTTCGTATGTGAGATATATACATTCACCATATATGCCATCATCTTTATAAAAAATATTCTTACTGAAAACGCCTTCCGATATTAGGCAATCCAATAACTCGCCTTCAACGAAAACACGAGGACAAATATCCGATAATAGTTCAACAGCCTTGTCTATAGGCATTTCATGTCGTCCTTCTTTAGTAGTATATGCTATGATTTTTCGCACAGCTTTCTCTACGACCTTAATTGTTGTCGGATATCGTTTGTCCTTTCTGAGAGACTTCTCTACGCCTTCAAAAAATAAGTTCATGACTGATGTAATACCCCTTATCCCGTCAGGAATCTTCCTGTAACCATTATTCTTCATGCCTTCGCAAAATAAACGTAGGAACAATGGATTCCTGAATTCTGGATTGAGGAATGGTACTGTCGGGTAGAACAGGTCATATTCCTTAAAAAACAACTGTACAGCCTTTTGTGTGTTAATGCCGAATCCATGATGCCAAGCCGTAACACAGTAATCATAGCCGAATTCTTCCCTTGGAAGTATGGCTGGTTGGTATAAAGTACGAATACTCAAAACAAGTCCAAGCCACGGATGCCGCCTGATTTGATCAATGAAACTGCGGATATTATTTGGCCAGATAGCCAACCCATGTCCTTCATTGATGGCATCTATGAAAATGACGATACGGTGTCCTGTTGTCTCTGCCTTAGCTTCGAGCATTTCTAACAACTCGTCTGAAGTTCCAGAAAAGTGAAGCATTTTCATCATCTGGGTAAGAGGATCCTCGTCGGTGATGAATTTCTGTCCCAAAAACAGCAGGCTCATCTGCTTTTCTTTCTCCCGTCGCAATACGACATCGGCCATCAGATGAGACTTTCCTACGCCAGCATCTCCTTCCAGAATCAAGACGGGGTCATTTATCAGCCTCATGACATCCTGATGCAAATCGTTGTAAACATGTAGGACATCAACACCTAACCCATATATTCTACTATACTTTCTGTAGGATTCGTCATTACTAATATTATTATCAACAACTATATTGGCAATGTCTTGAACCGCTTCACCCAGCGTCACCAGTGCTGTCAAAAACTCATTCAGTGCGATTCTGTCTATACCTGCAACAGGAGTTCCCTTTATTTGCCTGATGGCATTCCTAACACTTTCAACCTTTCCAAAGGCATCATGGCAATACTTGCTCCTTTCTATTTTTCCGCAGGCAACCTCTGCTAATCTCAGTTCATTTTCTAAGAAATATTCCAGTGATTTCCCTCGCGAAAGCACCTCGAAGTATTCCGCAGCCTCAACTTCAATATTTAGCTTAGACAGATAACGCTTGCCCAAGTCTTTGATGGAGTCAGCATTAAACCGTATCAAGTCTTCATCGGTAAATTCATGTCCTCCAAACCAGAATCGAAGCATACCTTGATTTTGAGGTTTCTGAATTCTTTCTATTAAGTCCGATGCCCACCAAAATTCAAATACGACTTGAGGATTGAGCTCTTTCCATCTTTCCACATAGCCATCAATCCGCTCTTTCATGCTCATCCTGCCCTCAACATGAGCATCTGACGGATCCGTTGGAACTGCCATGATATACCTCGTTAGATGAGGATGAGTCTTCAGCGCTTCTTTCACAGAACCATCTATTTGTTGATACTGTGAATTATCAAAAGCCTTACAGAAATATTTAGCCTGCCAAGCCACTTCACTGCCATCCTCAAGAATCCAGTAGCACTCTACCCCTCCATCAGGTTTCCCATTGCGTACAAATCTCTTTCTGTATGGAATCTCCTCTTTGCGTGCCAGTTGGCAAACAAATTCCTCAAAACCGTCCCTCGCAGACCCGTTCATGGGTCTAATATTATTGAAGTCAAGATTCAACATATATGTTATTCCTATTCTATTTCATCACAATTGTAAATACACACTATATTGTCATCTGGGAGCATTCATATACACCGTTTCTTTCTTAACCTTGTCTTCCTTCTTACTATAATATTCAATCTCAAAATCGCAAGGTTCACTCATGTCTATTTCAAGCCTTACCCTTTTAAAATCATATAGTGTCGATTTCTTTATTTTGTTACCATCAAATCCACGAGCAATAAGGTTATCACGCTGTCGTGTGAATTCATCCTCACTCACACGTGGGTCAATCACGATTTCACGGAACACTTTATATGGGTCGAAGTCTATCTCGATATAATCTTTCTCCTCTTTGTGAGTTTGCATTATCACGCGCACTTCCTTTTCATGCTCAAATTCTCGCCTCTTAACGAACAATCCCTCCCTTTGTAACTCTCCGAAAGCCCAGTAGTTCATCGGAGAGTTTGATTGTAGCCATCTGTTAATCTCATCTTCATCAGCATAATTTACATAATCAATTGTTGGACATATAATATCATCTTTATGCTTTTTATTCCAATCAGCTAATGCACAATACAGAAGAGGATATACTGTCTTCACCCTCACTGCAGAACCTGTATTTGAGTAGATTCTCCACATTGCGTCAGACTCTTCTCGTATTGTCCATGATTGGCCATAATAGACCGTTGGAATCATCTCCTCACGCGAAGAATTCAACAGATTGATGTCTTCTTTGTCTACAAAGTTTTCATACACATCCTCCCACTTCTTGATATTATCAAGGCGAAGAACCTTGGTTTCAAGCATTTTCAGCACGAACTCCAGCTGGATATATTTATACATCACCAAGTTAAACGATTCTATTTGCCCCAGTTTCCTATCACGAAACGGTCTTATGTGATGATTGATGTTCTGATTCGGATTATCCTTGACTTCCATATCTCAATAGTATCACCTAAATTCTTTATTTTTGCCTCTGTCTCTCCAAATAAACTCTTATTCTCTCTTTCAATTTCTTCCTAAACCTTTCGACATCCTCATCTTTGATAAGTTTTCTATTAATTGGATTGTCCATCAAAAGTAAAAAATCGACATAATGCTGTCCTATCCCATGATTGTTTATACATTGTATCGCTCTGGCTATGGCGACCTCCAACCTGTTAAGCTCACATATTTCTATCGTCTTTGCCCCCTTTGAGTCACTGTCGCCTTTTGCTTTATAGAGCACATCACCAACAAATTCAATATAGTCTGAGTACCTGTCAAGATGAGGATGTATCAGCAAATATGCATCAGAATTATGTGGCAAATCTTTTAAAGTATTATCTCTCAACACCTCCTTTGTGCTTTTCTTTGTATTACAAAGTTTGCACGATATACATAGGTTGAAGGGGTCATACATCCAGTTTGGTTTTTCGCTTTTTGGCACAATGTGCTCAATTTCTGGTGTCGCCTCATTGGGGTGTAATTCTAACCGACAATAGGCGCAGATATAATTCTGTTTGGGTTCCATATCATCCCTAAACCGCTCTTTAAACCCATCCAAGCAGTCATTTTTCCAGTGATCCTTGTCTTTCTCACCTGGATTTGCTTCTTGAAATGCGGCCTCGTCCTCATCCGTTATCTGGTACGGTTCGCTGATAATGAAATCCTCCTGTTTATCCATTGCTGTCAAACTCTTCGTTTATCGTTGAGATTATCTTCTTCATCGGATCCACATCGCTCAAACCGACTGCGACCTTATTAAGGAAAGTCAGCTCCTCTTTTGCATTATCCAGACAGATCTCATTGTCAGATATCTTTTTTATAAAAATGCCAACCATTTCAGCAAGGTACCGATTTCGGTCTGTTGACATTTGGAACACCTTCAACAACACTTCCTCAGGACTCCAACCATAAGTATTTTCAGATATGGTTGTACCTTTCAGATTACCTTCCCTATCCTTCTCTAATTGAACAACCGAAGAGCGCTTCAAAGGTAAATCAGATACCAGCAGATGACTATGAGTTGCAATTAACAAATGACAAACCTGATTTTTCAATGCCCTGTCAAGATTGTCAATCAACATCATCTGCCAGTTGGGATGCAAACTTAGTTCAGGTTCATCAAGCAACACCAATGTATGCGGGTCGTTGGCTGCAGCGGAAATACTCAGGACAGTTGAAAGCATAGCAAACTCACCAGAACTCATATCGTCCGATGTGATATCACACCCCTGCTTGTGGAATATCACATTTGTCGCATTTACTAAATCATACTGCTTTAGCTTATATATACTCTGTAGTTCATTTGAATATTCTTCAGTAGCTATTTCATTGTCAATGTCTATTTCATAATCGCATAGGTTCTTCCCAGACGACATCTTGAGCTTATAGAAATTGTACAATTGAGCCGTTTTTGCATTCTTTTTCTGTTTAGATAGGCTATTGTATTCCCTATCTTTTTCCACCCGTTGTGATATCGTTTCTCTTGCTGCTCCATCCTTCTTGGATTTCATAACGAGCGAATAGGACAATGAAATTTTATGGTCATACCCTATAAAGTCCAGAATAGAACGGATATTCTCGCGCTGCCTTTCATCCATCTTCTCATTTAGTGAAAACAATAGTCTAAAGGCAATCGCTGATGAAGAGATCATACTTCCATTCACATGGGCTCCAACATATTTATAGCATGATACGTCATATCTGGTTTGTGCAGAACCATTAACCTTCTGGGTCGGAAATTTGTCAAATGCGCCGAAATGACAGGCAACTATTGAAGGAAGTCGCAAATCGTTCAAGGTACAAAATTGCCCGTTTATTCTCGTGAGATAATTCTTTTTCAGTCTAATGGCTTCACATTCTACTCCATCAATATGATACTTGATGCCTTTCAGCCGACTCTTATTTGATGAAGACATCCTTGACTCTGATTTGTTCACGTATGAATGCAAATCAATAAAGAAATCCACGATTTCCTTCATCAAGGAACTCTTTCCGATACCATTGGTGCCAATAAGTACGGAATATAGTGGCAATCCTTCTGCCTCATCAAATGAGCCTATACCAATACTGTTGACATTATTATTTGGCGACAATATGGCAAGTTCACTAATCCAAAAACTTTGTTTATCACTATATTGAGGCGCTGTCAAAGATTCATCATTACCCCTCTTTTGAGCTTGTTTACCCTTCGGATTATTGTATTCATCTAAATCTATCCTTCCAATGATATTAAGTGTAGTGGTTGAATCATTTTGATTGCCATACACACCACTCTTAGCAGCAAACTTTATTAAGTTCAAAAAATCTCCGTCATCAGAGTAAAGTTCTCTCACGAGCATTGCAGTCTCGTCTGATAACTTTGTGTTAGAAGAGAGGTTCTGTTCCTTGTACCCCAAAACATTAAGTATGTTTTCGAGCGTAGAAAGCCCTATATTTAACTCTGTTAAAAGCCTATTTACTCGTATTCCCATGTAAAAAAATTAACAACATCAATTGCTGTCCTTAGAGGCAGAATTTTTTTTCTACTGCAAATATAGAAATTTTATTCCAATTCCATCGCAGTTTAACCTTTTTTTGTAAGTAATGGAGTAATTTTCTTGTAAGCCAATCGATTTTTGGCACATAAAATGAATGAAATTCACTAAAATCACTCCTTTTTGCATTTTTTATGGGGTATGTTTCTTTCTTCTCGCACAAATTGTGTAACTTTGTAGCAAATATCCGAATAACGACAATGGCAAGTAACAAAGACCTTAATCGCCTGAAGGTGATATTGGCAGAGAAAAAGAAATCTAATCTCTGGCTATCCAAACAACTGGGGTGTGCGCCAACGACGGTGTCAAAATGGTGTACCAATTCGTCACAACCTCCATTGGAGATGCTGATGAAGACAGCAAAACTTCTGGAAGTGGACTTGAATGAGCTCGTCAGGTTTGAAGAACTTGATTGATTCCGTCAACAAAAATGTAACGTATGGAAAAAGATGTAGTAACAATTGACTATAATGAATATCAGCAGTGGTTCCAGCACCTCTGCGAGGAGATTGATCGTCAACGGCTGAAAGCAGTGATGCAGCTGAATGCTGCCACACTTCAGCACTACTGGTGGCTGGGCAATGATATTATCAATAAACAAAAGGAGCAAGGTTGGGGGGCAAAAGTCATTGATCAACTTTCTAATGACTTACAGAAACGCTATGGCAACGACAGTGGTTACTCCATTCGCAATCTAAAATATATGCGTCAGTTTGCAGATGAATATCCTGATTTCCCATTTGTGCAAGTGCCGCTTGCACAATTACAGGAAAGGCCTTATTTGCAAGCGCGACTTGCAAAATTTACGGTTTCGGCTGATGGTGAGTTTGTGCAAGTGCCGCTTGCACAAATCACCTGGTACCACCACATTTCGATGCTCCCCAAAGTAAAAGATCTGGCTTTGCGTGCTTTTTATATGACGGAGGCAGGTATCCAAGGATGGAGTCGAGACATCATGATGATGCAGATAGAAGACGGCTATTACAAGAAAGCCGTTGCATTGCCCAATAATTTCGACACAACCCTGCCGCCTATCAAAAGTGATTTAGCTAAGGCTGCCTTCAAAGACCCTTATAATTTCGGGTTCGTGGACATGACGAAGGTAATGAAGGAAAAAGATCTTGAAGACCAATTGGCCGGCAAGGTAACAGAGTTCCTGTTGGAGTTGGGGAAGGGGTTTTCCTATCTTGGTCGTCAATATCCATTGAATATTGCTGGCGAGGACAGTAAGGTCGATTTGATGATGTACCATACTCGCCTGCACTGCTATGTGGCTATCGAACTGTTATGTTGTAAACAACATAATAACTCATATGTTGCGAAGCCAATTATGTTGGCTTCCAACCCAAACTCCCTATGTGCGTAGACTTTCTCCATTTTCAACACAACATAAATTTTGTGCACAAAGGTAGTGAAAAACACTGAAACGGCCA
>Ga0256405_10006599_pt1 | contig 18401 bp, 15 predicted proteins | sample RumenRJG_02DNA_FD_189096 | JGI IMG/M metagenome (GOLD analysis project Ga0256405, IMG submission 189096) | Bovine rumen microbial communities from Lethbridge, Alberta, Canada - RJG_02 | ecosystem: Host-associated > Mammals > Digestive system > Stomach > Rumen | place: Canada: Alberta... | reverse complement strand
CTGCCGCCAGCGTTCAATCTGAGCCATGATCAAACTCTTCACTTTAAATTTTTAAGTTGAAGTTTTTCGGCTCTCTCTTGAATGACTGTCTTCTAAAATTGCTCTTAGATTTGACACTCAGCTTCTTTCAAGAACCATTTTTTAAATTTCAGCTCATGAATTCAGCGAGTGCCCACACAGATTGTCTAGATTCGTTTTTAAAGAACTTTTTTCGTTTCGCTCTGTTCAGCGAACGATGTGTATTTTAGGTTTTTTATTTTTTTCGTCAACACTTTTTTTGATTAATTACAAAAAAAATTACTTTTTGGATATTTATTACGCTTATTTACCGTTTTTTGACCGCCTATTGTTTAAAAAGCGTACTTTACCCATTAATTACAGGTTTCACGCGTTCCTAATGCCCCCAAACATAATTCATAAAGTATGTTAATGCCTCATTTCCGGATTATTACGGGCACCTGGTCCCTGTCAAGTTATATGTCCCGGTAATACGGACACCGGTCATAAGCACATAAGTATCCGAAGACACTGCCCCTCTGCCCCTCTGCCCCTCTGCCCCTCTGCTCTTACCTGCTCTTACCTGCTCTTACCTGCTCTTACCTGCTCTTACCTGCTCTTACCTGCTCTTACCTGCTCTTACCTACCTTACCTACCTTACCTACCTTACCTACCTTACCTACCTTACCTACCTTACCTGCCCTTACCTGCCCTTACCTGCCCTTACCTGCCCTTACCTGCCCTTACCTGCCCTTACCTGCCCTTACCTGCCCTTACCTGCCCTTACCTGCCCTTACCTTCCCCTCACCATTACCATTACTTCTCTTAACTGTTCCCCCTGCTTCCGCACCGTACATATGAAAACACGGCCGTGCGTCAGCCCTCCGCATCATCACATATCACGAGAGGCATACATATACTCATATATGATTGGCGAATCCTGACGCACGGTTTACCGCATGAACACGGCTTTGCACGGCCAATTCCCATCCTGCCGGACCAGATATCCCTTTCATGTTCTTTCGGTATACATATAAAAATCATCTTGACAATTCATTGTTAACAGTATAATATTTATAGCGTAAAACAATTATCGGAGATAAAAACTATCGGAGATAAAAACATGTATAAATCACTCATTGCCCTTATGAGCATCATGCTTCTCGGGTGCACCACCCCGCCGGCTCACGTCGAAAGAAACGTCGGTGATCAGTTTCAGGAAGGTAAAACCACCTGTGACGAAGTGCGTTCGGTAATGGGCAAACCGACCTCAGAAACAGACATTGACAAAGACAAAACCGTGCTCTGTTACGGTAACCATGAGACGGAAATAAATCCCGCCGCAATGATTCCTCTGGTCGGACTCTTCTTTACCGGAGCAAAATCAGAAAGCAGAATCCTGTGTTTTACCTTTGAAAACAACGTCCTCACGGATAAGAAATACACAAGCCATACCGCCAGGGCAGGACTTAACGCCCCGGAATAACGGTAAGGCACGAATTCATATAAGCTCACTGATTTCAACACTGTACATATCGTCCCAATGAGGGTTTTGCCGGATAACGCGGGTTATCCGGCTTTTTTTACATTCCCATGCCCGCTCCTCCCGTATCCCGACAGGGCACTGACTCATCTCATAGTGAAACATTCAGAGGTCCAATCCCCAAAACCGATTTAATTCTGTACAAAACATCACTCCGGGCATATAGTATTCAGCTATTGATACCCGCAACTTTGTGCGGGTACGCGTTTTTACAGTTTTCTCCGTGACGCGGTGCGTCACGGGCCTTTAACAAAACCTTATTTACGGCCACATGAATAAAGATATAGATACCGTCGGACTCAGATGTCCGGAACCGCTCATGGTGGTAAGAAGGGAGATGAGAAATCTCGCTCCCGGAGACACCCTGACGGTTAAAGCCGACGATCCGTCCACCGCCAGGGATTTTGAACTTCTCTGTACCCATATGGGCTACAAAATGATTAAAAAGGACCTTAACGATCCCGTGCTATCTTTTATTATGCAAAAGTAGTATTTTCGAGTACAATACGCACTGTAAATTGATATGTACGGTCAAATATATATTTGTGAATTTATTTTAACTATCTGATACTCCTAATGAGTCTCCAAAGGAACTAGTTCGATGTCTAACACTTATGATATCAAAACCTTTCAAGGGTTGATTTTAACTCTGCAGGATTACTGGTCACGTCAGGGATGCATGATTGCACAGCCTTTCGACATGGAAGTAGGTGCGGGTACTTCCCACCCTATGACATTCCTCCGTGCCATCGGTCCGGAACCTCACCACTGCGCATATGTTCAGCCGTCTCGCAGACCAACCGACGGCCGCTACGGTGAAAATCCAAACAGATTACAGCACTACTACCAGTTTCAGGTTGTTCTGAAGCCGTCTCCAAGCAACATCCAGGAATTATATCTCGGTTCATTAAAGGAACTCGGCTTCGATCCTTCAACCCACGATATCAGATTCGTTGAGGATAACTGGGAAAACCCAACCCTCGGTGCATGGGGTCTCGGATGGGAAGTATGGTTAAACGGCATGGAAGTTACCCAGTTCACCTACTTCCAGCAGGTGGGCGGTCTTGAATGCTTCCCTGTTACCGGTGAAGTTACCTACGGTCTCGAAAGACTGGCAATGTACATTCAGGGCGTAAACAACATCTACGATCTGGTTTGGGCTCACACTCCTGCAGGCGACATCACCTACGGTGACGTGTTCCATCAGAACGAAGTTGAACAGTCAACCTACAACTTTGAACACGCTGACGTGGATTTCCTCTTCTCAGTGTTTGACGCCAGCGAAAAGGAATGTCAGAGACTTCTCGCTCTCGAAAAGCCTCTTCCGCTTCCGGCTTACGAAAGAATTTTAAGAGCGGCTCACGCATTCAACCTTCTTGATGCAAGACACGCCATTTCCGTAACCGAAAGACAGCGTTACATTCTCAGAATCAGAACTTTATCAAAGGGCGTAGCCGAAGCTTACTACAACGCTCGCGAAGCTTTAGGTTTCCCAATCTGCAAAAATAATAAGGAAAGCAGGTAATGACCACTAGAAATTTACTTGTAGAACTCGGTACCGAAGAATTACCACCAAAGGCACTCCGCAAGCTTGCGGTTGCCTTTAAAGACGGTTTTACCGCTGAATTGAAAAAAGCCGACCTTGCCTTCAGTTCGGTTGAATGGTATGCAACCCCTCGCAGACTGGCACTCAAGGTTATCGGTCTTACCGAAAAGCAGCCTGACAAGTCAGTTGAAATCAAGGGACCTTCAGTTCAGGTTGCATTTAAGGACGGTCAGCCTACCCAGGTAGGTCTCGCATGGGCCAAGGCTCAGGGCATTGAACTATCTCAGGCCGAAACCATCAGCACTCCAAAGGGTGAATGGCTTGTTTACCGTACCGTTAAGGAAGGTCAGGACACCGTTTCCCTCGTTGCCGATTTCGTAAAGACCGCACTGGGTGCCCTTCCAATCCCTAAGCTCATGCACTGGGGCAGCAAGAAGGAACTCTTCGTACGTCCGGTTCACACCTTAACCATGCTGTTCGGCGAAGAACTCATTCCTGGTTCAATCCTCGGTCTTGAATCATCACGTACCATCCGCGGCCACAGATTCATGGGCGAAAGCGAATTTGAAATCAGTTCTGCAGACGAATATCCAGAAATTCTTGAAACCAGAGGTATGGTAATCGCCGATTACGAAAAACGTAAGAAGATGATTGTTGATGCCATAACCAAGCAGGCTCAGGATCTTAACGGTAATGCTGACATGGACGAGGATCTCATCGAGGAAGTTACATCTCTTGTTGAATATCCTGTACTCATGACAGCAAAATTTGAAGAAAAATTCCTTGCTGTTCCTGCGGAAGCACTTGTTCACACCATGAAAGGTGATCAGAAATACTTCCCTGTATATCGTGACGGCAAACTCCTGCCTAACTTCATTTTCATCAGTAACATCATTTCCAAAAATCCGGAAATGGTTATTTCAGGTAATGAACGTGTTGTTAGACCAAGACTTGCCGACGCAGAATTCTTCTATAACACCGACAAAAAGAAAACTCTGCAGTCACGTTTCGAAAGCCTCAAGACCATTCTGTTCCAGAAACAGCTTGGTTCACTCGCTGACAAGTCTGAAATTGTTGCTGAAGTAGCCACTGAAATAGCTAACAAAATCGGGGCAAATCCGGAATATGCCAAGAGAGCAGGTCTCTTATCAAAGTGTGACCTGATGACCAACATGGTTATGGAATTCACCGATACCCAGGGTATTATGGGCATGCATTATGCCCGCATTGACGGTGAACCGGAAGAAGTAGCTCTGGCAATGAATGAGCAGTACATGCCTAGATTCGCAGGTGACAGCCTTCCATCAAATAAGGTGTCATGTGCTGTAAGCATCGCTGAGAAGATTACTACTCTTGCAGGTATATTCGGTATCAATCAGATTCCTAAGGGAGATAAGGATCCTTTCGGTTTAAGAAGAGCATCCATCGGTATCATCCGTATTGCCATTGAAAAGGAACTTGACCTCGACATCAGACCTCTGGTTGAATTCGCTGCAAAGCTTTATGCTGACAAGCTCACCAACAAGAATGTTGTCAACGACGTTGTCGAATACATTCTCGGCAGATTTAAGGCATATTATCAGGAATTCGGCATCGGAGCCGATGTTGTTCAGTCTGTTCAGGCAACAGGCGTAACCAACCTGTATGACTTTGACAAGCGCATCAAGGCTGTGGAAAAGTTTAAGACCCTTAGCGAAGCAGAATCACTGGCCGCCTCAAACAAGCGTGTTGGTAATATTCTTGCCAAGGCTGAAGGTAATCCGGAATTCAGTGAAGACCTGTTAAAGGAAGATGCTGAAAAAACTCTGTATAAAGCCATGTCAGATATTTCAGCAGCAACTGAAGCTTCATATAATGAAGGTAACTATGCCGAAGCATTATCAACCCTTTCATCCTTGAAAGAACCTGTTGATAACTTCTTTGATAAGGTTATGGTAAACTGCGAAGACGCTGCCGTTAAAAACAACCGTCTGGCTCTGTTAAGACAGTTAAGAAACATGTTTACCCATATTGCTGATATTTCACTTATCCAGAAGTAATGTCATGTAAGGACATTACCTGATTTCTGTAATGTCTTTATCATGTACGGGTAAACTATCTAAACGCCATGTTATTCACATGGCGTTTTTTCGTAACAACCGACTCAAACTTCTGCCCCGCCTCTTTCGGTGAGCTCTCCATGCCCCAGACTCACTGTCAAAGCTGCTCTTGCCATGTCTGAAAACACCTTTTCATACGCATTCCTGACATACTCCCTTGAACGATATAATTAAAAAGACCAGCCACAAAATAAATCAGTATGCTCAAAAACTTATTATCCGGAGTCGTCACATTTTTATCATAACAACATGAAATCCGGCATATCTTTATAATAGAATTTTAATTACAGCTCGTTAATTTTCTCTATTTTTAATAGATTTGGACGGCATAACCATGGCATTAGACATTATTGTTTGTGATGACTCCAAATTTGCAAGAAACCAGCTTATTAGGGTTATCCCCAAAAAAATAGCAAAGAACATTTATACTGCGGCAAACGGCAAGGAAGCAATGGAGCTTCTCCGTGAAGGTCGTGGCAAACTGATGTTTCTTGACCTTAACATGCCTGTAATGGACGGGTATGAGGTTCTCGAAGCGATAAGACAGGAAGGTCTTCGGGTTATGATAATTGTAGTATCCGGAGATATTCAGCAACAGGCTCTGGAAATTATCAAAAAATATAAAGTACTGTCCTTCCTGAAAAAACCTTTAGTTCCAGAAGAACTGCATGAACTCTTAACAAAATACGGACTGTGTCATGAAGATGACCTGGAGGATCTGGCTGATCCGTCTCTGGCCGTAGACCACAGTGAATCAAAACCATTCGACGAACTTGGTGAAAAAATAAATATCGCCACAGGTCTTGCGGCAAGTAAGATTGCAGACATGCTAAACCTGTTTGTCACCATGCCCCTTCCAAACATCAAGGTTGAAACCGGCACAAAGATATCCAATGACATTCAGAGCTGGCTTGACATGACAGGAAACATTATTGTAAGTCAGGGCTTCGACGGTGACGGCATCCTTGGTGAAAGTCTTATCTACTTCTCATTCAAGGACATAAATACCTACACCAAGGCAGTAACCAATAACTCCAAGCTTGATGAGCAGACAAAAAATTCTTTGGTGATAGAACTCGCAAGCATTATTTCTGGTACCCTGATGCGTAACTTTACACATCAGATAAACTATATCATCACCTTTAACTTCCCGGGACTTGTTTCTCCTAACGTAGAACACAATCTTACCCACCCCGAGCTCGCTAACAGTAAGATTCTGAACGTGGAACTGACCTATACCATAAAGGATCTGAACATGAACATCAAATTCCAAATTCTGTTCAATCACTCCACTTCTGAAAAACTTAAGGAAATAATGGCACTGGTATGACGGATATTCTTGATAATCTAAGCGAAATTCATGACCTGCACCGAAGTCTGACAATAATTCAAAACCTAAATGTCGGCGTCATCGTTCTGGACAAAAATTTTAAGGTCAAGATTTGGAACAGCTTCATGGAAACAAAGAGTGGCATTGAAGGTTACAGAATCAATGACCACAGCATATTTGAATTTTTCCCTAATCTCGCAGACTCCTGGCTTAAAGACAAAATTATAGAAGCATTTTCCATGGATACTCTCGTATTCAGCTCCTGGGAACAGCATAAGGAAGTATTCAATTTTGCCAACAGACGTCCATTTACGGGAACATCATCGGAAATGATGATGAACTTTACTTTTATTCCAGTTCTGTCCCTGACTGGTAAATGTGAAGAGGTTACCATCATCATTTATGACGTAACTGATGAAGCAAGCTCCAAATTATCCCTTCAGGCGGCAAATAAGAAGCTTCATGAACTGTCAATTACCGACAGACTTACCACCCTGTACAACCGTGGATATTGGGAAGAGTGTCTGAAGCAGCAGTACAACATCAACAGACGTACATTGATGCCGATTACCCTAATGATGTTCGATATAGACCACTTTAAAAACGTTAACGACACTTATGGTCATCCGGCAGGTGACGCTGTTCTGAGGGAAGTTTCAGCCATCCTTAAAAAGCAGATACGAAGTACCGACATTGCCGGCCGCTACGGTGGTGAGGAATTTGCAATTCTTCTGGTTGACGCAAATCGTGAATCAGCATTTATGGTGGCTGAACGAATCCGTAAGGCAGTAGAGGCGCATACGGTTTATTATGAAGACATGGTTATAAAATTCACCATCAGTCTTGGTCTGTGTACTCTTTCCGAAACAATACCAAGCGCTCAGGAATGGCTGGTCAGCACGGATAATTGCCTCTATTTTTCAAAGGAACATGGGCGAAACCGTACAACTCAGTATGGTCTGAACGATACTGAAGAAACCATGAACATTAAACCTGAATACAAGCACGGAATCAAAAAATAACCGTTGGGAAACTCACCATCACCAACAGCCGTGTTATACATCATCTGAGATTGAAAAAAGGAGGAATTAAAATTCCTCCTTTTTCATAATTAAGACACGTAAACCTGCGATTTAATTAACCGCAGTCTCGGCAATTACTTACCGAATACGATACGCTTCATGTCCTTCATGTAACCGCGAAGAGTATGACCTACAACTTCGATTGGGTGGTTACGAATCTTTTCATTAACGTCGATAAGAGTCTGGTTATCAACAGAAGTATCAGATGAAGATAAACCTACACCGATATCTTCAAGGGTAACCTTGTCCATGTACTTTTCCTTGAGTAAAGGTATACATGCGTTAGAGAAGAGGTAGTTACCGTATTCAGCAGTATCTGAAATAACAACGTTCATTTCATATAAACGCTTACGTGCAATGGTGTTAGCGATTAATGGAAGTTCGTGTAATGATTCATAGTAAGCTGATTCTGGGTAGATACCTGATTCAGTCATGGTTTCAAAAGCAAGTTCAACACCGGCCTTGATGGTTGCTACCATGAAAATACCCTTATCAAAGTATTCCTGTTCAGAAATTTCGGTACTGCATGCAGGAGCATTTTCGAAAGCAGATTCCTGAGTTTCCTTTCTCCAACGGAGAAGATCCTTATCGTTGTCAGCCCAGTCCTTCATCATGGTTTCAGAGAACTTGCCACTTTCGATGTCATCCATATGCTTGCGATATAATGGACGCATGATGTCCTTTAATTCTTCAGCCATATTGAAAGCCTTGATCTTGGCAGGATTGCTCAGACGATCCATCATGTTAGTGATACCGCCGAACTTAAGAGCTTCACCGATGGTTTCCCAACCATACTGTAAGAGCTTACATGCGTAACCTGCATCAATACCGCCGGCTACCATCTTATCGAAAGCGAGTAAGCTTGCAGTCTGGAGCATACCGCAGAGAATGGTCTGTTCACCCATAAGGTCTGACTTAACTTCAGCTACAAATGAAGAAGCGAGACAGCCGGCCTTGTGACCACCGGTACCGGCAGCCCATGCCTTGGCGATATCCCAACCTTCACCCTTAGGATCATTTTCAGGATGAACGGCAATTAAGGTAGGAACACCGAAACCACGAACGTATTCGTTACGAACTTCAGTACCTGGGCACTTTGGAGCCACCATAACTACGGTGATATCCTTACGAATCTGTTCACCTACTTCAACAATGTTGAAACCATGAGAATAACCGAGAGCGGCACCTTCCTTCATTAAAGGCATAACAGCCTTAACTACAGGAGAATGCTGCTTATCAGGAGTAAGGTTGATTACGAGGTCAGCAGTAGGAATTAATTCTTCATAGGTACCAACCTTAAAGCCATTTTCTGAAGCACGCTTGAAAGATGCTCTCTTTTCAGCAATTGCTTCAGCACGTAAAGCGTAAGATACATCAAGGCCTGAGTCACGCATGTTTAAGCCCTGGTTTAAACCCTGAGCACCGCAACCAACAATAACAACCTTCTTACCCTTTAAGAAATCACAACCTGATGCGAATTCTTCACGGGCCATAAAACGACAGCAGCCTAACTGAGCAAGCTGTTCACGTAAATTTAAAGTATTGAAGTAATTTGACATTTTTATATCCTGTCCGTTATTCAAACAAAACTGTATTAAAAATAAACAATATTATTATACACAAATGTGGTAATTGCTAAAAGTGATATATATGCAATATCACGTTGCGTATAATGCAACATGATATTAAAATTGGAAAGAAATACACTATAAACTAGAGACCTTTGATGTCATACATTATGTAACAAGGACAAACATGGACACCTCTGAGCTTTATCTGTTTCTTTCTCTAAGCAATTTTCTCTCCTTCAGACGTACTGCAGAACATTGTGCCGTGACCCCTTCAACATTGAGCAGGGCCGTGGCCAGAATGGAAGATGAACTTAACGCCAAATTGTTTGAAAGAGATAATCAGTCCGTAAGACTTACGGCTGCGGGGCAGAAATTCAGAGATTTTGCTGGTGAATACTACCTTAAATATCTTAAAGTAAAGGAAGAACTTAAAGCCGTTTCCGAAAACATGACGGGAAATCTCAAAATCTTCTGTTCCGTTACGGCCTGTGTCTGTCTTCTGCCTGAACTTCTTAACCAGTACAGATTTCTCTATCCGAACATTGATCTTAAAATTGAAACCGGTGATGCTGCTCAGGCCATGAGCAAAATAATCAATCATGAAGCGGACCTTTCCATAGCGGCAATACCGCCTCATATTCCTCAGGGATTAGTCACCCACGGTTTTACAAAAATTCCTCTGGTATTCATCGCACCAAAAAAAATACCGCAGCAATGGTTAAAAAAAGGAGGAATAGACCAAAGTGTTGTACCATATGTCGTTTCCGAGCAGGGAGCTTTACGTCGTGAAATCAATGCCTGGTTCAGTCGTAACAGCATAAAACCGAATATCATAGCGGAAGTAGCAGGTAATGAAGCCATTGTATCTCTGGTAGCTCTGGGCATGGGTATAGCAATCATCCCGGAAGCGGTAATAATGCAGAGTGCCAGTGCCGCAGACATACAGATAATTGATCGTCCCGGAGATATCCCTCCATTTAACGTAGGTCTTTGCACCAGCCTGTCAAAAAACAGAGACAGAGCGGTCAAAGCCTTCATTGACGTAGCCAAAAACAGCCTGCCTAAGGAGCTGACTTTTAAAAAACTGACTTAGTGTTTTCATTGAGATGTTTTACCGTCATTTATTATTCTTAGCAAATAATCCGCTTATCGTGTAAAATAGGCAGGTATTTTTGTCTATCCGCGCCTACGAGAAATTAAAACGTCACTGTTCTGACATTGTCAGTCGGAGTTTCCGTTATCCTCGCATGGCGAAAAACTCATAAATGACAGGTAAATGTTATGAAAAATATTAACCCAACCAAAACAGCTGCCTGGGCTGCTCTTAATGAACATTTCAAAGCTATTTCAAATGTTACCATTGCGGACCACTTTAAGGCAGACAACAATCGTTTCAACAACTTTTCATTAAAACTCAATCCTGATTTTCTCGTTGATTTCTCAAAGAACAGAATCAATCAGGAAACCATTAATCTTCTCGTAAACCTTGCCAAGGAAACAGATCTTGCAGGTGCCATTGAATCAATGTTCACTGGTGAAAAGATCAATGTAACCGAAAACAGAGCTGTTCTTCACACCGCATTAAGAAACAAGTCAAACAAGCCTGTTGTAGTTGACGGAAAGGATGTAATGCCGGAAGTTAACGCCGTTCTCGAAAAGATGAAGGCTTTCTGTGCAAAAATCATCTCCGGCGAATGGAAGGGCTATACCGGCAAGGAAATCACTGACGTTGTTAACATCGGTATTGGCGGCAGTGACCTCGGTCCATGCATGATTAGCGAAGCCCTTGCAGCATACAGAACAAGATTAACTCCGCACTTTGTATCAAATGTTGACGGTACTCATATCGCTGAGACATTAAAGAAGCTCAATCCGGAAACCACTCTTTTCCTTATTGCTTCCAAGACTTTCACAACTCAGGAAACCATGACCAATGCCCACACCGCAAGAGACTGGTTCCTCAAGCATGCCGGAGACAAGGCTCATGTTGCAAAGCACTTTGCTGCTCTGTCAACCAATGCCAAGGCTGTTTCTGAATTCGGTATCGATACCGCAAACATGTTTGAATTCTGGGACTGGGTTGGCGGCAGATACTCTTCATGGTCTGCAATCGGTCTTTCTATTGCTCTTGCAGTAGGCTTCGACAACTTCGAAAAGCTCCTTGCAGGTGCTTACGAAATGGATTGCCATTTCCGCAACACCGAATTCTCAAAGAACATTCCTGTAGTTCTTGCCTTAATCGGTATCTGGTACAATAACTTCTACAAGTTTGAATCTGAAGCAATTTTACCATACGACCAGTATATGTACCGTTTCCCTGCATACTTCCAGCAGGGTAACATGGAATCAAACGGTAAGTACATTGACCGTGACGGCAACAAGGTTGACTACCAGACCGGTCCTATTATCTGGGGTGAACCAGGTACTAACGGTCAGCACGCCTTCTACCAGTTAATCCATCAGGGTACCAAGATAATTCCATGTGACTTCATTGCTCCTGCAATCAGCCACAACCCTATTGGTGATCACCACGCCAAGCTGCTGTCAAACTTCTTCGCTCAGACTGAAGCTCTTGCTTTCGGTAAGTCAAAGGAAACCGTAATTGCCGAATTCGAAGCCAAGGGTATCAGTAAGGAAAACTACGAAAATCTTGTTCCTTTCAAGGTATTCGAAGGTAACCGTCCAACAAATTCTATTCTGGTTAAGAAGATTACTCCTGAAACTCTCGGTGCTCTTATCGCAATGTACGAACATAAGATATTCACCCAGGGCGTAATCATGAACATCTTCAGTTTTGACCAGTGGGGTGTTGAACTTGGTAAGCAGCTCGCAGGTAAGATCCTTCCTGAACTGTCAGGTCAGGACAAGGTTACTGCACACGATGCTTCCACCAACGGTCTGATTAATTTCTTCAAGGAATTAAACAAGTAATTTAAGCGCAAGTCCATCCGTTCATACGGATGAGAATAGATCAAGCGGTAAGGACTTAAGGTCATTACCGCTTTTTTTGTGCATTATCGCTTGTTTATCCTCTCGTAGTGTGGATATCCTGCCGTTTTGTATCTATGCTAGAGAAATATGGGAAGAAGAAAAAAAATAATAGAGAAGGGAGGCACCATGAATAAAGTCGGTTACTATGTCAATGATGAAGATAAAGGCTGTTTCAGAATTTTCGCACCATACTGTGACACTCTGGCAGTGGAACTTGACAGAACCCACAGAATAATAGAGTTGCAGAAGCAGAATGACGGTTATTTCACCGCTGTAACTGATAAACTCCCTGAAGGTATTCTTTACTGGCTGGTAAAAAACGGCAGCGAATATCTGCCGGATCCTTATTCTAAATACCAACCTTTTGACGTTCACAGCACCTCAATGATCTGTTATCCCCATAAGGCTGATATCAGCAAATGGCACGGAGTAGATCCAAAGGATGCCATTATTTACGAACTGCATCTCGGCACATTCACCGAAGAAGGAACTCTCAAGGGAGCTACCAAGCGTCTCTCCTACCTTAAAACACTTGGTGTAAACGTAATCGAGATAATGCCTATAGCTGCCTTTCCAGGAGAAAGAAACTGGGGATATGACGGTACCTACATGTTTGCACTGAATATGGGGTATGGTAACTACAGAGATCTTGAAGACTTTTTAAATCTGGCCCACTCTCTCGGCATTGCCGTAATTCTTGACGTCGTGTACAACCACTTTGGCCCTGAAGGCAACTACAGCGGCATGCTGGCACCTTTTACAAAAAATGCTGACACTCCATGGGGAGCTGCAATAAACTTTGATGGTGAAAACTCACACGGCATCAGGGACTTTTACCTTGCAAATGCTGAATACTGGCTGTCTGAAGTTGGTTTTGACGGATTTAGAATGGATGCCGCGTCACTTATTATTGACAGCTCACCTTCTCATATACTGACTGAAATCAATAAGCTGGCTAAGGATATTGAACAGAGGGAACACCGCAAAATAATCATGATTGCCGAACACCTGCGCAACAGTAGCAAAGTCACCTGTAAGGAAGGTCTCGGCTTCGACGCCCAATGGTGCGACGACCTGAACTACTCACTGTACGCCAACCTTACGCACGAAAATTTCCGTCATTATAAGGATTTCGGTTCAATTGATGACATTTACAAGGCTCTGAATAACGGTTTTGTTTACGACGGTACCAGACTTAACAGTGTATATAACGTTTATCAGGGGGAGGACGGTTCTTCCATACCGCCGGAACAGCTTGTTGTTCATATTCAAAATCATGATCAGATAGGCAACCGCCCTCATGGTGACCGTATGAGTACTTCTCACGGCATTGACAAAGCTCTGCTTGCTGCCACGGTATGCTTCGCAAGCCCATACATTCCAATGATTTTCATGGGCGAGGAATACGCCGAAATGAATCCGTTCTACTTCTTTGAAAGCTTTAACGATCAGTGGCTCGTTGATGCTGTAAGAGAAGGTAGAAAAAGAGAATTCTCCTTTATGCCTGATGTGGAAATAAAGGAACCACATGACGTTAAAACATTTATTGACAGTCGCTTGGATCCTGACTGCATTTCTGACGCTCCTCACAGCGATGTTCTGAACTTTTATCAGTCTCTCATCGCACTGAAAAAGAGCGGTGTAATAGGTGTACATGACAGAAATGACCTGTCCGTTAATCTCATTAAGGATAAAAACGTAATCACTATTACCACTCCTAAGAGCATAACGGTATGCAATTTCAGCGAATCAGACGTAAAGCTTTCGGAACTTGGAATATCAGCCAAAAAAAACCTGCTCAGATCCAAGCTTAATGCCTCAGCTGATACAGACACTGTTGCCGGGATCAGTGCTGCCATCTATGCTCTGTAAAATGACTGCATAAAAACTCAAAAATCCTGATTATCTGCAGATAATCAGGATTTTTCATGGAAATAACTGCAAACTGTTTTGTTAAATATTCTTGCCTTCCGTTCCGTTTTCATCAACATAATATGGATAACATATTTTTTTGAAATCAATACAGATTTTTAATGTACAGCTTGCGCTTTGATATCTCTTTTTTGTCGCTTTATGATGTAAAACATCCGCCTAATATGATAAAATACATCTATGTTTTTTGGATAATTTTACATTTTTTTTATAAACATCATAATCATGGAAAACAGCAAATCAACCCCTCTGGATATATACCAGTCTGAGGCATCAGTAAAAGAAGTTCAGGCCACCATGCACATGGAAGGTTTTAATCTGACAGATGATGAATTATCAATTCTCAATGACTGTATTCTCGGAAAAAAGAACAGTGAGGAAATCCGCAGGGAACTAATCGCAAGGATAATCTACAGAAAGAACAATGCGTGAAGAACAGGATCCATACTGCTACCCCGGAACGGATGTTCTGAAAAACAAGCTTGATATCCGGGATGAAGAAGAGCTTTTTGAAACAGAAAAGGTTCTTTCCATGCTTCGTCTTTTTGAACTCTTAAAAAAACCCCTCGAAGGAAATTTCGGTTTCGAACACCTTTGTGCCATTCACTATTACATATTTCAGGATCTTTACGATTGGGCAGGAAAAATAAGAACTGTTGATATAGGCAAAGGAAACATGTTCTGTCATGTCCAGTTCATAGAAAGAGAATCATTAAAACTTTTCCGGGATCTTCAGGAAGAAACAAAATCCAATAAAATTCCCCTGGCAAGATTCACCGAAAGATGCTCATACTATTTCTCCGAAATCAACGCCATTCATCCGTTCCGTGAAGGAAACGGCAGAGCCCAACGTGAGTTCATGCGCTCATGGGCCATACACTGCGGTTTTAAACTTGAATTCTCAAAAGTATCACGTCAGGAGATGCTGACAGCCTCCCGTGAATCTTTTGTCTGCAACTACGAACCGATGAACAGGATTTTCAAAACCATAACCTCTGAATTAAAACATAAAAACGTTTAATTCACAGACATATTCAATACCTGAGCAGGACTCACTAATACCCTTTATCTGTTCCCCGGTTAAAATAGAATACCCCTTATATTTCTAAAAATGATAGAATATGACCAGTTTTTTAATCGTGATTTTTCTTTGTTAATTAAAATGGAATAAAAAATGGAAATTAAAACCCGTTTTGCTCCTAGTCCTACAGGTTATCTTCATGTAGGTGGTGCCCGTACTGCTTTATATTCATGGCTCTACGCCAGACACAACAATGGTAAGTTCGTACTTAGAATTGAAGATACAGACCGTGAAAGATCAACTCAGCCTGCCATTGATGCCATTATTGAGTCCATGAAATGGACCGGCCTGAACTGGGATGAGGGTCCATATTATCAAACCAAGAGATTTGACCGCTATAATCAGGTTATCGATGAACTTCTCGAAAAAGGCCTGGCTTATAAGTGCTACTGCACAAAAGAAAGAATGGATGAAGTAAGAGAAGAACAGCAGCGTCAGGGGCTTAAGCCAAGATACGATGGTCACTGCCGTGATGAAGATCCAAGCAAGCACTCTCCGGATGAACCTTACTGCATCAGATTCAAGAATCCAACCTCAGGTAAGGTCGGTTTTGAAGATCAGATCAGAGGATACATCGAATTTGACAATGCTGAACTCGACGATCTGGTAATCAGAAGAACTGACGGTACTCCAACCTACAACTTCTGTGTAGTAATCGACGACTGGGACATGGGAATTACCCATGTAATCAGAGGTGAAGACCATATCAACAACACTCCAAGACAGATTAATATCTACAAGGCTCTTGGTGCTCCAGTTCCTGTATTTGCCCATGTATCCATGATTCTCGGCGATGACGGTACCAAGCTCTCTAAGAGACATGGTGCTGTAAGCGTAATGCAGTATCGTGACGACGGATACCTGCCTGAAGCTCTCATTAACTACCTCGTAAGACTTGGATGGGGTCACGGCAATCAGGAAATCTTCACAATGGAAGAAATGATTGAATATTTCTCCCTCGAAGGTATTTCAAAGAGTGCATCTGCATTCAACACTGAGAAGCTTCTCTGGGTTAACAGCCAGTACATGAAGTCTCTGCCTCCTGAAAGAGTGGCTGAAGAATTACAGTGGCATATGGACAATCAGAAAATTGACGTATCTAATGGTCCTGCTCTGACCGATCTGGTCATTGCCCAGAGAGAAAGATGCAAGACTCTTAAGGAAATGGCTGAAGTATCACGCTACTTCTATGAAGAATACAGTGAATACGAGCCTAAAGCTGCGAAAAAATGGTTCAAGGCAAACAGTGCTGAAGCACTCGAAAGATCCCTCGCAAATCTGAAGAATGTTACAGACTGGAATGATATTGAAAGTCTTGAAACAGCATTCAAGAGCGTAGCCGAAGACATGCAGGTTGGTCTGGGCAAGGTAGGTATGCCATTAAGACTTGCGGTAACCGGATGCGGCGTATCACCTGAAATGGGTATAACCATGAAGCTTGTCGGCAGAGAACGTTCAATTGCAAGAATTGAAAAGACTATTGCCTACCTTAAGGCTAATGCTTCAGCTGAGCCAACCGCTTAGCAATACAGGTAAAAATTCCAAAGAGCGGGATTTTTAATCATTTAGAAAAGGGAAGATAACAGCAATGTATCTTCCCTTTTCCGCTATAATCACATTTATGACAATATAATTACAAAAAATACGGAATACAAAACATGTCATTAAACACAGACAGACCTAATGTTGCAATGGAGATGGTAAAACCGCACAACCGAATGGCCATCAGGAGCTTCAGGGATATCCTGCATGAAGAAACAACAGGTTGGTCAGTTCCGGAAATCCTCTGGCTCCTCGGAGGTATTACGTGTATTACAATACTCACGGTACTTAAATCTCAAAACGGAGAGGTAGTATGGTACAGTCCGCAAAAAATTACGGAACTTGTTGCTGCTATTACCGGATGCATAGCAGCCATACTCACCGGTAAGGCCAAACTTGGCGCATTTATTTTCGGATTTATCAATTCAGTACTATACGCCTACATATCATACCACTACAAATATTACGGTGAAGTTATGGTTAAGGTACTGATATTCATGCCGCTTAACATTTATGGTATGACCTGCTGGCTCAAAAATATTGATTCAGTTGAATGCGAAGTCATAAAAAGAACTTTAGATCTTAGAAACAAGATAATCATCGGAATGGCAGTATGCATAGCCACAGTATCATTAGGGTTATTGCTGTCATACATTGGAGGTAACAGACCATACATAGATGCAACGACTACTGTGTTAGCGACAACAGGACTAATATTAACAATAAACAGATACGTACAAAACTGGATACTTTGGATAGTACTGAATGTTATCAGTATCTGGCTATGGATAATTCCTTTTTATAAAGGTGAAGGGCAACCTGTCGCAATTCTGCTAATGTGGTGTTTCTATTTGACAAATTCCATTGTTATGTATCGAAGGTGGAAACACAGAACACAAGATTTGCAGAAAGAAATTTCATGACAAAGGTCAAAAAATAATCACAATTAATAACAATTTTTGTTAATGACGTTGTTACGCACATTTTAAATTGAGACATGTGATTATAATCATCGCAGTTTTAACGGAGAAAATTAAAGTGAAAATCTTATCAAAACTGCTGACTGTACTGTTGGGACCATTTCTAGGTCTTATAGTTTCAGCTTTCATGTTCACTGCAAATGCTTTTGCCTATGAAGCATGCGACGATGAAGATGACGAATGCAGAAATATAACAGGTTATAATGAGAACCTTAAAAATAAGTCTGAAGAAATACAGAACCAGGTTAGGTCAATGACCGACTGTGCAATGCAGGGCAACTGCGAAAACAAGTAAAACACCTAAAGCTGATTTATCATAAAAGAAATCAGCTTTTTCTTTGTCTGCATACTTTCTTACGTAAATCACTAATACAATCAAAAATACATCCACAAAATCAGCCATGGTTAAACCCCGGACTAAATTCCGATACATGACATCACTTAATCATTGAAGCATGTTCATGAACAATTTTTAACAGTTATATAGGGGATAGCCTGACAATTAAATACGGGATGGGGACAGAGTAAAAACTCATTTCCACAGAAACGAAAAAACCGACCTTAAGGTCGGTTAATGAAATAGTGGCGGAACGGACGGGGCTCGAACCCGCGACCTCCTGCGTGACAGGCAGGCATTCTAACCAAGCTGAACTACCGCTCCGCATAAAAAAAATGCCTGGCAATGACCTACTCTCACATAGCGAATG
>Ga0256405_10006598_pt1 | contig 18402 bp, 17 predicted proteins | sample RumenRJG_02DNA_FD_189096 | JGI IMG/M metagenome (GOLD analysis project Ga0256405, IMG submission 189096) | Bovine rumen microbial communities from Lethbridge, Alberta, Canada - RJG_02 | ecosystem: Host-associated > Mammals > Digestive system > Stomach > Rumen | place: Canada: Alberta... | reverse complement strand
TTTGAATGAATTGGAAATTATTATACCTGCCGGAAGCTGAAAAGGACTATCGCTCCCTTGACCATAATCAACAGCTTATCGTAACGAAAGCCATTGACAAAATCTGCAGCAATCCCCTGCCTGCAGAAGAAGGAGGTTTTGGAAAACCTCTCGGTCACAAACGAGGGCTTAATCTCACCGGTTATCTCAAAGTTAAGCTTCGCAAAGAAGGAATCCGCATCGTATATACACTCGTTCGAACAAAATCAGAGGTGATTGTCGTAGTCATTGGAATGCGGTCAGATGACGAAGTGTATGAAATAGCTCAAAAAAGAATCCAAAAACACCATCTATAACACAGCAATTCCCGGAAAGAGACCCTTTCAAAAGTCTCTTCCCGGGAATTCTTTATCTCAGTAGGAGAAGACCCCCACTGAGATAAACGCTCCGCGAGGATGCACATGCGTGCCGAGCAGTAGATGATGCCTAACGGCATCCGGCACACGGCGCGCAAGACTCGCGAGCGAGTCTTGAATTTTAGAATATCACTGGCTCCTGCGGCATCCCGCCAGTCCCAAAGCCATCACCGCCCACATCACCGCCGCCGCGATAGGAATACTGATATTCACCACCGCCTGGGCTGCATAGCAGAGAAGTGCCATGCAGGGCGCCAGCAGCCAGGGCTTTTCTGCCGAACACTTCGCCATCCTTAAGAGCGCCGTAACAAGAAATCCCACATACGCCAGGGTGGCAAAAGGCCCGATAGTCACAAAATACTGGAAATACTCATTGTGAGCCGATTCATAGTAGAATCCGTACTTATCAATTCCTTCCTGCCAGTAGCTCTCCGTCAGAAGCCCATAGGTATCCGGGCCGCTGCCCAGAACTATCCGGAAGAAGGGCAGTTCCTTATATTCCTGCCATCCGATTCTCCAGGCAAATCCTCTCTGCACGCCCCAGTCATCGCTGAAGACCACATAGTTGTGAACCGCCTCATAGCGCTCCGGATGTCCGCCGGCATTGGCGTCAAAGAGGACAAATACTACAGCCAGGAGACACACAATAAGGAAAATTCCCCATCCCCGGCGAAGCAGCAGGAAAAGCTTTTCTTCTCCCTCAGCTCCCTTCTGTCTGTCCAGGACCAGAAGCCCGATTCCGATAAGCCACAGAAGCGCCGTAATCCCTCTGGCAAATGGTATCTTCATCAGCACATCGATGACGCCGCTGTACCAGATGACCGTATCGGAAAATCCGGTCTTCCAGAAGCCGGCAACCAGCACCGCCGTGGCAAAGCTTGCAATCAGCAGGAAATATAGAGCAATTCCCTTTTTTGACTTCCACATAAAAAACGGAAGCGCGCAGAACAGTGCCCCCAGAGCCAGATAGGCATTGTCACTCTGTCCCGTAAACAGTGCCAGATAGAGCACGAACGTTGCGGCAAAGTAGAGCATCTTTCTCCACCACACCGTCTCCAAGGCAAAGAGAGCTGCCGCCACACCCACCGGCAGTGCCAGGAAACCCGTGTAGGTATTTACATTGCCGATAGTAGAGGTAAAAATATCTGCCGCCGGATTCCCCACCTCCATGCTCTTAAATCCCAGGAGATCCATCCGGAAGTAATCGGTGATGCCGAAGATACCCACAAACATCGAAACCGCCAGAAAAGCATCCAGAAACCACCGCCGCACCTCTCCATAGGCTGCGACCAGAAGTGTCGTCAGCACATAGAGGGAAATCATCATGAGTCCGCTGTAGCGTCCCTGAGACCCGGTCCAGGCCTCCTTCTGCCACTCCGAACAGATCGTCGAAGATATGACCAGAAGCCAGAACACCAGCAGAAACCGGATGTGTACCGGCTGTCTTCCCCAGTGCCAGGGCACCGCCGCATCCACAAGCATTCCCGCTTCCCTGCCTCCGAAGGACTGCACATCCCGGAAAGCCCAGCAGCCGATAATCACAGCCGCACATCCCAGGAAAGCCAGGGACATCACCGTGTAACTGATGCACTTAAACTCCAAAATATCATAATAAAAGTCGTGATAGATCACCGGAAACACGCAGAGCACCGCCAGCAGAAATACTGCACATAGAACAGACAGCGCCCGGTTATCCGAAAGTGCATGCCCTAAAGTACGCCCCTGGCGCTTCTCTATCTCCCCGGCCTTCTCTAGATTCTTCACCGCGCCGGCCTCCGCCTTCTTTACAGCGGCACTCTCTGGCACTGTCGCCGGCGCTGCCTTACTTTTCTTTCTCTTCTGCCCCATGGGCCGCCTCCCTGACTGCCGATAATCCCAGACCGATGAGAACCCACATTACCGGTGCGACAATCGGCATGGATATATTCACCATAGCCTGTGTTCCATAACATGCGATGGCAAATGCCGCCGCAAACAGCCACGTCTTTTCTTCCGCGCTTTTCGCTGTCTTCCAGATGACTATCACACTTCCGATAATCAGTCCCAGATAAGACAGCATCCCGACGGGCCCCATGGTTACCAGATTCTGCAGGTATTCATTGTGCATGCTGTCAAAGATAATCCCATAGGCATTCGTCGATGCTTTGCGATACTCCCAGGTAAGGATACCGAATGTCTCCGGTCCGTATCCGAACAGCTTGTGTATAAGCGGCTGCTGCCACCAGGCAGTCAGTCCGACACGCCAGGCAAAGCCGCGCTCCGTGCCCCAGTCATCATTGAATAAAACATAACGCCTGAGCGCCGCATAGCGGTCCGCATGCCCCAGCGCATTGGCATCATAAAGGATAAACGCCACAATGAGAAATGCTGCCAGAACCAACCCGCCCCAAACCAGACGGAGTCTTTTCATCATCGCCGCATCCTGCGGATTACCTACTTTCTGACTGGATTCCTTCTTCTGCCACAGATAAAGAGCGACCGCCATTCCCGTCATCAAAAGGGTCAGAATCCGGAAGCCCAGACTTCCGCCTACTGCCAGAAGAATTCCCCCATCTGCTGCGACAGTCCGGAACACATCATTCAGAAATCCCAGGAAACACATGATCCAGGCAAAGAGCACATACTGCACCGCCACCCGGGACACTCCCTTCCTGTTCCGGAAAAAGGCAAAGGGAAGAAGCGCAAACAGACAGCCGATGGTCAGATATGCACTGTCACTCTGTCCCAGAATCAGAGCTGTATAGGCAATCACCGTGAGGAGCGTATAGACAAACTGCCTGCGGCTGTTCTTTTCTGCTACACAGTATACGACCGCGACCGCGACGCCGAAACTCAGGAACGATGTGTAAAAATTCACATTTCCGATAGTGGAGGTGAATATCTTCATCTCCCCCACCTGCTCGCCGAACCGGCCGAACTGCAGCAGATCCAGGCCGCCGTAGTCCAGGATGCCGAGTATCTCCACGATACAGGATGTGAATAAAAACGCATCCAGATACCACCGCTTCGGTTCCGAGAAAAACACAAGAAGAAGCGTCGTCACCGTATAGATGCTGATGAGGAATAATCCCGTATATCTTCCCTCATTCCCCCAGACAGATTCATAGAGAAACTCCGACTGCAACGTAGAAATCAGGGTATTCACCCAGAAGATAATAAGCATCCATACCGGCCAGGAAGCACGGAAGTCCTTCAGAAAGGCAAGCCCCCGCCCTTTCTCTGAACCCTGCTTTCCGGAACCATCCGAGGCAGTCTTCTTACCGCGAACACGCAGAACGCAGAACGTCACCAGACTGAGCACAATAAACACCAGACTGCTCACCCAGTAGAAGATATACTTCACATCAACAATATCAAAATAATAATCATGAAATACCAGCGGAAACACCGCCAGCACAATCAGCGCGTATATCCCGCACAGAGATGCCATAGGATTGCGCAGAAACTTTTCCTTCATTCCGTAAAACCCTCCGATTTCAGGAACTCATCCGGCCGAAATACTCTGACAGGGGATCCCTTAAAATGATCTGTATTCCGGGTGATAATGCAATCAACATTCGAACGGACTGCGCTTGCGATAAGCATAGCATCCTCGTAATCATTGTTTGCAAACGAAAATGCATTTTTACAGTCTTCCCCCAGAGTATCGATAATATCAAATAAAGTAAACAGACCTGACAGAATCTTACGGGCTTTTTCATCCACATGGTCCTGACCGCGGAACTGCCGTCGCGCAAAAAAATGAATATCCGCCGCTTGTTTTGCAGTTATGAAACCTTCGTGTTGCTTTACTGCAATCGACAGAAAGATTGCCTTCCCGTCATCAAACCATGGTTCTCTCTGCTGCAAGACGTCGAGAATAATATTCGTGTCGAGAAGTATTTTCATAATTGCCTGTGACGTTCCTCCAAAGCTTCTTCATATGTGGTTGTCTGTGGGAGCGCCCCAAACAGAGATTCAGCGACGCTGACGCGGTTTTGGAAAGGATTTGTAAGCTTGGCAACTATCTTTCCATACTGAGTGATATAGATATCTTCCGTCACTGCAAGCTGCAGGTATTTACCGAGATTTGCCTTCAATTCAGTTGCAGTTATTGACATAGACAACACCTCCTTATCTACAGGATAGCAAAAACGTACGAAACAATCAATAAAGATGTGCGATTTTATAACAATTTCATACGATCTTCACAGCAATGTCTCCACCCTTACCTTATCTTTCCATCCCAGGCCCTTCGCCCAAGCAAGGCTCTCCTGCTTCGTCTCATAGGGCCCGTTATCCGGCCGCTGTTCCTTCGGATGCTCCGCCCAGTAGGAATGCTCTTCTGTCGGGTGAATCGCCCGGAGAAAAGCAGTATAACCACTCAGTCCTCCCACATCCTCCACCAGCGGCAGTCCATCTGCCGCGATGCAGACCGGCTGCCAGGTCTCATAGATCTTCTTCATCGCCTCTTCAATCTGGTGCTCTGTCACCCGTCCTGCCTCTACCAGGTCGCAGACATCATAGCTTCCGGTAATCCGGATTCTCCATCCGTCACCGAAATCATAGAAGTAATACAGCACATCCGTCGGCGTCCCGATCACCGGCTGATTCAGCGGGGAATCCTCTCCGCTCTTCAGAATCTCCCGGATATCATATCGGAGGTCCTCATCCATAAAAGCATCAAAGCTCTCCGGAATCTCTTCCCCCTCCGCCAGATTATCCTCCAGATCCTTTCCATGAAGTGCCAGCACCTCACCAATCTCCAGCCGCTCCAGGAGATAATTGATGCCAGCTTCCATGAACAGGTCCTGCAGTTCCCTCATAGAGATGTTCTTCTTACCTCGCAGTACTTTCTTTTTCATCTCTTTTATATCCTCTTTACACTGAATGATACCTTCTCCGTGGCAGAGAGACACATAGGGACCGGTATACTTCTTCCTCCGCCAGTTTCGGAAGCTCCCCTTCTCGTAATCCTCCGACCAATACAGGTCCGCATTATCCATCCATGGAGATCGGAAGAGAACTCCCACAAGCTCCGCCCACTTCGCCGCCTGATTATCCGTCACATTCAGAAACTGTCTGCAGGGCAGTTCAAACCGGTGCAGATGACTGTTCTGAAACCCGAAGGCCGCAAGAATCATATAGTGGATGGCATAGAGCGGCATATCCCCCGGAATCAGGATATCCCGGGTTATGGTCTCGCCATACTGTACATTCCCGTAGCTCTTCAGCACCCTCGTTTCCTCGGCACTGTATTCATCATCCGGAACGGGAATCGGCCTTCCATCATCCGACGGATCCATATATTCCGGATGCTCCCGCATCAGTTCCAGGTGAAGCCGTATCACATCGAAGCCAAATCCGCCCCGGAGCTTCTTCTCCACCTTTTCCCAATCCACCAGTCCTACCGGCAATTCCCGCAGGCACACCATGCCCGGATACTGTTTCATGTCACTCATCGTCCACCTCTCCGTCTTAGCAGTTTTCAGCTACTCTTTCCTCGTCATGTAATCATCCAATATACTGCACAGATTACTCCTCTGATTCTGCATTTTGTTTGAACACAATTTGTCAACTTCTACCGCTCTTATCAAGTGCTTTGCTGCAAAATGTTCCGCTGCGGTTTTCTTCTCTTTGTCAGATATTTGTTTTCCGAGATAGAAATGCGCTAATAAAGTCTATCGAATCTACGTTAAAGGGTGATCCCTCTATCATTCCTTTCCTGTAAAGTGTTGAAGGGGAGTAATTTCCGTTTGTGGTCCAGGAATATACTTTGTGATCCACAGAAAGAAAATCTATTGATTTTTTATTTCTTTTCCCTGGTAGTTATCTTGGTAATTTTCTTAGTAGTTTCCTTGGTAGTTTCTTCGGTATCATTTAAGTTCGATCCGCTCCCATTGTTCGACCCCAACCGCAGAGTCAGCGTGACCTGATTCAGGATCGTGTCTTCTTCCAGTTCCGGCTCCGGCCAGTTCTTTTCTGCCCAGGCGGCAAGGATCGTCGGAAAACCTGATCCTGCCGTATCACCATAGCCGATCATGCGCAGCATCGTCTGCATTCTGGGATTTCTTGCCTTGGAATTGCCTCCCTTATAAATCAGCTCCTTCGGGATTTTAAGAATGCCGGGGTTAGTAAATTCAAAGCAATCCGCTCTCTTGATCACTTTCAATGTTACATCAAACTGGAACGATAGGAATTTGTTCAGGTCTATATTGATATGTATTCATTGTCGACATAAAACTGTTCCCAGTTTTGTCTTATAAGTTTCTGTCATATATCTTGAAAGCAATAATGGTGCTGAACCCTTGTGGCTCATGGCCCTCAACCTGTAATCGTTTGTCACCTTGTCCATATGGGAGTCCCTCTAAAAAACTAAGAAAACTAAAAGAACTAGTAGTTTTTTAGACATTATCCCATAGAGCGACACTCAGATGATAGGTACGGATGATTTACCGTTTACTACCGTTTACCAGGCAGCCTCCGAAACGCTGATCTCATCTGCCAGTAAACGTTCAACTATCTTTACCTAAAATAAGAAGAAGACGCTGACAAATCGTCAGCGCCTTACAATCCTTTACAAACCCTAAAGTTTGACCCTAGTCTGTAAAATGTTTTTGTGACTCTTCCGGCAGATATTTTGCCAGTTCCTCTACCAGTTCGTACACTTTGGTTCCCGGTGCAATATCTGTCGGAGAAAGTCCCTCATGTTCTTTGATAATTCTCTTAGCATATCTGGCTGCCAGTTTCGGGTTCCCATGCTTCATCAGAATGTCGAACGTGTCAGGGGCATTTTTCTTGTATTTATCCAGCCCCAGCTGAGCATATCTTCCATTAAGAAAGCGTATGTATTCCGTTCGGTGGTTGTTCGAGGTGTAATACGCAAAATGCAGCATAAACCAAAACTCTATGCATTCATTGCTCCAAGCTGCATGGTACTGCACCAATGGATTCTCTTTATTCAGAGATTCAGCTCGGCTGATAACCCCATTAAAGTGCTGTGGCGGAAAACTGTCTTTATCATAGACACACCAGATCTGGCCTTTGGTAATTTGGTTCTCTTTAACATACTTTTCAGCCTGGCCGATCACACGCATTGTTTCTGCACCGCATGGCTCTATCTGGACCAAAACCATATCTCGGTAAATGGGATTATCTTCAATCAGCTTCTTAAACCCATTGAAGTAGCCCGGTTCAGTCTGTTCCCCCTCGCAGAAAATATAATACCTGTTCTCCCTCATTTCCAGGTGTTCCTGGCGGCGTTTTTTTCTCCAGTTTTCCGTTCCGATTTTTTTAGGCATTCACAACACTCCAATCGATGATTCTTCTCAGATACGGATCTGCCCCATACTTACCTTCAAGGTACTGCTTATCATATTTAGCATCTTTGCGAACGATCTCACCATTTCTGGTTTTGAATTCTACCAGAGAATACAGTTTTGAATTCTGATTGTTTCCTTTCGCAACAAACCATATTTCGTCGCGTCTGAACACTTCACTGGTCATTGTAGAAAGATCGTGGGATGTAAAAACCAGCTGTGCACCGTGACGGTTTATCTCCATATTGTTAAACAGCATGATTACATAGCGAAGGAGTACCGGATGAATTTTTGCATCCAGCTCATCGATTACAAGCGTTGTTCCCTGGAGCAAACTGTTAGCAATAAAAGGAAGCAGGCCAAACAGCTTCTTTGTTCCGCTGGATTCTTCAGCAAGAGTAAGTTCCGCTTTATATCCATCCACGTCGTGTTGTGTGAATACCTCTATCCGATTGTTCTCCCTTTCTTCAACCCGGAAGTCTTCAATATCAAGATCCATTTCTTTGATCATATCAAGAACCAGTTTCTTGATTTCATCCGAAGAAGCAATCGCCGTCCTCAGTTCTTCCAGTGGATTTCCATAATTCAGGAAATCAATACCAAACTCAAACCAGTTGATAGCATCCTTCACAACGTCATTATTCATGTAAGTGATGCCAAGATATGAAAGCAGCGGAAGACTGTCTGACAATCCTTCACTGATCTTTAATCCGGCAAAAACACCTCTCAAAATGATTTCATCTTCTTTACGCAGAAATAGCGCTGATTTTCTGCCGGTTTCCAGCTTAATTCTATCCAGACTTTCATACACAACAATATCCTCTTTGATGTGAAGGACATATCTGTATTCAGCATTTTCTGTCCTGAAGAATATTTCAAACTCCGTCGGACTATTCTTCCCTTCATCAGAAAAGACGAATGGCTTAACCGGATATCTGTTGAACTTATAATCTGCGACTCTGTTTTGCTTTGTTGCATGTATCGGTTTTAATACCATCGTCCCAAGCGCCTGTAATGCCTCCAGAACATTAGATTTTCCGCCGCCATTGGGACCATAGATAGCCGCAACAGGCAAGAATAATTGCTCATCACTATCTCGGATTATCCGATCTGCATGCTCTGAGATAGCGGCTGCCTGCATATCCAATGTTATTTCATCTCGTATACTTTTATAATTCTTTACTGAAAACTGGCAAAGCATGGCGATTCCTCCATCTCCAGGACATATTTTTACAGCGTCATTATATCCGAATACAAACCTTTCGTCAAGTTATTCGAGATATTTTCGCGGATATTAGCTCGTAATTTAAAATAAAGGTCTAAAAAAGCCCAAAGACCGTTGTTCTTCGGGCTAACTCTTCATCAGGGATTGGAAATTAAGCTTATTTGTCCTCAAAACTCCACATACTCTGATTTTGATACAAATTTTAACTGCCACAGCATATAATCTACCAGGGACGGTTTCCTGTCACCAAATTCCTTCCTGGCAAAAGCCGCATCAATGCAGGCATCCGGGTCCATCCTGGCAAACTTGGCATCATCAAAAGTATTCTCGATTTCTTCCAATACCTTTGGCTCTATAAACTCCCAGGATATCCCATGTTCCAGAAGCAATGCCATCTTTGTCTGCTCCAGAAACTTTGCCTTATCCGCAGCTGTCATTTCCGATATCTTTTTACGCATCGATTCATTCCTCCCTCTACTCCAGCATCCCCCGATACAGTTCCTCTTCCCACTCTTTCTCGCATATCCCGGCGCTCTGCAAAAGCCGCACCAGCACCATATAAGCTGCCTTCTTCTTCGCCTTTATCTTGCTGGGGCCTCGACCGAAACCGGTTATGCCGCCGCAAACACAGTCACAGTTCCACTGGTCTCTGTCCCACTCCTCAAACTGGTAAATGGGCTCGTCCACGTATTTTTTCTGGTACAGCTCCTGCAGCTGGTTGATACTGTCCTCAAGAGATGGAATCAGCTTTGCCTCCCGAAGGTTCATCCACAGCCCGTGATTCACCACGAAGCGGTATGCCAGCTCCGCAGCCATCTCCCGCGCTTTACTCCGGCTGTCTTCCGTTACATTGATTCGCTGGGATGTCCTGATGTCCTGGTCATTCTCTGGCACCTGGAACCGAATCGAACCTTCATACCTCTGCAGGGTCTCCGAAGACGTTCGTCCCGCCCGACGGTCCACCTCATACTCCGGAATTCTCCCGAAGTGCTTCTGATGCCAGGCATTGAACAATTCATAATAGCTGGTCTTCAGGTATGTATCTGCACAGTTCAGCTGCAGACACACCAGATTATCCACCACCTTCTCCAACACTTCCCGGTTCCAGTCAGAGTCGATGGCCACCGCGCCGATGAGAGCTTCCATCATATCCTCTCTGCTGCTCTCTCCCGGCACCTCCCCTGTTCCATAAAGGATATACCTGTCAAGCCCCAGGGCCAGGGCCTGCTCACTCAGATGTTCCTTCGAGACGAACTGCTGCCGGAGTCTGGTAAGCTCCCCCTCGTCATACTTTACCTGCCAGGGCGCATCCGGCATCTCCGTGTCCAGATGACTGAAGTGCTTCATGCACTCCCGCGTCACTACCATATTCAGGACAGAATCTCCCAGAAACTCCAGTTCTTCATTGTCGCCCGCAAGACCATACTCCAGGGCAAAGGCTCTTCTGGTAAATGCCTGGCGCATAAGATTCTCATTGATGAACTCATATCCGATCGTCTCCCGGATATGACTGACCGGGTCTATCTCCGGCGCTACAGCCGGGATCTTCAGAGAGTCCATATGGGTCTGGAAGTCTTCATCCCAGGACATCAGGTCGAAGCCGTGGTACCAGTAGTCCTCACCCATCTCCGGGAGCCATTCGTCCTCCTCATCCAGGTCATCAACTTCCTCCGGGCCTTCCTCATCTTCATCACAATCTGCCAGGTCATCCTCATACTTCTCATTCAGAGTATAATTCTCATTGAGCCTCCCGGACTCCACCAGGTCATCATAATACTCCCGGATATCCAGCAGCTCCCGGCCTTCCTCATCCAAGGAAAACCAGTCTGCATCCTCCGGCTCCCAGAGATATCCTCTCCCCTCCCACAGGGGCTCCGGCCACAGACAGTCCTTCGGCCAGGTCTTTTTGGATTCCTTTCGGTTCCTCCCATAATAATCTGCATTCATTCCGCTGCCACTTCTTAACATAAAAAATTCCTCCATGATTTCCGGCAAATCGCCTGATAATCCATGGAGGCATGTATTGAGTTCGATGTTTGTTAATCATTACGCATACATCATCGCAGAACGTATATCTCCGCAGTAACATAAGTATACACTCCTGCCAGGATATCCCTGTTCCGTAGTCGCAGCGTCTATACATCGATCCCATCAAAGCACTTATCATATGCTGTCTCTCTGCCCGGAAGCCCTGGCAAATGTCTCCGCCAAAACTTCCGACCAGGATGATATACATATGGCAAGTTCCCCATGCCATCCATGTTCAAGAACAGGATAACATGGGGAAAAAGGGAACGCAAGAGTTCAATATCTCAATTCTTAATACACCGACATCACGCTTCCGGCCATCACAGAAACCGCGGGTCTCAAAGCTGCAATCTTCTTTTTCATAAGTCCGGATCCTCCATAGAAATACAAGTAGTATTATCTGTAAAACACCGCTGACTTAGGAATGCCACATTTTATCCCCTATTTCATTATTCCTTCGACGTACGTACGAGCGATTTACCGTTTGCAAAAAACCAAAGTAATGCTTCATATATTCCAAAGTATTCATCCTTCATCAATACCCAATATCGATTTGCATACTTTAAATCGTTTGAGCACCGCGTTCCAACAAACAATCATAACGCTAGTGTCACTGATAAAATCTCTGAAGAGAACTCCACGGGCAATGTAGCTGGTTAATTATCATTCAATGTACTCGGCGCCAAGTAACAATTCTTTTAGAATGAGACTTCGATGCATGTATGCTTCATCTCCATCGTATCCCAAAGCAATGGAAGACAGCGCATTGCATTGAAGCCCACACTTTGCTTAACTATTCCTCCACAATTCAACAAGCTTCATAGCTTCCTGTTCATTGACATGAGCCATTTCATTTTTTTGATAATTAAGAACAAATGAGGCCAATTTAACTTGTTCAATATCAGAAAAGTCCTTTATTCTCTTTTTATCATATTTTTGAATCAGATTATATATTTCTTCATCTGAAATGTATGCCGCATAGTTACTTGAACGAAAGCTCCACCCACTTCCTTTTGTTCCGCTCCATCGATCAGCCATTGCACACAAGTACCTCAGTTTTTGACAATCATCTTCAAGCATTTTTATTATATACTGTTTCGCTCCGTTCTTATCAACCGACTCCCAAAGAAACATTATAATTCCAAAATCGCTTAAGTCTAATAGTGATTCGCTAGCTGCAATGTTCTTAATTTTAGCCACATATAGTTTTTCCAATTCTTGTAATTGAACCAAACTGATAATCTGGTTTTCTTCTTTTCCCGTTTTTTCTCCAAATCTTCCATACCCCAGTTCAATCGTGCGAATTATCCGAGCTAATTCTCCTATTCCAGTTTTATTAATATGTTCACCAAAATATCGAATTATATTAAAGCGTTCATCCTCTGTTTTTAGTTTTCGTATTATTTCCTGTATGCAATATTCAGCGATATCATTTGCAGGCAGCGTAAAGAATGCTCTTGTTGCATCCCCCCGGAATCCTCCTTGGGCCCTCATCAATGATAAAACAAGAATCCCAAGTCGTTCATATGGGATACTATCAATCAACGCTCTTATCTCCTCCAAAAAAAATACTATATTCCCCTGGGTGTTTACCTCTTCGACAACAGCCATCAGAGAATCTACATCATAGTCATATATGCAAGCATTTATAATGCTTCTAGGCACTTTGATATCATCTAAGTCAAACATAAAATATAGTTCAAATCTTCCCTCATGTGAAGCTCTCATCCTCCCCCGTGCTTCAGAACTGTTCTGATACCACACATTATGTTCATTCACATCTCTTGCAAATACGGGGAACAATGTTGAGACACATTTTATAGATTGTTCTGGATCAATTCCCAGTCTTGCAAATTCATCGCTATATTGTTTGCGATAATCAACCTTTTGATCCTTGGATAATAGCAGACTATGTAGAAATCCACCACAAACGAATTCCTTATTGGTGCTAATCCATTTGTATAAGTGGGGCTCCAATACTTCTATTGTAGTAATGCCTACCATATCTTCAAAAGATGTTTCTTGATATAACAACCCATACTTAAATTGAAAAGTGTTTATCACTCTGTTTATGTCCCTCAGTGTAGTTATGTATGGCTCAATACAATTTCGGAATACATTACTCCAGTATTGCTGATCCCAAACAATATCCCCGGGAAGTTCTCGAACTATAGTGTCAAGTTTAGCAAAGAAGACCTGGTGAAGTTTCGTTTTACGTAATTCAGGGAGTTCAAATGGGATCTGGATTATCTTTTCTAAATATTCATTTCCATCAATATTGTGTACTTCAGCCAGTGCACTTCTTACGACGTCCCTATCCATTGCCAAAACATAGACTACATTGGGGAAATCAGCCACCTGTTTCACTAACTGAAAAATATCTCTAATCTGAGGATTTGTTAATCTGTCAATATCGTCTATCACAATTATTATTTTCTTATTTACTTCACATAATGCTCTTTCAAGTTTTTCACGCGTCTTATCTAGATCAGTTTCTTGCATAAGGTTTTCACCTTGAACCCGAGCCAATGTTTTTAATAATACTGCTGCACCAGAACCCAAAACAGGGAGAAGAGATACCGCGTCAAATGCTTCAGAATAATCACTTAAGGCTTTTCCAACTTTCTTCCTGAGTTCTTCATTGTCTTGATACTCTATGGTGGTTTTCAGATTTTGAAAGAAAATGCTAATTAAATTATTTTTATCAGAATAGTTCCAAGGAGCAAATCGCATCGTAATCGGTTTATTCTCTTCATCCGATGACAAGCGTTCTAACTCTCGAATCGCCATGTTTATTACCGAGGTTTTTCCTGTTCCCCATTTTCCATATAATCCAATTACTAGTCCATCATTGTTATTATATTCGTAAAGTGCTTTTCCTAGCTGTTTTGCAAACGAGGACCTGCCCAACAGGTCTTGCTCACAACTATCAATAGGTCGGTCTGTATTGTAATTCATAAAACCTCCATGTGTTTTTTCATTGATACCCATAATTCTTACTACTCCTAAATGTTATCGCAGTGTAATACATATCGTGTATGAAACACGAATACGGCTTGATTTATAGGGGCTTACACAAGAATAAACAATACACCCTGTTTTTGTGTACTAAAATTTGACCTAGATAACTTCGAATACCCCCTATTTGTATTCTGATGATTTATAACTGCCTTTATAAATAATTACTTCACCTCGCATAGTCTATAAATTGTTTTCAGGGGACCGATCAGCTTGCCATCGGTCCCCTGTCATGTTTATTCCGCAACTTCCTGCACTACACCGTTCACAGTCCATGCGCCATCTCCGTTTACTGTAAAACCGTCCGGTGTGACGGTATTGGTCAGGCATACACCTTTCTGTGTGCCTTCTTCAGGATTCAGGTAATACCAGTATGTTTTTCCGTCCGCATTCCGAATCTTCTGCCATCCGGTGAGCATGACTCCAGAGGCATTAAAGTAATACCATGCGTTCTGCGTTGTACCCGGAACGGTAGTCAAAATCCACTGAGATACTGCCTGCATATTGTTGAAGGTGAAGCTCTTTGCACCTGTTGCCGGGTCGGTGTTCCAGGTTCCGGTAACGAAACTGTCGGAGGAACCACCGGCGTTATTATTACGTGCACTCTTCGACCATTCCGCCTTTGAACTTCCTCCTCTATTGGGATTAATGTTTACCTCCCTTTGCTGCTTCTGTTCAGCGTCAGCAATCTGTTTTACAGCTACGCTGATATCTACACCGCCGCCTTCCGGAACGGTTAATGTCCAGGTTCCATCAGCATTTTTTACAGCAACTGCCTTGCCTCCGTTAACACCTGAAACTTCGTAACCACTGATAGTACTTACTCGAATGATAATGGAATCCTTCGCATTTGCGGTATCATATCCGCTCATCTTCCGGGTTCCCTGCAGATTCATAGAAGCGTTATTATTCTTTTCTGTACGAATGATATAATTTATCTTCTTTGCTACAGCACTGTTGATGTCATCAATCTGCGCCTGGGTTTTGGTCGGATTCCTTGTTTCATCGTATCCAACGTATGCCCCGCCGCCGGAAGTCTCCATCTCATACACGATAATGTCCGGAAGGACTTCTAAGATCTGTTCCTTAGTATGAGCGCTTTTTGCGTTGCCATCCTTTATAATGATCGAATCTGACCCGGAACCGGTTTTTATCGTTCCATCTACCACATAGGAGCCGCGATTATCTTTTTTGACATCTGAACCGTTCTTCCAGTCCCAGAGCTGAATGATAATTCCGTCTTTCCCCGCAGTTATATTGCCATTAACTTCAACGATTGCGGTATAATCGCCAAATACGCCGGATCCATCACCGGTCACATTGCCATTGACTTTCGTTGTACTCTCACTCCAGGCGCCGATAGCAAATCGGTCAGAGGACTGTACATTACCATTGACTGTGACCTCGCCGGAGTCTTCATTGTAGATGCCGTCGGTGCCCTTGCCGGTGGTAGTCACATTGCCGTCTACCGTCACTTTGCCGCCGCCTGTATTATAGATTCCTTCTGCCTGATTGCTGCTCTCCGTAGGTCTGGTGGGAGTACTGGGATTATCTGCCGAAATGTCTCCTTTCACGGTCACGGTGCCGCCGTCATTCATCACTGCGGTTCCGCTGCCTGATACATTTCCTTCCACGGAAACACTGCCGGCAACATTGTCGATGGTACTTCCGTCCGGTTCCGTGCTTTTCACGTCACCCTTGACAGAAACATCACCACCCATGTTTGTGACGGCTTCCTTCTTCGCGGTGATATCTCCTTTCACTTCCGCAGAACCATCTCCAACATCCACACCGCTTCCTTCGCTGGTAATATTGCCTTCCACTTCCACATGGGAACCCTCATCCAGTACTTCTACAGCGGCTCCATCGCTGTCCTTTTTCTCTACATCCCCGGTCTGGGTAAAGGAATCTCCGTCCGTAACTTCAATGGCGGCTTCTCCCGCCGGTGCCGAGACACTGCCGGTATTGGATGTATTTGTGGTGCTCACGCCCTCTACCTTCACATCCGCATACACCGGCATCACACTTCCGGCCATCACAGAAACTGCAAGTCCCAAAGCTGCAATCTTCTTTTTCATCAGTCCGCATCCTCCCGTGGAAACATAAGTAGTATTATCTGTAAAACACCGCTGACTTAAGAAAGCCACATTTTATCCTATATCAAATTATTTATTTGTCTATATCTTCCCTTTCAAATAGTTCTTACCCCTATAGTCGTAATTACCTGCTTCAACCCAATTCTGCGTAATACTTATTCCCATACAGGATCATCGTCCCTAATAATCCCTTCAGCAGCCATTCTTCCAAGACGTTTCAATGCATCCATATCTTCTCTATTGATTCTCTGCTCTGAATACTTTCCCGTCTTGAAATCATATATATCCACACCAGACCAATGAATAATCGCCACAAAAGCAAAACTGTCATTATTTATATCTGATAACCATCTTCCCCACTGGGGATCATCAAAAAAGAACATTGGAATGTCAATAATAATTGCCAGTCCAACACGCCGAAAACTCTGTCTATAATTATCTACCTTTTTCAGTTTCTTTCGAAAAACTTCTATAACGTTTTTCTTATCGTCTTCAGATGTGCCAACTGGATAGCTTGTCGAAATTGCATTACGGTCTCCGCCATTCTTCCGAATTATCTGTAGGCTTTTTTCTTTTTCATCCTCCGTCTTAGCAAGAGAATACTTTAAGCTCTCACCAGAAATCCGTTCATTTTGCGGGGATCCTCCCCATGTAACTTCAACCGCAAGATTCCCGTTATCATCCTGTAAGTCTGGAGCCTCCGCTTTATGTAGTTTTGAAAAGTACTCTGAAAATGAATACTTCAAAATTGCAAGTGCTACGTATTCTCTTGAAGTTTTTATCACTTCCTTGGGAAGTTTCGAAGTAAACTCATAGTTTCGTATATCATCCCTTAAATTCATGGTATTCAAGCCCCTTATTATAACGTATGTTTTATACCTCACGTTCTATTTTCATCTCATATTCATCAGCTCGAAAGTCTGGCTGTAAAGCATTAAATTCAGCAATAAGTTCTTCCATACAATCAGCTGAAAGCTCATTCAAGTAATGAACCGGTCCATATCTCAATCCATCAAGAGCCCAAAGATCCTTGTCACCATATAGTTTATTGTTTTCTGGATTAATTATTTGTTGCCTTGCAATCAAAAACACTCGCATGATAATTCCTTCCTGGCATGATACCTGAAACAATATGATTATTAATGGTCTTCCAAACCATTATACTTGAATGCGGAATTAAATTCCGCATTCAAGTAATAGTTCTACAGTTCTTCACTGTAAAAGAAGAAGTGCCTCGGGTCATACGCCCTGGCACTCCTCGAATAGTTTATTCACTTTTGTTACCTTACATGATTCATTACCTAAACTTCACCCAATTCGGTGCAGTCCTGTAGTCATAAACTCTGGTACCTCGTTCTTCAAAGTAAGCCTTCAGTTCTTCCGCAGTATACTTTTCGCCTGTCATCAGCCATTCCGGCGCATCAAAGAACGCTTCTTTTGGAGCCACGATATCATAGAAGTATTCTGGAAAGGAATTATTTCCATGATGTCCTGTCTGTACATATTCTGTGCGAAGTGTATCCCCATATCGTTCAATTAGCTGGTCTGCCAGGCTATCCTGATGTGCATCCCCACAAAACAGTATACTGTCTTCCTGCCCGCTGATTTTGAATACCAGCGAGCAGTTATTGGGCAGATCCGGTACTTCATTGCTGTAGAATTCTTTTAAGCGAGCGTCACAGGCAGAAAGAATATCAATGTGCAGGTCGTCAATTTCAAAACTGTCACCGCTCTGCAAAAACTCGACGTTTTCTGCCTCTGCTGTTATATCGAGGAATTCCCGAAAGGTCTCCGGCGTATCCCAGTATTGATAAACCGCTTCGAAACTCTCCCATTCCAACGGCGTTGCATAGACTTTGTCTATCTTTATACCATCGGGTTTCTTATAAACAGCATTAAATACGGATACATGATCTCCATGATAATGCGTCAGAAACCAGGCAGTAACATGCCCCCCATTCGCCTGAATGACGTGTCTGGCATATTGCTCGTTTCCTGCATTCCCTCCGTCAACTATTATAAGAGCACCTGTCTCTTGGTTTTTGAACGTATAAAACATGCCCTGACTTCCGGAATAATCGCCGTACTGTGTAAGCACCCACCCTTGAGTTGATGTACATGATGTCAAACACAGAGACGCTATAATACCAATCCCAACTAAAACTCTATAAAACTTTGCCACGTCTTCGGATATCCTTTCCTATGTCATAATTATGAAGGGTCAATCATTTTTCTTGTGGGATTGGCCATGCCACACTATAGGTTGCTAATACCGTCCGCCAGCCTTGACATGAACCTCAGGCAATGCTTCAGGGTTATCACCCCGACGGCGACGAACTCAG
>Ga0256405_10006596_pt1 | contig 18409 bp, 16 predicted proteins | sample RumenRJG_02DNA_FD_189096 | JGI IMG/M metagenome (GOLD analysis project Ga0256405, IMG submission 189096) | Bovine rumen microbial communities from Lethbridge, Alberta, Canada - RJG_02 | ecosystem: Host-associated > Mammals > Digestive system > Stomach > Rumen | place: Canada: Alberta... | reverse complement strand
ACAAGCTTGTATTATCCATGATATTGATACCTCCGTTGAACGTAATTGATATATCAAGGATAACACATATCAAGTAGTATTAACAATGTATAAGTGTGGAACTACCCACTAAAAATGACGAAAGGCCTGAATTGTCATAGGTTCTATTGCGTATTTTCGTAGCTGTTTGAAGGCCGTTTACATGCGGCATCTCGATGTCTAAAAAAATAATATCATATTGTGCATTATTATGTGCTTCCAGTAGTTCCTTGCCTGATTGAAAATAATCTACAATTAAATCATCATCATATTGTAGCTCATGGCATACAAGGAACTGTTTTAATCTGTTAATAATACTTGTTTCATCATCACATACAGCAATCTTCAGTTTCATTGTCAGCCCCCCCTTACCGAATCCTAAAAACATCGTACACCTAATTAAACGTTTTGTAAATGCATCATGATTAAAATTGTTTAGATAAATAGCGCTGATGACATTATATCGTTATTTTATGACAAAAAAAATTATTTAGAAATGAATAGTGGTAATATATGTATGCATTTGAAAATTATACATTTAAATTCTTAGGAGGTGTTTATGAAGAAAATTACTGCACTAAAAAGATCTGCATTTGTCATTTTGATGTCGTGTGTCGTTGCCATGTCAGGGATTACACCAATCAGTACTGCAAGGGCTGCAGAAAACAGCAACATACAAAATACGGATGTCAGTAACTCCGCTAGGACAGAAGAACTGTCGATTGAAGAACAAAAGAAGAGAGCATATGTAGATTATACTTCGGCAGAGAATATGTCCACAGGCGAGTTAGTCAGAACAGTTCTCGATTATCCTTTTATCGTTGATGTTTACGCTTACGGAATAATAGATCAGGGGATTGATGTAGTTAGGGAGCAGTTTCCACCATTGGATGTATTGCTTGAGCGCGATGATGCTTTAAATGGTATCGCGAGCTGGAAGAGTACATATTTTCTTCGTGATCTAAAAATGTATATTTCAGGACATCTGGTAGATTATATTAATGAGCATAACAGATACGTATTAAATGGGCTTATCAACCCAGTTACAGGTGGAATAGAAGACACTGTATACACACCCAATGGCTCTATGGTTTTTGTATATAGAGATTTGACATGGAGTAATTTCAATAAAAATTATGATGAAGCGCTTCAAGAATCACAAGCTATGGCTCATCAATATAAAGCTACTCTTATTCGAAATCCAAACCCTAAATACAATTGCCACTCCTATGCATGGTATAGTACAAGCTCATCCAACCCGTATTGGATGAATAATCCTTCAAAATATATAGTTGACGGCAGTTATATCAGCTCCAATGGTAGTATATCAGATAAGGTAACCTATAAAAATTCATATGGATATAGTCATTCTGGTATTGTTACCGGATATAATGAAATTACATCTAAATGGGGAGCTGCAGGGTTATATAGACATACTGTAGATAATTGTCCATATCATTTAGGAGCAACTGTGGAATATTGGAGACGCAGGTAAATATATTTTTTAAAAAAAGAACCCTCCTTCGAAATACTTTCGTAGGAGGGTTTCCCTTTTCACCATCTTTAATTTATTTCATTAACACCATCTCTAAGCAACTTTATAGTGCAATAGCCCTTATTGCTATTGGTGTATTTTTAGCTTAAATGCCAGATATCATGGTCGTACTGTTCGATGGTTCTGTCCGAGGAGAAGAAGCCTGCGTTTGCAATATTTACAAGCATCATCTTCTTCCACTTGTCGCGATCCTCGAAGTCCTCAAACATTCTGTCCTTGGTCTTGATGTAGTCTTCAAGATCGATAAGGGTCATGAACCAGTCCTTATTAAGAAGCTCATTGTAAAGTCTCTCAAGATTCTCCTTATTTCCAACTGCCATAGCCTGAGGTCCTATGATAAAGTCTACAGCTTCCTTTATAACAGGTGACTTCTCGTAGTAGCTTCTTGATACATAATCAGCTTTCTCATAATGTCCGATTACTTCATCAGATTTTATACCGAAAATGTAAATATTGTCATCGCCTACGAACTGATGGATCTCTACATTTGCACCATCGTCTGTTCCAAGAGTAACAGCGCCGTTAAGCATAAACTTCATATTTGAAGTACCACTTGCCTCCTTACTTGCAAGTGAAATCTGCTCTGAAACATCGCAGGCAGGAATAAGCTTTTCTGCATAGCTTACGTTATAATTTGTAACCATTACAACCTTAAGGTATGGGCTTACATCAGGATCATTATTGACTATCTCCTGAAGCACAAGAAGAAGATGTATTATATCTCTTGCAATAACATAAGCCGGAGCAGCCTTGGCACCAAAGATACAAGTAATAGGTCTTGCCGGCTTCTTTCCTGCCTTGATCTCAAGGTACTTATGAATGATATAGAGTGCATTCATCTGCTGTCTCTTGTATTCATGAAGTCTCTTGACCTGTACATCAAAGATTGAATCAGGGTCAAGGTCTACGCCTTCCTTTTCCTTTATGTATGCCACAAGTGCATTCTTGTTGTCCTTCTTTACATTCTCAATCGCACCAAGTACGCTTGCATCATCCTTATAGTCAAGAAGCTTCTTTAACTCCATAGCATCCTTGCGGTATCCTATGCCTATAGTCTTGTCAAGAAGAGCTGCAAGAGGACGGTCGCAGGCAAGAAGCCATCTTCTGAAAGTTATACCGTTTGTCTTGTTGTTGAAATGGTCCGGATAAAGCTTGTAGAATGCATTAAGCTCTGTATCCTTAAGGATATCTGTATGGATCGCAGCAACACCGTTTATTGAGAAACCATAATGGATATCCATGTATGCCATGTGAACACGTCCATCATCATCAATTATTGAAATCTTAGGATCTTTATTGTACTTCTTAACCCTGTTGTCCAACTCCTTGATGATAGGAACAAGTACAGGAACCACCTTTTCAAGGTAGGAAAGAGGCCATGTTTCAAGAGCCTCGGCAAGAATTGTGTGGTTTGTATATGCACAAGTCCTGCTTACAAGGCTTATTGCATCATCCATGGTGAATCCCTCTTCCTGAGTAAGGATACGGATAAGTTCAGGAATAACCATACTTGGATGTGTATCATTTATCTGGATAACAGCATGCTTGTCAAGGTCGCGGAGGCTATATCCGGCATCCTTTACATCCTTAATGATAAGCCTTGCTGCGTTGCTTACCATGAAATATTCTTGATAGATACGAAGAAGATTGCCTGCTTCGTCCGAGTCGTCAGGATAAAGGAAAAGGGTAAGATTCTTTGAAATGTCTGTCTTGTCGAAATCTATACCATTTTTAACAAGACCTTCATCAAGTGAATCAACATCAAAAAGATGAAGCTTGTCTATACCGTTTTCATAGCCGACAACATCGATATCATACATTGTTGAATGAACTGTTCTGTCGCCAAACTTTACATCGAAGCCAACGTCGGTCTTACGAAGCCATGAATCCTTTTCGATCCAGTCATTCTTTTCTGCATTCTGAAGCCTGTCACGGAATACCTGTTTAAAAAGTCCGTAGTGATAAAGAAGACCCACGCCGCATCCATTTAAACCTAAAGTTGCGATAGAATCAAGGAAACATGCTGCAAGTCTTCCAAGGCCTCCATTGCCAAGACTTGGCTCCGGTTCCTCCTCTTCTATTGCTGTAAGGCTCTTGCCGCTCTCCTTAAGAATATTTTCAACTTCATCATAAACCCCAAGGTTTATAAGATTATTTGAAAGAAGCTTGCCGATAAGGAACTCTGCTGAAATGTAGTAGAGCTTTCTTGAACCTGCAATTTCTTTCTTTTTATCCATAAGGTCCTTTGTAAGCTGAAGGACGACATGGTAAAGTTCTGCATCAGTACACTGGTTTACAGGTCTGCCGTAAAGCTTTCTTGCGAGTGAATCGAAATGTTCTCTGATCTCCATGTGTTTTTTTCCTTTCGTGGTGGCAGAATAACAATCAGGTCATTCTGAAAAATAGGGTGCATATAGTTGTTTTTACTGCATTTACAGGATTTGTGCCTGTATGTTGTTTTCTCCGGTAACGTTTCCAGTTTGTATAATTGCAATATATCATAAACTAGATTTTTTGTCAACCACTCTCTTATATTTTTTAAATATATCTAACGAAAGCTCTAAATTTCCCTTGATTTTGCTATGAAAAATCACTATTCTTAGAGTAAAGACCGGTTGAAATATCTGCTTCAGGCAACACCTAAAAGCCACCTCATTGCCTTGCAGAAAAATTTTTATTCCGTTTACGTTAGGGGGTAATATGATTTTTCAAAGATCACACAAAATTTTCAAAAAAACATTAGTACCTGTCCTGCTCTTATGTCTTTCCATTATCATTTCAGGTCTTTGTTTTACGCACCCTTCAGTTGCGGGAACAAGTCCATATAAAAGCCATGGCCGCCTTTTAGTCAAAGGAACCTGTATAGTGGATAAAAATGGAGACACAACCACTCTTCGCGGCATTTCAACCCATGGTCTTGCATGGTACCCACAGTATGTAAACAAGGAAACATTCAGGACTTTGCGAGATGAGTGGAATGTAAATCTTATCCGCCTTGCCATGTATACAAACGAATACGGCGGTTACTTTAACGGCGGGAAAGAAAGCATGGCGGACCTTGTAAATAAGGGTGTGAAATATGCCTCCGAACTTGGAATGTATGTGATAATAGACTGGCATATTCTTTCTGACGGCAATCCCCTCACGCACAAAAAAGATGCCGTTGATTTTTTCAAAAAAATGGCAAAAAAATATAAGAATAACGGACATGTGATATATGAAATCTGCAATGAACCAAACGGATGCAGCTGGCAGGATGTGAAAGATTATGCAAGTGCAGTGATCCCTGCAATAAGAAAGTATGACAAAAAAGCTATAATTCTTGTAGGCTCTACTACATGGAGTCAGGACCTCGACAAGGTTACCGCAAGTCCATTAAAGTATACAAAGAACATTATGTATACTTGTCATTTTTATGCTGCAACACACAAACAGTGGCTTCGAGACAGGGTAGACAAGGCAATAAGATCAGGAATACCAGTCTTTATTTCAGAATTTTCTATATGTGATGCAAGTGGAAATGGCAGTATAGATTATACTGAAGCAAATGCATGGAAGAGTTTTATAAAAAAGAATCATCTATCCTTTGCGGCATGGAGTCTCTCGAACAAAGCTGAGACAAGTGCTCTGATAAAATCTTCCTGTACCAAGACAAGCTCTTGGAAGGCATCAGACCTTTCTGCGACAGGTAAATATATCAAAAAGATGTGTAAAAAGGGTTGAAATGGCAGGCATGTCATTTCAGCCCTTCTTTATTAAGCGATCAACTTATGCAACACTATAGACTGCATCAAATCTCTTCTTTCTTTCATCCGTAAGATGATGGCTTACCAGTATCAGAGTAAGTTCAGGATTTTCAAGCAGGCTGTTTTCAACAAGATCAGAATTCTTCTGGTCAAGTGCACTGGTGCCTCCCAAAAAGTGCGGATTGTATATTCCTGCATAATACTTCGTGATATTGCAGCATCAGGCTTACGCCTGATGCTGCACTCTGCCGATCAACGCGAGAGCGTTTATCATGACCGGCTAGTCATTATTTTTCCCTTTTTTAATTTCAACAACGATGTTCCTGTAATTGTAGCACAATGAAATCCAGAAGAACATGTCGTTTCATGAAAAGAAAATTTTCATGAAATGACATGTTCAAATAAACGAATTTGATGTATAATACCATTGATTATTTGATATATAATCAATGCGTTTAAGCTAGAAAGGAATGGTTTGTAATATATGAAGAAGTTCTACTGTATAGCCATAATATTTGTCCTTATTTGGTCATTTACACATGCAACGCAAACTGGTCAATTGCATAATGAGGCATCAAAGGTCACCCAAACTGTAACTACAGAAGGTTCACAAATCGATGATGGATGGGGCTATGATGTCAAGCATATTATATTATAGAATTAAATCTGTAATGTTATAATACTTAATTAATTCCTTAATACGTTCTAATCCTTTTTCATTATTAGTAGCTTCATGAAGATAATATGCCTGACGGAATAACCTAATAGCTATGTCATGCTGACCAAGGGTTTCCCTACATTTAGCTTCCATTTCAAGCAAACCGCCTAAGTTTTCATAACAACCATATTGCACGCAAGCATCTTTTCCATATTTTGCAATTGCTAAAGCCTTTTCATATGATTTAACTTCATATAAAATTCTTGCGTAATTCATTGCAATTAAAGTCATATATCTTCGTGAAGGCACCTCAGAGAGATGTTGCTTTATATATGTAAATAACTGTTCCATCATAGATAGAGTTATTTCTGTTTGCCCCTTTTCTCTGTAAATACCCGCTATATGGTTAATTATTTTTATTTCCTCAAATGTGTATAAGCCATTAGCGATATCAGTCAAGGAAAAATCAGGAACAGTTATTTTTAAAGCTTTTATTAATTCATCTATTTGGTCAGCAAAGTTGTCAGCAATATTAGCTCTAATTCTAATTATAAACTGTTTCATAAGGAGATCATCGTCATCAATAATTGACTCTAAGTATTTTAATTTATCTTGAATTTGCTCTTTTAATTTGGAAGCATTCTCAGTGTTAGAACGATCTCTGTCAACGTTCAACGATACGATTTCCTTTTGTAAACTTTCTATGTAAGCGTCATTTTGACTTATTATTAAAAAAAAACGATTGTCAGGCATCCCAAGTCTTTGAAACAAGGCTGCGATAACATGTCTTGAAGGAACCTGACCTCCGTTTTCAATTCTTGACAGTGTGGTAGAACTGCAAATACCTTCGCAAAGTTGCTGTTGAGTGTATCTCAGTTTAATTCTGCGTTGCTTAATTATATCTCCAATAGCAATTTCCTGCATTTATCTTTCTCCTTTTTAGCAAAAGCTTTATATATATTCTACTTATATTATTTAAAATTTGCAAGGTAGAGGTAATATTGTTTTTTATCATGTCGTTTCGTGTAAGTGAAATTTTCTCAAAACGATATGTTAATCCAAAAATATTTAATCCGTAACTTTCGGTAGTTAGGTATTACATAATACAGAGAACCTTTATCAATACAATCTTTTTCGCTATATTAACGAAAAAGGTATAATACCTAATTAGGTATTATATACATCTCAGGAAATATAGCATATTACAAGTTATCAGGATTTATTTTCCACATGTGTAAATAACTGGGTATTTCTTTGTCAGCATACCCATATTCTTACGCCAATAAATGTAAATATTGCCATCGACGTATAAAAGCCACTATGAAAAAGATTTTTATATTATTACTTTGTTTTACTTTTGCGGGCTGCAGCATTAGCACCGATTTCAAGGAACTTGCCACAAACAGCATAGATTACACATCCGTCTACATAAGTGAAAGAGGATTTGGAAACGACCGGTTCGATATCTATGATTTTACGCTCACAGACACTGATAAGGCAGACCTTGCTTCCTTTAAAGATAAGGATGAAGATTATGACAAGAAGTCATATTTTTTCAAACATTTTCTGGAACTCGAAAAGAAAGATATCACCGCCTATGATACAGTGATAAATGATGTAGACAAACTGGAAAAATGTGATGATTTCAAATATATGTATATTACTAACGGCTATAATGAGAAAATGTACATATACAGTTTAAAAGAAAATAAGGGATATTGCTTTATACTTGAAATCTGATGAAAGTATGTAAAAGGGTTGAAATGGCAAATATGTCATTTCAACCCTTTTTATTGCACCTTCGCTATGCGAAGGTAAATTTCATTCTGTATCAGCTGCACTGATATTTGGCACCTTTGCCGTGCAAAGGCACACTAATCTAATTTGAGCAACAACTTCAGGACTCTTTCAACGCTTGTGTTGATTTCTTCCATTGAAATAAGTCCCATGTCCAGAGCTTTCTTCACTCTGTCTTCATAGCCATGCGCCATCTTGACATCGTTACCAGCGGCAATCTCTTTATAATGCTCACCATTGCCCCACCAGTCTGTTTCAACAAGGCCTTTGAAGCCCCATTCGCCTCTTAAAATATCTGTAAGAAGTTCCCTGTTTTCCGAACACCTTACTCCGTTTACTATGTTGTAACTTGACATGATAGTCCACGGATCTGCTTCTTTTACTATTATTTCAAACTGCTTCAGATATATCTCTCTTGCGGCTCTCTCGCTGACTCTGGAATCAGAATTTCTTCTGTTGGTTTCCTTGTCATTAAAGGCAAAATGCTTTAAAGAACAGCCAACATTATTGTTCTGAATTCCCCTTACCATTCCTGCCGCCATCTTTCCGGCAAGAAGCGGATCTTCTGAATAATACTCAAAATTTCTGCCGCAAAGAGGATTTCTGTGAATATTTACAGCAGGTGTAAGCCATATAGCAAGATTATTTTCCTTCAACTCTTCACCGCCTGCAAAGCCCACCTCTTCGGTAAGACTCACATCCCAGCTCGATGCAAGAAGCGTAGAGCAAGGAAAAGCTGTAGTCTTTACCCCAACATTCGGATTTATTCTGACTCCGGCAGGTCCGTCTGCCGTCATCGCATTTGGTATGCCGCGGCGGAAATTATTACCAATACCGAATGTATTTGCAACACCTGTATTTGACTGCCCACCGAGCAAGGCAATTTTTTCTTCAACAGAAAGCTCATCCATGAAGTCCTCTAACTTCACCTTGCCTTCTGCAACCTGTGAAAGTTTCTTTGCTTTCTGGTTGAAATAGTCAGCAAAAGCAATTCTTTCCTGTCCGTGCACCTCAGGGAAGCAGACTTCGCCTTCACTGTTTGTGGTAATCTTGCCAAGCGCAGTTTCATCAGGATTTCTTTTCTCACCTTGTGGCATTTCCTCAAAACTGCCATCAGAAAGCATTCTCTTCTTCAATTCAACAGGGGCAAGCTTTTCGGAAAGCTTGCAGATTATCTCATCCTTCTTTTCTGTAAACACAAAGTCGCAGTGTATAGCCCTGTTTACGTCTGACCCTATATAGAAATTGTAATCTCCTGCCTCTAAAACGTATGCTGACTTGCAGACTTTTCCGGTATCATCGTAACTCGCTATATCATATTTATTAAAGTTGAGAGTTACTACACAGGTTTCCCCAGGAGCCAAAACTCTGGTCTTCTTGAATGCCGCAAGAACTCTTGCGCTTTTTCCAAGCTTTCCTTGTGGAGCGCTTGCATATACAGCCATAACTTCTTTTCCCGGATAGTCACCTGTATTTGTAACCTGTATCACAAATGTAAAATTGTCTCCTGCCACGCCTGCATCTATGACATTTGCAAAGAAAACCGTGTATGAAAGTCCGTAACCAAAAGGATAAACGACTTTCTTATTGGCATCCGGAATTGTAACAAAATAACGGTATCCTGTGTATATGTCTTCTGTGTAATCTACATGCGTAAAAGATTCATGGAAGCCTTCTGTTGAAGGATAATCTTCAATCTTTTTTGCAAAGGTATCCGGAAGCTTTCCTGACGGAGTTTCAAGACCGCAGAGCAATTCTGCCGCTGCCGCGCCGCCTTCCATACCACCTTGCCATGTTAAAAGTGCACCCTCAATTTTTGCATCGTTAGCAAACCATGAAACATCAACTACACCTCCAACATTTAAAACGACAACTATATGCTTGAAATGTTTTTTTGCAAGTCTTACAAGTTTCTTTTCTCCGGCAGACAGATAAAAGTCTCCATCCGGAAAAAGCCTGCCACATTTCTGTGGAAGAGTTTCAACTTTAGGATCTCTGTTCGGGTCATCAGTCATTTCAACCGAAGAGCGGTCCCACCCCTCGCCAGAGAAACGAGAGATTGAGATTACTGCTGTATCTGTATACGCAGAGGCTTCTTTTATAAGATTTGAAGGAACATCCGGTTCCTCTGTCATGCCCGGTTCTGCACCTTTTTCGTACTGACGCTTTACATTCTTTTTGTAAAAATCGCAAAGAGGTTCAAAAACGCTTACTCTGTCGGGAAGTTCTTTCAGGCCATCATATATGTTTTTTACATAAGGTGTGGTAACATCACCGGAACCACCGCCGCCTTTTACATAGTCAAAGGTACCTTTACCAAGAAGCACAAGTCTGGTGCCTTTTTTGAAAGGAAGAACTTTCCCGTCATTTTTAAGGAGAACTGCTCCCTCCCTGGCAGCTCTTTTTGAAAGGGCTATGTGCTCTTTTGATGCTGTAACCTGCTTTCCCGGATATAAAGGGAGATTAGGCTGATAATTTATCCGTGTCCACTTTTCCATTGCTTTTCCTCCAAAGGTATTATACTAAAACTATTTTAGCACAACCACAATCTCATGAACACGGAAATATTAAAGAAAAAAGTTGAAATAGTAGTGCGGACGCAGGCGTCCACACTAAGTTGTACTGCTCAATCTGATATACTCAAGCTCATTCTTAAGATCGATTTCAAAAGAAAGCTCTTTGGAGTCTGCTTCTTTCCATAAAAGTGTCTCCCCATTCTCATAAACATCAATCAATTCATTGGACTTGTCAACAAGATTTAAACACCTTATTTCCTTTTTTTGATCTTCAAAAAAGTAGAATTTGTCATTCTGCAGGATATGTGAGAAAATGTCATACTTACCATCTGCATTAAAGCTAAGTAATTCATTTTTCTTAATATCGTAGAAATAAAATATTCCTTTTCCGTATACATTTTTAGCATTAAGACAATACCAGCCAATGTAATCTTTATCAGAAAAACATTCCTGAAAATCTTTTTCACTAAAGCCCTTCAAAAAATAAGTTGTACTTTTATGATTGTACAGATTGTATCTGCATATTCCTATATCATTGCCTTCATTTTTAACAAAAAATGTAACAGTTTTATCTACAATATCAAGTCCTCGATATGGATTGAATATCACGCAGTTTTTTACATTGATCTTATCAACTTTTCCTCTTCTTATATCAAAAAAGGCAGGAACATACAAGCCATCATCAGTTTTTTCATACCATGTAACAAAATCATCCGAAACTCTGATGATCATATCCGAATTACTGCTTTCGTTCACTTTCTGTATGATCTTAATAGCATTTTTCTCCGGATTAAATTGAACAAGATTAACTTCTCCAGTCTTCTCATATTCAACCCAGTAAAGGTATTTGTTATTTAGATTGAACTCATTTATCAGATTAGCTGAGTCTGTATGATATAATACAGCATCCTTTCTTTTGTTGATATCAACCTCATGTATTTCTGTAGAATATGCATATAACATATCTGTCAGGTATCGTTAATATATTTTATAGTAAACGATGTAATAGTTGCAGATGGAATTTGCTCTATCCTGCAATATTTTTGACAACATATATCGTAAATGAATTATTTCGTTTACGATATATGTCTTTGCATCGTCACAAACTTTTAAAAAACATCATTCTTTTCTGCAAGTTCTCCTTCATCCAACTTTCCCATCAATGATGTTTATCACATTATCACACTGCAATGCAACTTCTTTGCTATGAGTTACTATTATCACTGTTTTTCCCGTTTGTTTCATCTTTAAAAAAAGTTTCATAACTTCCTGACCCGTTTTCAAATCTAACGCTCCCGTCGGCTCATCTGCCAATATTATCTTTGGATCATTAACGAGTGCTCTCGCAATTGCAATTCGCTGTTTTTGCCCTCCGGATAAATACTGTACTTCTGTATTTCTTTTTTCAAGAAGTCCTACTTTACTGAGTATATTTTCAACAAGCACCTTACGTTCCTTACCCTTTTTTCCAGCATATACAAGCGGCACCTCTATATTTTGAATAACAGTATAATCAGGAATCAAGGCAAAATCCTGCATAACAAAACCAAAGTATTTATTTCTTAATTTTGCCTTTTCTTTAACTGATACCTGTGATATATCCTTGCCATCTATCTTTATACTTCCGGAAGACGGACTATCAAGGCAGCCAATCATATTGAGTAAAGTGGATTTTCCTGAACCTGATGGTCCCATGATCGCTGTCATACCACTATCTGGTATGTTCAATGTTATATCCTTAAGAGCCTCCACAGAAGCATCTTTTTTTCCATACGTTTTACATACATGTTCTATACTGATCACAATTATTCCTTCCTTTTTAACATATCTGCAATCATGACTTTTCTCATTTTCACAAAAGGCACTGCCAATGTAACAATAACTACAATACTATTTAAAATTATGCAAAGTACAAAAAAGCCAAAAGATTTATAAAACAATCCAATAGCAACATCAGCAGCAACTATAACAGCAAATTCTCCACATGCACTTCTTAAAAAAACATCCTTAACTGTTCCTCCACATAATATATGTACTGAATACTCCGGAAGACGTCTTTTCATTCTACATAAAAGTGACAATGCTTCTCCCGCAACACTCATAACTAAAATCATAATTCCATAGCAAAGCTCATATATTATTTTATAATTCATGTCTTTATGTATATTTATCAGCTGTTTCTTCATAGGACGAAAATGAATTTTTTTGACACCTGCATCATTCAGCATTTCTTTAACTTCTTTTACTGTTAATCTGTCAGATGTTTTTATGTTAAGTTCATTAAAGAAGGCTTGCCTTAACATATCTTTCATATATATAAATGGTACGACTATCGTAGTATCCAATTTCTCAACTTTACCCTCCCATCGTGGGTCCAAATAGAAAGATCCTTTTTTTAATACTCCTACTACAACAAAATTATCATCAATAATATCACCAACATTTACATATTGTCCCAATTTACATCCAACAATAATAGGGATTTTATCTGACTTATTTACATATTCCCTTTCAGAAAAAAGCCTACCGGATGAAACCTGCCACTTATATTCTATTGGAAGATATGATGTACAGTAGAAAGCTGTAAAAAATCTTCTCCTGTCAAATATATCTTCTGCAAATTTATCCGGTAATCTCTTATCTTCTATTTGCTGGCTACTCGCCATAAAAGAAAAAACCTTGCCATTTAATTTTTTTAGAATCTCATTCTCAAGTTTATTACACTGTTGTTTTGTTAAAACTTCCAATGAATCTTTTTTACTTAGGTCTTGAAGGTACCAATCATCTTCAAGATTTTCATATATTTCATTTACAGTTTTATAAAATGGAATATATTCAATCAAATGTACATAAGCACCGTAAAGTAAAAATTCCGCAAAAAAAATCTGAATAAAAAAAATAAACAATCTTTTTTTATCGTGCCAAAAATCAAACAAAGAATATTTTATTATTTTCAATATCCCTTCACTCTCCTTCTTTTTGATAAGCGCAAATTTAACTGTATTATAATCATAAATTGCGCAATTAAAAATAATATAGCTATTGCACCTACGTAAAATAATGGGGAAATCACAAGATAGTTTGTGCATTTTTTGAATAAGATATAAAAAATTATCCCTAAAACCTCGGATATTGCTATTGATTCGATGAACACTGCTGTGTAGTATCCAGACATTAAAGCCATTAGACTTTTAACATCCGCACCACATAGACTGCGTGCATGAATTTCGCTCTTTCTGCTATCAAGCCAATAATCAATTAATGACCATTGATTCAAAAACATAAGTATAATTATAACTGCTAAAATAACTGCAAAATTTGCCGCATCTCCTATTTTATCGCCGTAAATCAGTTCATCCAGACTATTTCTATTAAAACCGATTCTATACGAGATCATAAAATAGCCTATCTTCAATAAAATCATTACAATAGCATTATACGCAACTAATATCTTTATGTTTTTAACTTTTTTCATAATCATCATCACATAGGCATAAGCAATGATGATACAAATCACATTGCCTATGCCCTTTTAAATTATATTATTTATTAAATTTATGCTCTCCTTTTGCCGTATATCGCGGATCATTTACCTTTTGAAGAGTAACATCTCTAGATGTATGCCAACCACTATCGTATGTTCCTTCTGTCAATCTTGCACTCGCAGATTTATACGGAGATGATTCAAATGCCCATGCTCTTATTCCTACGTCCAATCCACTGTGAAACATATATGCACCATATGTTGTCATGCCAAAAACGGTAGCTGTAAGAAAAACAGTACCAACTATAGTTATAAAAGCTATATGTATCTTTCTTGTTACCTTTTCACTCATAATATTTCTTCCTTTCTCATTAGGCTATATGTTATTAGTAATTAGCGCAAGCACGCTAAATTACTACAAATGATATTACTGCAATTGATTCAGCGTTAAGAATCCCCTCAAGAGACTTCTTTCAGAAACAATGTCTGTATATATCACCTCCCCTTTTTTGACTTCAACATCGATGTTTATATCATTATAATACAGCCAAATTTAAAAGAACATATCGTTTCGTGAAAATTTAAATTACATCAAAAAAATAGATTAATCACTTAAATTAATAAAGCCCGCCTTAATAAATAAGGCGGGCAAATGCACGTTCGCAAAAATAAAAAAATTTAATTATCAGATTTCAAGAAGCTTGCTATATTCTGCAAGTGCACCATCTGTATCATGCGCAAGAACTCTCTTTGCAAGAACCTTGCCAAGCTGAACACCTTCCTGATCAAAGCTGTTTACATTCCATACAAATCCCTGGAACATTACTTTATTTTCAAAGTGAGCAAGGAGAGCACCAAGTGATTCAGGATTTACCTGATCACCGATTATTATACTTGATGGTCGGCATCCGTTGAAGTTCTTGTTAGGGTTTTCGTCATGCTTGCCACAGGCGAAAGCTACTATCTGAGCTGCAACATTGGCACAAAGCTTCTTCTGGCTTGTGGAACCCTGAATTTCAACATCATTGCCCTGCTGATTATTCTTATAAGCAACAAACTGAAGAGGAATGATGTCTGTTCCCTGATGAAGGAGCTGGTAAAATGAATGCTGTCCATTTGTACCTGGTTCACCAAAGATGGCAGGTCCGGTTACATAGTTAACAGGCTCACCAAAACGATTTACACTCTTTCCATTTGACTCCATGTCAAGCTGCTGAAGGTGTGCAGGGAAACGGCTTAACGCCTGTGAATATGGAAGAACTGCACTTGAACCAAAGCCAAGGAAGTTTCTCTCATATACTCCAATGAGTGCATCGAGCATATCAGGATTCTTCATCGGGTCCTTCTTGGCTGCAAGCTTATCCTCTTCTGCGGCCCCCTTAAGGAAGCGAGCAAATACATCTGGTCCGAATGCAAGTGAAAGAACTGCACCGCCAACTGCTGATGTAGAAGAATAACGTCCGCCGATATAATCATCCATATAGAATGCTGCAAGATAATCAGGGTTCTTTGCAAGAGGTGAAGTCTCACTTGTAACCGCGATCATGTGCTTGCTTGCATCAAGACCTGCCTTCTTAAGAGCATCCTTTACAAATGCTTCATTTGTAAGTGTTTCAAGAGTAGTACCTGACTTTGAAACAAGGATAAAGATTGTCTTTGATACATCCATTGAGTTGAGAACAGCCGTAGCATCATCAGGGTCAACATTGCTGATGAAGTTGGCGTCCATCTTGAAAAGCCCTTCCTTCTTAGCCCAGTTAAGAAGTGCAAGATACATTGCACGAGGACCAAGGTCGCTTCCGCCGATACCTATCTGGCATACAGTTGTGAATTTCTCACCCTTTTCGTTTACGATCTTTCCTGCATGAACATCATTTGCGAAGTCTGCGATCTTCTTTACCTGTTCTTCATAGAATTCACGCTTGTTTACTCCGTCAGCTATAACGTCATTTCCAAGCTGACCTCTTGTAAGGTGATGAAGTACCATACGCTTCTCACCTGTATTTATAACTTCACCATTGTAAAGGGCTTCAAACTTCTCTGAAAGTCCTGCTTCCTTTGCAAGATCACAAAGCTTTGTTAAAATGTCTGCATCAACAGCCTTTGCTGCATAATTATAGTTGAGCCCTGCTGCCATAGGAACGCTGTATTTCTTTACACGCTCTGCACCAGACTCTCCTGCCATAACTTCCTTAAGATTCACTTTCTTTGCACTGCCAAGTGCCTTGTATGACGCAAGTTCGTCAAAGTTCTTCCATTCAGTCATGTTAAATGTCCTTTCAATTCTTTATTTTTCAATAAAACCACGTTAATTATAACATTCTCTCTAAAAATTACAAATGAAAAATTTACAGCTTACTTTTTCATATTTTTAAGATCATTAAACATATTTATGTCATTCTGTGTAACTTTAAGATTACTGGTGACTTTTTCCATGCCGGGCTTTGTAACAGAAAATTCTATAACTGTTCCCTCCGGCACTCCATTAAGTATCTCATTTTTAAAAAATGCGACAGCCTTAGGGTGATCTCCCTGAAACTTTCTGAACGCATTCATTATCGCAAACATATCTCCTGCATTTGGCATTTTAAACCTCTTTCCTCCAGACTAAACAATTGATATCCTGCTGCCGCTTGGCACGCTGGATGTAATAAAAGCATTGGCTCCGATAACTGAATCCGCACCAATAACAGTATCTCCTCCAAGTATCGAAGCTCCTGCATATATTGTAACATTATCCTCAATGGTAGGATGTCTCTTTTTACCCTTGAGAAGCTGACCTTTTCTGGTTGAAATAGCTCCAAGTGTGACACCCTGGTACAGCTTTACGTGTTCTCCGATCCTAGTCGTTTCACCTATTACAATACCTGTACCATGGTCAATAAAGAAATATTTTCCTATCTCGGCTCCCGGATTTATGTCTATTCCCGTGCATGAATGGGCATACTCGCTCATCATTCTTGGGATGAGCGGCACCTTCAACCTAACAAGTTCATGTGCGATCCTGTAGACAACTATCGCATAAAAGCCAGGATATGAATATACGATCTCGTCTTTACTGTATGCCGCAGGATCCCCGTCATACTCCGCCTGAAGATCTGTATCGATATATTCTCTTATCGAAGGAATCTTTTCAATAAAGGCAAATGCCTTCTCACGCGCCTTTTCGGCTGTTTCTTCTTCATTAAGCGGATCACAGGATTCACAGTATTTAAGCGAAAGCGATATCTGCTTTATAAGATTGAAAAGCACATCCTCTACAAGCGTACTCGCCATGCTTTCAACCGTATAATACCTGTAATCCTTCATCCTGTAAAATCCCGGAAATATTATCTTCTGAAGTTTTTCTATGATATCGACAACTGCCTCCTTTTCGGGCTGGCTGAATGTATTTTCTTTATCTATAGCGCGGCCTTTTGTGTAATCATCGATTATGGCCGCAGTAACTCTCTTTATGCGATCATCCATCTCAGGCATCACTGCTCCTCTCTAATGCTTTTGCGAAGCGAAAGCGCTAAGTATCGTAAACGAAATAAGTAATTTCGTTTACGATAAACGTCGCCGAGAATTAATGCTGGATAGAGCAAGCTCTATCCGCAATTATTTTCTTCGCTTACTATAAAAACTTTGCTGATACAGAATGTATTGCTTCGCAATATGACATATCCCGATATTATTTTTTCAAGCGCTCCTTCAATTCTAAATATTTATTGTCCGTCTGTCAAATGGTCGTATCACATCTTCTCTTATCATGATTATTTATAAAACTCCATTGTATTATGTGGATGTATAATAAAGTCTTTGTGAAATCTACCTATATATATTTACCTTTAATCTTTTTTGTACTATAATAACTCTAATTATTGTGCTTTTGCGTAGCGAAAGCACTAAGTATCCACGGAGTGGATACAGAAATTGTATCCTTGCTTCGCAATACGACATATTTTATACTATCAACCCCAATACACGGAGGCAATAATGGCAGCAATAGTAATTCAGGCGGGTCAGGTCATTTTCAAGGCCGGAGACCCTATGGATTCACTTAAACTTTTGACAAACGGCACTGTAACCATGACCTATCCGGGTGATGAATTTGAGCTTAGCGCCGGCGATGTTCCGGGCATTTGCGAGGCCGGAAGCGAAGTGCACTTCCTTACCTGTACGGCAAAAACAGATGTCACTCTTTTCAGTTACCCATATCCTGGTATCAGTGCGCTCGAACCGCTTTTTAAGTCAAATCCGGATGTTTCACGACTTTTTGTCCGCTCAATGATGAAGCAGAACGCCCTACTTTTACGCGCTATCGCTTCTGAAGAGATAAAATGCAGTGATGACTACAGGCAGCTTGAAGACGACCTGGAGCATTACAAAGAAATCTGCGCAAACTATATGCAGGCTCCCGATGAAATCCCTGGTCTTTCAAATATCACCAGCTACATTCCTGATGAAGAACCTGATATGTGGCTTGCGAATTACTATGATGGTCTGAACCGTTTCTATGCCACAGATGCGGGCAAGCTTCTTACAAGAGACCCTCAGATCACAAGCGGCATGATCCGAAAGGGGTGTCTTGATGCCAGAAAGAGCGTCGAGCTTTTGGAACAGAGCTTCCATTATAGAGAAGGCCTTGCTTCT
>Ga0256405_10006594_pt1 | contig 18410 bp, 17 predicted proteins | sample RumenRJG_02DNA_FD_189096 | JGI IMG/M metagenome (GOLD analysis project Ga0256405, IMG submission 189096) | Bovine rumen microbial communities from Lethbridge, Alberta, Canada - RJG_02 | ecosystem: Host-associated > Mammals > Digestive system > Stomach > Rumen | place: Canada: Alberta... | reverse complement strand
AAAAAAGGGGCTGTTAAGAAACCCATGAGGTGACTTAGCCCCTTTTAATTTGCATTATAAATGTAACAGATAAACTGTTAAGAAACCTTTTTCGCCTTTTTGTGTTCAATTCTAAGTGACTCATTTATATCTTTTTTGCGAACTGTTTTCTTGAATGATTTAGCGTCAACTTCAGGCATTGTTTCGTCACTCAAATCTGGTGGGGCAATCCAATAATCAAACTTGGCCTTTCCATCATAAAATGCGAATAGCTTCCTTAATAGATGGCCAACTAGAATTAAGCACATTTCGACATGGACTTTATCCAATCCTCTTCTTCTAAAACGATCATATTGCATATCTTGTTTGACTATTCCGAATACACCTTCTACTTGGGAGCTTCGATTAACTCTCATCTCTATTCCTTTACCCGTCAATAAGTTTTCTCTTGCAACTGTTTTTCCTTTCCAAAATTCATATGAAACATCAAAGCATCTAAATATCGCTTTTTTATCTTTAATACCTTCTTTACAAGCCTTTTGATATCTGCATCTTTTACAGTTTTCAATGACATATAAATAACCATGTTGTTTAGGATGGCGACCATTATATTCCGAACATCTAGTAGCGGTTTTCCCGTTTAGACAAACCAACTCTTCTTTATCATTGAATGAATACAAATCTATAGCGTTTCCTTTTATTAATTGTTCCCAGTCCTGAAATTTAACATAGTTACCAATATCATGTTTTGCCATATAAACATAGTTCTTCCAAGAACCATATCCTGCATCAGCACATAAATTCTTCGGATAAAATCCATAATCTATATGAAATTGCTCAATTACTGGTATAAAAGCATAAAAATCTGTTCTCTCTTGTCCAACATAATAAGTAAGAGCGATACCTTTAGAAACTATTATTTGAATGTTGTATGCAGCGTGCATATTGCTTCCAACACCAGAATAATAATCTTCTTTTAATACCATCGCAGTTGCATCTTTATCTGTTTTAAAATAAGAATTTCTATTCGGGCCACATATCTCTTCTTTTTCTTCGTATTCAAGAAGTTTGATAAGATATTTTTCTAATTGCTTATAATCTTTTGTTCCTGCTTTATCTAATGCTATATTTCCTAGTTTTGTAATATATTCAGCGACATCAATTGATTTTAATAATTCTGTTTTATTTACAGCGAAATATTTATTTAAAAGTTTCTTAATATTTTCATTTAGCTTTTTGTGGAACGTAGTCGGTTTCCAAACAAATTTATACTTATTTGCGTTAGCCTCAATCTTGGTTCCATCAAGAAAACAATCATCAACGTTTATTCCTGTTTCTTTAATGAATTGATTAACTAATAATGAATAGATTATATGATGAAACTTAACAAATAAATTGTTAAGAAACTCTCCGATTTTTGCATATGAGGGATTTTCGTTATCCATTAAATACATAAATCTAACATCGTATTTAAAACTCTCTTCAATTTTCCTTAATGTCCCTGGATGTTTAGAAAAAGCATATATTGAAGCAGCAAACAAATTATAATAGTTATATGGAGGTCTTCCTCCTTTTGAATGATCTTTATAGCATTCTTGATAAATTATTTTCCCAACTCCTGAATTCTCTAGAAAAAGTAAAAATCTATTCAATTTTTCCTCTTCCTTCTTATTTAACTGGTAGGAAGAAAACAAACCCAACTGTTTTGTGGTAAAATAAGGCATACAATACCTCCGTCAGACAGTTGTATTGTAACAAAAACAGGTGATTTCTCGAGACATCACCTGTTTTTCGTAGACTAAAAGGGGCTAAGTCACCTTATAGGTTTCTTAACAGCCCCTTTTTTCATTAATGAATTTATCATCTTTCTTTTAATTTTATTTCGTCTTGAGATAAGGTGAAAAAGAAAAAATCCTGATTTCTCAGGACTTGATTTACTTTCTGGTGGATCTGAAGGGTTACGTTAATAACCTAGTTCCAAAACTTTTTCGGGGCAGGAACTTCCTATTGTCCCGTTTTTATTTGGGTTTGTCTCTGGTTCATCATTGATATCAAACCTCAAAGTTTGGTCTAAAGCCTATCATAAATTTCTCATAGCATTGGATTATATATTCTAATAAAATAATAACATAGTTATTTGCGGTTTCAACATATCATTCCGCTCCAGTGAAATATACTTCTAAGCTATCAATTATTCCCATAGCGGCGAAGTGTATAGAATGGAGTTTTTTTATGTCGAAATTCGAAAAACATTTCCGTATTTATCTAGTCAGTGGTCATCCCGCCTACATTGTAGATGAAGAAGGTAATTTCTATTACTTTCATAGAGTTACCTCTTCTCCTAAAAGTGGTCATCACAAAAATATAGAGATTGATCCAAATCCAGATTCATCACGAGACACACCAATGTATATTGTAAAAATGGAACAAAAAGACAAAAAGGGCCGCTTTGGTAAAAAATTGAAATATAATATCGATATCGAGATTATAGGTAGAAAAAAAGATTAGTCCAGTAGTTATCACTACAGCCGCCAGGGGTCTTTGAACCTCAGCTTATACTAATCTGTTTTCGCCATTCCCGTAGATTGGCTTATCTATAGATACCATTTCTGGTAGCGGGTATTTCTGGTGGATCTGAAGGGGATCGAACCCTCTACCTCCTCCATGCCATGGAGGCGCTCTCCCAGGTGAGCTACAGACCCAACTGCGATATAGATTTTAAGCAAAACCAAAAAATAAATCAATATATTTAATAAAATAATCTATAAATAATATGGATACTAAAATTCTAGCTGAGAAAAAAACCTTCATATAGAAGGTCTTTTACTAACTAAATAAAATGTTAAAGAAATTATTTCTTTTTCGCGGTTTTCTTTTCTTGAATTTTCACCATGACTTCATCGATTTGTTCGAATGATTCTGGTTTGTCTTTGCCGACAGCTTTCTTTAATTGAGATAATTTATCGTTCAATTCTTTAACTGTGGATTTGGGGCAAACGATAACAGGTGTCAATTGGATAACTCCATCCACAACTTTCAATTCCAAGGAATCACCATTGGATAATTTTAATTCTTTAAGAACATCTTTTGGTAAGGCCAACATGCCTTTTGCGCGCATTTCAACAATCATACTATTTTTCCACCTTATTTTTTATTATATATGATTTGATACTTTATAAAATAAAATTTTTATAATTTTGTAGAAAATAATCATCAAAAACATTTAAAGAAAAAAGGATACAATGTATCCTATATTTCCTTTTATGGCCGGCCCGAGGCGATTCGAACGTCCGACTCCCTTCTTAGGAGGAAGGTACTCTATCCAGCTGAGTTACGGGCCGTTTTAGAAAGGATTATAAACCTTTCTTAAAGAAGTTCGCGACATCTTCGCACACTTCATCTTTACGATCTTCGTTTAAGATTTCGTGTCTTAATCCTTCGTAGATTTTGGTTTCGACATTTTTCACACCATATTTGTGATACATATCTTTTAATTTACCCACAGCTTTACCATATGTAGTAACTGGGTCATCAGAACCGGAGATGATGAAGATAAATGTATGGGGGTTGAGTTTCTTTAAAGACTTGTCTTTATGAATGCCGTTCATACCTTTCACGAATTCATAACAGAAACCATTTCTTGGGCCAAATCCACAAAGTGGATCAGCGATATATTTATCGACATTCTCTTTATTGACGGAGAGCCAATCAAATTCCGTTCTAGGATTTTTAATCTTCTTATTGAAATTACCAAACATTAATTTGTTTAATAATCCCGCTTTCTTTTCTCTATTCTTTTTATTAACGATCATTCTCGCTAATTGGTAACCCATTGGGACGGCTGGGTTTTTAGAACCACTACCACAGAGAACCACACGATTCACGTGACCGGCAAATCTCTCTAAATAGTCTTGGCACATAAATGAACCCATGGAGTGAGAGAATAAAAATACAGGTTTCTTTGTTTCTTCTTGTAGTTTAAGAACTAAAGTATCAACTGCTTCGACTTGTTTAACGAAACCATCTTGTGGCCAAATGCCGATATTGCTTAAATCTTCTTTGACATTTAAGCCTTGACCATATGTATCTAAAGCATAGACATCAAAACCTTCTTTGTTGAGGTATTGAGCGAAATAATCATAACGGGAACAATGTTCTTCCATGCCCTCCATGATGATGACGTTCGCTCTACTATTATTAGTTTTCCAAGATAAGCCTAATAAGGTATCACCATTTCTGCTTATTAATTCAATCTTTTCTGCTTGTGCCATAAGTTATCTCCTTATTTATCATATCCATTAGGGTTATTCTTTTGCCAATTCCAAGAATCCCGACAAGCATCTTCAATAGTTAAACTAGTGCGGAAATTCATCTCGCGATAAGCTTTATCTGCGTTAGCGTAGTTCTCATCGACATCGCCTGGTCTTCTTGGGCAGATGACATAAGGAATTTTAATGTTATTAACTTTTTCGAAAGCGTGAACTAATTCCAAGACACTCGTGCCACGACCAGTACCTAAATTATAGATAACTAATCCTGGTTTTTCGGATAATTTTCTTAAAGCGCATAAGTGGCCATAAGCGAGATCGACGACATGGATGTAATCTCTCACACCTGTTCCATCAATGGTTTTGTAGTCATTGCCATAGACATTTAAATGATCTCTTTTACCGACAGCGACTTGCGTGATATAAGGCATTAAATTATTAGGAATACCATTGGGATCTTCACCGATTAGTCCAGATGGATGGGCACCGATAGGATTAAAATATCTTAAGATAGCAATATTCGCAGAAGGATTTTCTTTCGCATAATCCTTTAAGAGATATTCGATATCGAGTTTGGTTTGTCCATAAGGATTTGTACAACCACCGACTTTATCATTTTCCGATAATGGGACATGGGTGGGAACACCATAGACAGTCGCCGAAGAAGAGAAGACGAGGTTATGAACACCAAAGTCTTTCATCACTTTTATTAAAACACGACTACTACCGACATTATTCGCCACATATAAATCTGGTTTAGCGACCGATTCTGCGACACTCTTTAAACCAGCAAAATGGATGACATCGGTAATATTTTCTTTTTCAAAAACTTTTCTTAATTCCGGTTCATCTTGCACAGAAAGCTTGTAAAATCTCGGTCTAACACCAGTAATTTTTTGAATTCTATTTAAAACTTCCGGTTTACTATTGCAGTAATTATCAACGATTACCACATCAAAACCATGATTGATCAAATCAACAACTGTATGGGAACCAATATAACCAGTTCCGCCTGTCACTAATATAGCCATATTATCTCTCCTTTAGCCTTTCTATTATCAAATCACTTGTGATTTTTGGATTTGCTTTCCCAAATGATAATTCTATCACTTGTTTCACTAATAAACCAACAACTCTATTCTTTCCATTTTTATAATCCTGAATCGCTTGTTGATTTTCTTCTAATACTTTATCGATATACCCTAGCAAGACATCTCTATCGTGAATTAAGCCAATATCGAGTTCGCGTATAACTTGAGATGGTGTTTTATGGTCTTTATACATATAACCAAGGACATCTCTCGCTTGGGTATTACTAATAGTCCCTTCTTCAATAAGGTTTATTAACTTTGCGACATCACTGGGAGGAACGTCAAATTCTTTAATATCGATGTTATTGGCTTTTAAGATAGTTCTAATATCCACGATCAACCAGTTAGCGCATAGTTTTGGGTTAACGCCACTCTTAATCATCTCATCAAAATAATCAGAGGTGGCTTTGTCTTCAACAAGAAGACCACTATCATAATCGCTCAGACCTAAAGATTTATATCTTAGATATTTAGTCTCCGCTAATTCAGGGGATGTTCTAATCGCGTCATCAATAAATTCCTTTGATAACTTAATTGGAGGCAAATTGGGATCAATGAAATATTTATAATCAATTGCATCCGTCTTTTCTCTCATCGGAAGAGTTTGCCTTAAAGTTTCATCATATCTTCTTGTATCTTGTTTAATTGCTTGTCCTGATAATAGAACCATTTGCTGTCTCTTAACTTCAAAGTTAATACCTCTTTGAATGTTGTTAAGTGTGTTGATGTTTTTGATTTCCACTTTCTTTCCTAATTTAGTAGAACCTATAGGCCTAATGGATATATTCACATCAACGCGTAAAGAACCTTCTTCCATCTTTCCATCACTCACACCTAAAAATGAAGTAATAGAACGAATCTTCTCAACAAATAGCCTCGCTTCGTCACCGCTTCTAATATCGGGTTGAGAAACGATTTCCACAACGGGAATTCCAGACCGATTGTAGTCTAAATATGTATAGCCATTAATATGTGCTTGCTTACAAGTATCTTCTTCGATATGTAATCTTTCAATACCAATTTTTTTCACACCATCAACTGTTTCAATTTCGATAAATCCATCTTTTCCAATCGGTCTTCTATACTGGGTGATTTGATAGCCTTTCGCTAAATCGCTATAGAAATAATTCTTGCGATCAAATAAAAGTTCATCATCAATAGACATATTTAAAGCATGGCATAATCTAATCGCATGGATAACAGCTTGTTTATTAACTCTCGGTAAAGCACCAGGAAAGGCCATATCAAGGGGAGCGACATTCGTATTTGGTTTATCGCCAAAAGATACAGGAGCGGAAGAAAACATCTTGCTCTTAGTTTTCATCTCCACATGGATTTCTAAACCGATAATCGCTTCGAAGTTCATATTATTTCACCGCAGATAAATTCTTTAATCCAGTAATCTCTTCTATCGCTAAAGCGATATCAAAGACTTTTTCTTCTTCAAAAGCCTTACAAGTAATATTGCCTCCAAAAGGCATCCCATCAATTTTGCCTAAAGGTAATGTTAAAGATGGTAAACCAGCCAAATTACCAAAGGCTAAATAATCTTCGGATATGGCTCTCTCTTCACTAATTGAGCCTTTATTTTCAAATGGCAAGGCTGTGCTTGGAGAAGCAGGCAAATATATCGCATCATGATCTTTTAATATTTCATTAATTGCATCGACAATGAGGTGACGACATTTCTGGGCTTTAATAAACATATCTTTTTGGTTTTCTCTTAAGAGAACATATGAACCCAATAAGAATCTTCTCTTTATCAATTCTGAGAAACCTTTGCTTCTAGTTTTAATCATCATCTCTTGATAGGTTTTACCTTCTAAACGAGAACCGAATTTAATACCATCGATATTCGCATTGTTAGATGTCGCTTCCGCATTAGCGATAATGAAATATGTTGGATAGATAGCTTTGCATAATCTAATATCCATAGAAACATAATCTATAATCGCACCAGCATCTTGAAGTTTAACTAAATTCTCTTCGAATATGCGTTTGATATTTTTGTCATAAATCGTATCGTAAATTTCCTTAATAACTGCAATTTTCACACCAGAAATGCAAGGTTTTAAGTTGTTTTTGTATGATTCTACAGGCTTGAATGAAGAAGTGAAATCTTTATCATCTCGACCTGCAAGAGTATCTAACACTATGGCGCTATCTTCGATGCATCTAGTGAAATAAGCAACATGATCTAAGGAACTGGCAAAAGGGAACAAACCATATCGAGATATTCTTCCCCAAGATGGTTTAAATCCTACTAGTCCAGCATAACTAGCGGGCTTTCTCACGCTGTCACCTGTATCACTACCGATTCCAATAGGAGCAATATTAGCAGCAACTGCAGCTGCGGAACCACATGAAGAACCACCAACGATTAATTTATGGGAAGGATCATAAGGATTATAAGTTCTTCCTTTATGGCCAGTCATACCCATCCCACCCATAGCGAATTCATCTAAAGTAGTTTTACCAACAGGTATCGCGCCGACATTTATTAATCTTTCATAGACTTCACTAGAAAAGACAGGTTTGTAACCATTTAGTAAATTACTAGATGCGGTTGTAGGAATATCTTTAGTGGAGAAATTATCTTTGATAACAAAAGGGATTCCCCATAATAAATGATTCTTATCTTTATTAGATAATTGCTCAATTAATTCCTGTCCTTCTTTTTCGGTAATATATTCAAAAACGTTATTGTTATCTTCTTTCGCTCTTTTAATCGCTTCATTAAAAAGTTCTTGAGGAGTAACTTTACCTTCAAGAAGAGCTTGATGAATGTCAGTGATTGTCATATCGAGATAATGCATATTAAACCACCTTAGGTAATCTGATTTGCCCATCTTTGACATCGCTAGCGTTTTTCAGCGCTTCTTCTTGAGAAAGAGGTTCTTCTACTTCGTCTTCTCTTAAATAAGAGTTGGTAACTTCAAAAGGAAAAGTCATCGGTGTCACTTCATCGATATGAGGGATATCACCTATTAAATCAACCTGTTTTAAAAAGATGTTCATTTCTTTAATCAATTGGTCGTATTGATTATCATCCATTTCAAACATCATTTTTGATGCGGCAGTTTTTAAAACTTCTTTACTAACAGGTTTCATATATAGTTATTCGTATTTTATCACTAGATACCTTTTTCATATAGAAAAATATACGTAATGAAAAAAATACAACAAAAAATAAATATTTTTGTTAAACTTAATAACGTATGAATGATTTGCAAAAGAAACAATTAGACATTCTTAAAGCTTTTATCAACGTCTGTGAAAAGCATCATCTCCGCTACTTCCTAGTGGGTGGAACATGTTTAGGTGCAGCGAGACATCAAGGTTTTATTCCTTGGGATGACGATATCGATGTCGGTATGCCAAGAGAAGATTACGATAAATATTTAGAGTTACAAAAAGAATATGAAGGGACTCCATATTTCATTCAAACTTGGAAGAGCGATCCTCATTATTGCTATAACTTCGCGAAATTAAGAGATAGTTCCACCACCTTTGTGGAATCTTATTTCTGGAAACACAGAATAAATCACGGTGTTTGGATTGATATCTTCCCAATCGATGGAATTTCTTTAGCCGATGATAAACCGAGATATAAATATGCGAAAAAAGTTAAACATATTTGGATGCAAGTCTATTTAAGTTATGTTCCTCAATTAAGAAGAAAATTTAAAAAGGGGACTTTCTGGTTTGACTTATTATTAAATATCTCCGCTATCTTATTCTGGCCTTGGGATATCGCTCATTATAGAAGAAAACATTCTGAAAAATATATGAGAAAGATTCCTTATGATAAAGCCGTATTAGTAGCGAACTTCTGTGGTACAAACGCCAAGAAAGAAGCGATGCCCAAAACATTATTTGATGAATTTACCAAATTAAAGTTTGAAGATATTGAAGCAAATGTTCCTAAAGATTATGATGCTTATCTCACATATCTCTATAGAGATTGGAGAAAGCTCCCTCCCAAAGAACAACAAGTTGGTCACCACTATGACAAAGGGTTATCATTAACACAAGGTTATGAATCTTATCTAAAAGAGCATAAAATATAGTAGCGAGGTCGAAATATGAATATAGCACTTATATTAGCAGCAGGCACAGGCTCCCGTATGGGAAATGCTGATAAACCAAAACAATTCTTACCCATCTATGGAAAACCATTAATGGTTCATACCATAGAAGCTTTTGAAATGAATCCAGAGGTGGATGCTATTATCATCTCTACTAATGAAGAATTCATCGATGATGTCAAAGTGATGTGCAAACAATATGACCTCAGCAAAGTGAAAAATGTTGTCGCTGGTGGCGCTACTCGTCAAATCTCCGTTTATAACGGACTTAAAGGCGTTTTAGCCACAGGCGCAAAAGATGATGATATTATTATCATTCATGATTCCGCTAGACCATTAATCAGTCAAAAGATTATTTTAGATAATATCAAAGGCTGCCAAGAATATGGAGCGGTTGATACTGTTATTAAAGCGACAGACACTATCGTTAGAAGTGTCGATGAACAAAAGATTAGTGACATTCCTTTAAGAAAAGAATTATATCAAGGTCAAACTCCACAAACATTTAAATTAGGTTTAATCGTTTCCGCTCATGAAGAAGCAATTAAGAACAATCTTCCTAATGTCACCGACGATGCCAAATTAGTTTTATCATTTGGTCACGAAGTCCATTTAGTGGAAGGCGATAAATTAAACTTCAAGATTACAACATTTGATGATTTAATGATGCTTAAAGCATTATTAAAGATTGGAAAAACTGAGGTGCTTTAATGTTTCAGATAATCTATAAAGTTACTTCTCCTGGTGTCATAGAAGAATTCTTAGAAAATGTCGACTTAGAAAAAGGTCAAACATTAGTTAAGGTTGATTATATGGCCATTTGTAAAGCGGACATCCGTTATTATTTAGGCAACCGTGAACAATCAGTTTTAAATCATAAATATCCCCTCGCTCCAATTCATGAAGCGGTTGGTCATGTCATCAAAGATCCCACTGGAAAATATAAACCCGGTGATAAAGTTATCCTCGTTCCTAATTCTGTCGAGCCAAAATGGTTAGACACTTTTGAAAACAAGAGATGCAAGAGGAAAGATTTAGGCAATAATTACGCGATTCATTCCACTTTTAGAAGTTCCACTACTGATGGATTCTTAAAACCATTTTATGTTTCAGAACCGGAATTATTAGTGAAATATAATAATAAAATTCCTGCAAATATTGCGGTTTTCAGTGAATTATTATCAGTTGCAGTCGCGGGATTAAGAAGAATTAATTTCCAAGAAACTAATCATGTCGCTATCTTTGGAGATGGCATCTTAGCATATATCACATACATCGCTTTTGAAGCATTACACCCTGAAACAAAACTAACTATCTTCGGTATCGATAAAAACAAATTAGCAATGTTTAAAGGTGTAGATGCTAGAACCTATGATGAATATAAAGGCGAGAAATTCGATACGATGATTGAAATCGTCGGAGGAAGATTCTCTGGTGACGCCATCAATAAAATGATTGATTGGGCTGCTGTCGGAGCGGATCTCATCCTTATGGGTGTCAGTGAAGAAAAAGTTCCTCTCAACACCAGATTAGTGTTAGAAAAAGGATTATCGCTTAAAGGTGTCACTAGAAGCGATATCAAAGACTTCGAAGTAGTGGCTAAATTATTAGAGAAACCAGAAGTACAAGAGAAAATCAAGCCGATGATTATCAGTGAAACCACAATCGGTTCCGTCAACGATATCTACCACTGCTATGAAGAAGATATCGCCAATAAAACGATTATTGGTAAAAATATAATGAAGTGGTAAAAAAGGAAGCAAATGCTTCCTTTTATTTTATAAGTTCTAAGAACTCAGTTTCATCTAAGACCGTAATTCCTAAGGTCTGAGCTTTATCTAACTTGCTTCCCGCATCATGACCCGCCACAACACAATCAGTGGCTTTAGAAACGGAACCAGTCACTTTCGCTCCAAGGTTTTCTAATTTCTCGGTAGCTTCTTTTCTACCCATAGAATCAAGTGTGCCAGTTAAGACAACTGTTTTACCTGAGAAATAAGAGTTCGCGGCTTTTGATATTGTTCCTAAGAATTCGAAATTTAAACCTTCATTTCTTAAATCTTCAATAAGCTTTTGATTCTCTTCTTTAGAGAACCATAATGTCAAACTCTTAGCGAGGACTGGACCAACATCAGGTATTTCTAATAATTCTTCTTCAGTGGCCTTCGCTAAGTTATCGAGATTACCATAGATACGAGATAAGGTTTTTGCCATCTTCGCTCCGACTTCTTTAATACCTAAGCCAAAGAGTAATTTCTCCATGGAGTTATGTTTGCTCTTATCGATAGAATCGAGAAGATTGTCAATAGATTTAGACTGCCATCCATCAAGAGAAATAATCTCATCACGATGGTCAAATAACTTATAAATCTCCACTATATTGGTGAAAAATCCCTGATTAAAGAATTGTTCCACCACTTTTTCACCCATACCTTCGATATCCATCGCATCTTTACTAGCGAAGTGAATAATACCTTCAATTCTCTTCGCAGGACAGCTCGGATTAACGCAGAAATGCATCGCATCTTTTCTCACTAGTGGCATGCCACATTCTGGACAATTACCAATCATTTCAAATGGGACTTGCGTGCCATCTCTTTTTTCAATCACTGGTCTCACTACTTCGGGGATAACATCTCCCGCTTTTCTTAAGACGACATAATCGCCAATCATTAATCCTTTTTCATTAATAAAATCTTCATTATGCAATGTCGCTCTTTGAACAGTAGATCCAGCGACTCTAACAGGCTCTAAGACAGCATTAGGAGTAATCTTGCCAGTACGACCAACCGTAAAGATGATATCTGTTAATTTAGTAATAACTTCTTCCGGCGGGAATTTATATGCGATAGCCCAACGAGGCGTTTTCGCTGTATAACCTAATTTGTCATATAATGACATATCATCTACTTTCACTACCACACCATCGATATCATAGGCTAAATCCGGTCTCTTAATTGTGTATTCTTTAATATATTCAATTACTTCATCAATGCCATGACATAGTCTTCTTTCGGGATTAGTTTTAAAACCTAACTTATCCGCAAATTTCAAAGCTTCACTATGATAACGAATACCGAAATCGCGAGCATTAACAAAATAATACCAGAAAGCATCTAGTCCACGAGAAGCTGCCACTGCACTATCGAGTTGTCTAATACTACCAGCTGCTGCATTTCTCGCATTAGCAAATAATGGCTCTCCTGTTAATTCCCTTTCAGCGTTTAATTTATTAAGAGATTTCTTCGGCATAAAGACTTCGCCACGAATCTCAAAATCACCATCGACATCAATATGAGATGGAACTGATTTAATGGTAATGACATTAGAGGTGACATCTTCACCGATTGTACCATCGCCACGTGTAGCGGCATACACCAATTTCTTGTTATAAACAAGAGACATACCTAAACCATCGATTTTCATCTCCGCCATATAGTCGACTTTATCTTGACCGATAACTTCTCTAACTTTTCTATCGAAATCATATAAATCATCTTCATTAAAAGCGTTGGCTAAAGAAAGCATCATTCTTTGGTGAGTGACTTTTTTAAATTCATCTTGCACTTGTCCACCCACTCTTTGAGAAGGAGATAAGGGTGATAATAATTCAGGATATTTAGTTTCTAAAGCGATTAATTCTTGCATTAAGCGATCGTATTCCGCATCGCTGACAGAAGGATTATCTAAAACATAATATTCGTAATTATATTTTTCTAATAATTCCGTTAATTCTTTAACTCTTTCCTGTGGACTCATGCATCATGTCCTCCTTTAGAAACAGATGGGTTATTACCCATAATTGATTTTATACCATGTTCTTCAAAATCGACTTTGATAATTCCATCACCTTCTAGTTCGATAACTTTTCCTTTACCGAATTTGCGGTGAATAACAATGTCCCCTACTTCCCAATCATCAACATCATTAGTTTCTTGAGAGAAATCTTGTTTAAATGACTGATGATCATCTAAATCAAAGGTCATATTAGGTCCATCATCAAAATGGAATGAAGTTTGCTTTTTCGTGCTCTTGAAAGGATTATAAGCAGGTTCATCTTTCTTTGGTTCATTACCTGATTCTTTTAAGAATTGAGATGGTAATAATTGTCCTTGAAGGACATAAGAATAATCGCCCGCAAAGGTTAAATATAATCTCTCTTTCGCTCTTGTCATTGCAACATAAGCTAATCTTCTTTCTTCTTCTAATCCTTTAAAACCATTCTCAGCAAAGGAACGAACATGTGGGAATACACCAGCGTTAAGTCTCACGACAAAGACGACAGGATATTCTAATCCTTTTGCGGTATGGACAGTCATCAAGGTGACAAAGTCACCATCCGCTAATTCATCTTGAGCAGATAATAAAGCGATATTTTGTAAATATTCATCGAAAGTAGATTCTGGATTAGTGTGTAAATAATGTCTAATATCTTCAAATAAGGCTTTGACGTTTTCAATACGCTCATCACCATCATCTTCTTTAGATAAATAATCATAATAATTAAAGGAGAGAATCATTTCCTCTAATGTCTTAGAGAATACTTCATCATTCTTTTGAATCTCTTCTCTTGTATGATCGATGACAGTTATCATCATCTTTAAAGAATTAATAGCTTTAGTGGGAAGCATGGTTTTTTCGTCTTTAGAATCTAAATCTCTTAGATATTCATAAAGGCTCATTGAAGCATCACCAGCTTCTTTCTTTAAGATATTAACTGTGGTATCACCAATACCTCTTCTTGGAACATTCATAATACGTTCAAAAGAGATATCATCTTTAGTGTTAACGACTAAATGGAAGTAGGCTAAGACATCCTTAATTTCTCTACGTTGATAGAATTTTTGTCCACCATAGATACGATAAGGAATATGAGCATTCACTAAAGCGGCTTCAAAATCCATAGTTATATAGTTAGAACGATATAAAACGGCGATATCTTTAAAAGAATATCCGTTGATTTGTTTTAATTTTTGAATCTCTTTAGCGACATAATCCGCTTCCGCTTTTGAAGAGGGAGAACGATGAACCACTATTGGCTCACCAATTTTATTTTCGGTATATAAATTCTTTTTAACTCTTAACTTATTGTGAGCAATTAGTCTATTTGCGCTATCGAGGATAGTACTTGTGGAACGATAATTCCTGTCTAAGATAATCGTCTCTGTATCTAGATAGTCTTTTTGCAAATTCAAAATAATATCTTGATTAGCGCCTCTCCAGGTATAGATGGTTTGGTCAGGATCCCCCACGACATAATGACAAGTCGATGGCTTGGATAATAATTTGATTAAACGATATTCAATATTGTTAGTGTCTTGGAATTCATCCACTAAAATATGGTCATATCTATCCTGCCATCTCTCTCTAATTGAAGGATAATTCTCTAAGATGAAATTGGTCTGCAATAATAAATCATCAAAATCGAGACATAATTGTTTATATTTCTCTTCTTCATATCTCGTATAAATCTTTAAACAAAGTTTTTCATCCTCAAACATCTCTTTTTGAATAGTGATGTCATCAGGATATCTTTCATGAAGTTTTTGACTACCGATATAATCGATAGCTTTACCAACAATCTTATCACTTCTCTTGAAGCCCATCTCAGATACGATATCTTTAATCAATTTAGTTTGATCTTCTTCGTCGAGAATAGTGAAAGTTGAAGGGAAATTTAAAATGCTGATTTCTCTTCTTAAGAACATCGCCGCAAAAGAGTGGAATGTTTTAATGGTTAAATCTTTTTGGCAAGAAGGAATCATCTTCACCACACGATTCTTCATCTCATTAGCGACTTTATTAGTAAATGTAATCGCGAGAATCTTCCATGGTAAAACATCTAATTCGGAGATTAGATAAGCGATACGGTATGTCAAAACTCTAGTTTTACCACTACCAGCGCCAGCGATAATTCTCACGTTTCTTAAATCGGTGGTTACCGCTTCATATTGTCTTTCATTTAATTCATCACGATAATTCATATATTGCTAAGCAATATAATAACACAATTATCGCTATTCCTCAATTTCTTCATAAAAGAGAATTAGACAATGTCATAATAATTTCTCTAGAGCCTGTGTGTCTTTCTATAACCGTCTTGTTCTCAATGTAGAATAATGTAGGTGTTCCCACAATGCCTAACTCATCAATATTTGTGATTCCATGATATTCACTATCAGATGCTAATATAGGAATTTCATAGGTGAATTCGATTAAATAAATATTCCAATTCCTCTCTTTAATAGCGGACAAAATATCTTGTTTTATCTCTACGCAATGACCACAAGTGTAGGAGAAAACATAACCATAATATTTCTCGTCCTTTAAAGATAACAAATTAGTCCACTCAATGAATCTTTCAGAAAAATCTCTGTATTCATAAGATGTTATTTCGCTACTTCTAGTATGTTTCTCACATCCGATTAATAGACATAAAATCGGCAATAAAAATAATTTTTTCATAAAGTCCTTCCATATAGATATAGGAAGAAAATCGATATTTATACGCAAAAAAGTTTTTAAATGCTAAACTTTTTTATATGGAACCCGCCAAAAAGAAAGAAACATTGGTACAAAATATTGCTTATATGGCCATTATGGCGGCCATTAATGTCGTCTTTGTTTTATTAACAACATTAGTCCCAGTTTTATTATTCTTAATTGTTTTCGTCTTGCCATTAACATCTGTGATAGTCACGCTTCATTGTAAGAAGATATATTTCCCAATCTATGCTACAGCAACTATCGGTCTATGTATGCTGGTGACTATCTGGAAAATCGATGACACGATATTCTATGTTATCCCATCAATTATATCTGGCTTTATATTTGGCCTATTAATAGAAAAGAGATTCCCCTCATTCTGGATTATCTTTATCACCACTATTGTTCAAATAGGTTTTACCTATGCTTCTATTCCTCTTATAAAAGTAATGGTCGGAAGAAACATTGTGACTGATTTTGCCACTATATTCTCATTACAAGATTTTGAATATTTAGATTATGTTGTACCCTGCTTCATATTCTTCATTTCTTTAGCCCAAGAAATCATCGCTTTCATCATCATTAGAAATGAACTTCCTAAATTTGGTTATGAATTAAATGATCCGAAGCGCCTACCATTATCACTTTTCATTTCTTTAGTGTCATCCTCTATCTTAGCCTTTATCTTCATGTTTGTTTATGGGCCTATCGGATATTTATTTACGTTGTTCTCATTATTCTTTGGAATATACGCTATCGGTTATCTAATTAACGATAGAAATTTATTTGTCTATATCGCATTACCAAGTTCGTTAATTCTATCGATATTTTTATTCGCAGGTCTCTACTCTTTAGCGGATAAACCAAATGGTCTTATATTTATTAATATTTTCTTTTTTACTGAAGCAATTATTGTTTTAATCAATAATTATTTGTTAAAACGTCGCAACATAGATACAATTAAATAAGCGTATGGTTAATTTCTTTAAATCTTTTGGAAAAGGAATCCTCTATCTCTTCGTACTACCTGCACTTTTAGTGGGTGTGGCTATTTATGGAGTGGTCGCTTTATTTATCTTCTTGTTCTTAACCATTAAAGGTTTAGTTTTATTCTTCTCTGGAAGATCTCTCTATGATGACTTACCAGAAGATGAAGAAGCCAAAAGAAGACTTAATCCTCAAGCCAACAGAAGTGTCCAAGTAACCACTACTCCTGAACAAGATAATAAGCAAGTTCAAACTAATAGTGTTATCTTTGGCCCCACTCAAAATGAACAGCCCACTAATATCGATAACGATCCTTTCTATGTTCCCGAATATTTAAAATCTACTCCTGAAGAAAAAGAAGAAACTCCAGTTGAAGATAGTAAGCAAGAACAAGTTCAAAATAGTTTTGAACCAGCACAAAATTTAGAACCAGAGATCGAACCTTATAGCGAGCCTGAACAAGCTCCTGTTATTGAGGAAGAAAAAGAAGAAGATATTCCTCTATTTGAAACTTCTATCGAACAAGAAACAATAGATGAAGAACCACAAAATTTAAAACAAGATGAAGTGATTTTTGAGAAAAAACCATCTCAAAACACCACTATTTTAGATATAAATGATATCGAAGATGATGACGAAGATGAAGATAAATCATCTGGTATTGACATCGAATTTCACTAGGGAGGAGGACATATGATAAATCTACTTATTTCATTATCGGAAAATGATAAAAGATTAATCTTTGCGATTTTAATCATCTTTGTTCTCATCTTTGTATTGATCGGTTACATCGGTTTTGTCATATCCAGAATCATGAAATGGCAAGGTAAAAAATTAGACACATTAGTGGCGGATGCGGTTGTCACTAGAGTCATTACCAATAAGCGTCATTTCATCAGATACGCTAGGAAGAAAAACTGGAGATTATTCTTCAAACAATCTTATGTCGCTATCTTGATTCTTTTACTTGCCGCGATTGTCTTAGTGGTTCGCGATGCTATTTATAAAGATTTCTCCTATAACCCATTCAATAAAGAAACAGGGTTTGGTTCCGTATTATTCCTTTGGGATTTCTCCGTTTGTTTCAAATTCGAAAACCACGCTTTAATATTGAACTGGCCAACATTAGTGAATACTCCTCATTTAGTCGCAGAAGCTTGGGGTGGATATATCTTCACCATTTTATTAGTGGTTGGTGGTCTTTGGTATTTTATTGCTTTACAATCTTTAATCGCGAGAACCATTAGAATGTTCTCTTTATCCACCAATGCTTTTGAAAAGACATTAGATGGTTTTAATCAAAATCAACAATATGTCCAACAGCAACCGCAAGCGCCAAATCAAAACATTCCACCATCAAATAATAACAGTAATCCAATGCAATAAAAAGGGGCTGTTAAGAAACCCATGAGGTGACTTAGCCCCTTTTAATTTGCATTATAAATGTAACAGATAAACTGTTAAGAAACCTTTTTCGCCTTTTTGTGTTCAATTCTAAGTGACTCATTTAT
>Ga0256405_10006593_pt1 | contig 18411 bp, 11 predicted proteins | sample RumenRJG_02DNA_FD_189096 | JGI IMG/M metagenome (GOLD analysis project Ga0256405, IMG submission 189096) | Bovine rumen microbial communities from Lethbridge, Alberta, Canada - RJG_02 | ecosystem: Host-associated > Mammals > Digestive system > Stomach > Rumen | place: Canada: Alberta... | reverse complement strand
CGGCGCGACCGATGCCGATTGTCGACGAGTTTGAGTCAAGCCGTGCTGCCGGGAAAGTCGGCTTCCGCCGGCAGACCTATGTACCCAATCCCGAGTCTCTGCCCAAGTTCGACCTCTGCGTGGTTGGAGGCGGCATAGCGGGAATATGCACGGCGGTCTCGGCCGCGCGTCTCGGACTTTCCGTTGCGCTTGTCCAAGACCGTCCCGTGCTTGGCGGGAACAACTCGTCCGAGGTGCGCGTCCATCTCGGCGCGTACCAGAACATTCCGCCATATCCTCGGCTTGGCGACGTCCTTGCCGAGTTCGGGCCGAAGCGCGGCGGAAACGCCGAGAGCGCCGCGAACTACGAGGACGATAGGAAACTCGCGATAATCAAGGCGGAGAAGAACATACGCCTCTTCCTCAACGAGCATGTGAACGGAGTGAAGACAAACGAAATGGGACGCATTCTCTCTGTTCGCTCCGTCAATACGAAGACTGGCGTCGCGACCTGGTTCGAGGCGGCGAACTTCGCGGACTGCACGGGCGACGGAACGGTCGGCTATCTCGCTGGCGCGGACTTCCGCATGGGGCGCGAGGCGAAAAGCGAGACGAACGAGCCGGATGCACCGGAGAAAGCCGACATGATCACGATGGGCGCGTCCGTCCAGTGGAACGCGGGGAAGACGTCCGGCGACGCGTCGTTTCCGACGCGGCCGTGGATGCTGAAGACGATCAACGAAGCAAACTGCTCTCCGCACCTCAAGGGCGACTGGTGGTGGGAGGCGGGGCTTGGCCGCGACCAGATCGCGGAAGGCGAGTACATACGCGACTACGGACTCCTCGTCGCGTTCTCGAACTGGGCGTTCGTCAAGAACGGCTATTCCAAGAAGGACGCATTCGCCGACAAGGAGCTCAAGTGGGTCGCCTACAACGCTGGCCGCCGCGAGTCGCGCAGACTACTCGGCGACTTCATCCTCGACAAGAACCATCTCAGGAACAAGGACTTCCAGCCCGACGGCACATGCGCTACGACGTGGACAATCGACCTGCATCTCCCGAAGACGGCGCGCGAGTCGAAGTTCGAGGGCGAGCCCTATCAGTCCAACTCGCTCAACGAAAAGATCTGGCCGTATCCGATTCCCTACCGCTGCCTCTACTCGCGCAACGTCCCGAACCTCTTCATGGCCGGGCGCGACATCTCGGTGACGCACATTGCGCTTGGCACGACGCGTCTCATGCGCACGCACGGCATGATGGGCGAGGTCGTCGGCATGGCGGCGAGCATCTGCAAGAAGCACAACTGCAATCCGCGCGACGTCTACACGACGCACTTGGATGAGCTGAAGGAGCTTATGACGAAGGGCGTCGGCGACGGCAAGAAGCACCCTCGCCAGGACTACAATTGCCAGTCGTCGCTTGATCCCGACATCAAGAAGCATCACGAGGAGAGTATCAAAGGGAGAGTTGAATGAAGGAAGAATTCCTTGCCATAATCGAGAAGACGCTCGACGAGGTTCTGCCGAAGGAAGGGGAGCGCCCTGCCGAGCTGAGCGAGGCGATGCGCTATGCCGTCGGCGCTGGCGGCAAGAGGATTCGTCCGCTCATTTGCCTGGCGAGCGCAGTCGCGGTAGGCGGCAGGGCGGAAGACGCGCGCTATCCCGCAGCGGCGATAGAGCTTCTCCACAACTACACGCTTGTCCACGATGATCTTCCCGCGATGGACAACGACACGGAGCGTCGCGGGAAACCCTCGGTATGGGCGAAGTTCGGCGAGGCGAACGCGATTCTTGCGGGCGATGCGCTCCAGGCGCTTGCGTTCAAGGTCGCGGCAAATGCGCCGCGCAACGTCGCCGAGATAGTCGCGGCGCTTGGCGCGGCAGGCGTCGGCGTTGTGCAGGGACAGGTCGAGGACTTGAAACGCGAGGGTGGAACGGACGGTGCCTCGGGCGGCCCCGCACCCGTGCGGCGGGAGAGTGGAACGGACGGGGCCTCGGGCGGCCCCGCACCCTTGCCTGTGGAGGTTGTAGATTTTGTTTATGCCCACAAGACCGCCGACCTATTTGTCGCCGCGGCGACGATGGGCGGATATGCCGGCGGCGGCGATGCGTCGAGCGTCGGGAAGCTCCGGACGTTTGCGCTCAACCTCGGCCTTGCGTTTCAGTACGAGGACGATCTCCTCGACGGAGACTCGCCGTTCCCGAGGGAAAAGACGGAGTCTCTCGTCCACGAGACTACCGCCGCGGCGATTGCCGCGCTTGCAGGGCTTCCTGGCGACACTTCGTTCCTCAAGGCACTTGCGCAGAAGCTTGTAGACAGAAAGGTCTGATTATGAAAATGATGATGTCGATTGCAACTATTGGCCTTGCGCTTGCGGCGTGCGCGGCGGAAACGGGAATCAACGCGATCGGCGAGAAGTCACGCGAGGAGATTGTCTCGTTCTTCACCGACAATGAGTTCGGGCGGCGCCCGAAGGAGGCCGAGAAGCCGCCGCTTCTCAAGTTCGAGAAGATTTCGGACGACAAGCTTATGTCCGACGGCAAGATGGTGCGCAAGCAAGTTCGCATCGTCTATGGCGGTTCGCATGGAACGAATTCCTTCCCCGTGACGGCGTTTGTGCCGGCCGGTGCGAAGGGGCCTGTTCCGGCGTTCCTTCTGATCTGCAACCGCGACTACAAGGAGAACTGCGATCCCGAGCGCGAAAAGAAGAGCCCGTTCTTTCCTGTAGAGGAGATCGTGAAGCGTGGCTTTGCGGCCGTATCGTTCTATACGTGGGACGTGGTTCCTGACTACAACACCGGCAACACAAAAGGCGTGTTCGAGGCCTTCGAGAAGCCGGGAGCGTACAGGGATCCGAAGCTCTGGGGCACGATCTCCGCTTGGGGCTGGGGTGCGAGCCGTGCGCTCGACTGGCTTGAGACCGTTCCCGAGATAGACTCGAAGAAGGTCGCCGTCGTAGGGCATTCTCGCGGCGGAAAGACCGCGCTGTGGGCGGCCGTCACCGATCCGCGCTTCGCGTGCGTCTGCGTGAATGGCTCAGGCTGCGCCGGCGCGAAGCTCAACCATCTCGACCTCCCTAAGTCGGAGCACATAGCGCAGATCGTCCGCACATTTCAGTACTGGTTCTGTCTCGACTACACATTGTGGGTCAACCGCGAGCGCGAGATGCCGTTCGACCAGCACGAGCTTATGTCCTGCGTCGCACCGCGCCTTTTGGCGGTTGGCTCGGGCAGTACGGACGACTGGGCGGGGCCTGAGGGCGAGCGCAAGGCGACGGAACTCGCCCGCGCGGCGTGGAAGGATCCATCGCGTGTCTCGTACCACTGCCACGAGGGAAAGCACGACCTCGGGCTATTCGACTGGAACATCTATCTTTCGCATGCGGAAAGGCACTGGAAGGGTGTTGCAAAGACTTCTTCGCAGACAGTCGACGGACGACAGCCGGCTTTTGAATGTCCGCTGTCGGATGCCGGATGCCAGTTTGTCTTCGACGAGCAGGCGAGCGACGAATTCGAGGGCGAGACGCTCGACCGCTCGAAGTGGGACGACTGGGTCGAGTCGTTCCAGGGTCGGCGAAGAGGGTTTCTTTTCTCGCGCGACAACGTCGACGTCGCGAATGGGGAACTGAGGCTGAAGGCGCGGCTTCTCCGGGAGGACGAGAAGACATTCGACAACCTCGCGCGCGGATTCGACACGTATGCGACGGCGATCGTGAAGTCGAAGGAGAAGACGTTCTACGGCTACTACGAATGCCGCGCGAAGTCGATGAAGGCGGCGGTGTGCAACGCGTTCTGGCTCTACGATCCGCTTTCGGACGAGCCGAAGAAGAAGTATCGCCCGGGCGACTTCTCCGAGGAGATCGACATCTTCGAGATCTTCGGCAAGGAGGGGCCCAAGAAGTCCGACTGCGCTCGCGCGTTCTACAACACGGTGCACCGCCTCGGAACGCCGTATCTTGAAGGCCGCGTCCTCGGCAGCGTCGAGAAGCTTCCCGAAAAGTCGAGCCGCAGGAAAGTCGACTTCGACTTCGCGGACGGGTACCACGAGTACGGCTTCCTCTGGACGGAGAAGGAGATGAAGTGGTACGCGGACGGCGTCGAGATGTTCTCGCGCCCGAACGACCATTTCCACAGGCCGATGCACGTGACTTTCGACTGCGAGATCATGTACGACTGGGTCGGCGAGCCAGACAAGGCCGATCTCCCGCAGACGTTTTCGGTCCAGTATTTCCGCCACTGGCGCAAGCCGTAAGGTTGCCCAACCATCATGAGTCAGTTGCAAATCAATTCATTTAGCCATGAAAACACCGCCCGACAAGAGAATAGCATTCACGTTCCGCTCGCATCCGACGAAGGACGAGTCCTTGCGCTGGAGGGCGACCATTGTGTTTCCACCAGGGGCTGTCGCTGAGACGCCCCTCGACATCACAATCGTCGACGACGAGGGCAAGAGGATAAAGTCGGCGGTCTTTGAGTTCGCCGGCAAGGAACTTTCCGTGGTCGACGGTTCGGCGTCTATGACGTTCGCCGAGTTTGTCGCCGGCAAGCATTCCGTTCCGATTTGGCTGCATCGCAAGGGGCTTAAGCCCGTTCCCGGCGTGCCGACGTTCGAATGAGGAGGGCGAGATGGACGACAAGACATGGTGGCAGCTTGTGAAGGACGGCAAGGACGAGGGATGGAAGCTCGTCTGGGAGCGCGTCGTCGAACCCGAGTCGAAGTCGATGCGCTCGGCCGACATGATGGAGCGTTTCTCGCTGACGGCTGGCGATCTGATGGGGATGCTCTTCGACGACATGATCGGGAAGGGCAAGATTGACCTATATCGCGGCGACGGCAGCTTCGAGGGCTGGCTCAAGCGGTATGTGCGCGGCTATGTCTTGAACGCCAATCCGAACAAGCACGGCGAAATCTCGATTGAATGCGCCCATCCAGACGCAGAGGGCGAAAACGAGGCAATGGCTCTCCCGACCCAAGACAAGGAGACTATCCGCATCGAAGTGTGGCGAATGACGCTGTATTTTTTCCGGCTGCTGTGGAACGAAGACCCGGAGAGATGCTACATACACCTTCTCAAAACGCGGTTTTTCCTCTCGAGCGAAGAGATAAAGGGCTTCCTCGATGTGTCGTCTGCGGCGAATGTCGATCAGATATTTTCGCGTTCTATCAAGTTTATGCGTGAAAGTTGGAAGAAATGGGATCGCATTAAAAAATGAAAACTTTTTTGTCAGTTTTTGCGGCGACCCGACCCTATCTCGTCGTGACCGCAAAAGCGGAGAAAGGAAAGACAAAATGAACAAGAAAATGATACTTGTATTTGGCGCAGTTCTGGCGGCGGGAACGCTTATGGCTCGTCCCGGCCCTGGCTTCGGCGGTCATCGCGGCGGCTTCGGCGGGCCTCGCCCCATGATGCACCATCGTCCTGCACCTATGATGCACCACCGCCCGATGCCGCCTCCAATGCACCACCACCATCATCACAGCGGCTGGGGTCATGGCGGGCGTCATTTCTGGCCTGGGTTCGTCGGAGGGGTTGTTGGCGGCGTCTTGACTGACGCGATCATCGGCCCGCGCGTCATCACGACCCCTGTCGTTGCGGCTCCTGTAGTGACCACTCCTGTGGTGACTACTCCTGTGGTGACTACGCCTGTCTACACGACGCAGCAGGTTTGGGTTCCAGGTGGATACATCGACCAGATTCAGCCCAACGGCACGGTCGTTCGCGTGTGGCAGCCCGGGCACTACGAATCGAGGCAAATCCTCGTTCAGTAGTGTTGGTGGACCGGGCGGGACTTGAACCCACGACCAAGGGATTATGAGTCCCCCGCTCTGACCGACTGAGCTACCGGTCCTCCAAACGGGCGTAAATTTTACCAAATCTCCCTCTTGCGCGCAAGGGGGAGATTTTGATATAATGCACAAACTTTTATCCCGCACTGTGCACAGTTAACAAAGTGGTCGCTTACCACACTTCAGGCCAATGGGGGAGCAGGTGCATTTCTTCATTCCGGGAAACCGGGGAAAACAAAGGTAAGCCAACAAGATGAGTGCAGAACGCAAAGTATTCGGCCGTCTCCAGGGGATGGCCGAGACGCCACCGGACCTCATTGAGATCCAGACAAAGTCCTACGAGGACTTCCTTCAGGCCGACGTCCCGGCCGCGAAGCGCGAGAACAAGGGCCTGCAGGCCATATTCAAGGAGATATTCCCCGTAATCTCGCAGGACGCGCGCTACTCCCTCGATTTCGTCGGGTATAACCTCGGCGAGCCGAAGAAGAGCTATCTCCAGGCGCTTCTCGACGGCGAGACCTACGCCCGTCCGCTCTTTGCGACGTTCCGTCTCAACGACGCCGGCGAAGTGCGCGAGGAGGAGGTGTTCCTCGGCGACATGCCGATGATGACCCCCGACGGCGCGTTCGTCATCAACGGCGCCGAGCGCGTCATCGTCTCGCAGCTGCACCGCTCTCCCGGCATCTCGACCGAGCGCCAGATCCACGCGAACGGCCAGCCGCTCCTCTCCTGCCGCATCATCCCCGACCGCGGCAACTGGATCGAGGTGATGTTCGACACGAACGACATCATGTGGTGCTTCATGGACCAGCGCCGCCGCCGCAGGAAATTCTACGCGACGACGCTCCTCCGCGCCTTCGGCTACGGCTCCGACGAGAAGCTCATGCAGCTCTTCTACGACTTCAAGAAGCTGCCGACCGGCAAGAAGTACGCCGACAAGGACCTCCGTCTCCTGGTGATGAAGGACGATCTCGTCGACGCGGCCTCGCAGGCCGTTCTCGCACGCCGCTACGACCCCGTCACCCCCGCGATGATGGAGCAGGTCGCCGCCGCGGGCATCGAGCAGGTCGAGGTGGTGGATGTCGCGGTTGACAACGGCACCCTCATCAAGACGCTCCGCGAAGACGCCAAGGCCGGCATCCACAACGAGGAAGACGCCCTCAAGGAAGTCTACAAGCGCATGCGCCCGGGAGACCCGCCCACGGCCTCCAACTCGAAGCAGATGCTTCGCCGCATGTTCTTCGACCTCGCCCACTACGACCTCGGCTACGTCGGGCGCCACAAGATCAACAAGAAGCTGGGCCTCGTCGGCAAGGTCGACGAGAATCTCCGCACGCTCCACGAGTCGGGCATCGACGTGATCGAGGCGATCCGCCTCCTCCTCAAGATCTATGTCGGCAGGGAGCAGGTCGACGACATCGACCACCTCGGCAACCGCCGCATCCGCACCGCGGGCGAGCTTCTCGAGAACCAGTGCCGCCTCGGCCTCGCCCGCACCGAGCGCCTCGTCAGGGAGCGCATGACGATACACGACCCCAACCAGGGGCCGCTCACGCCGCAGCGCCTCGTCAACTCCAAGACGTTCAGCGCCGTCGTCGCCGACTTCTTCGCGAGGAGCCAGCTCTCCCAGTTCATGGACCAGACGAACCCGCTTTCCGCCCTCGCCCACAAGCGCCGCCTCTCGGCCCTCGGCCCCGGCGGCCTCAGCCGCGAGCGCGCCGGCTTCGAGGTCCGCGACGTGCATCCCTCGCACTACGGCCGCATCTGCCCGATCGAGACGCCTGAAGGCCCGAACATCGGCCTCATCTCCAGCTTGGGCATCTACGCGCAGGTCAACCGCTTCGGCTTCATCGAGACGCCGTACCGCAAGGTCGTCGGCGGCAAGGTGACCGACGAGATCGAGTTCCTGCCCGCCGACGAGGAGGAGAAGTTCGTGATCGCCCAGGCGAACGCGCCGCTCACCGCGGCCCGCCGTTTCGCCGAGGATCGCGTCACGTGCCGCTTCAAGACCGAGTTCTGCGACAAGCCCGCGCACGAGGTCCAGTACATGGACGTCGCGCCGATGCAGGTCATCTCCATCGCGGCCGGCCTCATTCCGTTCCTTGAGCACGACGACGCGAACCGCGCGCTCATGGGCGCGAACATGATGCGCCAGGGCGTGCCGCTCATGACGACCGAACGTCCGTATGTCGGCACCGGTCTCGAGGGCGTCTCCGCCAAGGACAGCCGCGTCATCGTGACGGCTCTCGAGAGCGGCACGGTCGCCTACGTCTCGGCCGATTTCATCATGGTCACCAAGGACGGCTCGCTTCCGTCCGGCAAGGCCCAGTTCGAGCACGACCCCGAGAAGGGCGTGTGGCGCTACGACCTCCAGAAGTTCCGCCGCTGCAACTCCGGCACGTGCTTCAACCAGAAGCCCATCGTCAAGAAGGGCCAGAAGGTCAAGGCCGGCGACTGCCTCGCAGACGGCCCCGCGACAGACCAGGGCGAGCTCGCGCTCGGCAAGAACCTGCTCGTCGCGTTCATGAGCTGGCGCGGCTACAACTTCGAGGACGCGATCCTCGTCAACGAGCGCCTTGTGCGCGAGGATGCGTTCACGTCGCTCCACATCGTCACGTTCGAGTGCGGCGCGCGCGACACGAAGCTCGGTCCCGAGGAAATCACGCGCGACATCCCGAACGTCAGCGAGGACGCGCTAAAGAACCTCGGCCCCGACGGCATCATCCGCGTCGGCGCTGAAGTCAAGCCCGGCGACATCCTCGTCGGCAAGGTCACGCCCAAGGGCGAGACCGAGCTCTCCCCCGAGGAGAGGCTCCTCCGCGCGATCTTCGGCGAGAAGGCCGCAGACGTCCGCGACACTTCGCTCACCGTTCCCCCGGGGACGGCAGGCGTCGTCATGGGCGTGCAGGTCTCGACGAGCGCCCCGACGGGCGCGGTGGACGAGAAGAAGTCCAAGCGCGCGAAGAAGGACGCCGAGAAGCGCCGCAAGAACCAGCTCGCCAAGCTCGAGAAGGACCTCGTCGCGAAGCTCGTCTCCGAGATCATGAACGAGAAGCTTCCGGTCGACGTCACCGATACGGAGACTGGCGACGTGATCATTCCGGCGAACAAGAAGATCAAGAAGTCCCAGCTTTCGATGCTCGCCAAGGCCCATTCCCACTGGGATATGGACGAAGGCCCCGCGAGGGACCGCATCCAGGGCATCATGGATCCGTTCGAGTCCGAGTTCGCGGCCATCGAGGATGCGTCCGGCGAGGGCGAAGACGGCCTCTTCGGCGATTTCGGCGGTGAAGGCGACGTCGTCAAGCAGGTGCGCGTGTTCCTCGTCGACAAGAAGAACCTCCAGCCCGGCGACAAGATGGCCGGCCGCCACGGCAACAAGGGCGTCGTTTCGCGCGTCCTGCCGAGCTGCGACATGCCGTTCCTTCCGGACGGCCGCCCGGTGGACATCGTCCTCAACCCGCTCGGCGTGCCTTCCCGAATGAACCTCGGGCAGCTGTTCGAGACCTACCTCGGCCTCGCGTGCCGCTATCTCGGCTTCCATGCCGCGACGCCCGTCTTCGACGGCGTCCAGGAGAGCGAGATCGACGACCTGCTCGTCAAGGCCCGCCAGGTCCAGGAGAAGGAGGAAGGCGAGCAGAGCTGGATATGCCCCGAGGGCAAGACGGTTCTTTATGATGGCTTCACCGGCGAGCCCTTCGAGCAGAAGGTCGTCGTTGGCGTGATCTACATGCTGAAGCTCCACCACCTGGTCACGGACAAGATCCACGCCCGCGCCGTCGGCCCCTACTCGCTCGTCACCCAGCAGCCGCTGGGCGGCAAGGCGCAGCTCGGCGGCCAGCGCATGGGCGAAATGGAGGTGTGGGCCCTCGAGGCGTACGGCGTTGCCTACGCCCTGCAGGAGCTCCTCACCGTCAAGTCCGACGACGTCCAGGGCCGCACGAGGATCTACGAGTCCATCGTCAAGGGCACGAACGTCCTCGAGTCGGGAATGCCAGAGTCGTTCTCGGTGCTCATCCACGAGCTTCGCGGCCTCTGCCTCGACACCCAGCTGCTGGGCGGCGATATGGACACGCGGCGCAAGGCCGAAAGCCCGGCGGCGACGCAGCTGCCCGAGGCCAAGGCCTCCGACGACCTGCTCGCGGGCGCGCTCAACCTCCAGTAAGGACTTTCAGGGAGAAACAACGAAATGAACCCTTATAACACTTCCGACATTTTCGGCGGATCCTTCAACGCCTCCGCGCACTACGACGCGGTCAAGGTGCAGCTCGCCTCGCCAGAGACGATCCGCAGCTGGTCGCACGGCGAGGTCAAGAACCCCGAGACAATCAACTACCGTACGTACCGCCCCGAGAAGGACGGCCTCTTCTGCGAGAAGATCTTTGGGCCCACCAAGGACTGGGAGTGCGCCTGCGGCAAGTACAAGCGCATCAAGAACAAGGGCATGGTCTGCGACCGCTGCGGCGTCGAGGTGACGCTCGCGTCGGTGCGCCGCCAGCGCATGGGCCACATCGAGCTCGCTGTCCCCGTGAGCCACATCTGGTTCTTCAAGTGCTCGCCCTCCAGGATGGGCCTTCTCCTCGACAAGACGACGAGCGAGCTCGAGCGCGTCCTCTACTACCAGGACTGGATGGTCACCGAACCCGGCGGCACGGGCCTCAAGGAAGGGCAGATCCTGAGCGACCAGGAGTATCTCGACGCGCAGGAGAAGTACGTCGACGGCTTCAAGGCCGAGATGGGCGCCGAAGCGGTCAGGAAGCTCCTCAGGAAGCTCGACCTCGACGCCCTCATGAAGGACCTCGAGGAGCAGATGGAGAACACCCGCTCCAAGCAGAACCGCAAGAAGATCGCCAAGCGCATGAAGGTGGTTGAGGGATTCCGCGTCTCCAACTCGAAGCCCGAGTGGATGGTGCTGGACGTCCTCCCCGTCATTCCGCCGGAGCTCCGTCCTCTCGTCCCGCTCGAGGGCGGCAGGTTCGCGACGAGTGACCTCAACGACCTCTACCGCCGCGTCATCAACCGCAACAACCGCCTTCGCAACCTCCTCGCGCTGAAGACGCCCGACGTCATCATCCGCAACGAGAAGCGCATGCTCCAGGAGGCCGTTGACGCCGTGTTCGACAACGGCCGCCACGGCCGCGCCGTGACCGGTCCCGGCAACCGTCCGCTCAAGTCTCTCTCCGAGATTCTGAAGGGCAAGACGGGCCGCTTCCGCCAGAACCTCCTCGGCAAGCGCGTCGACTACTCCGGCCGCTCCGTGATCTGCGTCGGTCCGGACCTCAAGTTCCCTCAGTGCGGCATCCCGAAGGAAATGGCGCTCCGCCTCTTCGAGCCGTTCATCATCCGCCGCCTCAAGGAGCTCGGCATCTGCCACACGGTCCGCACCGCGCGCAAGATGATCGAGCGCCACGACGAGCAGGTCTGGGACATCCTCGAGGAAGTCACGAAGGACAAGACCGTGTTCCTCAACCGCGCGCCGACGCTGCACCGCCTTTCGATCCAGGCGTTCGAGCCGGTGCTCGTCGAGGGCAAGGCGATCCGCCTCCACCCGATGGTCTGCACGCCGTTCAACGCAGACTTCGACGGCGACCAGATGGCCGTCCACGTGCCGCTCTCGATCGAGGCGCAGATGGAGTCGAAGCTCATGATGCTCGCGTCGACGTCGATCTTCTCGCCGGCCTCCGGCAAGTCGGTCATGACGCCGACCCAGGACGTCTGCCTCGGCCTCTACTTCCTCACGGTCCCCTCGCAGCAGGACAAGCTCGCCGGCAAGCTCGCCGGCAAGGTTCCCGCGGGCGAGGAGCACCTGCCGCTCTTCAACGACATAGCGGAAGTCGAGTTCGGCATTGCCGAGGGCGCGATCGGGTACCACACCCGCATCCGCCTCAGGAACCCCGACTACGGCACGACGGGCCGTCCCCACGGCGACCCCTCGAAGCGCGTGATCGAGACGACCGCTGGCCGCGTGATCTTCAACAACGTGTGGCCTAAGGAGATGGGCTTCTGGAATGACAAGTGCTCCAAGTCCACGATCGGCAACCTCATCCTCGACTGCCACAAGGTGGCGGGGCATGACGAGACCGTGCTCGCGATCGACCGCCTGAAGACGCTCGGCTACAGCTTCGCGACGATCTCCGGCGCGTCCATGGGCCTCAAGGACATGATCCGCCCGGCCGAGAAGGACGCCGAAGTCGCCAAGGCCCGCAAGGCCGCCGACGAGGTGCAGAAGCAGTTCCAGCAGGGCGTCATCACCGACGGCGAGCGCCACAACAAGATCGTCGACATCTGGTCCGCGACGACCGAGAAGGTCGGCGACGAGCTCTACAAGACGATCGACAAGAACATCAGCCCCGAGAACAAGAACCCGACCGAGCTGAACCCGGTCTACATGTTCGTCGACTCGAAGGCCCGTGGCTCGAAGCTCCAGATCCGCCAGCTCGCCGGCATGCGCGGCCTCATGGCGGCGCCTAACGGCGACATCATCGAGCGCCCGATCACGGCGTCGTTCCGCGAGGGCCTCTCGGTTCTCGAGTACTTCATCTCGTCGCACGGCGCCCGCAAGGGCCTCGCAGACACCGCCCTCAAGACGGCCGACGCGGGCTACCTCACGCGTAAGCTCGTGGACGTGTCGCAGGACGTCATCATCACGCAGGAAGACTGCAACACGGTCAACGGCATCGAGGTCGAGGCAATCGTCGAAGGCGACGAAGTCAAGGTCTCGCTCGGCGACCGCGCTCTCGGGCGCACCGCGCTCTACGAGATCCGCGACCCGAAGACCGGCGACGTTATCGTTCCCGCGAACGAGATCATCGACGAGGACGCGTGCGCGAAGATCGACAAGGCCGGCATCGAGAAGGTCTGGATCCGCTCCGGCCTCACCTGCGACGCCGAGCACGGCATGTGCGCGAAGTGCTACGGCCGCGACCTCTCGACCGGCAAGGAAGTCGAGATCGGCACGGCGGTCGGCATCATCGCCGCGCAGTCCATCGGCGAGCCCGGCACGCAGCTCACGATGCGTACGTTCCACATCGGCGGCACGGCTTCCGCGACGGCGAAGGTCCCCGAGATCGTCCTCAAGAACGACGGCTTGGCGCGCTTCGTCGACATCCGCAAGGTGCGCAACGACGAGGGACGCGAAGTCGTCCTCAACAAGAACGGCACGCTCGAGATCTACTCGAAGAGCGGCTCCAAGCTCGACACCTACCAGCTCCAGATGGGCACGACGCTCCTCATCGAGGACGGCGCAGAGGTGAAGAAGGGCCAGAAGGTCGCGACGTGGGATCCTCACTCCGTCCCTGTTCTTTCCGAGGCGGCCGGCGACATCGTGTTTGCAGACTTCGAGGAAGACGTCTCCGTCAAGACCGAGACCGACCGCGCGACCGGCGCCAAGACGCTCGTCGTCCTTCCGACTTCCGAGTCCAACCTCCACCCGCGCATCGAGATCCGCGGCGCGGACGGCAAGATGCTCGACTCGCACGATGTCCCGACGGGCGCCATCGTGATGGTGCGCGACGGTATGAAGGCGACCCCCGGCATGCTTCTCGCGAAGACGCCTCGTGAAGCCGCGAAGACGCGTGACATCACCGGCGGTCTTCCGCGCGTCGCCGAGCTCTTCGAGGCCCGCCAGCCCAAGGACGCGGCGGAAATCGCGAAGATCGAGGGCGAGATCGAGTTCGGCGAGAACGTGCGCGGCAAGCGCTGCGTGAAGGTTGTCGACCGCATCACCGGCCTCGTCGAGGAGCACCTGATCCCGATGGGCAAGCAGATCGTCGTGTTCAAGGGCGACCGCGTGAAGAAGGGCCAGCAGCTCACCGAAGGCCCGGTCATCCCGCAGGAGATACTCGAGGTCTCGGGTCCGCAGGAACTCGAAAAGTACCTCGTCAACGAAGTGCAGCAGGTCTACCGTCTCCAGGGCGTCGAGATCAACGACAAGCACATCGAGATCATCGTCCGCCAGATGCTCCGCAAGGTCCGCATCACGAACCCGGGCGACACCGACTTCCTCTGGGGCGAGCAGGTCACGCGCCAGACGTTCCTCAAGGTGAACGAAGAGATGATGATGGAAGGCCGCCGCCCGGCGGAGGCCCAGCCCGCGCTCCTCGGCATCACCAAGGCCGCGCTCGAGACCGACTCGTTCATCTCCGCCGCGTCCTTCCAGGACACGACGCGCGTCCTCACCGAGGCCGCGACGATGGGCCGCGTGGATGAACTCCGCGGCTTCAAGGAGAACGTCATCCTCGGCCACCTCATCCCCGGCGGCACCGGCTTCCCGCTCCACCGCTACCTCAAGCTCGTGCCGCTCTGCGACGCGATCAGCGACGAAGAGATGGAGCAGCTCCGCGAGGAGCAGCGCAAGCGCCACGAGGAGCTCTACGGCATCCCGGCGTCGGGTCTTCCCGGAGAGGAGAACGACGACGACGACGATCTCGGCGAGCCCAACCTCCAGCTCGACACGGGCGACACGTCCGCAGACGGCGGAGACCTCGTCAACTCCGACGAGTCGATGGGCTCGACCGGCGGGGACGACCTCCTCGGCTGACAATCGGGAGAAATCCCAAGAAAAAGAGCGCGGCAGGACTGCCGCGCTCTTTTTGCTGGTCTCGGGAGGGTCGGCTGCCGATTGTCAACTTCTCACGCGGTCGCAAGTAGCGAACCAGTATGGGGGTTTGTGGTATAATATCGGCATGAGAACATTGGCGTTGCTGCTTGTGCTGGTTGGTCCGCTTGCGCTGCGGTCGGCGGACTGGTATTCCGTCCGTCTTCTCGCGAACCCCATAGTGCAGCCGGTGGAGTTTCCTGTGGCTGCGGAAGAGGGGGCTCGCCCCGTTCTTGTGAAGACAGGGGAGGGCGTCGCTCGCGCCTTCGCGACAAATGCCGTTCCTGCAGGGAGCGTCCCGCTCGGCTCGCTCGCGAGCATCCGCCGCCTCGACGTCGACTCGAGCGTGCGCCTCGTTCCCGCGCGGGCGTTCGAGAACTCGACAGACCTTCGCGTCGTCAGCTTCGAGGGGCGCGTCCGCCGTATCGAGAGCCGCGCCTTTGCCGGTGCTACGAACCTTACGGATATTGTCCTCCACGAGGCGACTTCGGTGCTTGTCGCGTCCAATGCGTTCGCGGGCTGCTCGCGTCGGCTGGCTTGCGTGTATCCGTTCTCCCCTGTCATGACGGCGCAGGATGGTGCCGCGCAGAGTGGTGCGCCGATATTCCCGCGCGTCCTCTTCCTTAAGGGCGAGGCCCTGAAAAGCGAACTGTCGGTTGCGCCATAGTCATCCTGATTCTAACGAAACTAGGAGAGGCTGGCCCTTTGCCAATAACAGGATATGTAGCTCGGAGATTCTGGCATGAATGTCACAATAACTTATAAGCGGACAAGAGGGCTATACTATTCTTTTGTAAGACAGTTTTACTTGCGCAGCATTGTCATCTATTTTATTTTTCTATCTATTCTTCCTGTGATTTTGTGCTGGGGTTGCACCTCAGTGATTATCCAGCTCTACGGATTCTTTTCGGGCGCTGGAGTTGTGGATCTCTGGTACCACCTCTTCGTGTCGCTTCCCATAGCCTTGCTTGCGGCCATTGGACTAATAAAGTTGGTTAAGCGGGTAGTCAAAGTTAAACACGAATATACAAGAGTGTATGAATCGTGTCCGATTGAAGCTGACAACGAGATTGATGTCGAGGTGAAGATTGATGACGACGGGATTGGCTTGGGCAAGGAAAAGGTGCGATGGGATGAAATGACACTTGGATTAGCGACGAAGGATTTTTATGCTTTCCTGAGCGCGAGGCCTGTTCTTGTCGGCATACCAAAATATGCGGTTGATGCGGAATTAGGCGAGTATCTTAAGAATAAAATGATGGTGATCAAAGAGAGGCAAAAGGGCCGGGTGCGCCAGGACAATAAACAAGATTTTCGCCTCAACACGCTCTTGAAGTGTGGTGCTGTTTGGGGTGCGCTTGTCGTGGGGTGTCTTGTCGCCACCTTGGTGTTTTGCGGAGCCAATTCGGTTTTTGCAGAGGTGTCAGCCGCTTCTATTGGCAGTTTGGCGTTTGTTCTGTTGGCGGCCATCGTATCTGCGGCGCTTGGCCCGTTGATGATCATTTGCGCCGCCTTGGCTATATTCCGCGTCGAGGGTGGCACGCCAACGGCAATCTGCTCATTGCTGATTGTTTCCCCATTGATGTACTGGGCGTTGATATGGGGATTCCGCCGATGGTGGAAATCGACGAACCGCCTTGTGAAATGCGTTGGTTGGATTGCTATTGCTTGTTATTCAGCCGTGGCAACATATTGTCTGCTCTACGGAGGATCCACCATCTAAGTCTCGCAAGGAGCTGGGGACAGACCCCACGAAACCGTTGTAAAAGGCCTGTTTGCGCGGATGTCGTCAGGACGACGATTTTATGAATTTCAGAGATATGGTTTTACGATTATCCGATTGACGATTTTACGATTATCTGATATGATATGCGCCAACTTCCAATTTAAGAGGCGAACATCATGGAATTTGAAAGGCATATCATCAAAACGGCGGAAGAAGTCGCTACGACATTTCGCGCAATGGCTGTATGCGGGCCGCGTCAAGTTGGCAAGACATGGCTGTTGAAGCGCTTGGCGGCAAAACTCGGTGGATACGAAACAGTGTCGCTCGACGATGAAGCGTTTCTTGTGCAGGCGCGAAACGATCCGAAATTGTTTTTGGATCTGCATCCGGCGCCACTCGTCATCGACGAAATCCAATCTGCTCCGGAACTCTTCGGCGCCTTGAAGATGCGGTTGGATGCATCGGATGCTCGTGGGCAATATCTTATGACCGGATCGCAGCAGTTCAAGATGATGAAGGGTGCGAAAGAGAGCCTTGCCGGGCGAGTTGGAATTCTGCGGCTCGCGGGGCTTTCCAAGGCAGAGATAGAGGGGCGGCCACTTTCTGCTCCGTTCTTGCCGTCGCTTGACGTCAATCGGTTTGGCAATGCGGGTGGTTGGGATGTTCATACGGTGTATGAGGCTGTCGTCAAAGGCGGATATCCCGAATGCCATGCCGTGCCGAATATAAATGTCCGGCGCTATTTCTCCTCGTACATAGAAACATACATTGAACGGGACATCCGCGAGATGGTCGATGTGGCCAACATCGCACAGTTCCAGACGTTCATGCGTGTGTGCGCCGCGAGGACTGGACAGTTGCTCAATTATGCAGACCTTGCGCGTGATGCCGCGATTAGCATCCCGACTGCCCGCACTTGGCTTTCAATGCTTGAAACATCCGGGGTCGTGTACATACTGCATCCCTATTACGGCAATCTCATAAAGCGCGCCGTCAAAACCCCCAAGCTCTATTTTACGGACACGGGGCTATGTTCGCACCTTCTCGGCATCACGACCGCGAAGGCCGCAATAGATTCGCCTTTGAGCGGTGCATTGCTGGAAACTTATGTTGTAATGGAGATTATGAAGAGCCATTGGTACAGCGGGAGCGACGCAAAGTTCTGGTTCTTCAGGGATGCCGAGAAACATGAAATCGACCTTTTGATTGAAGATGGCGGAAGACTCTATCCTGTCGAAATCAAACGCGCGTCATCCGTCAAGGCAAAGGACATAAACCGCAACATGGATGTGTTCCGCAAAGCGACGCCAGGCATCAATGCCATTGGTGCCGTAGTGCTCGTTTCCACGTCTCTTGGTGCGCTTGACGCCAACACAGCCTTGATACCTATCGGAGCATTGTAGAAGAATACGCGAATGGCATTTGCGCGGGTTGTTGCGGCAAATCCGCCGCGTGGGAACGCCGCGCAAGGTGGAATTATGCTATACTATTCGCCATAAGTATGAAGATACTTGAAATAGTGGAAAAGATGACTCGCATCTGCAACACGGCCGTTCATGCCGCGCAGGAAGAAAACCGGCGCAAGGGTATACCCAATGTCTATGTCCTGAACGGAACGATCGTTTGGCAGTTGCCGGATGGTTCGGTCACGACAAAGCGCCCGAACGCGTTGCTGGCACCAGCCCCTAATGATGCCGCTGGTAGGCCCAGCGTCTGATTTTTGCAATCAGTATAATATGTCCCAAAGCCGTTGAGAATGAGGAAAGTATCGGAAAGCAACGAAACGGGCAACCGACTTCTCTTTGTCGGTCTCGCGTGGGTTGTTTCGCTTTTAGTAACGGCATGCGTACTGCCGCAGGCGTTCGGAAGCTGGAGCGAGACTGCGACGATGGCGGCGGCGGCTTTTCTTATGCTTGTGTTTGGCCCGTATCTTCTTGTTGTTGGACTTTGCGGAGGAATGGTTGGCGATGTCGGCTGGGGGCTTGTGGCGATGGTGCCGTTTGTTGCCGCGCAGGTCGCGTTTCTGTGGCTTCTTTCGGGGAAGACGTCGCTATGGCGGCGCCTCGGGCGCTTAGGTCGACCAGCGCGGTGCATTGCCGTCGCCGCTCTTGCTATTCTTTCGATAGTCGGCGTCTGGAGTTCGCTCCCGTGCGTCGAGACGCACAAGGTCGCTGTGGGCGGCGATAAGATAAAGGGAGAGCCGCTTCGCTTTGTCGTCATTTCCGACTTGCACTCGTGCTACTATGGCTACAGGCAGCGCACGCTCTTGGATGCAGTCTTGCGTGAGCGTCCAGACGCCGTTCTGCTCGTCGGCGATATTGCG
>Ga0256405_10006592_pt1 | contig 18412 bp, 23 predicted proteins | sample RumenRJG_02DNA_FD_189096 | JGI IMG/M metagenome (GOLD analysis project Ga0256405, IMG submission 189096) | Bovine rumen microbial communities from Lethbridge, Alberta, Canada - RJG_02 | ecosystem: Host-associated > Mammals > Digestive system > Stomach > Rumen | place: Canada: Alberta... | reverse complement strand
AGGCGGGAATATCGACCGTCTCGTGCTTTGCGTTGTTCGCGTTTCTGATACGCGTCAGCATATCGGCGATAACGTCTGAAATCTGCATACTGGTTTCCTCCTTGTCATGCAAGTCAAATGATTCTTGCTGCCCGGCAGTTCTGTCAGCCGCAGTTACGGCAGTCCATGCTTTGTCGGGCCGCTGCCGATGGTAAAACGTGGGAGAGCATCACTCCCGCCGTTTCCTGTCGGCATGGACGTCGGGCGCGCGGAGCGTTTCCGCGTATGCCCGTATTTATACTGTCAAGCGGACGCAGGGCCCGCTCTCAGCCGGATTGGGTCGGCCTGCCCGGTACTTCCCGGTAAGGGGAATTACCAGGAAGCCTTCTTCACGCCGGGGATCTCGCCCTTGTAGGCCAGTTCGCGGAAGCAGATACGGCAGATGCCGTACTTGCGGAGGTAAGCGTGGGGACGACCGCAGATCTTGCAGCGGTTGTACTCGCGGGTGGAGTACTTCTGCGTTCTCTGCTGCTTGTTGATCATGGATTTCTTTGCCATTGTATTTCCCTCTCTCTCTTACTTTGCGAACGGAGCGCCGAACATGGTCAGCAGTTCCTTTGCTTCTGCGTCGGTGGGAGCCGTGGTCACGAAGCAGATGTCCATGCCGCGGATCTTCTCGACCTTGTCGTATTCGATTTCAGGGAAAATCAGCTGTTCCTTCAGACCCAGCGCGTAGTTGCCGCGTCCGTCGAAGGCGTCGGGGTTGATGCCCTTGAAGTCGCGCACTCTCGGGAGAGCGAAGTTGAAGAGTCTGTCCATGAATTCGTACATCATGTCGCCGCGGAGCGTAACCTTCGCGCCGATCTTCATGCCCTGACGGAGCTTGAAGTTCGCGACGGACTTCTTCGCGTAGGTGGGAACGGCCTTCTGACCGGTGATCTGGGAGAGCTCGCCGATGATGTTGTCGATCACCTTGGAGTTTTCCTTGGCGTCGCCGGCGCCGACGTTCACCACGATCTTATCGAGCTTCGGGATCTGCATCACGCTCTTGTATTCGTACTTCTTGTACAGGGCGGGCGCGATCTCGGCCTTGTATAATTCTTTAAGTCTTGCAGCCATCGTCAACCCTCCGGATTAAAGCTCTGCGCCGCATTTTACGCAGACGCGGATTTTCTTGTCGCCGTCCATCTTGTGCGCGACTCTGGTGGCCTTCTTGCACTTGGTGCAGTACAGCTGAACCTTGCAGGCATACATGGCCGCGGGAGCCTCGACGATGCCGCCCTGTTCCTGAGCGCTTCTGGGCTTGACGTGCTTCTTGACAATGTTAGCGCCTTCGACGATAACCTTGCCTTCCTTCGGGGAAACCTCAACGACCTTGCCGATGGTCCCCTTCGCGTTTCCGGTCGTCACGATCACCTGATCGCCGGTCTTTACATGAAGCTTGTTTGCCATTTCAAATACCCTCCATTAAAGAACTTCCGGTGCCAGGGACAGAATCTTCGTGTACTCGTGCTCGCGGAGTTCGCGGGCCACGGGGCCAAAGATACGGGTTCCCTTGGGGTTCTTGTCGTCGGCGATGATCACCGCCGCGTTTTCGTCGAACCGGAGGTAGGAACCGTCGTTTCTGCGGATACCCTTGACGCTTCTGACGATAACGGCCTTGACAACGTCGCCCTTCTTGACGACGCCGCCGGGCGTTGCTTTCTTGACTGCGCAGACCACTACGTCGCCGATGTTGGCGTAGCGTCTGCCGGTGCCGCCCAGAACGCGGATGCACATAAGTTCCTTCGCGCCCGTGTTGTCGGCAACCTTCATGAGAGACTGCTGCTGAATCACTGCTGTATCCTCCTGAGTGAATTCTCCGCGTTCTTTGACGCGGACCTTCGAGGAGCCGCATATCCGGCTGTACGGTGGGGAGAAACGGGGGAGACGTGGGGAGACGCGGGGAGACGCGGGGAGACGCGGCTTTCTTGCAAGAAAGCCTGGCAAAGAACTTCATAATGGGAAGCAAAACTGCGTCCTGTCAAAAGTTTTACCCGGGCTTCTTCAAAAGCCCGCTGAGTCCAGAATCCCCCATGCTTCGGGGAGTTTCTCTCCTGTTTCATTCCGCCCGCAGGACTTTCGTCCCACGACCGCAGCGGCGCGTGAGTCACGCCGGACCGCCGCGGTACCGCACCCTCGGTGGTAAATGGTTTAAATTATTTGGCCTTTTCGATGATCTGGACCAGTCTCCATCTCTTGGTCTTGGAGAGAGGTCTGGTTTCCATGACTTCGACGGTGTCTCCGATACCGCATTCGTTGTTCGCGTCGTGGGCGTGGATCTTGGAGGTTCTCTTCACGATCTTACCGTAGACGGGGTGCTTGACGTGGTCCTCGATGGCGACGACGATGGTCTTGTCCATCTTGTCGCTGACGACCTTGCCGACTCTGGTCTTTCTGAGAGCGCGTTCTTCCATGTTAACCTCCCCTTATGCCTTCTTCTCGGCGATGACCGTCATCACGCGAGCGATATCCTTCTTGGTATCAGCGATCTTGTGGGGATTGTCAAGCTGATTGATAGCGTGCTGGAATCTGAGATTGAAGAGCTCGGTCTTGAGATCCTTGAGCATCGCTTCCAGCTCTTCGCTGGACTTGTTTCTGAGTTCTGTTGCCTTCACAGCTTAACCCTCCACTTCTTCTTCCAGTTGTGCCTTGGTCGCGAACCGGCACTTGATCGGGAGTTTGTGCATAGCAAGACGCATAGCTTCCTTGGCGATGTCCTCGGTCACGCCGCCCATCTCGAACAGCACTCTGCCCGGCTTGACGACGGCGACCCAGTACTCGGGAGAGCCCTTACCGGAACCCATTCGGGTTTCAGCGGGCTTTTCAGTGATGGGCTTGTCGGGGAAGATCTTGATCCAGACCTGACCGCCTCTCTTGATATAACGGGTCATGGCGATACGGGCCGCTTCGATCTGGTTGGACGTGATCCACGCGGGCTCGAGGGCCACGAGGCCGTACTCGCCGTTGGTGATCTTGTTGCCGCGGAGAGCTTTACCCTTCATACGGCCGCGCTGTACTCTTCTGTATTTGATTTTACCGTTCGGCTGCAGCATTAGTTAGCTCCTCCTTCCTTTTTCGGCGCCGGGGCAGCGGGTCTCGCGTTCTGGGCGGGAGCGCCGTTCGGAGCGGTTCTGGGGCGGCGGGGATCATTGTAGCGGTTGTCGCGCTGGGAGTCGCGTCTCTGGGGATTCCGGCGGTCGCCGTCTCTGCGGTCTCTTCTCTGACCGTTTCTGCGGTCGTCGGTTCTCGGCTTTCTTCTCTCGTCCGCGCCGGTCTTGGTGCGGGCAACCTCGGAGAGGACCTCGCCCTTGTAGATCCAGACCTTGCAGCCGATCTTGCCGTAGGTGGTGTTGGCCTCGGCGAAGCCGTAGTCGATGTCCGCGCGGATGGTCTGCAGCGGAATCGTGCCTTCGTGGTAGTGCTCGGTACGGGCGATTTCCGCACCGCCGATACGGCCGTTCAGGTTGATCTTGATACCCTTGGCGCCCATTCTCATGGTGTTGCGGATGGACTGCTTCATGGCGCGGCGGAACGAGATTCTTCTCTCCAGCTGGGAGGCGATGTTCTCGGCCACCAGCTGCGCGCACATGTCGATGGGCTTCACCTCGAGGACGTCCACGGACACGGGCTGACCCGCGATCTTGGAGATGTCGTCTCTGAGCTTGTTGATGCCCGCGCCTTCACGGCCGATGACCATGCCGGGCTTCGCGCAGTGCACGTACACCTTGATGCCGCCGTTGTGGCTTCTCTCGATCTCAACCTGGGGAACGCCGGCCTGATACAGGCTCTTCTTTACGAATTCACGGATCTTGTAGTCGTTGACGAGGGTGTCGCCGAATTTCTCATCGGGAGCATACCATCTGGAATCCCAGTTTTTGATGACGCCGACGCGAAGGCCGTGCGGATTAACTTTCTGTCCCATTCTTCGACTGCCTCCTCATTCTTTCTCAGCCACGGCGATGGTGATGTGGCTGGTTCTCTTTAAGATCCTGTCCGCGGAACCCTTCGCGCGGGGCATGAGTCTCTTGAGGGTCATGCCGGGACCGACGAAGCATTCGCTCACGTAAAGATTGTCGCGGTTGAGGGAGAGGTTGTTCTCCGCGTCCGCGGTGACCTTGGTCAGGAGCTTGAGAATCTCCGGGCTCGCGGCCTTCGGGGTGTTCTTCAGGATGCCCACGGCCGTGTCCACGTCCTTGCCTCTGATGAGGTCCAGGACGATCTTGACCTTGCGAGGGGAGATGCGGATGTGTTTCTGAGTAGATCTGGTTTCCATCGTGTCTTATCTCCCTCCCGATTATTTACCGTTGTTGGAGGTCTTGGAGCCGGCGTGACCCTTGAAGGTACGGGTCGGCGCGAATTCCCCCAGCTTGTGGCCGACCATATCCTCGGTCACATATACCGGCACATGCTTCCGGCCGTCGTGCACCGCGATGGTGTGGCCCACGAATTCCGGGAAAATGGTAGAGGCTCTCGACCAGGTCTTGAGGACCTTCTTGTCGCCCTTTTCGTTCATTTCGCAGACTCTCTGATAGAGCTTCTCCTCGACGAAAGGCGCCTTCTTCAAACTTCTGCTCATTCTTGGACTCCTTCCTTACTTCGCGTTTCTGCGCTTGACGATCATCTTGTCGGTGCGGGCCTTCTTGTTTCTGGTCTTGTAGCCCAGAGCCGGCTTGCCCCAGGGGGTGACCGGGCCGGGACGACCGATCGGAGAACGGCCTTCACCGCCGCCGTGCGGGTGATCCACCGGGTTCATGACGGAGCCGCGGACGGTGGGACGGATACCCATGTGACGGGTACGGCCGGCCTTGCCGATCTTCACGGTGTCGTGCTCGATGTTGCCGACCTGGCCGATGGTGGCCTTGCAGTCGGAGCGGACGTAGCGCATTTCGCCGGAGGGAAGGCGGACCATGGTCAGATCGCCTTCGCGGCCCATGAGCTGCGCCTGAGCGCCGGCGGAACGGACCAGCTGGCCGCCGTTGCCGGGATAGAGCTCGATGTTGTGGATGAACGTACCGACGGGGATGTTCGCGAGGGGAAGGGTGTTGCCGGGGACGATGTCGGCTTCGGCGCCGGAGTACAGCACCTGGCCGTCCGTCACGCCGACGGGAGCGAGGATATAGCTCTTCTTTCCTTCGTCGTCCTTCAGCAGGGCGATGTAGGAGGAGCGGTTGGGATCGTACTCAACGCCCACGACGGTCTGCGCCTTTTCGCTCTGGCGCTTGAAGTCGATGATGCGGTACTTCTGACGGTTGCCGCCGCCCTTGTGACGGACGGTGATGCGGCCGTAGGAGTTGCGTCCGGCGTGCTTCTTCTTGGTAGCGAGAAGGCTCTTTTCGGGGGTGAACTTGGTGATCTCCTCGAAAGAGGGAACGGACATATGTCTTCTCGCCGGGGTAGTCGGCTTATACTTGATGGTAGGCATTTGCGTGTCCCTCCTTCTTTAGTTCATGCCTTCGAAGAATTCGATGGTCTTCGAATCCTCGGTGAGGGTGACGATGGCCTTCTTCCAGGCGGAGGTGCGGCCTTCGACATAACGGAGTCTCTTCGGCTTGGACTTCATGCTGATGGTGTTCACGGCCTTGACCTTGGTGCCTTCAAACATGGCTTCCACAGCCTTGGCGATTTCGGGCTTGGTGGCGTTCTTCGCGACCTCGAAGGTGTACTTCTTTTCGCCGATCAGATCCATGCTCCGCTCGGTGATGAGGGGCCGTCTGATGATGTCCTGTACGAATTTCATTACGCGTAAACCTCCTCGATTTTTTCCGCCGCAGCCTTGGCAACGATGAAGGAGTCGCAGTTCAGGATGTCATAGACATTGATGGTGTTGGTAAGAGCGACCTTCACGCCGGGAATGTTGGCGAAGGAGCCCTGGACCTTTTCGTCCTTTTCTGCCAGCACGACGAGAACCTTCTTCTTCGCTTCGAGAGCGGAGAGCATCTTCACCATGGTCTTCGTCTTGTATTCCGCGGTCTCGATCTTGTCCACGACGATGAAATCGCCGTCGGCGACCTTGGAGGAGAGCGCGGAGGTCATGGCGATGGCCTTGACCTTCTTGTTCATCTTGGTCTTGTAAAGGCGGGGCTTCGGACCGAGGGCTACGCCGCCGTGCGTCCACTGGGGAGCGCGGGTGGAACCCTGTCTTGCGCGGCCGGTACCCTTCTGTCTCCAGGGCTTCTTGCCGCCGCCGGAAACTTCGGTGCGGGTCAGCGTGGACTGGGTACCCTGTCTCTGGTTGCCGAGGTACTGCTTGACAGCGGCATGGAGGACGGCGCCGTTGATATCCGCGGCGAAGACATTGTCGGCGAGATTGATGGTGCCGACGGATTCGCCTGCCATATTACAAACTTTCCGTTCGGGCATTTCTTTATCCTCCTTCCGGCTTACGCTTTCACGCTGTCGCGGATGAACACGATTCCGCCCTTCGCGCCGGGAACGGCTCCCTTGACCGCGATGAGGTTCTTCTCGGTGTCGACCTTGACAACTTCGAGGTTGAGCACGGTGACCTGTTCGTTACCGTACTGACCGGGCATGATCTTGTTCTTGAAGATTCTGGACGGGGACGAGTTCGCGCCCATGGAACCGGGCTGACGGTGCACGGGACCGACGCCGTGGGTCATGCGGAGCTTGTGGGCGTTCCATCTCTTGACGACGCCGGAATATCCGTGGCCCTTCGTGATGCCGGTAATGTCGACCTTTTCGCCGGAGGCGAAGGTATCGGCGGCCACCACGTCGCCAACGTTCAGACCGGAGATGTCGTCGAGTCTGAATTCCTTCAGATGACGCTTCGCGGAAACGCCCGCCTTCTTGAAGTGACCGGCGCGGGGCTTGTTGACGAGCTTCTCGCGCATGTCGCCGAAGGCCAGCTGAACGGCCTCGTAGCCGTCCGTCTCATTGGTTTTCTTCTGGGTGACGGAGCAGGGACCCGCTTCGATCACGGTGACCGGGATGACGGATCCGTCTTCAGCAAAGATCTGCGTCATGCCCAGCTTCTTTCCGATGATACCTTTTTTCATCGAATTTTTCCTCCTGAATAGTAGGTTATTGGTTGACGGAAGCGCTCCGCGCGGCCTGTAACGGAGACCGCGGGCCCGGCAGCCGACCGGATTCCGCCAACGTGACCTGACCGTCATCAAGCTTCCGGGAGTTTGCGCGGGAAAATACGCTTGTCCCTCTCGCTCTGTACGGTGTCAGATGCGGCTTTGAAAATGCTCAGAGCTTGACGTCGATGTCAACGCCGGCGGGGAGCTCCACGGACATGAGAGCCTCGACGACCTTCTGGGAAGGCTTCTTGATCTCGATCAGTCTCTTGTGGGTTCTCTGCTCGAACTGCTCCCGGCTGTCCTTGTACTTGTGGACGGCCCGGAGAATGGTGACGATCTCCTTCTCGGTGGGAAGCGGAATGGGACCCGCAACCTCGGCGCCGCCGCGCTTGGCGATGTCAACGATCTTGGCCGCGGCCTGATCCGCGAGGGTGTGCTCGTAGCTTCTGATCTTGACTCTGATCTTTTCCTGTACTGCCATGACTGCCTCCTTAAAGCAAATGGAATTTGTGTCGGCGAGGCTGCGAACACGGTTCCGGGTGTGCCCGCCTCTTCCTGAATGAAACCGAGCTGGGTCAGGCTCGGATCTCAGATCAGAAGAGCACGGGTCACGGGAGGCGTTCGCGTCGCCCGAATGACTCGGACATACTCTGCGGAAATTCCCCGGCGCCCCGACAGTAACGGGCGGACGGCAACCTTCCGCTTCATCGCACATCACGGGCATTATACCATGATTTCAAAAGATTGTCAACAGCGTCCGCAAAAAAACGCGACGGATTTCCGGCTGATTCCCGCGGTTCTTTTGTCTATTCTGTCCCGGAGTACCGAACCGCGCCTCCCCATTCGCCGGACCGCGCGCGGGATCCGCTCTCCGGGCCCTTCCCTTTTCTTAAGTTTCACTGAATTTCCCGTTTTTTCTTCGTCTATCCCCTTGTCAACGGGAAGGATTTATGGTATTATAATTATATGTATCGAACAATCCCGGGCGTCAGCCGGCACGGACGTTCCCCGTTCTCCCGGCTCCGCTGTTCCGAAAGGCTTTTTCTTCATGTCCGACCGCAAAAACGCCGCGCCCGTGTCCGGAGTCTCCGCGTCCGGCGCCGTTCTCCGCCTGATTCCTCCCGTTCTGGGGCTCCTTCTGGCCGTGCTCTACTGCCTGGCCATGGCCCGGGACTTTGACTTTTCCATCGGCCATTTCGCCGCCGATTCCGTGCCGTTCCGCACCGCCGTTGTTGTGGGAATCCTCGGAGCGGCCGTCTCCCTGCTGGCCGGCGTCTGTCTCTCCGGACGGACCGCATTTACCGGCCTGGCCTCCCCGGGACCTCTTTCCTTCGCCGCCGCGGCCGCCGGAGCCGTTCTGTCCGCCGCCCTGTGCGTGAGGACCCTTCTCCGGTATTCCGCCGATCTGGCCGAAGAAACCGCCGAGAGCCTGTCGCCGACGAAGCTGTACCTGGCCGCCGCGGTCCTCGGGATCTTCCTCGCCGCCGCCCTGATCCTCTCCCTGTTCCGGGAGAAGAGACACCGCTGGTACGCCCTGATCTGCACCCTCTTCGGGGGACTGTCCGTCAACGTGGCCATGTTCGCCGCCTACTTCGACTTTTCCGTCCCTCTCAACAGCCCCGTGCGCAACTTCACCACCCTCTGCCAGGCATCCGCCCTGCTGTTCCTGCTGAGCGAAGCCCGGCTGTCCCTCACCCGGGAGGACGTCCCGGGAGATCTTCCGACGGGCTTTCAGACCTTCGCGTCCTCCGCCTGCGCCGTCTTCTGCATCGGCATCGGAGGAGGAGGCGCAGCCTGGCAGCTGATCCGGAGCCTCGCCTTCGGCAGCGAGATCCTCGACAAAACGCCCGAACCCAACCTCTCCTTCCTGCGGCTGGCCCTGTACCTGGCTCTGGGACTTCTGGCCGCGGACAGACTCCTTCACACGGATCTGCGCCGCCTGAGCCCGGAGGAGATCGCCGAAAACCGCCGGAAGGCCCGCGAAGAAAAAGAGAGAAAGAAAAACGCCCCCGCGGACGGGGATAATTCTATTGACGATTAAGGAGCCGACATGGATAACGAAATCAAACTGACCCTCGATCCCACCGCAGGCATTTCCGCAGCGCAGGCAGCACCCGCCCCGGCGGCTCCGGATCCTCTTGCCGCAGCAGCCGCCGCCATGGCCGCGGACGTCGCCGCTCAGTCCAAGCCCGCCGAACCGAAGCCCGCCGCTCCCGCAGGTCCCGCCATCGACGAGACCATGTTCACCGAGGCCGAGCGCAAGGCCATCGCGGACTTCTCCAAGCAGATCGACATCACCGACTCCTCCATGATCCTGGGATACGGCTCCGCCGCCCAGAAGAAGATCTCCGATTTCAGCGACACCGCCCTGGGCAGCGTCCGGAACAAGGATTTCGGCGAGGTCGGCGGCATGATCACCACCCTCATCGGCAATCTCCGGGCCCTGAACGACGACGCGGAGGACAACAAGGGCTTCCTCGGCGTCTTCCGGAGCTCGAAGCGCAAGATCGAGAACCTCAAGACCAAATACGACAAGTGCGAGACCTCGGTGAACGACATCGTCTCCATCCTGGAGCAGCATCAGATCACCCTTCTGAAGGACGTCTCCATGTTCGACCAGCTTTACGAGATGAACCTCTCCTATTTCAAGGAGCTGTCCATGTATATCCTGGCCGGCAAGAAGAAGCTGGCCGAGGAGCGCGCCACCACCCTGGTCGAGATGAAGAACAAGGCCCAGCGCTCCGGACTTCCGGAGGACGCCCAGGCCGCCAACGACTTCGAGGAGCAGTGCACCCGCTTCGAGCGCAAGCTCTACGACCTGGAGCTGACCCGCATGGTCTCCATCCAGATGTCCCCCCAGATCCGCCTGGTACAGAACAACGACACCATGATGACCGAGAAGATCCAGACCGTCATCATGAACACCATCCCTCTCTGGAAGAGCCAGATGGTCATCGCCCTGGGCATCGAGCACTCCCGCCAGGCCATGGAGGCCGGACGCCTGGTCACCGACATGACCAACGAGCTTCTGAAGAAGAACAGCGAGGCGCTCCATCAGGCCACCGTCGCCGTCACCAAGGAGGCGGAGCGCGGCATCGTGGACATCGAGACCCTGACCCACACCAACGAGGAGCTGATCCGGACCCTGGACGACATCCAGACCATCCAGAAGGAGGGCCGGGAGAAGCGCATCGCCGCCGAGGCCGAGCTGGGCCGCATCGAGACCGAGCTCAAGCAGAAGCTCATCAACTTCCAGTAATTCAGGAATCCAGTAATCTGACGAAGGACCGGGATCGAATCATGATCAACACTCATTCTAAAGGTCTTCCGGGACGGACCGGGAGTCTGCGGAGACGGGGCGGGAGGCTCTCCCTGGGGCTCTCCCCGGCCGTCCTCAGCGTACTCCTGATTCTCGCCATGACCCTTCCCGCGCTGGCGGAAACCGTCTATCCGAAGCCCACCAACTACATCGCCGACGACGCCGCGATTCTCTCCGAATCCACGGTGCGCGAGATCAAGGAAAAGAACGACACGCTGATTTCCGAGGTGAAGGCCGTCATCGCCGTCTGCACCGTGAAAACCACGGACGGCGTGGACATCGGGAAGTACGCCCGCTCGGTCTACACCGAATGGAAGCTCCCGGTGGGCGTTTTGATCCTCATCGCCTCGGAGGACAACGCCTTCTATCTCGTCCAGAGCGCTTCCATCGGCGACAGGATCACCAACGAAGATCTGGAGGGGATCCGGGACCGGGAGATCGAGGAGGATTTTGCCGCCGGCAACGTGGACCGCGCGGTCCGTAAGGCCGTCTCCCAGCTGTCCATCCTCATGCTGAAGGAGCTGAAGCCCGAGGAAGAGGAGGCCGGAACCTCAGCCTCCGCCGGAACCGAAGCAGGCACCGAGACCCAGACGGCTCCCGCGGAGGAGAAGAAGTCCGCCGGAAGCATCGTCGTGAAGATCCTCAAGGCCCTGCTCATCATCGTGCTGGTGCTGGCCGCCGCCTTTGTCATCCTCTTCGTGTTCGCCATGTTCAACGACGATGCGGCCGCCTTCATGCAGAAGACCTTCTTCCGCAAAAACAGCGGATCCCACGGCGTCTCCCCGACCTATTACGACGACCGCCTCTACAACGATCCCCGTCAGAGAGCCTCCCGGAACCGCCCGGCTCAGAATCAGAACGGCCAGCGGCAGTATCCGGTCCAGTCCGGCGGACAGAGACCCCGGAATCCGCAGCAGGTCCCCGCTCAATATCAGAATCAGTACCAGAACCAGCAATACCAGCAGTATCCCAATCAGCAGTACCAGGTTCAGCAGGCGCCCGCCCAGTATCCGAACCAGCAGTTCCCGGCCCAGTACCAGCAGCGGCAGTATCCCGCCCAGTACCAGCAGAGGCAGTACCAGAATCCCCAGCAGTACCCCGCCCAGTACCCGAACCAGCAGCAGTTCTCCTATCAGAACCAGGCTCCCCGGCAGGTACCGCAGCAGAACGCATCCTACAACGCACGCCAGACGGCACGGCCCCGGCAGAACCGCCCCGCGCCTCAGTCCTCCCAGCCCTACTCCGCCGAGAACGATCCCAACGTGATCCGTCAGAAGCAGGCCCAGAGCCAGGGAGATCCGTCGGCCACCCAGACCTACACCATCCCCGGACGCGGCGGTTATTGATCCGGCCCGATCCGGAAATACCGGTACTTCCGCCGCTCCCGTCTCCGGAGATCCTCTTCGGCGGCCGGAGCGGCCCTATTTTTGACTGAAACAAGGATTGATCCATGATTTCCATCAGCGTAAGCAATCTTGCCTTCCGGACCGGGACCCGCGAGATCCTCTCCGGCGTGACCTTCTCCCTGGAGGAGGGGGACCGCCTGGCCATCGTGGGCGTCAACGGCAGCGGGAAATCCACCCTGCTCCGGATGATCTGCGGGGAATACCCCCACGACGAGGGCGAGATCCACATTGCGAAAAACAAGATCGTCGGGATGCTGCATCAGGACGACGCCTTCAATATAATAGGAAGCGACGGCAGGGAGATCCCCGCCACGGAGGCGGAGGAAGCTCTTGATATAAAGGAAGAAAACCGTCCGGACGCCTCCCCCATCGACTGCACGGTTCTGGGGCAGATGTACGCGGTGTTCCCCGATCTGTGCCGGGCGGAGGTACGGCTGGCGGATCTGCAGGCCCGGCTGGACAGCGCCGATCCCGCGGACACCGACACCCTGAACCGCCTGTCCTCCGAATACACAAACCTGAACAACCGCTTCATCCGGGACGGCGGCCTCTACTATAAATCCCGGTGCCGGAGCATCCTCTCAAACCTCGGTTTCGACGAGAGCGTCTGGGGCCGGCCCGTGGCCACCATGAGCGGCGGTCAGCGCACCCGTCTCGCTCTGGCGCGTCTTCTGTCCCGGGAGCCGGACATCCTGATTCTGGATGAGCCCACCAACCATCTGGATCTGGACACCATGGTCTGGCTGGAGGGCCATCTGGCGGCCTATCCGAAGAACAAGACCGTAATCCTTGTGTCCCACGACCGGCTCTTTCTGGACCGTGTGACCAACAAGACCCTGGACGTGGAGAACGGCACGACGAAGCTCTACAAGGCGAAGTATTCCGAATACGCCGAGCTGAAGAAAAAGGACCGGGCGGAGCAGGAGAAGAAATACAACCTCCAGCAGAAGGAGATCGCCCGGCTGGAGGCCTATATCGAGCAGCAGCGCCGCTGGAACCGGGAGCGGAACATCATCGCCGCCGAATCCCGCGAAAAGGCCATCGCCCGGATGGAAAAGGTGGAGAAGCCCAAGGCCCTGCCCCGTTCCATCCGCTTCACCCTCAACTCCTCCGGGGAGTCCGGCAACGACGTGGCCGAGGCGAAGAACCTGACCATGGGCTTCGGTCAGAACATCCTGTTCCGGAGCCTGTCCTTCCTGGTGAAAAAGCACGACCGCTTCTTCATCTCCGGTCCCAACGGCTGCGGCAAGTCCACCCTCATCAAGCTCCTTCTGGGACAGCTGGAGCCCCTGGCCGGGGAGATCGAGTACGGCTACAACGTCACCGTGGGCTACTACGATCAGGAGAACCAGAACCTGAACGACGAGAACACCGTGCTGGACGAGCTGTGGAACGCCTATCCCAACCTGACGGAAACGGAGATCCGCTCCACCCTGGCCCTGTTCCTCTTCCGGGGGGACGACATCGAGAAGGAGGTCCGGGTCCTGTCCGGCGGGGAGCGGGCGCGCCTGACCCTGGCCAAGCTGATCCTCTCCCGTATGAACCTCCTGATCCTGGACGAGCCCACCAACCATCTGGACATCGAGTCCCGGGAAGCGCTGGAGACCGCCCTGCGGGAGTTCGACGGCACTATCATCGCCGTATCCCACGACCGGTACTTCACCCGTCAGCTGGCCACCCGGTTCCTGGATCTCGGCGACGGAGGACGGGATTTCCACGGCGGCTACGACGACTACATGCAGTGGCGGGAGAACCGCGCCGCGGAGGGACTTCCCGTCTCCCCGGACCTGGCCGCCGCCCTGGCCGTGGAAAAGACCGCGAAGGAGGAATACGCCGAACGGAAGAAATCCGGCGCGGAAAAAAGAAAACTCGAGAAGCGGAAGGCCGAGGTGGAGCGGGACATCGCAAAGACCGAGAAGAAGATCGCCGAGATTGACGACCTGCTCTTCGGGGAGGCCGCCACCGACTACGTCCGCGCCGCCGCCCTCACCGACGAAAAGACCGTGGCCGAGGACCGTCTTCTCCAGCTCTACGAGGAATACGAGGAGCTGACCGCGGACACGTGAAGCATAATAAGATAATGAAAGGATCCCCCATGGAAAAGCTCTCCGCCCTGACCACCGAAACCCGCAATCCTGCGACCGACGGCATCGACCTGCTCCCCGCCGCGGACATCGTCCGGCTCATGAACGGGGAGGACCGCCGGGTGCCCGAGGCCGTGGAGACCGCCCTGCCCGCTGTGGCCCGGATCGCGGAAGCCGCCGCGTCTTCCTTCGCCCGGGGAGGAAGGCTGATCTACATGGGAGCCGGTACCTCCGGACGCCTGGGCGTACTGGACGCCGCGGAATGCCGTCCCACCTTCGGCGTTCCCGTGGGACCTCCGGACGGCATGGTCATCGGCCTCATCGCGGGCGGGGAGAGCGCCATGTTCAACGCCGTGGAGGGAGCCGAGGATTCCCCGGAGCTGGGGCAGTCGGATCTCGAGGCCCTGAACCTGACGGAGAGGGACACCGTTGTGGGCGTCGCGGCGTCGGGCAGGACCCCCTATGTGATCGGAGGGCTGACCTACGCCCGGTCCGTGGGAGCCTTCACCGGAGCCGTGTCCTGTACGGCAGGCGCGAAAATCTCCGCCCTGGCAGACGCCGCCGCCGAAGCCGTCACGGGACCCGAGGTCCTCACCGGCTCCACCCGGCTCAAGGCGGGCTCGGCCCAGAAGATGATCCTCAACATGATCTCCACCGCCGCCTTCATCCTCTCGGGCAAGACCTTCGGCAACCTCATGGCGGACGTGCAGATCACCAACGAAAAGCTGGCGGACCGGGCGCGCCGGATCGTCATGACCGCCGCCGGATGCGGGGAGGAGGAGGCCGCCGCCCTGCTGGAAGCCTCCGGGAACCGCACCAAGACCGCCGTGGTCATGGGGCTCTGCTCCGTGGACCGGGAGACGGCGGAAAACCTGCTTGCCGCTTCGTCGGGACACATCCGCCGGGCGGTCCGGATCTATTCCGGGGATAAATGAGGTAACATATGACGGATTTTCTCATCGGCATCGACGCCGGAGGCACCAAGACCCGCGCCCTGGCCTACCGGAACGACGATTTTTCACCGGTTCCCGCATCCGAAGCCCGCACCGGCCCCGGCAATGTGACCTCGGACCCGAAGGGAGCCTGCGCGGAGATCCTGAAGGCGGCGGAAGCCTGCGAAAAAAAGGCCCGCTCCATCCTCGGGGGAGCCTGCCGGTACGTGTCCCTGGGCGCGGCGGGATTCTCCTCCGTCGCGGGACAAGCCATGCGGGAGGACGGATTCGATCAAAGGCTCTCCTCCCTCTCCGGCGGCTTCTCCACCAAGGTCAGCGACGCTGCCCTGTCCCTCCACGCCAATTTCGCCTCCGGAGAACCCGGCATGGCCGTCATCGCGGGCACGGGCTCGTCGGCGTTCCTGCAGCTGTCCGACAATTCGATCGGTCGCGCGGGAGGCTGGGGCAGCGTGCTCGGCGACGCCGGAAGCGGATGGTCCGCCGCGAGGGAGGGGGTCCGCCGCCTGCTCGCCCTGCTGGACAGCGGGAATCAGAAGGCGGCGGACGATTTCTTCGGCCGGTGGAGGGCCGCCCATGAATCCGGTCCCGCGTCGGAGCATCCCTTCCCCGAGGCCTGCACCGTTCCCGCCCTCATCGCCTTCGTCATGAACCGGCCGAAGAAGGACCTGTCCCGTCTGGCCTGCGGGCTGGTGAGCCTGTACGACGACGGAGATCCCCTCTGCCGGGACATCCTCGCCGGGGAGACCGACGCCCTCTCCTCCGACTGTGAGCGGCTGATCCGGGCGGCGGGAGGAAGGCTGTCCGGAACGCTCCCCGTGGTGCTCACCGGCGGCTTCTTCGAGTCCAATCCCTCCGTCCGGGCCCTGTTCCGGAAGGCCGTGGAGTCCCGCGTCCGCATTCCCCTTGTCTGGCGCAAAGAACCGGCCGATCCCACCCGCGCCGTCGTCCGCCATTATCTGGAGGCGAAAGCGGGAGGCCGGGATCCCGACGCCGTGCTTCCGCAGTAAATAAACGCGCCCTCCCTTCCGGGACAGCGCACAGTCACAAGAATCACCAAGGAGGATCCGTCATGACCTTCATCGAAGAAAAAACGCCCTATTCCGACGCCTTTCAGAACACCGTAAAGCGCGTGTGCGAGCGGGTGGGAAGCCAGTATTCCTGCGCCGCCGTGGCCGTGGTCCGCGGAGACGAGACCCTTCTGAAGTTCTCCGCCGGCAGCCGGCAGGACTACAGCGGCACGGAGCTCTGCCACCCCGATCCGAAGCCCGTGACGGAGCGCACCCTCTTCGACATGGCCTCCGTCTCCAAGCTCATGTCCACCACCATGGTGGCCCTGCGGCTCATGGAAGACGGGGCCTTCTCGCCCTACGACTCCATCTGGCGGTTCCTCGACTACACCGGCAACTACAACGGGGTGGAGCTGCGCCATCTCATGACCCACACCTCCGGCCTCTCCCCCCATATTCCGCTGTACAACGTCTGCGAGAGCCCCGACGACGCGGTCCGCACCATCCTGGATTCGACGCCCCTCGGCAAGCCCGGGGAGGAGGTCCGCTACTCCTGCATGGGGTATATCCTCTTCCAGCGGATCCTGGAGACCATCGCCGGCGCGCCTCTGGACAAGCTGGCGGACGAGCTGGTGTTCTCCCCCCTCGGCATGAGGACGGCCTGCTACAATCCCCTGACCCGGCCGGACATCGTCGATCCTGCCGATCCGGACATCGCGGCCACGGAGCTGTCCTCCCACACGGGGTACTATATCTGCGGCCATGTCCACGACGAGAACGCCCACTTCCTCGGCGGCGTGTCCGGCAACGCGGGAGTCTTCGCCTCCCTGGACGACACGATCCGCTTCGCGAAGATGCTGTCGAACCGCGGGACCCTGGAGGGCCGACGCTTCCTGAACCGCCGGACCTTCGAGCTGGCGATCCACGACTACACCCCCGGACTGGACGAGGACCGGGGATACGGCTTCTCCCTCCGCCGCCACGACCTGTCCGCCTCCGGGGAGTTCACCACCCCCGGCTCCTACGGCCACAACGGCTACACGGGCACCTCGGTCTACTGCGACGCCCGGACCGGGATCACCGCCGTGCTGCTGACCAACTCCGTCCACTACGGCCGCGACAACCGGGGCCCCTTCTTCCGGGACCGCCGGATCTTCCACAACGTGGTGCTGACCGAGGCGGACCGGGCCCTGGGACTGGACGGCTCCGACTCCTCCGAACCCTGGGGCGCGGCCTCGTACTTCGACTGAGCTCTCGCATATCCTATGACACAGGAGGCCGCCATGGCAAAACGATCCATCCTCTCCGGCGCGGACGCGCTTCTGTCCGAACCGTACCTGCTCCGGGAACTCGGGCAGTTCTCCTCCGTGGGGCTGGTGACCAATCCCACGGGCATTACAAAGGACGCCCGGCCCGTTTATGAAGCGCTCCGGGAGCTCTGTCCCCTGACGGCGCTCTTTTCCCCGGAGCACGGCGTCCGCGGAGACCGGCAGGCGGGCGCGGAGGTGGAGGAATACGTCGACGAGGCCACGGGACTGCCGGTGTATTCCACCTACGGACCGGGCCGGTCCCGGGCGGAGGAGGTCACGGCGTCTCTGGGATGCCTGCTCTTCGACATTCAGGACATCGGCTCCCGGTACTACACCTATCAGTACACCATGACGGACTGCATGAGGACCGCGGCGGCCCACGGCGTTCCCGTGTGGGTGCTGGACCGGCCTCCCATGATCGCCTGCGTCCCGGAGGGGAACCTGCTGGATCCGGCCTTTTCCTCCGGCGTGGGGCGCTTTCCCATTCCCGCCCGGACCGGCATGACCGTCGGCGAGCTGGCCCTGTACCTGAACGATACGGCGGGCATCGGCTGCGATCTGACGGTGATCCCCTGCCAAAACGTCATCCGTCAGATGTTCTTCGACGAGGGAGACCTGCCTTTCGTCTGCCCCTCTCCCAATCTGCCCTCCGTGGACTGCGCCCTGATCTACGTCGGCACCTGCCTCTTCGAGGGCACCAACGTATCCGAGGGACGCGGCACCACGAAGCCCTTCGAGCTGTTCGGCGCGCCGTGGCTGGATTCGGCCGCCCTCCGCCGGGAGCTGACGGAATTGGGAGACGCCGGGGTCCTGCCGGGCTGCCTGTTCCGGGAGACGGCCTTCACGCCCACCTTCTCCAAGTACGCCGGGGAGCTGTGCCGGGGGATCCAGATCCACGTGACAGACCGGAGGACCTATCGCCCCTTCGACACGGGGGTGTATGCCCTGAGCCTGATCCGCTGCCTCCATCCGGACCGGTACGCGGACCGCTCCTTCCTCTCGAACCTCTTCGGCTCCGACCTGATCCGGCGGGAGGACTTTTGCCTGGAGGAGTATCTTCCCTCCCTGTCGGAATCCCTGGCCGGATACCGCGAGGAGACCGCCCGGTTCAGGCTGTATCCGGAGACGTGATACTAATCTCATTCTAAGGAATCGCTGAATAAAACCGCCACAGGGGAGGAGGATCCGAAAAAAGAGAAAACAGACATAAACAAGCGAAAATGTTTGTTTTCAAGGGCTTCCGAGGTCATCTGATTTCTTGTGACTCTGACT
>Ga0256405_10006591_pt1 | contig 18415 bp, 17 predicted proteins | sample RumenRJG_02DNA_FD_189096 | JGI IMG/M metagenome (GOLD analysis project Ga0256405, IMG submission 189096) | Bovine rumen microbial communities from Lethbridge, Alberta, Canada - RJG_02 | ecosystem: Host-associated > Mammals > Digestive system > Stomach > Rumen | place: Canada: Alberta... | reverse complement strand
TCTCAACATACTTTTTGACGGCTTGCGGCATTCCTCCAACTATCATATAGAGACGGAAAGCATCCATTGCCTGACGATGGAAAGCCTGGCCCATCGGCTTCCTCTCTACATACATTTTCCGTATCAAGTCCATCAGCATATCATTACCTGTAGCCCAAAGAAACTCTTCAAAGTCCATCGGGTACATCTGAATAGAACGTTCTTCCGATGGAATCACGATGCCTTGTGTGTTTTTCTTGATACTTACCAAAGATCCCGTCTCAATGTAGTCATATCTTCTGTCGGCCACCAGAAACTTGATGGCTGCTCTCGCTCTGGGACATAACTGTATCTCATCAAGGATAATAAGCGACTTGCGCTCATGGAGCCTTACCTTATAGTGCTGGCTCAGATAGAGGAACAACGTGTCGAGGTCTTCCAGATAGAGGTCAAACCAATCTCTTACCATCTGGGGAGCCTTATTGAAGTCAATGAGGATGTATGACTCATACTCATTCTTGGCGAATTCCTCTACGATATAACTCTTTCCGATACGTCGTGCTCCCTCTACGAGTAGTGCCACCTCACCGTTTCTTTTCCCCTTCCAATCAAGGAGTTTCTGATATATTTTACGCTTCATAATGATGTCGTCCGCACCTTTTTGCGATTTCTGAACTTCCATATTTTACACCTTTTTGAGATTTTACACGGTGCAAATATACACCTTTTTGAGATTTTCTGCAAGAGTTTTGACGGAAAAGCATAAGATATTTGATTATTTTAAGTCATTTTGTCCTCAATATTGACCTATTTCGTCGTATTTTCCTAAGTGTCATTCATTATACTTACATGTTAGATATTGTCAAAATCCGCTTCAAAACCCCATTTTATCCACGAATAACAGCCAAAAACAAGGCTCAACTGCGTGATTGTTTCGTGATGCACCTGTTATTAAAAAGTGGCTTGCCCTCCAATTCGTAACGGGGTTCCTTTGCAGCACGATTCCACAAAAGGGTCGTGTTGTCAAATGATAAAAGATCAAATTACGTTCAATGACCTTCCACAGGTCATCGCCGAACTTCGGGATGAAGTATCAGGCATGAAGGCGTTACTGCTGAACCTTCAGAACAGACCAACTCAGCAGAGAGAGAACAGACACCGCCCTATCACGCCAGAGCAGGTTGCCGAGTACACCAACATCCCCCTTGCGACCATCTACCAAAAACTCGCAAACAGGGAAATCCCTGGCTCCAAGCCTGGCAAGCGATGGGTCATCTACCTTGACGAGATTGACAAGTGGCTGGAAGCGAACCGCAAGAATCCCATTCCTCTGACGGATGAGGAACAGAACGCTGCCATCCTTGCATCTCACAAGCGCAAGCCGAACAAGTCCAGTTGGAACGATGAAGGTTTAGCTCGACGAAGTCAACCTATTGTAAAACCATTTGACGGGGATAAAATCTAAAATCAAGCAATTATGTACGACCACAAAATTCATTACTGCTTCACTCTGTCCGAGGAACAGATGAAGTATCTACGCAGCAAGAAGTACAAGATGACACACTTCTCCCAGATACCATACTATAAGCCCGAAGGCAAACTGATCTTCTTTGAGAAGAGCGCCTTGCTTGACTGGGTGCGCAACGTGAAGGTGAAGTCCGAGGATGAGATTAGGGAGGAAGCTGCCTTGCACCTCTCCAGTCTCAGCGTTCCCCGTTCTGAGAGAACCCATGTATAACCATATCATAATATGTATGCCTATGGAGAACTCTCATTATGAAACACGGCTCATCCTGTCCCTGTCGCTTCAGGACATTGACAATCTTGCCAAAGACCTGAAGCCAAGACAGAGGATGTTCCGCTTTTTCTCACTACTCCGTCATGCCGCAGAAACCGACGGTACGCAGACAAAGCGTAGCATCGGTTACTGCGTACAAACGGGACAGGTAGGTGCTTCGCATTCCGAGCTTGGCAAGGAATGGAACTGCAACCGCAGTACCGTCACCCGTTTCCTGAAGGAACTGGAGGCCGACGGACTCGTCAAGGTAAGCACGGGTAACGTGTCATCCGTCACAGACATCAAGTGTCTGCTTGGCTGGCAGCATGGAAACAAGGTAACGCCGAACCTGTCAAGTGACAACGAACTTGTTTATCAACTAATCATCTGAATAACTATGGGAAAGATTGTATTATACACTAACGTAAAGGGAGGTGTCGGAAAGACGACCCTTTGTGGTGTCTTTGCCACCTACCTTGCCAACAGCGGCAGAACTGTTGCCGTAGTCGATGCCGACCTTCAGCAGTCCCTGTTCCGTCATCGCAAGCGTGACCTACACCAGAATCCAGATACCAGTCTGCCTTGGGAGATAAACACGCTCAGGGGCAGAACTCCAGAAGAGGTCGCAACAATCATGGCTAACCTAAAACTATTGCCTTACGATGTCATCATTGACTGTCCGGGCAACCTCGTTGACCCGAACCTCGAAGCCATCTATTCAAATGCAGATATTGCAGTGGTGCCTATTCACTATGACAGCGACACCCTTGATGCCACACAGATGTTCTGTGAGACATTCAAGGCTCACTTCGCAGCAAAGATGTTCTTCGTTCCCAATGGCATTGTTTCGGTTGAGGAAAGGCGTGAGCACCTGCAGCAGGAAAGAGACAAGGCCATTGAGCTGCTGAAAGCCTACGGCACAGTAACCCCGCGAATAAAGCGAAGCGTGGTCATCAGTGACTACAATACGCTGCTTCCGCTGACCATCTATCAGAGGAATGCAGTCAAGTATGCCTTTGAACCTATTATCAATGAATTGCAGGAAGGAGGTGCAGAATAATGGAGCCAGACAATGCTTTCAATGAAATCTTCGGTAAAAAGCCATTAACAGAGCAGAATACAGATCCGCAGAATAGTCAGGAAGACGCTTCTGCCATTAAGGAGCAGAGTGAAGCAGTTCTCCAAACACTATCCGTGCAACAGCCCATGCAGGAAGAGCATGAACCTGATACGGCAGAGAAGCCAGTCCGCAAATGTGGGCGAAGAAGGAAGGCCTATGGCTGCACCGAAGGTGTGACCACAAACAACGCAGGACACTTCTCTTGCATCTGTGACAAAGACCTCATAGCAAAGGTCAGGGCTATCGCCTGGCAAGAGCACTTAACCGTCAGGGCAGTTGTGGAAAGCATGTTCTCCAAGTGCATCACCAAATACGAGAAGAAGCGTGGCCCGATTCAGATTGAACCCAGCCAGTCGTCTGAAGAACTCTTCTGACTATTACGCCGTTTATCCTGTTGTGCAGACACCGAACTGAATACTGGTTCCGTGTCTGCACTTTTTGTATAGTCATATAACGATGGCATCCCTATTCACCATGAAAGAGTATAAGCTTATAGGCATATACACATCCACGACGTATAGAGGTATATCCTGTATTAGCAGATACCAGTATATGCTTACTATCCGTATAGCGTTATAGTGTGTATAAAGATATACAGAGTATAGGTTTATGGTTTGTACTCACCTATAGAGGGTATTGGCATATACGGTTATACCAAGTATATCTGTATAGGGTTATAGCATTTATGAATGTATCTGGGATATAGGTGTATCTGGGATATAGATGTATAGGTGTATAGCTTTACATCTGGTGCAACGGCATGGTAATGTATATCCCTATATAAATATGCAGTTATACAAAAACGGAGTTTCAACAATCCCGTTTGTAGTAGCCAGTTGTATAACCCTATATTGAGTATAGTCCTATAGGTGATATACAATCCGACTCAAAAGGGTGGCTTCGACATGCGTTTTGCAGATGTGGTTAAATGCGCAGCAAATCTTGTTATGCCAATGGGCTGGAAATGCACGGCAGATTTCTCGGCACTTAACTATCCTATATGCTCATTTTCCTTTTCCCTTCTTTCAAAGATTTGCGACAGTAGGCCGTCGGAAATGTTATCGCCCTGAAACCGATGCGATGTCTTGTCATTCAAGCAGCAAAGCCCCAGAAGCCTCAGAAATGCCCTAATTCGTGGTTTTGCCATCCCAAATGTGTCATTACCCACGAAGGGATTTTGACGCTTTCTGAACCCATTTTCGAGTCTTTGTAGAGGCTTACACGCTGGCAAGGCCATCCGTCCACACCTGTATAGTCATTTTTCAAACCTACGGGCACTGGGCTTGCCCATGTGCCACATTTTTACAGTATCGGGAAGCTCACTACCCGTTTCGATTATCATCGAACGCAGTGCTGACCGCATAAATCTGCAAGCAGAGGTCACAGTATCTGGCACAGGAATGCCGCCCACTTGGTCAGACATGAATAGACAGTGATGACACCTGAGAGTTTTATCCAGTCAGTCTAATCGGCTTGCCGATGCCACTTTTTCAAAGTCAGGGGAAGCCTAATACCCCTGCCGTCATTCGAGACTCGGGAGACTGACCAGATAAAATTGCAAGCAATGGTGATTGTAGTTACTTTGAAAACTCTTCGAGCGACTGTCATCCTAGCGAATAAAATCTGACGGCATGATGCCATGACAACGACTTTTCTTTACTTCAAACGAGCTTGCTCCGCGCAGCAAAATTTGTGTTTCCGAAGCGAGTTAATTTCTGTTAACTCTAATTAGGCTTAGAACTTTTAAAAAAGTTCCTTCAACGCAAGCCGTCTGAGAGTGCCATTCAGATGCGCCGGAGTTCGCTCCGTTTTATTACCCCAAACGAAAGGAGGTGCATCCTAATACACCCACCACAATCGCCAACTGACGAACTTCTGCGGAGTATGGATAGCTCAACATTACGCAGCAAACAACAATGGTTACTATTCGCATTTTTGCGCAGCAAGCATAATATGTATAAGAAGTCTGTTGCGACATGCTCTTGGTATAAACCTTTCCAGTTATCTTTTGTTCCAAGACATCTTGGCATAATTCACGACAAAGCCCCACCGCATCGTCACGACGCAGTGGGGGCTTAGTGCCTATAGGTCTTTGAACAATAATTACTTTATTTCGTTTCTCTTTTATTGAAATCAAATAATGCTCTTAGGATGATTGGCTCATAGTTAGAAGGTTTGTCTGAACAGGAAACAGGTTTCCGTGGGTGCAATTCTCAAAACGAGTTTTTCAAGAACTTCAGAATAATCTTACGCTTTCTGCCATCTTTTTATCATTTTTTAGTTAAAACTGTCGGTAGAGTGCAGATTTTTGTGTAATTTTGCCGTCGCAATCCTAAAGGAGCGCAAAGACATATTGCTCAATAGACTCTCAATTCACCACCACGAGAAACGAGCAAACATCAATTATTGGGACTGCCCTTACAAGGCGCAGAAATTCCCGTATATTGATGTGGCTTGTGGTGAGCCGAGAGTCGTATGGCGAAGGTCTGCGCCTCTTTTGTTGAAAAGAAGTATTCACAAAAGCTGTAAACGGCAATGAAAGAAAAGTTATTATCGGTTTTGATGGTTCTGCTGACAGGCTTAACGGCAGTGGCACAGGACATAAGCCAGTTTAAGGTGCTTAGCGATTTGGCATATCAGACCAACACGGTGTACCAGTCATGCAACAAGTATCAGAAAGACGCCATACTCTTTATGGACTTAGTAGCAGAAACGCATCCCTATTACATTAGGCCCGAACGGTGCGAGGAATGGTATACTAAGAAGGAGACGTTATTGGAGAAATGCAAGAGCATAGAGACGGACGAAGCACTTGCCGATGCCCTGAACGAGACCTTGGGCAAACTGAAGGACAAACATACTTGCGTTACTACGGCAAAACAAGTGAAAGAGGCCACAATGGCAGAGCGGAAGAAACTGACAGAGGCTGGCATCACATCTTTCGCTCCAGACAGGGAACACATCATGCGTCCTCACGCTACGGTTTACGACTACCAAATTTTCCCGGAACACAGCATCTGCTATCTGCAATTCAACAAATGTGCGAATAACCCAGCCGATCCTTTTTCAACGTTCCTTGACAGGATGTTTGTCGAGATGAAGGAAGGAAGCATCAAAACGCTGGTGGTGGATGTGCAATACAATGGCGGTGGTAATGACTACTTTTGCAGCCTGTTGATGGAGCATCTCTATCCATTTGCTAAGTTAAAGACCTTCACCGCCTATACCCGTCTTTCCAACTTCATGACGGAATACTATCCGAATGCTGTTGAACTCAAGAAGAACTGGGAGAAGGAAGGTCACAAGAACGAACTCTATCAGGAGCCAGCCAACAAAACCGATGGCTATCAGCAGCCAGAACTCTACGAGGGACAGGTCGTATTTGTTATGGGACCGAAGACTTTTAGCAGTGCTGGTATCCTATTAACTCACGCTCGTGACAACCATTTCGGCACCATCATCGGCACAACATCCACTTTCGGACCTTCTCACTATGGCAACACTCTTCCCTTCCGCCTACCGAACACGGCTGTATATGGAAGTATCTCGTGCCAGTTCTTTGCGCGTCCTGATGCTACGGCAGCCGATGAGACCTGCCTGTGCCCCGACGTTGAGATAGACCTTGACGACAAGGATGCTGCATGGAAGTTTGTCATTGAGAAATATGGAGCAAAATAATAATTCCCAAAAACACAGACACATCATGACTAAGAAAACAATCATCACTGTGCTACTTGCACTATTGACGATGTCGGCAACCAGCCAAGGCACAGGGGCAATGGTCGATAGCAATCCCGGCTGGCTATGGGAAATCAGCGGTAACGGACTCGCCCAGAAGTCATATCTCTTCGGCACTTGTCACGGCGAAGGGCACAACTTCACCAGGGAAGAAGTGTTCGGCATTTCAGGGTTAGAAGCCTCTTTGAACAGCGTGAAGGCCGTACTCTTTGAAGGAGGACTGAACCCGAAAAAGTCCGAAGCCGACTCTATTGCTATTGTGGAAGAAGTTAAAAAGGCTACTGGATTTATATCCAATCCTGGGCCTGAATGCTTTATGCCAGAAGGAAAAACCTATGAGTCATTGTTCGACAGCATTAAGCACTTCAAAATGGTAGATAGAGTTTTGACGGGACTGGCTGAAAGGATGAATGATGGAGAGTATTCGAAAAAGAGTCCACGCTATTGGTGCTCTATTCTTATATTGGCTCAACTAACACGACATGGTAAAATCCAAAGTGCAGTAATGTCTGTGGATGAACTCCTAAAACAGGAGGTGCAAGAAAGAGGCATCGACGTGGGATATGTTGAAGGTGGCACGGTTGGAGCATCTGTTTTATCAATGTTCAACAACGCCATAGACACGCTATCTATGAAAGGACAGGCTGAGGCTCTTTACCGTATGATGGAAGGAATAGCACGTCAGAAAAAAATATTTGAAGGGATGACTAAGGCGTATTTGGAGAATGACACATGCAAGATGGAAAACTTTTTGAGAGGAGAGGGATTCGTTCCTGGTACGGAGGATTCTGACAATAGCCAGAGAGAGATTACGCTTGACCGTAATGTGGCATGGATTCCAGTCATTGAGCAGAACATCGCCCTGCGTCCTTGCATGGTTGCCGTAGGCTGTCGTCACCTTTTGGGTAGCGAGTCGCTCATTGCCCTTCTGCGACGGGAGGGGTATACCGTAGAACCCGTAAAGAAGAAATAGCAAATGATGGAAACCATCAGAATCTATCACTCCACGTGGCGTATGCTGCTAATGGTCTTTGGGATGCTCGATTTTCGTTACTATTAGCCTATATTTCTCGTAATTCTTCAACTAACGAAGCGACTTCTTCGATTCTTCGAACTTGGCTCTTCTATCTGTAGCCTTTAGTCACCATTGCTGGAGTGCAGGGAGTCATTAAGGCAGATCTTCCATGATTATCCGAAAAGTTCATCTAATGTCACTTCGCTGTTTACAATGCTCTTGTGCATTCCGTCAGCCACGCCGAATGTCGTAACAAACGTATTCACCAGTGCTTTTGTGCATTTCGTGGCCTCACGGAAGATTGTCATCCGCTGGCGTAGTTTTTTTTCGTAGACATCCTTTAGCTCATAAGGACCGAGGCTGAACTTCATCTCGCAAAGATGCACCATGCGGTCTGCACGGTCGATGATAAGGTCAATCTGTGCGCCTTCCCTTTTGGCCGGGTCTTGATTGGCCTTGTCAGCCAACCAGCGCCATGAGGAAACACTGGTTGCCATTCCGGAGATACCAAGCGCCCTCTTTATCTGCCCTACGTGGAAGAGGCAAAGCAGTTCGAATGCCCTGCCCATCCAGGCTTCTACACTGTGAGACTGGAAATTATGGCTCCACCACTGCTCATCCCCCGATAAGTCTTCGGCAAGGAACTTATAATAAAATAAGGTGTAAAAGTCAACCAGCCTGTAAATGGCATCGGTTGACTTGTTTGGGAAACGAGCCATTTTGGCGATGAAGTCGCATCGCTCCAGATTACGAAGTACTGCCGTGAGATTGCGACCTTCTATTTTCAGAGCTTTCATCAAATCGTTCCGAGTCATGCCTTCTTTATGTTGACTGAGAGTTTTTACCACAGAGATATATTGGTCGGCATGTTTGAAAAGTGCCGTATATAGTTCCTCAAACTCTATTCGAAGTGGGGCATTCGGAGCAAAGCATAGTCGGTCAACATTTTGGACAAGACTCTGATTCGTCTTCAGAAGACTAAGGTAGAAAGGGACTCCACCAAAAAGCATGTAACACTGTGCTATCTGGTATCGGTCCCATTTACATTGATGAGAGCGCAGGTATTCTTCTGTCTCTTTAAGGTTGAAAGGACGTAGATAGATGTTTGCAGTGATGCGAGCATGAAGGCCACCTTGATTTTCAATCAGTTTGTCAACCATCCACGATGTGGCTGAGCCAGACCCTACAAAAACAATATCGTTCCGACGATTAGCCCAACCGTTCCAAAAGTTCTCCAAGGCTTCAACAAAGTCTGACTTTTGTGTGTCTATCCAGGGCATTTCATCGAAAAAAACTACTTTTTTTCTGTTAGTTGGAAAATTACCAAGATGTTCCTCCAGCGCATCAAAGGCATCAAACCAGTCGGCATACTTTGGTACAGTCTTCAACCCTGCATACTGCTTCATTGCTTTTCCAAAATTGCGCAGTTGAACCCTTTGCGTGGAACGATGTGAGCCCACGAAGCTGAAATCATAATTCATCTTGAAGTACTGATCTATGAGGAAGGTCTTTCCCACGCGCCTTCTTCCATAAACGATAACAAATTCTGAACGGTCTGACTCCATGCAGTCCCGTAGCATAGAGCACTCTCGGTCTCTCGCAATAAGCTTCTGTTCCATATTAATGATCTTTTATTTGCCGGCAAAGGTACAAACAATTATTGAGAATACTCCATTGTTCGACATATTTTTGCCCCAAAACATAAAAATATGTTCATTATTGGGGCAAAATGGAGCTAAATAAGTGAAGTCTGGGGGTGACATCAATGAAGCCAGATGCTGATATGGTTATGAGAAACTTGCACAAATAACACGTTTTTGAGGTTTACAAAGGTTAAATACGTTAAATCTTCATCATTTTCAATCTCTGTAGAATCTACGTCGGCACTTTTCTACCGTTTAATACGCAAGCATTTGATATAAAAGCATTTGCAAATACGGGAGCTGTTCCTCCCTAACGTCCATAAACATCCCTAATAATATAACGACAATTGGAACTCGTTTATTTTATGGCTGTACAAATTTGACTTCGGTAACCATTCCCGATGGGGTGACAACTATCGGCATGATGGCTTTCAATGGTTGTTCCAACTTACAATCTATTAATATTCCCAATAGTGTAACCTCAATAGGAAATATGGCACTAAATTGTGAGAATTTAATCTCTATTACCGTTAATCGAAGTTCGCCAATTCCCTTAAGTTATAGTATTACTGCAGATTACAGCAACACTAAACTATATGTACCCAAAGGCAGCAAAGCAGCATACAAGGAAGCATACTACTGGAAAAATTACATTGTAATAGAAGATGTCGGTGACGTGGATGATGACGGCGAGATTACAGCACAGGATGCTTCACTCATTCTTCAGTTGGTGGCAGGTAAAATAACTTCTAACACTTTGGTTTATGAGGTTGCCGATGTTGATGGTGATAACGAAGTGACGGCGCAAGACGCCTCGCTGATATTGCAACATGTAGCTGGAAAAATTATATTAGGTAATTAATAACAATAAACAATTAAAAACAACAATGAAATGAAAAAGACTATTTTAAGCATTATCACCTGTCTGTTGATGGCAGGTGGGGCTACGGCCGAAGTGGTAGTGACAGTGTCAGACGTTGAGGCGCTGCCAGATGAGACGGTAACGTTCTCTCTAAGTTTTAGTGGCGGGCAAGCCGATACATACACGTCACTACAGTTTGGTTTGACACTTCCAGAGGGTATCACGGTTACAGGCGTTCCCACCTTTTCGAGTTCATGGCCCTTGGCTACGGGTACTGTGAGTGCTAATGCTGCTTTTGCATCATCTGAGGTTATTGCAGGTACTGCCGTTGACAACCTTGTAACAATTTCCCTGCACGTCGGTAGTGGCGTTGCCGTCGGTTCTTACAATGTTACACTGAGTGATATTCAGTTTCGTTACGGCTCTGAGGGCGCACATGATGATGCAGCTAACGTTACCTTTAAAGTGAATGTCGTAAATGCTCATACCGTTATTCTTGATGAAACATCCACTACTGCCCCAACGGCAGCTACCAGCGTGAATGTCCGTGTGAAACGTACCATCAATGCCAATGAGTGGAGCACCATCTGTCTGCCATTTGCAATGACCGCCACACAGTGTCAGACCGCTTTCGGCAGCGATGTACTGTTAGGCGACTTCACGGGTTGTGATGTAGATGCCGACAATAATGTGAAGGCTAAGTTTGCTAGCGTCACCGCCATTGAGGCCAACCATCCTTATATCATTAAGGTTGGCACGGTCATAAGCGAGTTTGCTGTTAACAATGTGAATGTTGCAGCAGAAGAGGAACCTTCAGTAGACAAGGACGAGGCCACTACAGGCTCAGGCCGTAACAAAGTAACTACCTACAACAGCTTCATTGGCAACTATGTCAATGGAACGACAGTCCCCGACTATGCCCTGTTCCTGAATGGAGGCAAATTCTATTTCTCAAAGGGTGCAACCAAGATAAAGGGTTTCCGCGGCTATTTTGACTTTGCTACCGCAGGAGCAGAGTATGAAGAATCGCGCTTGTTCATAGTGTTCAACGAGGCAACAGGCATTGATTCAATGCATCATTCAGAATGCACTGACGAGGTTTATAACCTGAAGGGACAGCGTGTTGATCAGCCCGCAAAGGGACTGTACATCAAGGGAGGCAAGAAAGTAATTATCAAATAACATCAAGGAGGAACACACTATGAAGAAGATATATATGACTCCATCAACAGAGGTGATGAAATATAATTCAGATGTTCAGCTAATGACCGTCAGCAGTGACACCGGCATTGGTTTTGGCGGCGTTGATAACGAAGGGTCGCTGGATCCAGCAAGTCGTACGGTCTTTGATACAACACTTGAAATGTAAGATACCAACAGCAGCTACAATCTCATCGGATTGTAGCTGCTGTGTTATTCTGTGGTATCGTCAGGGAATGGTAGATAATTCTTCTGCCGTCAAGCCTGTTATTTCGGCGATATCTTCTGTGGCAAGCCCCTGCTCTTTCATTTTTCGTGCAATCTCCATTGCCTTTTTATGTGCCCCCTCTGCTCTTCCTTCAGCTCTTCCTTCTGCAATTCCTTTCGCCTTTCCTTCTTCATATCCTTCCAGTTTTCCCTCACCGCGCGCGGTGGTCATGGTGTTTTCCAGGATATGGCGGTCCATCCAGTAGCTCTCGTATGCACGCTGTTCCTCGCGGCTCATCTGCATGATGGTCAGCTTTTCACGTGCTTCCTTCAGCCCGGGGGCGTCTGCATCGTCAGGAATGTCGCTTGTGGCAAGGAAGTAGAGCCACTGGTCTAAGGGTACACGCGACCACTGGTTGAAGTCGTTTACCTTCAGGATGTAGTACTCCGGATAGAGTTCATAGATGTCGCTTACCTCAAACTTCTGCTGCTGGTAGGGGCTGAGCCTCAGCAGGTCGCCATTGTGGATGCCACGGAACTCTGTCTTGCCGTGATAGACGACGTCGTCGCCCTGTCCCAGGTCGAAATAGACGATGTTGACGGAATAGATCTTCTTCACGTTCTCATAGTTCTGTCCGCCATTGATATAGTCGGTGACCAGCTTGGAGGCTCCAAAAAGCATACGCTGGAAGTAGGCAAACTCTGGCTCGCCCTGCACTTCTATAAGTATCAGTTCGCCGTCGCCGTTCTCTGCCAGCAAATCTACACGGTTATATTTAGACTCCCTGCGGTCCTTGTTGCCCTCGCTCTCCAGCAACCGGTGAATCTTCACGTTGAAGTTCAGCAGCGTGGTGAGGAAGCCTTCCAGCACGCCGAAGTTGGCTTTGTCGCGCAGGATACGCTTCAGAGCCCAGTCGAAGCTGACAAATGTTCTTTCTTTCATCTTTTCGCCAATTTATCTGCAAAGATAAACAAAAATCGTTAATCACAAAAAAAAAGCACTGAAAATTTGTATAAATCTCACGGTCTACACTTTTGGTGTTTTTGTAGTTTTGTCGTCACTCTCGACATATCATGCTGAAACAGAGCGGGTTATGGCGTGACGACAAAAAGCAGAGTGACGACAACTCTGGCCGTCCCTCTCACGCCGCGAAATTTTTCTCCCACGACGCGAAATTTTTCTGTCACGTCTATATTTTTTCCGTCGCACCCGCTGGTTGTGAGCAAAATATATAGCGTGTCGACACGCCAACGTTTGTCGTCACGCCATAACCCGCTCTGTTTCAGCATGATATATCGAAAGTGACGACAAAACGACAAATGTACAAAATATGAGAGCTGACTTCTTTTTGGCTTATTGCAGCTATTACGCGTGCACAAGCATTGGTCATGCGCGAAAGAAAAAAGCTGAAAGTTTTGCGCTTTCGGCTTTTTTGTGTAATTTTGCCCGCGAAAAAGTAAGAAAAGATGAGTCTAACAACGATAGCAGGGAAGATATTCCTGCCCCGGCAGAAAAAGCTGGAACGACATAACACAGAGGCTGAAGCCATGCAGCGCGAGGTGCTGAGACACCTCATCCAACGGGCTAAAGGTACGGAATACGGACGGCAACACGACTTTGACGCTATTGCCGACTACGAGGCGTTTGCCCGACGAGTGCCCGTGAACACCTACGAGGAGCTGAAGGAACAGATTGACCGTATGCGCCACGGCGAGCAGGACGTGCTATGGCCGGGCCGCACGCGGTGGTATGCCAAGTCGAGCGGCACGACGAACGACAAGTCGAAGTTCATACCCGTCACCAGCGAGGGCTTGAAACGCATACACTATGCCGGACCGCGCGACGCAGTGGCTTTCTACCTGCGCAACAACCCCAAGAGCCGCCTCTTCGACGGCCGGGCGATGATTCTCGGTGGCAGCCATGCGCCGAACTACAACCTGCCAGGCTCGCTGGTGGGCGACCTGAGCGCCATACTCATTGAGAACATCAACCCGCTGGCTAACCTGGTGCGCGTGCCTAAGAAGGAGACGGCACTGCTTGCTGACTTCGAGGTGAAGCGCGACCGCATAGCCCGCGAGGCGATGACGAAGAACGTGACGAACCTGAGCGGCGTACCGTCGTGGATGCTGTCGGTGCTCGACCGCGTCATGGAGCTCAGCGGCAAGCAGCATCTGGAGGAGGTGTGGCCCAACCTGGAGGTGTTCTTCCACGGCGGCGTGGCTTTCACGCCCTACCGCCAGCAGTACGAGCGGCTCATCACCAGTCCGAATATGCACTATATGGAGACGTACAACGCCAGCGAGGGCTTCTTCGGCATTCAGGACGACCCGGCGGACAAGGCGATGCTGCTGATGATGGACTACGACGTCTTCTACGAGTTCCAGGAGATGGGTTCGGAGACGATTGTTCCCGTCTGGGGCGTCGAACCTGGCAAGAACTATGCCATGCTCATCACGACGTCGTGCGGCCTGTGGCGCTACAAGATTGGCGACACCGTGCGCTTCACGCAGACGAATCCGTACAAGTTTGTCATCTCCGGCCGCACGAAGTCGTTTATCAACGCGTTCGGCGAGGAACTGATTGTGGACAATGCCGAGCAGGGACTGCAGTATGCCTGCCACGAGACGGGCGCCGAGGTGCTGGAGTACACCGCCGCCCCGGTCTTTATGGACGAGCACGGCAAGTGCCGCCACCAGTGGCTCATCGAGTTCAACCGTCAGCCACAGGACGTGGCACTGTTTGCACGCCTGCTGGACGAGCACCTGCAGACGGTGAACAGCGACTACGAGGCAAAGCGCTATAAGAACATCACGCTACAGCCGTTGGAGATTGTCGTGGCCCGCCCGGGACTGTTCAACGACTGGCTGAAGCAGCAGGGCAAGCTCGGCGGACAGCACAAGGTGCCACGGCTGAGCAACTCGCGCGAACATATCGAACAATTGTTAAAGCTGAACGCATGAAGAAACTACTATATCTGCTGGCTGTCAGCAGCTGTCTGCTGGCTATTAGCTGCGCCCGCATGGGCAACCCCGACGGCGGGTGGTATGACGACACGCCGCCCTACGTCGTGAGCTCATCACCCGCGGATAGGGCTACCAATGTGAAGCCAAAGCGCGTCAGCATCTACTTCAACGAGTTCATCAAGCTGGAGGATGCCCAGAACAAGGTCATCATCTCGCCGCCACAGTTGGAAATGCCCGAGATAAAGGCCAGCGGCAAGCGCGTCATCGTAGACCTGAAGGACACGCTGAAGGAGAACACCACCTACAGTATAGACTTCGGCGACGCCATCAGCGACTTCACCGAGGGCAACCCCATGGGCAACTACGCCTTCACGTTCTCTACGGGCAGCGTGATAGACACGTTGCAGGTGTCGGGCTACGTGCTCAATGCCGAAAACCTGGAACCTATCAAGGGCATCCAGGTGGGGCTCTACGACGACCTCTCGGACACCGCCTTTCTGAAAAAGCCCATGATACGCATCTCGCGGACTGACAGCCGCGGACACTTCGTCATCAAGGGCGTGGCTCCGGGCACCTACCGCTGCTATGCCCTGCAGGACGCCGACAACAACTACATCTACAACCAAAAGGCCGAAATGGTGGGCTTCAGCCACGACACCTTCGAACCATCGTGGAAACCCGACACCAGGCAGGACACCATCTGGCGCGACTCCCTGCACATCGACAACATCGTCCGCGTGCCCTACACTCACTTCCTGCCCGACGACATCACCCTGCTGGCCTTCACGGCACTGCAAGACAACCGCTACCTGCTGAAGACCGAGCGCACAGAGCCTCATAAGATAGGCTTCTACTTCACATACGGCGACTCGGTGCCTCCCACCATACGCGGCCTGAACTTCGCGTCCGACAGCGCCTTCATCGTGGAGCCGTCGCTCAAAAACGATACCGTCTACTACTGGCTGCGCGACACGGCACTGGTCAACCAGGACACACTGCGCATGGAGGTGCAGTACATGATGACCGACACCACCAACCTGCTCATAAGCAAGACCGACACACTGGACATAACGCCCAAGGAGTCGTACGAGAAGCGCATGAAGGCCAAGCAGAAGGAAATCGAGAAGTGGGAAAAGGAGCAGGAGAAAAAGAAGAAACACGACGAGCCCTACGACTCGATCATGCCCACCGAACAGCTGAACCTGAAAATCAATCCCACTGGCAGCCTCTCGCCGGAGAGCATCGTCACCATTGAGTCGCCAACACCACTGCTACGCATCGACACGGCGGCCATACATCTCTACACGAAGGTCGACTCACTATGGTACGACGCCGACTACGTCCTCAAGCCATCAGCGCATAATATCAGGAGCTACACCCTGACGGCCGACTGGAAACCGGAGACGGAATACAGCTTAGAGATAGACTCGGCGGCCATCGAAGATATCTACGGACTGGTCACCGGACCCGTCAAGCAGGGAATGAAGGTAAAATCGGAAGACGATTACTCGACACTGACCGTCAACCTGAGCGGCATACAGGACACGGCCATCATCGTGCAACTGCTGACCAGCTCTGAATCGGTGGTCATGCAAAACAAGGCCAAAAACGGAGTGGCCGAATTCTACTATGTCAACCCCGGCAAGTACTACCTGCGCGCCTTTGTCGACAGCAACGGCAACGGACAGTGGGACACCGGTGACTACTATGCCGACCGGCAGGCAGAAGCCGTCTACTACTACCCCGAAGAGACGGAGTGTAAGGCCAAGTGGGACGTCACACGCAACTGGAACCTGACGGCACGGAAGCGCTTTGACCAGAAACCGGCGGCCATCGTCAAGCAGAAAGCCGACAAGGAGAAGAAACTGAAGAACCGCAACGTGGAACGCGCCAAGCAAATGGGCAAGGAGTACGTCCAAAAGAAAGCGGGCGTGAGGCTGTAACAACAAACAAGAATGATAAACTAACACTTTAAAAGATGAAACGAGTTGCTCTATTATTGCTGATCTGTTCTCTATACATCGCCACGGCCACGGCCCAAAGCAAGTGTGGCATTGAGAACACTGCTTTCAAAAGTGGCGAACGCCTGACATACAACCTCTACTTCAACTGGAAGTTCGTATGGTTCAAAGTGGGTTTCGCCACCATGAATACTGACCTCACTACCTTTGAGGGAAAACATGCCTGGCGCTCAAGTCTGGTGACTGGCGGCAATAAGCGGCTCGACAAGTTCTTCGTCATGCGCGACACGCTGCTCTCGTACTGCAATACTGACCTGTCACCACTCTATTTCCGCAAAGGCTCGCATGAAGGCAAGCGCTACTATGTCGACGAAATATGGTACAGCTACCCGCGTGGCTACTGCCGCCTGAAGAAGCACGCCATCACGTCGAGCGGCGAACATCTGTGGAGCGAGAACACCTATAAGCAGTGCATCTACGACATGATGTCAATCTTCCTGCGCGCCCGCAACTTCGACGCCACGGAAATGAAGGAGGGCGACATCATACACCTGCCTATCAGCGACGCCAGCAACCTGAACAACGCCTGGCTACAGTTCCGCGGACACGAAACTTTCAAGGTTGAGGACACCAATGAGAAGTTCCGCTGCCTGGTATTCTCGTTCTTCGAACGCGAAGACGGCAAGAACCACGAACTGATACGCTTCTTCGTCACCGACGACAAAAACCATATCCCCGTACGCCTCGATATGAACCTCTCCTTCGGCTCTGCAAAAGCCTACTTGAAGTCGTATAAAGGCATTCGCGGCGAAATGACATCAAAACTACAATAGCTGTTTAGCACTATTTTATCGGCCCATTAATAATTATTAACGCTCAAACACGATAACTTAACAAAAAATTTATTACTTTTGCATTTACTACGATTTTTTTGACACTAAAACCAAAATAACTACCAATATGAAACAAGGAGAAACATTAGTCAACGGGAGTATGAACAACAACACAAACCCTTACGCACGGTCAGAGAGAGGATCAAGTGGTAATGAAACTTACGTGCCAGGTATGCAACAAAATGCACCCGGCGTTAGCGAAAGCAAGACAACAAACCGCCAGCAGGATACAACGCCGGTGGTAGGATTCCTCTATTCCATCTCTCGCAAAGGCATCGGCGAATACTGGCCCCTGCACTTGGGTACCAACACCATCGGCCGTTCCAATGAGTGTGACATCGTGCTCCGCGAGCGCTCCATTTCAGAGCGTCACGCTACGTTGAGCATCAAGCAGATGAAAACCACCCACAAACTGATTGCCAGCATACGTGATACCGGCTCTAAAAACGGTATGTACCTCAATGAAGAGGAGCTGGATTACGACAACCACAGCTGTAAGAACAACGACATCATCACCGTCGGCACAAGCTATAAGCTGCTGCTGCTGCTCATTGATGCCGAACAGTATGGACTGAGCGTTTCGGAAGACTTCGTTCCTGTAGAAGAGGAAGAAAACAACTTCTTTGCCGCTTCTAACAACTTTGGCGACGACACGCGTAACAACTTCAATCCTTATAATGCCGACAACCGCAACGTGGACACCGGCACCGTCGACCTGAACGGCGCACAGTTCACGAAGCCTGGCGAAACAAAATTCATGTAAATAAATAGCTGAAAATGTCGATAATCAGAATTCAAGGGGAGGACGAAAAGCGACGGAATATACACTATGAAGTAGACACCAGCCTGCCATCATTGGGTGAAGGCGGCATGGGACAGGTGTTGCGCGGCATACAGGTCAACGACAAGAACGGACTACGACAAGACGTAGCCATTAAGTTCTTGTTTGAGGACCTGCCTGCTCATGCCGTGGAACGGGCCAAGCGCGAAGCATCCATACAAATCAATAATGAAAACCTCGTCGAGATGTTCGGCTTCATAGAAGTTATCGAACCA
>Ga0256405_10006590_pt1 | contig 18415 bp, 16 predicted proteins | sample RumenRJG_02DNA_FD_189096 | JGI IMG/M metagenome (GOLD analysis project Ga0256405, IMG submission 189096) | Bovine rumen microbial communities from Lethbridge, Alberta, Canada - RJG_02 | ecosystem: Host-associated > Mammals > Digestive system > Stomach > Rumen | place: Canada: Alberta... | reverse complement strand
ACCTCATTTTAAATAAAAACTATCCAACCATTTTTGGACTTTTTTATTATAACTGAACATTTTTAATACTGCAATATCTTTTTATATCGCATTTTAGATAAATTTTGTATTTTTATATAAACTTCGACGTAGGTATTCAACTGCATCTAGCCATATCGAAAATCGTGCAATATATAAAAGCCTGAAATTACAAGATGAGTCCCTGGAATAGCATCTATGGGCTTGAGAATACTTCGTTGCGACATCTGGATAAATAAGCACAAAAGAATTGCAAAAATATATAGAGGAGCAGGAAGTGTACCATAAAACGATACGTTCAAAATATCCGAATTCTGAGAGTTTACTCTTTTAGTCTGCTTATCGGCTTCTAGGCGGTAGGGCATTTATTTTTATATATTGAGGTCGGGTTTCCCCGACCTGCTTTATTACTTCATGAAGGAAGCGACTTCTTCTGCAAAATTTGTTTCCTTCTTTTCGATACCTTCCCCAAGGACAAACTTCGTAAATTCAGCTATTTTGACATTAAATCCATTTTCTTTGTTAAATTTATCGACAACTTCCTGAACTTTGTTTTTTCCATCTATGACAAATATCTGCTCAAGCAATGTGTTTTCGGCTAAGAATTTTTTTGCGCGTCCTTCCGCTATTTTTGCTGCAACATCATCTGGTTTTCCAATTTCCTTAGCTTGAGCCATTGCAATTTCTTTCTCCTTATCCAAGACTTCTTGAGGGACACACTTTGGACACAGATATGTCGGATTAGCAGCTGCAATATGCATAGCTATTTTCTTCCCTAATTCCCCGGTCTTTTCTGTGCAAACCTTACCATCAGCTTCCATCGCAACCAAAACACCAATTTTGCCCATATCGGGCGTCACGGCATTATGGATATAAGCAGATATGATTCCATGACTTACCATCATTTTCTTTGCTCTTCTGAATGTTATATTTTCGCCGACCAACGAAATTAACTGATCAATCTCTTCCTTAACGGTTTTGCCATTTGGAAATTTTTCATCCAAGACATGTTCAGTTCTTAGAGCAATTTTAGCGATAGCTGCCACCAACTCCTGAAATTTCTCATTTCTAGCGACAAAGTCTGTTTCTGAGTTCAATTCAACAATAGCTGCTGTTTTTTTATCCTCCGAAAGAGCGATAGCCACTAGACCATCCGCTGCTGTCCTGGTTGATTTCTTAGCGGCATCCATCAATCCCTTTTTACGCAAATATTCCTCAGCCGACGCGATATCGCCATTAGTTTCAATCAAGGCTTTTTTGCAGTCCATCATTCCAGCTCCGGTCTTATCCCTAAGCTGTTTTACTAATTGTGCTGTAATTTCCATAACAGATTCTCCTTAAAAATTACTTATCTAGCTCTTTTTTCTTTTCGATTTGTTCATCGACGATATTCTCCGAAGCACCTAAATCAACTCCAGATTTTTGCATTCCCTTTTGCAATCCCTCGAGAACAGCGCTTGCGAACAAATCGCAGTACAAATCGATCGCCTTCGTTGCATCATCATTTCCTGGAATAGGATAAGTGATCTCATCAGGGGAAGAGTTCGAGTCAACTATCGCGACAATCGGTATTCCCAGTTTTGCTGCCTCTTTGACAGCTATTGATTCGCGAATGGTGTCAATAACAATCAATAAATCTGGAAGACCGCCCATCTCTCTTATGCCACCAAGGTCTAAATCAAGCTTCCCTTTTGCTCTTTGCAATTGCAAAATTTCCTTTTTGGTCAATCCAACTGGATTTGCGATTTTCTCTTCAAGTGCTTTTAATCTTTTTATCGATTGATTTATGGTCTTCCAGTTAGTTAACATTCCGCCAAGCCATCTGTGATTGACATAATACTGACCACATTTTTCTGCAGCCTCTTTTATCCTATCTGTTGCTTGTATTTTTGTTCCGACAAACAGCACTCTCCCATAATCGGCTATGACATCTCTGATAACGTTTAACGCCGCATCCAGCATAGGCACTGTTTGCTCGAGGTCTAGTATATGTATGCCATTTCGTGCACCAAAAATATATGGAGCCATCTTTGGGTTCCACTTTCTGGTCACGTGGCCATAGTGTACTCCCGCTTCTAATAAATCTTGCATTGAAAATTTTGTAGACATAGTCTTTTTCCTTTCCGATTAAACACGACTAAAGAGCTACAAAAATCCGAAATATCGGACATCGGAAAAGCCCCTTCGCCTAGAATTCACTTGCGACACCACGTCACAAGCCAGCACTAGTGTAGCAAATTTTTCTCAACTTCACCATATGCTTGATTACTATTGATAATATCATCATACCGTTGCCATCTTGGTGAGAGTATTGCGCTATTTATATAGTTCGCATAGGATGGGGGCGCGATGTGGTATGTTTTTATTTTACCACATCGCGCCCCCGAAGCCTGTCAAGGTACGCATACGCTCAGCTCCCAACGGTCAATGACCTTCGATCAATGACCGCTGGTTGCTGACCTTGACAGGCGGAATACTCTTTAGCTGAAAATAATTTGCATAGCCATGAAAAATATGTTAGAATATTTATAGAAGGGGCGTTGATGCCCGTGGTTTTTTTAAGAGGTGTATAGAAATGTTTAAAAAGAAGTGTTTATCCGGGGGGGGGGCTAGGCTTAGGTAGTGCTGTAATTATAGCTATTTCTGCTTTAAGTGTAGCAGTTGCGGAAGAATGCGATGTTCTAAATAAGAAAAACCAAATATATTGGAGGTTTTATGCGCATAACACGATACTAAATGCTGAAGGGCAATCCGAATGGATAAAAAATAAGAAATATCACGATTCAATAATAAATGTGATTGGTAAAGCCATTGGCGACTGTATGGCGCAAGAGAATGAGTTTAAATGTATTGACAGGCGGGAACTAGGAAACAAAGTCATAATCTTCAAAGACGAAAAGAAATACAAACATCCTTATGACTACACAGTTAGCAATTGGAATGCTGTCTTTTTATACAATGCCGTTAATTTGGCAATAAATAAAGGATATTGGGAAGGTCTAACTACAGAAGACCTAATGCTAGAATGCTATGAAAGGATAGCACACCATTTTTTAGATGAATCAGATGAATTTTGCATATCGGGCACTAAGGAAGCTGAACTACAACAAGAACTGCAGGAACTAGAAGAAGTGAAAAAACAAATAACTGATTATTTGCAAGATAGACTTAGAAGTATAAAAATTCAATATTCTATAGATAGGCGTAAAAGTGCAAAAAGCGACATAGAAAAAACGAAAAGGTCAGAGATGTGCAACTTGGTGCACGACAGCTAAGTGATATAGAACAATTACAAAAAGCATTGAATAATTTTGATGAAAATGTGAGAGGCGATATGGTGGCTCTCCGCGAAGACGCGGAAAATAAATTGAAACAGGTGCACAAGAATGGAGAATTTAAGTCGGAGATCTGGAATGAAGTGGCAGTAGAGGATTATATGTATTTGACAATATCCGAATATTTATCCCGACAGCGGGTAGCGATAGCGAAAGTAAGACTGAATGAAAATTTAGAAAAGGCTTACTACGATATGCTCAAATACAGCAAAGCACTTCACCTAGACAAAGTATTAGAGCATTACAGAGAGATTTCTGCAGGAGTAAAAGCACCAATAAAACGAACGGGGAAACAGGTGAATTTTAATAAACAAGATGGGCCATCATTCGATATCTTTCGATGCCAGGTTTCATTTGTTGAGAACGTTGAGAAGATTGGTATGTCAGGGAAAGACCCTATAGTTCAAAAAATCGAATGTATCCCAGATTTTTTTCTAGAAGACAAATGCGGCCTTGATATTCTAGGAGACAAATGCAGCCAAATTGGTATTGCGGGCGTCAAGAGACGCAAAAATACTTATACTGACATCACTGGTCGCATGTTTGATTGCAAATTTGAAGAACTTGAAGGATATGGATGGGCTAATCTAGATAAATGCAGAGAACTGCTCGATTTATTGCAAGGTTTAGCTTCCCCAGCAAAGACTTTACTGCATCTAAGCATTGACTGAGCCCCAAAGGGGGGGGAATAGCTCCGACATCATTGCCGATATACTGTAATGATTGAGGGATTGGCAAGTATATTAATAGATGCCCTACTCGCTATAAGCAGGTAGTTCTATATCACGCTTGGAAAGCGGATTAAAAGAGTAAACTCTCCAAATTCGGATATTTTAAACGTATCTGTTTTATGATGAGCTTCTTGCCCTTCTACACAGGTATCTTCCCCTTTACACTTATCTGCGATAAGCACCCATAGATGCTGTCCCCAATATCTTTTCTTTAATTCTTGGAACGTTCTGCTATTTTGCCAATCATGTATACAATATAATTTTCGATACGGATAGATGCGGTGGAGCTGAAATTAGCATATGTATATGATCTGGAATTACATTTCCACTGATTATATCGACGTAATTCGCTGAGCAGATTTCCCGTATCATTATAGTACAACACTATGCACCTATACTTTGTGAAGAATGCTATGTGAACTTCTTCTGTATGTTATACCTCGTATTGTACTGAAGTGTTCGCCTAAAGGCGAAGGTTTTCACCCATCCCACGTTTTGGAAATAAAGAAGCATTCTGCTATAGAGCAACAAGGCAATTGAGAGTTCTAGCATCTGTATAGATTTACTGTAACACTTAGTTTTGCTGTATACCTCTGGCGAGATAGTAGTGTATATAACTTTAGAGACCAAACAAGTTTCAGACTTGCTCACCACATGTTTGATATCAGCGTTCATGCCTAGCTCTTTTTCGTATGAAAAATTTCCATCAGTACAAACAATTTTTAGATTATTTTATCGATTATTTTCCTTAAAACTGAAGCTTTTCCGGGGGATACTTCAAATCTTTTTCTTATCGACAACAGTCCAAACTCGTGTTCTTCGCCCCTTTTGATATACATATGCAGTTCATCAATCTTTACTTTTGACATCTCTTTTAAAACCTTAAAACCAGCTTTCTGTATCCAATTCATAATAGTTTGATTATGAAATAATTTCTCATAAATTGGTGTTAAAGTTCTCGCAATTCTCCGAAATCCACAGTCCTCCAGATACAATTAAAGCGTATTTTCTTTCTTTATAAGAAGACTTCACTCTACTATCCGTTTCGGCCTGGTTTTTATTACAATTTTTACATCTATACTTTTGTTTCCATTTTACTATATCTGCTTTCCATCCACAAACCACACAAACTTTTAGCACTTTTTACTCATCCAATCACACTTTACCTGCAGATTAACATATCATTTATTTATCGGCTTACCAATCCCGCATAACTATCACCTTTTGAAACTTCTTCAAAAGTTTGGTGATAACGTCTCTGGGGCTGTTAAAAAAATCATATTTCATAGTCTGCAATTTTGCAGTCTAAAATGTGATAGCATGTTCTAGAAGACTAGGAATTTTGATTTGAGAAACATGAACGTTAAAAAATTATTTGCGCTTGCGACACCGTTTGTATTAGTGGCAACTACTGCTGTTGGAAATGCTACATCTATATTTGGAACAAAAGTAGATGATGTGTCTCAAGAACAAACGCAGACACAATCTGATACGAGAGAAAGCGCAGGAATTGATCAAAGAGCTCTATTTGACAAGACAAGGCGTGGGGTTGTGACTATAAAAGTTTCTGTAGTTTTAGATAAGTCCATATATAACAAACAATGGTTTGGAACCGGATTTATCGTTGACAAAGAGAAGGGGCTAATTGTCACTAATGCACATGTCGCTGGAGAATTAACTGTCGGGTCATACGAAGTCAAATTTGGAAATGGAAAGAAAATTGAAGCAAAACTGGAATATTTGGATCCATGTTACGACTTTGCTGTTTTGTCAGTAAATCCAAAGGATATTCCTCAATATGCAATTCCTTTGAAGATGTCCAACGACAAGCTCGCACTAAATATGGAAATTTATTCCATGGGTAACTCTGCTAACAATGAGTTTTCGACATATAAGGGATACATATTTGATACGGAAAGTATTTTGTGGTTAAAGCCGATTGCAGAGCAGTCGTTTCAATTTTCAGGTTTAACTGTGCCAGGAGCAAGTGGTTCTCCAGTTTTAAATACGAATGGTGAAGTTATAGGTTTGCTTTATGGAGGGAAATTTGTGTCTGGCGCAGCTTTGCCAATTTCATACGTCGAACCTGTTATAAAAACTTTGCAGGATGGGAAAAAATATCATCGGTATTTTTGTGGTTTTATGGTTAATTATGGTTCTGTGCAAGATTTCATAAGTGCAGGAATATTACCCGAAACAGTGCTTGAAGAGTATGAACATAAATTTCCTGACAAGGACAAAGTGCTTTATGTATCCCGCAAACTAACAGCATTTGATGCTGACAAAAATAAGTTGGAAGCAGGCGATGTCATATGGGAGATAGATGGTGAATTGATTGGGTGTAACTTGAAGAAAATCGATGAAATAGTTCAGAACAAACAGGGAAAATCAATTGCGATGACAGTTTATCGAAATGGGAAAAAGGAGAAGATAGAAGCTTCAACATTTGAACTAACCAATACTGCTAAGATGAAAATGTTATCATTTGCCGATGCTGTTTTTCATGAAACGCCGTCTGAATACAAAATATGCTTCGGAAAAGGAAAACCTGGAGTCTTTATAGCTGATTGTGAATCAAGTTCTGCCTTCACTGAAGTGTGTGCGTCACCTGGCAATCCTGATGCTTTGATGGCGGGGGCACAAATCGTATCTATAGATGGAAAAGAGATATCGACGCTGGATGACCTAGCAGACATAATACCAGACTTGTGCAAAAAGAAGGTATTTACTGTAAGGTTTATTCGAATTGGTGGGGATGCGCAAGTTTCATCATTAACGGTAAAACACAATCCAGAATTTGCAGAAGCCAAGTTATATACATTTGATTTGGAAAGCAAAAGCTGGAAAGTTAAAAACCTGGTAGAGAAGTAATTCGTTTATGATATTTAGATAAGACATCAAAAGCATACACCTGAAACTCGGGTGTATGCATAAGCTTTTTTATTTCATCATAGGTCGGTTGATTTGTTGAGTTAAATTTTGATAGGTCGAATTGAAAAAAATCACGCAATAGAAGAAGAGGCATTGTTATATTTTTTTGCATAAAATCTTCAGATTTTTCAAAGCTAGGAGCTGAATAATCCTTAATATCGTTGTGAAATTGAAATAAAATACCAAAACACAATCCAGCTATTGCGGAAGCCTTGGCTTTTTGAAAATCATTTGATGATAAATATGCACCTAAAAAACAAGAAAGTTCAAAAAGGGAAGAGGTCTTTAGTGCAGACATTTTTAAGCATTCTTGAAATGATGAATCAATAGTTAAATGTCGTTCTAAAAGTGCTCCATACGCTGTAGAGGCACAGGCTTTTAAACAAAAATTTTTTACAAGGTTATTGTTATCATGCAATTTTAAAAATTCATCGATAACCTTGACGAAAAGAACATCGCCGAATACTATGCTACTTTTATGTCCATATTTTTGAACAAAAGAACTCGCATTTCGCCTTGTCATGTTATTGTCAATAACATCATCGTGCAAAAGTGATGCAAAGTGAATTAACTCGATAAGAGCAATTGTTTTATACTTTGTTTCGCGAGATACCGAAGAGAATTTCTCCCAATTTGTAAAATATAGTATGGATCTTATACGCTTCCCTTTGTGGTGTGCAAATGGAGCCAAATGTGATAAGCGCGCATTAAGTTCGAGAAGCCATTTTATATAGTATTCTAGAACTCTGAGTTCCTCTGAATAGTCGACTTGTCTGCTTAGTACCTTGTTGATTATATCTGAAAACAATCTGTAAATGCTATATCAAGCCTTATCCATAGAGGATAGCAGAAATAACATCTTCTCGTTCAAAAATTAAATGTCAACTGTCGTTTCATTTTTATGGACAATGCGAGCAATGTTTTCTTTATGGGTAAAAAGCAAAAATATAAGGACAGCTATAGAAAATAGAAATATTGAAAATTCGATACTGTTTATAACGAAGCCATAAGTGCACATTGTTGTAAATGATATAGCCATTGCGATCGAAGCTATGGAAGAAATTTTTACAAATTTTGCCAAAATTGCCCAAATAGTGATAGAGATTAAGGCAAACAATGGAGACAAGACGGCAAATATACCAGCAGAAGTGGCAACACCCTTCCCCCCCTTAAACCTGAGCCATATCGGATATACATGCCCCAACAAACAGCAGAAAACAGCAATTAAAAAATACGAATCATCTGAAGCAATGCGAGCTAACAATGTAAATATTATCCCTTTCATGGCATCTCCCAAAAGGGTCAAAAGTGCTAGGATTTTATGCCCACTTCTTAAAACATTTGTAGCTCCTGTGCTGTGTGAACCCACATTTCTGATATCAACATTTCCATAAACCTTGGTTAGCAAAAAACCAGTGGGTATGGAGCCTACAAAATAACCAATAACGCAAAGCCACAATAAATTCATCTAGCATATCCAAAAATCACCAATAACAGAATTTTAGCATATATAGGAGCGCCCCATCATGTCAATAAGAGAATCTCTCCACATCATACTGAAATGTTCGCCTAAAGGCGAGGGTTTTCACCCATCCCAAGTTTTGGAAATAAAATTTACTATTTTGAAATGTTTACAAAAATCAAATTGTATTGTTAAAATAATATTAGCAAAATGGTTAATTGTATTTTTTTTGGGGGGCGCAAATGAAAACTAAATCACTGACGATGATGCTAGTAACAATGCTAGTCTTCACAAATAACGAATGCGTAAGTCAATCGTTTACAGTGGATGTTGCAAAGCTAATGCAGGAAGGCGATATAAATATACAGACAAATAGCATGCAAGACCTAATTACCCACGTTGATATACCCGTATGGAATTTTAACCAGCAAACAGAAGAATATGAAAAAAACAGCACAATAAAAATTAATGACACCAAATTATTAACTATAGATTGGGTAAAGACTGTTAACGAAAACAACGAACAGATTTATATACTCAAACAGCTGTTATTGTGGAATGCTCCAGCAATACATACCGAATTGAATCTACAAATTCCGGGAACAATTAAAATTTATGTCGCAAATGCACCAATACATGTACCAGTACACATAGGAGAAAGAGCTTTTCAGGCACTCAACTTAATGAACTTGTCTTTAGCACTAGAATTTGTGTTTAGCAATAAATTTGTTAAATTTCCGTATAACTGTTCAGCTTTATTCAAAGGATCGGACACAATCACTTATATGGATTTCAGTGGTGCAGATACAGCTTTGACAATAAATATGTCTTCCATGTTTGAGAATTGCGGAGCTTTACAAAAATTGTGCTTGGATGATTTTGACATGCGGAATAATTCCGATTCCTCAAACATGTTTAATAATTGTCCGCAATTGGTCACACTAAAATTCAATGACACGATTATCGATTTGCAACAACAAATCCTTCAAGACAATACCACTAATATAATTAATCTCATAAATCAAAATGTAACCTTCTGGTACTAGGCGCTGTCATCAAAGGGAATTGCAGTAAAGCATGATGGAGGCGATTGTAAGGTAAGCTTGGGAGGATGAGATATTTTTGGTATATCGTGTTGAAATACCCATAAATTTCTTAATTTTTAGAAAAAAATTTTCAACAATATGCCTCTTTTTATACAATTCTTTATCATAATTTCTCTGCATTTTGGCGTTGCTCCGCGATGGAATTACAGCTTTCATTCCAGTTTTTGCCACAAATTCAACTATACTTTTACTGTCATACCCCTTGTCTGCTATCAGGTATTTTGCTTTAAAATCCTTGCTCAATTCCTCTGCACGCTGGCTATCGTGCACATTTCTGTCGGATATGAGTATCTTCAAAGGCATTCCGCGGGCATCTACATCGATATATGCCTTGATTTCCACCTCTTGCGCCACTTGATTTCATATGACATTTCATGTAAATTGCATCAATTATAATACTGCTCAAATCCGGCTCAGCCATCACTGATTCAATATTTTGTCCCAAATTCCGCGGTCTCGCCATCGCGCAAATCACCGATGCGCATTCTTCCAATCACCATACTCCTTCGGCAAATCCTGCCACGGCGCTCCCGTCGGCGTGCTGCAATCCTCAAAATCCAGAACACAGCGTTAATAATCTGCCCGTATACCCAATATTTCCCGGAAGATTTACATTAATTTTGTGCCAAATCTCATCATTTATATCATGCCTAGGAAACATCGTTAGCTTCTATTTCAGATATTTTCGAGACTATTCTATCACTTTTTAGCATCTTTGACGACAGCGTCTAGTTAGCCATTCTGCTAGTGGATACGTGCCTTAAAATTTTTGTTCAATTTTCGGCACGCTGACTGTCATGCATATTTTCGTTGGATATAATTTTAGTAGCATTCCACGCTTCGTATTTAGCTCCCTTTTGAAACTGCCATACCTTGATTTCCGGCCATTGCCCCACTAGCATGCATATAAAAATTCACATACGTAGCATCAGTCATGATGTGCCTCAATTCCAGCTTCGTCTGGCAGGAAGGCAACTCTGCAACCATTATTGAGCCTGTTGCTAGTGATAAAACTCCAAATATTGATATGGTTTTCGCGGTCATGCCTATTGAAATTGTGACAAATTGATAATAGCATCTAGATAGTAGTGGTATTTTTGTATGCACAAAAAAAATGAATTATAAAAAGTTTTGTTTAGCAACTGTAGGTTGGCTGATATCAATGAGCGTCGCCAGTTTTGGAACGGATCTGTTGAAAGAAATAGACAAGGCCATCAACATTCGTGAGTTAATTTTACAGCAGGATATTCATATTTGGATAAGTGATATGTGGAAAGGGGCCGAGGTGAAGAAACAAACTTGGTGGAAACAAGCGAAATATGAAGATTCCATATTCAAGGAAATATCTAGATGTGTGGTCGATTACCATATGCAACGTGGTGTGTACGGCGAAAGCGCAAGCAATAAGATAAAAATCTCGGATAAAACAGGGGAACTTATGCCTGAAGTCGTCGTGTTTGGATGGAAGGATCCGCTCAGGTACAATCAAGAAAATATGAATGCGTTGGTATTATATAATCTCGTGTATAACTATCTGGAAGGACAGAAAGCAAGAAGGACGGTTGATGAGGTGCTGGAAGAAGTAATGAAAACTTTAAAACAGGTCTATGCCACAAAGTTGCATAGTAATATTGAGACTCAAAATAAATATTTTGACATGATAATTAAAGCAAAAAACGATATAAAGCAATACGTGGAAGCCTTGCATTTTATGGACTATTTATGTATACTTAAATATTGTCAAGATCCAATTAGAGCTAGTATTTGGTGTGATAATGAAGCCATTAAAGGAATTATAATTCATCCGACGGTATATACCTTGTGCAAAAGTGGAAGAGTATCGGGCCAGGAAGCCGATGTTTATCTAAACATAGATTTTACTAATCCAACAGAAGGAAACAAGCAGGAAAATCTTAAGGTAAACATTCTAGGTACACCGAACTCTTGGTATAATAGGAGCTATTACACACTCCCGTGCCGCAATTGTAATAACATGACTGTATCGGCGTTGTTTACAAATGGTACATATTGTTTCCGTGACGACGAGTGGGAAAACAGGTTGATACAAGAGCTTCCTGAGAGATATATACTGGATTTTGTATACAAGCCAGAAAATCTGGAAGTAAATGAGTATCTGTGTAAAGTTTACAAAGATCAGATAGATGAATACAATTCGCATGTAAAGAAGCGTTCCGCTATGGAGCAGCCAGGCATTTGAGAGTTCTAGCATTTGTATAGATTTGCTGTAGTTCTTGGTTTTTTGGAGTAATCTAACAAGGTAGTAGAGTATGTAACTTTCGACCAAACAAGTCTCAGATTTGCTGATGACGTGTTTGAGCTCGGCATTCATGCCCAGCTCTTCTTCGTATGAAAAATCCCCATCAGTACAGACAATTTTTAGATTATTTTATCGATTAATTTCCTTAAAACTGAAGCTTTTCCTAGGCTACTTCAAATCTTTTTCCTATCTATCACCGTCCAAATTCGTGTTCTTCGCTCCTTTTAATGTACATATGCAGCTCAGTCACCTTTACTGTTGACTTTTTCTTTTAGAACCTTAAAACCAGCTTTCTTTATCCGGTTTATGACGGTTTGATACCTATAAATTTTACTCATAATTCTCGCAATTCTTCGAAGTTCACATCCCTCCAGATACAATACTAAAGCACATTTTTTTCTTCATCGGAGTACTTTACTCCACTGTCCGTTTTTGCTTCAATGTTTTACATCTATACCGCTGTTTGTCCTTCACAATTCCCGCCTTCTATAATCATTTACCCTCCACAAACTGCGCAAATTTATAAAATTTTTTACTCATCAAATCACACTTTATCTGCAGATTAACATACCATTTATTTCCCAGCGTGCCGACCCCATTGCATATAAGTGCGACCTCTCACGAAATGGTGTGCAATCCCTGAATCTCTTCATACTGGAAAGTTATTTCGATTTCATGTAAAATCTGCATCATGCGGGACATAGGTCAAGAAGTGAGTGAAGCAGGGAAAATGAAGAATAAGATACCATTAGTTGCTTTACGGGATACGGTTGTTTTTCCAAAGTGTGTTATACCGTTATTTATCGGACGCCCAAAATCAATAAGAGCAATTGAACAGGCTTTTGCTAATGATAGGCTTGTCGCCTTTGTAACGCAGAAAGATCCAACGGTAGATGTTGTTAACCCGGATGATCTTTTTAGGTTTGGTACAGTATGCCATATAGATCAAATGATAACTTTAACAGATGGTACAGTGAAAATACTAGCTGATGGAATTTACAGAGCGATAATAGACGAAATAATCGATGGAGATCCAATGTTTGCTGAAGTGACTGAAGTTGCCTCGGATTACTCGAACTACAACGTTGGTCGCAAAAACATAGATGCTTTACGTCTTGCCGTTTTGTCAAATTTTGATACTTTTTGTAAGCAAAATAAAAAATTACCAGCCGATGTGTTGGCATCCGTGTCTTCCATAGAAGATCCATCAAAACTTTGTGATACTATTGCATCATATCTGCCTCTTAAAATCAGCGAACGACAAAACATTTTGGAAATTCTTTCGGTAAGTGAAAGATTAGAAAAACTTATATATTTGCTAGAAGAACAGTCTGAATTAGTTTTAGTCGAAAAAAAGATCAAAAATAGAGTGAAAAAGCAGGTTGAGAAAAATCAAAAAGAATACTATTTGAATGAACAGTTAAAAGCTATTTATAAGGAACTAGGTGACGCAGATGATGTCAATCAAGAATCGCATGCATTAGTTCAGCAGGTGAAGAAATCAAATATGTCTGCTGAGGCAAAAGAAAAAGCCTTAAACGAGATCAAAAAACTGAAGAATATGCCTCCATTATCCCAAGAAGGAGGAGTCATAAGAAACTATGTCGATTGGCTTATTAATCTTCCCTGGAAGCATTCACATTCAGAATCAACATTGAAGGATGCAGAGAATTCCTTGAATAAGACACATTATGGATTAGATAAGGTTAAAGAGCGTATTTTGGAATACTTGGCTGTTCAAAAGCGGGTTAAGAAGATGAAGGGGCAAATAATGTGTTTTGTTGGGCCTCCAGGAGTTGGAAAAACGTCGCTTGGAAAGGCTATCGCGGAAGCAACTAAAAAATCATTTGTTAGAGTAGCACTTGGTGGAGTTAATGACGAATCTGAAATTAGGGGGCATAGGCGAACTTATGTAGGGGCTATGCCGGGCAAAATCATACAGGCTTTTAAGAAAGCGAAGATGACTAACCCTATAATTATGCTGGACGAAATTGATAAGTTGGGAGCTGATTGGCGCGGCGATCCGGCATCAGCGTTACTTGAAGTGTTAGACCCAGAACAGAATAATGCTTTTGTCGATCATTACATAGAAGTACCATATGATATTTCCGGAGCTATGTTCATAACAACCGCAAATAGTCTTGATATTCCTCATGCCCTACTAGATCGTATGGAAATTATAAATCTTTCCGGATACACAGAGGAGGAGAAGCTGAACATAGCAAAATTGCACATAATACCAAAACAGAAGTTATTAAATGGCATAAAGACCGAAGAGCTAGAAATAACAGATGAAGCCATAATGGAGATCATCAGAAATTATACCTTGGAATCTGGTGTTAGAAATCTCGAAAGAGAAATCTCAAAAATTTGCAGAAAGGTTGTACGAAAAATACTTTCTGATGATGCAACAAATTTCATCAAAGTGACTACGGAAAATCTTTTTGAATTTTTAGGAAAGAAAAAATATACCCAATTAAAATCTAGCGAAGTTGCAAGAGTTGGAGTGGTGACAGGACTGGCATGGACTGAAGCTGGTGGAGATGTTTTGGAAATTGAAGCTCTGACGCTTCCCGGTACTGGCAATACAATAACGACAGGAAAACTCGGAGAAGTGATGCAGGAGTCAATAAAGGCGGCATATAGCTATGTCAAGTCCCAGTCAAAGAGTTTAGGAATAAAGCCAGAAGATTTTGCAAAAAGTGATATACATGTTCACGTGCCTGAAGGCGCTGTTCCCAAGGATGGTCCTTCTGCTGGCATAACTATTTGTACTGCGATTGTCTCTGCGCTAACGCGAAAAAAGGTCAGACCAGATATTGCAATGACTGGCGAAATCACGCTTGTAGGCAAAGTTCTCGCTATTGGTGGACTGAAGGAAAAGCTTCTAGCCGCTCGTCGCAGTGGCATAAAAAAGGTGTTTATACCAAAAGAGAATGAAAAAGATATACCAGAACTTCCTGAAGTTATAAAAGAAAGTATTGAGATAGAGTGCGTATCCCACATAGATGAAATTTTGAGCAACGTATTTGTATAGTCTACAGAGGACGCGATGTGGTAAGACATTCGTAGGGATTGGCAGTATCTTAATAAAGAAGCATTCTGCTATAGAGCTGCAAGGCAATTGAGAGTTCTAGCATTTGTATAGATTTGCTATAACGCTTGGTTTTTCGGTGTAATCTGGTGAGGTAGTAGAGTATATAACTTTAGATACAAAGCAAGTCTCAAATTTGCTGATGACGTATTTGATCTCGGCATTCATGCCTGGCTCTTCTTTATACGAAAAATTCCCATCAGTACAGGCAATTTTTAGATTATTTTATCGATTAATTTCCTTAAAACTGAGGCTTTTCAGGCCTCAATTCAAATCTTTTTCCTATCTGCCGCCGTCCAAATTCGTGTTCTTCGTTCCATTTGATATACATATGCAATTCATCAATCTTTACTTTTGACATTTCTTTTAAAACCTTAAGACCAGCTTTCTGTATCCGGTTTATGACGGTCTGATACATATAAATTTTACTCATAATTCTCGCAATTCTTCGAAATCCACATCCTTCCAGATACAACGTCATTTCTTCGTCGGCGTACCTTACCCCACCTTCCGTTTCTGCTTCAATGTTTGCATCTATGCCGCTGTTTGCTCGTCATAATTCCCGGTTTCTATAATCCTTTACCCCACCACAAACCAAGCAAACTGCTAACACTTTTTATTCATCCAATCACACTTTATCTGCGGATTAACATATCATTTATTTCCCAACTTACCAATCCCCAAAAATCTCGCGATTTCTCTGACTTAGTTTGCCAAATTTCATATCAACCGTTCTATCGACGAATTAACTGCATTGCTAAAGTGAATCCCTCCTTAAAAATCTTTGCATGATGTATGGCGTTCATTTGACAGGTATTTCAGCTAATTCTAATGAATCTCTTTTTATTTTTCCTGCTTTTTCTGCTTTTCGTTCCCTTTCTTCCTTTTCCCATTGCAATTCATCTATAAGGCCTTTAATCATCGCCACTATATCTCCGAGTATCGGATCCTCCACTTTAAATTTAATATCTTGATATATATTTCGAGCAACATATGTGACTTCATTTTTTGTGCTGTTATCTAATATGCCGTATTTCGGGCCATTTTTATCTATATTATATTCAAATAATTTTTCCGTATTACTTCCTTTTATTACAGGTTTTACTGGTATCGTAGTTTTTATCTCCTCTAACTCCAATGAATAGTCACTATTATGCCAAAAACTGTCAATACAAAACATCAATTTAGATTCTTGAATATAATCGGGCTTAGCAGAAAAGGGTGACTTTATTTTCTGCTTAAATGATAAGTAACTATCATATTTATCGTCTCTGATCTCTTCTAGTTCTGGAGCTAAATGCAATGTTCTTGCTTGCTTCAGATCTTCAGCTCGGCGATCTTCAGGTTGTGGGATCGATTTGATATTTAAAGGTTCTAGAGTAAACTCTACACAAGTGTCCATCTTGGAGCAGTATTTTGCATATCTGTAATCGATCGTTACGCAGGAGAACTCTCTTGAATTGTAGAATCCGTTTAAGGTATATATAATCTTCGATAATTCATCTGCCATGTTGGTTATCATGTCGTCGCTTATCGAATTATTTCTATACAATTCCTCGTCTTTTCGGCCTAAGACTTGTTGCGTGTTTACCAACTCATTAAAACTTAGCTTCCTTTCATCGAGATAACATTGTCTCAGGTCATGCAAATTCTGAGTGTCTCTATTGCATTCAGTTATCAAGTGACTCCAGGTTCTCTTCTCTTTTTCAGCTCGTTCTTCTTCGCTCGATTCTTCTAATTTTTTCAAACTGGCTTCAGCAAATTCTTCTAATTTTTTCAGATGTCCCTCCGCTATCAAAATTATTTTTTCACCGTAATCTAACCATTCTTTGGCACGTGCCGAAAGTTCCCTCAGTGCTTTTATTCGCCACAAACGATTGTCCAAACAATCATACTGATACGCTACATTCATTACCTTCGTCAGCGTCAACTCCAATTGTAGCGCTTGATCATACCTCGTTATATCGTTTATCGCAGATTGAATGCTATCTTGTAATTCTGATATTTCATTGGCTAAGCCATTATTTTGATAAAGCTTCGTGTAGTAATCTGTTAGATCTTGTCGTATCTGCTCAAAGGTAACCTTTTTATATTTTTCAAAACCATTTGGTATCGCATACATAGTTTTATTTTGCTGACAGCCTTCATATCGCACACTTCTTTTCACATATTCAACCAAGTTATACAGTACAACCGCATTCCAGTTAGCTTTACTATATTTTTGTTTAGTAGGATCAACTTTAAATGTAATAACTCCCCCATCTTCTTTGCCTGAGAATTCATTCTGTCCTGCGACACAATCGCCAATAGCCTTGCCGATTACTTCTTTTATCGATTTATCATAGAATGCTTTCTTTATCCAAGAATGTTGTCCTGTAGCAGGCTCCTCTAAAATTGCATTATTAGCTTTAATTCTCCAATATATTTGATTCAGATTATTTCGCACCTCTAGCAAATTTTTACTTTCATCATACTGGCTAAATACATTTGAACTAAAAGCAAATATAGCTATAGCACTACCTAAGCATAGCCCCCCCGAACAAACATCTCTTTTTAAACATCTCTATACACCTCTTAAAAAAAACACGGGCATCAATGCCCTCCTATAAATATTCTAGCATATTTTTTTATGATTGCACGGGGCTTTTGAGTCACCTCTAAAGGACTATTTTTAGAGATCGCGCGAAAAAATCGGGCCATTACACTAAGTCAGTTCAAATGCAGGCGTTATCAGTAACGATATTGCAAATTTTGTTAGCAATATTGTGGTTGAAGACACCAATTTTTGTTGCAAGAGAGGAGTTATAGCTTCTCTTTTGCTTGTGTTAGGCGCTTCTGACGCACACTTAGAGTTTATATTCTAGCACACTTTCCCTCTTTCACCATGCTGACTCTTTTTCTCCATCCTTCTGGATGCAACTTTTTCCACTCTGCTTCACTAGGCACATCGACCAGCCCCTGCAATCGTTCCAACATCCATTTGCCATCCTTGTTGATTTCCCGTATATCTTCAACACATCGAACGTTCTTTTGATCCCAACTCTCCCAGAGCAGTGTGTTTTCGATGTTGCACATACGCGTTTCGTAGATAATATTTAATCCGTCAATATACAGCTTCTTATTGTAGTATGTGAAGGTTGGGAAGTATACCCTCACTCCTGTGTCGCCCACGGCTTCGTGGAAGCCTATACTCCACTTTAGCGGAAGCGAATCGTTACCAGAATAACAGCTTATCCCCCAAGGAGCTATAAAATTTAGGTTATTCTGCTTTTTATCATAATGCCGTTTGCATTTCGCAAATTCATACAAATGCTCATATAACCCCAGAGTACTCACATACTTTTGAATATGTTCAACAGCTTTATCCAGCCTTTTGATGTACTTTTTGCCACACTCTGCTTCGTAATGTTCCTTTAGCTTTTCTAATTTATTTTTCAATACGCCCTCTACATCAAATAGC
>Ga0256405_10006589_pt1 | contig 18416 bp, 10 predicted proteins | sample RumenRJG_02DNA_FD_189096 | JGI IMG/M metagenome (GOLD analysis project Ga0256405, IMG submission 189096) | Bovine rumen microbial communities from Lethbridge, Alberta, Canada - RJG_02 | ecosystem: Host-associated > Mammals > Digestive system > Stomach > Rumen | place: Canada: Alberta... | reverse complement strand
GGCGCTCCGGGTTGCGGCAGCCGCCGAACCAGACCGTCTCGGCCAGGATCTCTCCCAGATGCCTGTAGAAACCACGGCTTATCCGCTTGAGTTCCCTGTACTTCCGGTCCGGGAAGGAACGGGCGATGTTGACCGTGACGACATCGCGGCGATAGTGCATCACGTCGCGAAGGAACCACGCCATGAACCCGGAATAGGCATAATGGAAGCCCAGAGGCAGGGCCGACAGGCCCCGCATGACAGTTTTCATTATGCCCGCTGCAATCTTCATCTCATCGGATATCCAATCCACAAATATAACAAAAACCGGGAATAATCCTACAAGGGCCCGCCGGGATGTGTCCCGGCTGGCCCTCGCAGTATTCCCGGACAGCCCGGTTCCGCCGTCGATGCAGCGGGTGCGGGCATGAGGGGCGGGAGTATTCCTTTCAAGGCCTACCGCATCCCGGAAGAAGATTCACGGATTATCAGATGGACCCTCACTACCGAGGAGGCCAGTTCCTCTCCGGTGCGGACAGAATCCAGGAAAGACCTGGCCGCAGAACGGCCCAGGAGGTCCGGGTTCTGGGCGATGGATGTCAGTGACGGACGCATCAAGGAATCGAACTCCTCGTCCGCAGTGCCCACTACGCCGAACCTGTCCGGACAGGGAATCCCGCGGCTGGAAGCGGCTTCGACCGCACCGAGCGCCGAATAGTCCCCCGTACAGTACAAGGCGTCACACCCCTTGTCTATGGCCTTGAGGGCATTCCGGAATCCGACATCCCTGACGATCGAATCAAAGAAAACGATATCCTCGTCATACTTCCGCCCGGCATCCAGCAGCGCCTGCCTGTATCCGCGCAGACGTTCGCGGTAGGCCTCGGTATTCATGAAGCCGGCCAGGGTCCCGATCTTCCGGTAGCCACGTTCAATGAGATGCCTGGTAGCCTCGTATCCTCCACGGTAATTGTCGTTGATGATCTTGGCGCCGGGCAGGTCGTAGAATACACGGTCGAACTGGATCAGCTTTATGCTGTCAGGCACAATTGCGCGGATATGCGAAGAGTCGTGGTCCTCGATGGAATGGGACATGATGATGGCTTCCACCCGGCTTCTGACCAGGGTCCGCAACGCCTGTTTCTCCTCCTCGAAACGATCGTGGGACTGGCAGATTATCGTGCTGTAACCTTCCTTGTTCAATTCCATCTCGGCATGTCCGATAGCCTGGGCGAAGAACTGACGGCTGATACGCGGGACTATGATGCCTACGGTGTTGGAAACTCCCTTGCGCAAGGAGGATGCTATGCTGTTGAATTCATATCCGCAGCGTTTCGCCTCGGCGAGGACACGCTCGCGGGTTTCCGCCTTGACCGGCCCGTTGCCGGACAGGGCGCGGGAAACTGTCGATGCATTGAGACCGAGTATCCGGGCGATATCCCGGATCGTCGGCTTGGACAACGGTTCATCCATGGCTAGAGCATATTCTCAACAAATGTAGTCATTTTTGTATGATTCCGGCCCAATACCTTGCATCAAAATCGAACGGTATCTTCCCCGGACCGGACTCGCCGGCCGGCTTGTCCCCCGATCCGCCCGGTAGAATTGCCCGGCCGCCCTTCCCTACAGCAGTTCGTTCCAGTTACCGGAATAATAGGCCCGCGCGAGGCGGCGGAGCGATCCTTCGTCGCCTTGCCGCATGAACCGGGATTCCAGATCCTTATAGACATAGAACTGGAACCACCAGCCGTCATGGTACCTTTCTCTCAGGGACGAACCGCTCAGGAGCTTGGCGTACCACAGGGTCGGCACGCCGTATTTCCGGGCAACCTTCCCGGCCGCCCGAGCGCGTTTCCACATGTCGTCGGAGACCCGCCTGAAGAGCTTCGTGTAATCCTTGTACTTCATGCTGGAAACGTCCAGCACTTTGCAGCGGTCGTCCAGGCCCAGTTCTTTCAGGGAAACCTTGATTTCATATTCCCTGTCCCCGTCGAGGTCATAAAGGACCGTATCCATGAATCCGTTCCCGTCCGTATCCAGATACTCCACGGTGGCGAACACTTCCGGCGACCTCCCCTGGAAAGACCGGTTGTAGCCTTGGTAGTAGTTCGTGTTCTGGTCGATGCGCCAGACTCCCCGCTCGGCTCCATACAGGTGGATGCGGCCGTCAAAGGCACCGACATAGATATCGCCGCCGCCCGAGAAGTCTTCATCCCATTCTCCCCTGTCTCCGGAGACATCTGCCTGGGGGTGATTGTCCACGCCTCCTTTTCTAGTTCCGACCGGGAAGGCATCCCGGTTCTCATAGAGCTCAACCCGCTCCCAGCGACCGCAGTCGTCATCTTCGTCCCAGGTGAAGCGGGCGGACTCCCAATTGCCTGCAAAGGCTTTCCGGAAGGCTTGCTCCCGGTCCGGATAGATGAGCTCCGTCAGCAGGCGGAAGCGCGGATCAGGGAAGAAGACGTCGGCTTCAGGAAGGCCCCGCATATTCCGGAGCGGATGGACGCATTCGCTGTAATTGAATCCTTTCGTGGCTGAATAATGGAGCGTCATGTCAAAGTCGAAGTCATTCCCTGGGGCATTGTCATTGTCCATGTCGATGCCCATGGAGAACCAGCCCATCCAGCCCTGATACTGGGTCTTGGGCATCCCCAGCATCTCCGCCTCCGGATCGGCCAGGGCCGTGTCGCAGAAGCGGACCGCCATCTCCGAGAGCCCGTCCCCGTCGTAATCATAGAACAGGAACGGATTCTCCCAGTTGTAGCGGAGGTCTTTCATCTCCGTGGAAAGCCGGTGGGTTTTCAGGAAGGTGCTGTTGCCGCTGTAATCCGTGTAGAAATCGGAAATCCCGTTCTTTTCCCAACAAAGGACGTCCAGCGTGTTCCAGTCGATGTAATTGAAGACCCCGTCCCCGTCATCGTCGAAGACGAACATGTGGTTCTTGGTATGGCGCCCGCCAACCGGATAGTCCAGGATCAACTGCATGTCGGCAACGCCGTTCCCATTCAGGTCGGCGAACTTGACGACCAGGTCGTATTTCCCGTCCTTGTCCCGGTCTACCAGCAGGCAGTCGTTGACGGTATCTCCCTCCAGGTCTCCCTCCTTCATGTTGCCGTCGTCATCCAGCCAAAGGATGGGAATCCCGTCGTGGATGTAGCTCTTGACCGCATCCTGCCAGCCATCTTTGTCCAGGTCCATGAACTGGGGGTTCTCTCCCACCGGCGGCCGCAGCGGCTTGACCTGAAGCCGTTGATTCCAGTAAGACTGCGCGGAGGAAACCAGCCCGGACAGGACCAGCAATATGATCAATGAAGCCTTTCTCATGCTGACTGCTAAAACTGAGTTGTCTTGTCGAATACGACCCTTTCAGGTTCCGCCCATTCTTGGTCCGGATCCATATTGTAGGGAAGCCTGTAGACATTCCCTTTCGAATCGCCGAAATAGAAACGGGAGATTGAGAAGATATCCGTATTGCCGTCAGCCCAGAAGCACCAGAAGGGATCCTTGCAGTTTTCCGGCCGGCGTACATAGGAGTGGTTCATCGGAGAGTTGGCCGTGTACTGGAGGGCCTTCTTCCAGGTCTTTCCATGATTGCGGCTCACCCAGGACTCGACTTCACCGCCCTGGCCCCACTTCTCGGGGCCGGGTTCTGTCGGGGCGATGACCGTCCATGTCCTGCCGTCCACCCAGATGGAGCCCGAATCGTAGTTGTCCGTCGAATACGTGATGAAGCGGAAGTCCCACTTCTTGCCGGTCCAGTGGGCGGTAAACCATTCGCGCGGGCCATGCTTGGGGCCCGGCTGATGACCATAGCTGGTCACATAGAGGATGATCGGATTGCCGTCCTCGTCGAAATTCACATCCTTGATGTAGCAGTTCTGCCCATTATGCTCCACATCCAGGATCTTGCAGGGAGAATTCCTGTCGGTGATCGGAAGATCGACCGGAGTTCCGTCCACCAGCGTCCAGTGCTCGCCGAAATCCGTAGTCTGGATGAAGTAGATGTTTGTCCGCTTGTCGCAGTCGCCGTCAAGATGGCGGTTGAACGCACTCACCATCTTGTCGCCGTAACGACCTGTGATCTGGTAGTGGCCGGATTTCGTCTCGCCGAGCTCCTTGTCGATGATGTTTGCCAAAGGGTGATACTCGCTCCAGTGAAATCCGTCAGGGGAAGTCTGGTAGAAAAGGCGTCGGACACCGTCATAGCGCGTTTCGAACAGGAAATGGCCTTTCCCTTCCACATAATATGGCTGCGGATAAGCCATAATGGTGCCTTCGCCCATCTGCTCAAAGGCGGAGATGTCATGGGGCTTGAGGGACTTGAAGCGATAGCCGACACGCTTGTTCGCCCGTCCGGCGACATAGACCCAGAGGTAGCCCTCCGGATCGATCAGAAGGGCGGGATTGTCATGAGGATCGTGGACCTTGCCCTTGTCATAGACCACGGTCGGCTTCTGCACAAGGCCCGTCTTGTGATCATAGCAGCTGATCATGCAGAGCAGGTGCTTCTCGTCAGCAGCCGTGGTGCCGCCGAAGACGAAATAAGTCCTGTCGACCTCGGGGCTGTAGATGGCAAGAGGACGGTGCTTCATCGTATATGTTCCGAAAGCGCCGCTATACTTGGAACCATATTCGCTCCTCTGGCCAAGGTCGAACCATATAGGACGGAAACCGTCCACCTTCGTGTTGTTCAGGGCACCGAACTCCTGGGCATAAAGGCCTGCTCCGGCGATGAACATTATGAAAAGCAGGAAAAATCTTCTCATGTCATCCATAATTAAGGTCTATCTCACCTGTTCCCCTTTTTCGAGGTCATAGATCTTGGCCTCGAGGGTGAATGTGTGAGGTTTCTCGCGATGGTCGTAGCAACCGCGCTGCCACAGGAGGTAACGTCCGTTGTAGTCCACGAGCGGGCGGATGTTGCGGATGATGTTCTCTCCGACCTTCTCCTTGTGAAGGCACTTTTCGGTCTTCCATTTCCCTCCCTTGAACTTCCAGAGTTCGACGTAGTCCGTCCCGTTGTCAGGCAGGCCGTCGTTGCGGCATACGGCGATCCTGTCCTTGTCCAGGAAAGTCATGCCGCCCAGATATACGGAACTGTTCCAGAAAGGCAGACCTCCGGCGGAGATGTCCTGGATGGAGCCATTCTTATAGATAAGGTAGCGGGAGTCTGTCTTCACATCTTTCGTGAAAGAAGCCACGGCAACAGCACATTCGTCCATAGGACAGGCTGCTACGTCGAAAAGGCGCAGGACCTTCCCCTCCTCATGCGGGATGATGATGTCCAGGTCGGTATAGTAGAAACACTCCCCGAGCCGTGTTACGACTGTTTTCCCATCTTTGTTGTAGATGTTCCCGTCATTGAAATTGATGAAACCCATCCGGATGTTGCTGTCGGTACTCTGAGTAGGGTGCCCATAGGCGATGACTCGGATGACTCCATCCACATCGGTGACCTTCTGCATCTTGATGTAGTACCTCTTGTTCGTCGCAGAGATGAACTCCGCGGGCTCAGACCAGTGGACGAAATCCTCGGAACAGGTCCAGGCCCACTTGAAAGTGTCCTGATGGGTTCTCGTGAATATGTAGTGCTTCCCGTTCATGAAGAAATACTGGACATAGGTCGTGGTGCCCACGAAGTCGATCGCCACCGCGTCGTCGAATTCGTCGATACTCTCGAATGTCTTCGAGATCCTGACGAAAACCTGGTTGCCCTTGTCATGTCCGTTCGTATAGATGACGCCCACCCTCCGGTCCGGAAGCAGGACCACGACGCTGTTGTTGTGGTCGTCCCTCCAGGGACCCTTCTTGAGGTGCATCTTCTTGAAGCTCCTGCTGGTCACATCGTATTCGGCGACTCCGGTATATCCCCTGGATGAAGTGTAGCCCCACCAGAGCTTCGACTTGTAGTCGTCGCACGACCAGACCTGCGGGCCGAACCACCATGTCCATGCCATGTCATCGATCCCGCTGACCTGCTGGGAATAGTTGTAATCGATGTCGGGGACGGGGGGCAGGCGCCCGATCTGGGAACGACAGACAAACGGAAAGAGAATGGAAACGGCGACCGCCAGAAAAAAAGCTTTGCTATTCATAATCAAATCAAGGGTTGAAGGTATCAAATCAAGGATTTAAAGGTCAGCATGGTTGACCAGGGCGTTGGCGACCCACATCATGGCGCACTGGCCATGGTTGTTGCCTGTAACACGAGGCCTGTCGAGATAGAACTGCCTGTCGTCGCGGCCGCCTGTACCGACGCATACCTCCTTCAGGCCATAGTCCTCAAGTTGCCCGCACAGGGCGATCCATGCCTTGCGTGCAGCTTCAGCATATTCCTTGCCAAGGAGTCCGCTTGCATATCCCTCGATGAACGCATAGGTGAACATCGCGGAACAAGAAGTCTCGGACCACGAATCGGGACCGTCTATGAGCTGACCCCAGAGGCCGTCTTCCCTCTGGAATTCCAAGAGGGAAGACATCATTTTCCTGTATGAGGCCTCTATCGTCCCAAAGTTCTCGTTGTCCTTGGGCAGGACTTTCAGCGTCATGGCCATCCCGGCGGCGACCCAGCCGTTTCCGCGGCCCCAGTAGAAGGGAGCCTTCGTCGTATGCTGGAACAGTCCGTTCTGCTGCTGGAGGGTGGTCAGGTAAAGGGCAAGCTCCTTCGCGGTGCGCTCCAGGTACTTGCTGTCCCCGGTCGCACGGTAGGCCTGAAGCTGGAGGAAGGTGATCATGTACATGTCGTCGATCCAGAGCCGGGTCTGGGGAGAATATCCTTCATTCCAATATTTCACCTGATCCTCATAGGGAACACGCGTATTCTTGTTGATGGCGGTGTCGGCCGAAGGCTCCCTCCACTGGTTGTCGGCATATTCCAGGCCCAGTTCCAAAGCCCGCCTGTCCCCGTTAAGGCAATATATCTCAAGCGGGACGGATCCGAATACGGAATAGTCGACATGCCACTTGTGCGGGAGGTAGGAAGCCTTCTGGTCCGGATCATAGAAAGGCTCCATCATGTCGGTCAGCGCCTTCTCCATGCCGGCATCCCCTATGCTCCTGGCGAATTCCAGGCAGTTCGCCCACTCGCTGGTGGTCGCATAATGTACATAAGTTACACCCGACTTTTTCGTGGTCTCGGGCTTGTCTTCACTGATGAAACGGTACGTGATGCCCTTGCCCACCTCGAGAGGGTCGCACCCCTCGGGCCAGGTGCCGAAATACTTCTGTGAAGTGCAGCCGCTCCCTCCCAGAACAAGGAGGGAGACGGCAATTGCAATAATATTCCTGTCCATGTGGATGCTACTCTAGGTTATTTGTCATAATGGGTCGGATCTTCATCCTGCCACTCGTTGACACCGTCACGGATCCTGTTGCGGAAAGTCAGGGTGTCGGTCACCACGGTGGTGGAACCGTCGTCCGAAGTGTATCTGTAGTTCAGGAATATCTTCCTGTCCTGCAGCAGGCGTGCGTTGTTCCATCCGGAGCCGGTGTCCGTGATCCGGCCGTCCTCCGAAGATACTGAAATCGATCCGTCCTTGGCGGTGATAAGCATCTTTTTCGACCTGTCGTTGTGGAAACAGTTGACATCCAGCGAATACGGGGAGAGCGTCGTAAGGGTGTACACCTCTGAAGTATTGGCGTCAGCAGGTATCCTGGTCGGATAGGCCGTTTCGGTCGTACTCCCGTCAGGAGAAGTCACCGTACACTTCCCACCATGATACCAGTAGCCGAAGAACATGTTCTCCAACTTCAGGGCGATGACTCCGAAGGACTTCGAAAGGAGGACCGTATCCGCATCTGCCGAGACGATCTTCCAGCCGATGGCGTAATAAGGCCTGGGACCGGCATTTTCGTCAGAAAGGAAGGCCGCCTGGTCTGCCGTGAGGGTGACCGTCGCGGTGTGGTTTCCGGACTTTACCGTCATCTTCCCGCTGTCGCTCAACTTGTAATATGAAGCAGGGAGCGGTGTCAGGGCCTGCAATCCGGCCGCCCCCACTTCTTCCGTGACATAACTCTGGCTGAGGGTACCGACAGGAGCCGTGCCCATCATGCCATCCAGGGCGGTGAAAGGCGCGTCGCCCCCGAATGAAGACAGGTCTCCGTTCACGAGCTGGTCGCTGACCTCGAAGCGGATGGCCCTGTCCTGCTTGTTGGAGATAACACCTCCCAGGACGGCCCCGAAATCGAATTTCATGCCTTCTCCGACCACCAGGGTACGGAGATCATATTGATATGCCACATAGATGGCTGACTGGTCATAATCCACCACATAGGGATCATAGCAACCCGATACGGCCAGCACCGGGGCAGCCAAGGCAAGGATTCTAAATAACTTTTTCATTCTCATCATTGTTTAGGGTTCTTATTTTCCGGACCAGGATGACCAGCCCTCGTTCTGTACCAGTCCCGACGCCCGCTGCATGTCAGTGAACGGAATCGGGAGGAAACGTGACTTGAGAGCGAGGGTATACACGACGGATTTATCGTAGGAGACCTTTCCGTCCCCGGTTGCCGTGATATCAGCCTTATAGACCGGAACGTTCCGCTCCGCCAGCGGGATTCCCCAGCGGACCATGTCATAGAAACGCTTGCCCTCGAAACAGAACTCTATGCGGCGTTCATTGCGCACCAAGGCCTCGAACCTGTCCTTGCTGGAAGCACATTCCTCAAGGTACGGGTCTCCGGAAGTCCCAAGGCCAGGGGCTCCGTCGAACGTTTTCCTGTTACGGATATATGAGAGCGCCTCCTTTGCAGACATGCCGAGATGGCTGTCAGTAGGACCCCATGCACGGTTCGCAGCTTCGGCGAACGCAAGCACCATGTCGCGCCATCCGATGTAGACGACACTCCTGGGCATCGTCTGTACCGCCTGGTCGCTGCCGTTCCAACCCATGTAAAGGTGCTTCTTCAGGTAATATCCCGTCAGGCCGTTCAGCAATTGTCCCGAAATGTCCTTGCCGCACATGTCGAAAGTGTACATGACATCCGAGGCATTCCCGTTCCGGCAGGCGGAAGAGCCATGGTAGAAGATGGTCGAATAGAAACGAGGATCACGGCCCGCGTAGGGATTCTGCGGATCGTAGCCGCTCCTGGAGTCGTCAATCGGGTAGCCGTTCGCCATCGGGAAGGCATCCACCAGGTTCTGGGAGGGTGTGTAGACCGCACTCCCCAGGAATCCGTTCGGATACTGGTAAGCTTCCATGGTAGCCGTTTTGCCTGAATTGAAGGAAATCCACAAGGCATCCTTGTTGTTCGGATCCAGGAAATCATAGGAATTCAGAGGATTGAATCCATGGGCGCCATCATCGTTAAGCTTGAAATTGATGGCCTCCATGGCGAATTTGGCGGCATTTTCCCATCGCGTCACGTCGCCTCCAGGATTATAGGCATCCGACGCCCAGAGAAGATAGACCAGGGCCTTGAGGGCCTTTACGGACTGCTGGTCGAATCTCTGCCAGCGGCAGGCGCCCTGTACCTGGGTGTTGACCGCGTACCAATTGCGGTTCGCAACAGGAAGATATGCCAAGGCCGCATCGCAGTCAGAGAGGATCTGCCTGACACAGTCGTCGAAGGATGCACGTTCCCAGCTGTCTGCAGGGACTTCGCTCTGCTCGAAATACTTGTTCACGATAGGTACTCCGAGCAGCCTGCCGTCCTCGCCTGCCCCACCGAACTTCATGAGAAGGTCGTAGCCGAACCAGGCGCGCAGCGCATAGGCATCACCCTGGTAATTGTTCCGCAGCAGGCTGTCGGCCTGAGGGGAAATCATGTACTTGGCGTTGAGCCCCACGTCATCCTTGAGGAAGCGGTTACAGTAGTAAATGCCCTGGTAATCCCGCACCCAGTAGGAATAGAAAGGATCTTCGGAAGGACTGATGCTGCCTAGGGCGAACCTGCGGAGGGTTGTCGTGGGTGAAGTAAGGACTCCATCCTCTGTCGCACAGTCGAGGAAGATGTACTCGGTTGTATTGTAAGTAGTGGTCGTAGCAAGGCCATAGGCCCTGTCCACGAATCCTTTCAAATAGGAAGGAAACTCGGAAACGTTCTCATCCGTAACGTGGCCGCTCGGCAGCGGATCAAGGACACCCTCGCAGCCGATGAGGGACAGGGAGAGCAGCACTGCCAGCCATCTGTTCATACTATTCAAATTATTCTTTTTCATGATGAAAGTCCCCTAGAAGTTAAACTTGATACCGCCCGTGAAGGACCTGAACAAAGGATAATCCGAAACACCCGCCGACGGGCTCTCGGGATCCACATAAGGAACCTTGCTGAAAGTCAGGAGGTTGGCTCCCCGGACAAAAAGCCGGATACCATTCAGGGTGAGATCCTTCCCGATCTTCGTGCGGAAGTTGTAACCGAGTTCGACGTTCTGGATCTTGAAGAAGCCGCCGTCGACCCTCCAGTAGTTGCTCAGCTGGAAATTGTTCACCGAACTGACGTAGGAAAGACGCGGGTAGAGGGGATCATAGACGAACTTGGAATAGTTGCCGTCTCCGGCTCCCATGAAGAAGTAGCCGTTGGTGAGGTACATGTCGTACATCGCCTTACCGGTTCCGACGACCGTCAGGTCCAGACCCTTCCATGCAAGATACAGGTTGATGGCGTACTGGAGTTTCGGGCGGGTGTTCCCGATGACTTTCCTGTCGTTGGAGTCGACGATCCCGTCACCGGTGACGTCCGCATACTTGAGGTCGCCCTTGTAGCATTGCTGATCAAAGGTCTGGTTGGTAGCATCAGCCTCTTCCTGGGTTGCGAACCGGCCTATGTAGTCGTACGCGATGACATCACCGATACGCTTCCCCGTGACCTTCAGGTTGTCGAAGGGAGTCGATTCGCTATACTTGTTGTAGCGGCCCTCGTCATGGAGGAGGAAACCTCCTAACCGGTAGTGGAAATTGCCGATCCGGTCTTCCAGGGTGAGCGATAGTTCATCTCCCCAGTAGGCGTACTGGTTGTAGTTATCTATCATCGAGACTGCCCCGTAGAAGAGAGGAAGCACGCTGGACATATCCACGATGATTCCGTCCTGGAGGGTGTTGTAGTGGGTATAGGACAGTGTCCAACGCTTACCGAGGGTTGCATCGAACCCGAAGCTGACCTCCTTGTTCTTCTCCCATCCCAGACCGTCGTTGGCGATACGGGCTACATTGGAACTCGTTGTGGAGAACGACTCTGAGCCAAACCACTGGTTGGTCGTGTACGGTCCATAGGTCATGCCGGATGCGTAATTGTAGTAGCTCTCCCAGTAGAACTGGGTTCCATAGGGCTCATAGCCGAGGATACCCGCCTGGGCACGGACTTTCAGGAAATCGAGCCAATTTAGATTCTTCATGAACCCTTCCTCTGAGACGACCCATCCGAGACCGACTGCTGGGAACAGTTCGTAGCGGTGGCCACGTTTCCTGGCGGATGTACCTGCATAGTTCGCCACAAGTTCGAGGAGGTATCTGTTCCTATACTGCATATCTCCGGCGAAAATGTAGTTCTGCTGCTTGTTGTACGCTCCGTCGGAAGAAACACCGAGCTTGGAACGGTAATAGGTGAGGGAGGTGTTCAGGTTGAAGTCCTCTTTGGAGTAGCCGTAAAGGAGCTTCTCATGGAACTGGATTCCCTGAAGGTAGGAAGGTGTCGTGAAGGAGGACTCAGAAGACTGGGAAGCGCCCTGGTGCGAAGTAGCCGTGCGGCTGCTGTCCACCGGGTTGTACAGCCAGGCCACATAGTCCTGGCCCTGGCCGCCGCGTACCGTGTAACTGAGGTTGTAGGAAATCTGAGTCTCGGATCTGAGACCCTTGATGAATTTCCCGAAGTCATAGTTGACGGAGGCCTTCGTCATTCCGACCCTGGTCCGCTCCGTGTAGTGGCCGGTTTCTGCAGCACCGGCGTATGGATGGTTCGGATAGGCCGTGGATACTGCATAATTCCGTTTCCCCGTCTCCTCGTCATCGTCCAGGTAGAGAGGGAACTCGACAGGCGGGGTATAGCAGATACGGTTCCAGATATTGTTAAAAGACTGTCCGGAGCCCCATTCCCCGTAGGCGGAGAGCAGGGAGTGACGGAGGGAGAGGATACCTATGAAACCGAAGTTGACGCTCAGGTCGGACGTCACGTTCAGGTCGATGTTCATCTTGGCGTTGAACCTGTTGTAGTTCGTAGGGGCACCGACCTTGTAGATATCGCCCACGTTGACGTACCCGAGGTTGCCGCTGTAAAGGACTCGGTCGCCTCCTCCGCGGATGGTCACGTATCCCTTGTGGTAATCCCTGGTATTCTTCAGGACGAGGTCCTTGTAGTCCACGTTGGGATAGGTCCAGTCCAAGGGATTCCGGAGGGCATATTTGGCGAATGATTCCTCCGGGAAGCGCTCCGGGTAGCCCGCCGCGGCCCTGGCCTGGTTGTTCAGCCGGACATATTCCTCCCCGCTGACCCATTCCGGCATGATGCCGACCACGTCGACACCCCTTTCATAGCCCGCATAGACCTTGCGGGTGTTGTTGAGGCCACGAAGGGTCTTTATGTAGATCGTTCCACGGGAGACCTCCGGTCCAAGTCGGGCCTTGTCCAAGATGTCGGAAACGACCGTTATGGATTCTATCTCCTCCGGATTCAGAGGAAGCGACTCGATGTCGCGGATGACGACATCGTCCACCACGATCCTCGACAGGCCGAATCCACGGACCTGGAGGCTCGCGTAAGACTGGCCGTACATGACGCCCGGAGCACCGGAATTCTCCGTCACGAACAGTCCGGGAATCACGCCTGTCAGGGAATTCTTGAGATTCGCGCCAGGGTATTTGCTGATGGTCTCGCCTGACCAAGAACGGGCGGATCCCGTAGTAGTGAACTTGTTTCCAGCCTGGTTGATAGGCAGATAGACCTTCTCCTCAAGTAAGGAATCAGCCACTTCCTGTGCCTTCAGGGATGGGGAAACCGCCGGAAGCCAAACAAGCAGCCCGGCCAAAACCATGATATGATATTTCATATTCTTTCTCATAATGCCTGTCTACCACATTTCATTGTTGACAAAATTCTTGAGCTTGGTCGCTTCGTCATTGGGAAGGCAGAAATAGTACATGGCATCTTTCCATGACGCCTGGAACTTTATCGGGAGCCGTGTATACTTCTTCCCATTGGGATAAGTCTCACTCTTCGGCACCGACTCGATGTACATGCCCATCAGAGGAGCTTTCATGCGCTCGGGAGCAATGCACCAGCGGCGTTCGTCGATGTAGTAATGATGTCCTTCGAACATGAACTCGACGTTGCGCTCGTTCTGGATGCGTGGCCTGAGGGTCTCCTTGCTGGTTGTGAAGCGATCCTGGACGGGAGGCATCTGGGCCCGGGTGCGGATCTTGTTGACCGCATCCAGGGCCGTCAGTGAACAGTTGCCTGCCTTGCCGGTCGGGCCGTAGGCCTCGTTGGTCGCTTCGGCATAGTTGAGATAAACTTCCGCAAGACGGATAAGAGGATCGGTGACCTGGTAGCTGGCGCTGACATAGTTGCCGTCCCAACGGCCACCGTAATAATAGCCGGTACTAGTCACCGCCGTGGACTCCGAGTTCCATGTAGAACCGAACGAACGGTTCTTGCCGTTGAGTTTGGTCGTCGGCCAAGATGAGCCATTGAAGTAGATGTTCACCGGACTGCCTGAAGTTCCTTTCCAATGCGTCGCCCCGTCATAGATTATAATCTTGCTCATGCGGGGGTCGCGGTTCTGGTAGGGATTCTGCTCGTAGTAATGGTGCAGCTGCCCGTCGGGCCCGGATACGCCTTCACCGGTGCTGGCATAGGCGGCATCCCGTTCGGCCTGGGTATAGAGCGGATCGCCCCAGATGGTCTCGTACATGTCCACGCACCCCTGGGTGGGCATAACACCACCACCATTCTTGTAGTTGGTGACCGCATAGGGAAGGAAATTACGGACTTCCGCACCGCTCGACTTTATCGCGCCGAAGTTCCACGCCCATAGCTGTTCGTTGCTGTAAGCGGCACCCCAGGTGTTGTTATCCCATTTATCCCAGGGAAGCAGTTCATACTGGTACTGCTCGGCAAGGGCGAGGGCCTCGGCGTTCGCCTCGGCGGCATCTTGCCAGAGCTTGACATCCCCTGACTTGTTACTCAGCGGACTGGCGGCGAACAAGAGGCAGCGTCCGCGAAGGGCCATCGCTGCTACGCCGTTGGGCCGGTTCTGCTGGGAATTGTTGAGGTGGCCGGGCTGACCGGGACCCGGATCCCTGCGGACGCGTCCGGCAGCCTTGAAGTGCTCATAGGCCGTCTTGAAATCCTCGGCAGCCTTCTGGTAGGTCTCCACGGGCGTATCCCTTGGCAGGTCGAAATCCTCATCGGCCTGCAGGGCATGGTCGACGTAGGGCATTCCGCCGAAATAATTGCACAGGGTCATATGGGACCAGCCACGGATGAAATAAGCCTGGCCGAGCAGGTCTTCTATGTCCTCCTTAGTGCCGTCCTGGATCATGTCGATCTTTTCGATACACATGTTCGCCACGCGGATGCAGCGGAACATAGCCTGGAAAATAGGCATACGGTCATCGACGAAATGGTTGTTCTCGCCCATGACGCCGAGCTTGGTCGTCTGGCTGCGCAGGTTCTGTCGGCCCGCATCGGCGAGATCGGTCATAGTGATGAAAGTATAGCGGTAGTCATTGGCATCCAACCTGAGCGGGAAAGAACCGTACAGCAGATTCTGATATGCTTTGGCGGATGCGGAAGCATATTTTCCCTCACCGTCATAAGCGGCATCCAGGAAGCTCTTGAACTCCCTGTATTTGGAAAACACGTCCTCTTCGGAAAGTCCTAGGTCGGGGGAAATGTCCAGATAGGAGCAGGACGTGAATCCTGCCGCAAAGATTGTTACTATAATATATAATATCTTTCTCATGGCTGAAACAGGTTAAAAACCGACTTTTAGTCCAAACTGGAAAGTTCGCATAAGCGGGTAGGTGCCGCCCTTGAACTCGGTCAGTTCGGGATTACCGCTGACCAGGTCCGTGATGTAGAACAGATTGTTTCCGTTCAGGTACAGGGTCAGGGAATCGATGCCTGTCCTGGACTTGATCATCCTCCTGTCAAAGGTGTAGCCGAGATACAGGTCCCTGAAGTTCAAGTAGTCTGCCCTGCGCCATGTTCGTCCGACAAGACCCATCACGGCATCCTGGCCGGCATTCATTCCTGCCCAGGCATACATAGGATGACCGGCGGAACCGCTGAATATCAGGGTAGAATGGTTGACATTCTGATGGTCAGGCCTCCAATAGTCCGCCATCGTCTCGCTCAAGCGGGTGTCACCCTTGACGAAATCCATCTCCCAGCCCCTGTTGTAGTTGACATATTTCCCATAATTTCCATAGATGAGGGCGCTGAATTCCCAGCCCTTCCAGGTGAATCCGAAGCCCAGGGAACCGAGGGTAGAAGGCCACTGGCTGCCCTCGACCGAATGGAGGTCGTTGACGTTGATGATACCGTCAGGACGGTAATCCAGATACTTGTAACCGCCCACCGGTACAGAACTCCATTCGGTGGAGTAGGTGGGATAGTTGTGGATGTCATCCACGGATGTATAGTAGCCACCGTCAACAACGGAAACGCCGTTCTGCTGTCCCAGATAAGGCTTGCCCTCCTGCTTCTGGTAGTCGGGCATGTAAGGTGGATCCTCATGCCTGACAATCCTGTTCTCGTTGAAGGAGACCATCGCCTTGACATAATACCCGACGGTACCGGCAATCTTGTCTTCCCATTTGAGTTCGAATTCAAAGCCATGCTTCTTCACCTCACCCTTGTTGACCTGCTTGTAGTCCACTCCGACGAGATAAGGGACGACAGGGTCCACGAGTATGTGGGTACGGTGCTCGTCGAAAAGGTCAAGTTCGGAGGTGAGCCGGTTCCTCAGCCAGCCCATCTCGATACCGATGTCTCGTTTGTGTGCCATTTCCCACTGGGCCACCTCGTTTGCCGCCGCATCCTGGTAGATACGGTCCGATTTCGAATATGAGCTGTAGTACAACCATCTGGAAGCGGCCTGGTCGCTACCGACATAACCGTCCGAATACCGAAGTTTCAGCTTCGACCACCAGGGAATTGCCCGCTTCCACCAATTCTCGTTTGAGACGACATAGCCCACGGCCACGGAGGGGAAGAGACCGAAGCGGTTCGCCGGGGCGAACTGCTCGGAGCCGGTGTAGCCGACATTGGCCTCGAAAAGGTACTTGTGGGCGAAGTCGTAGGTAACACGGCCCACCAGACCCATGCTGCGGTACGGGAATTCGAAGGTGGACCGGTTCTCACGCTGGTTGACCAAGGCCAGGGCAGTCACATGATGATTGTTCCAGGAACGGTCGTAATTGATGGAGCCTTCCCAATACAGGCTATAGGAGTGGTTGTTTACATTGCCCTGCGTTACCGAGACGGGTGGGACTTCGACGACAGTCACCGAACTTGTGTTTGCAATCCAGGGGTTGACCTCACCCGCATCGTATAGATCCCAGTCGAGATAGTATCTCGTAAGTGTCCGGCTGGTCGATTCCGAAACACGGGACATTGTCGTACTGAAAGAGAACTTGCCTTCGAGGGAAAGTCCCCTGATGAACTGGTCCAGACGCTGCTTCAGCAGCAGGTCCGTAAACAGGACGGTCGTCGTCACCTCGTCATAGGAAGGATAGTTGGCCGTGTTGTGAGGGTTTCCGAAATAGCCCCCCAAAGGTGCCATCGAAGCAGTCACAAGCCTGTTCTCCGTCACATTGGGATAGTCCCAGTCGGGAATCTTCTCCATCAGCCAGGCAGGGTAATAAGCGGGGAAGGCGACGGTTGATCCACTGTACATGGCACCGATCGGAGTATTCCCGGGATCGGTACGTATTCCGAGGCTGCCACCCACGCGGTAAGTAAGGGTCGTCGACTTGGTAAGGTCGAAATCCAGGTTAGCGCGATAGTTGAGCCGCTTGTAATTGTACTTTTCCTTACCCTTATACAGTTTGAAAGCATCATCCTGCTTGAAGATCGATCCGTCATGATGGTAGCCCAAGGATACGAAATAGCGGACACGGTCAGTACCGCCTGACACATTCATGTTTGCGTTCGTGGAATGGGACACGTCCTTAAGCATTATGTCGAACCAGTTGTTGTCCGGATAGCGGAGCTTGTTAATCTCGGACGAAGGGTTCTTGTACTCCTGCAGGTCATGGTCAGACAAAAGCAGGCCCCAGTTCTGGGCATTTTTCATGGCCACATTGTAGGCGGAAACGGTAGTGTAAGCATCCTGGTGTTCCGGAAGCAGCGTAGGCATGCGGAGGGAATGCGAGACCGTAGCGTAAAGCTTGGGCTTGCCTTTCTGCCCTCCCCTTGTCGTCACGAGGATGACGCCGTTCGCACCCTTGGCACCGAAGACCGCAGTAGCAGAGGCGTCTTTCAGGACGGAGATGCTCTCGATTTCGTTGGGGTCAAGGGAATTGAACGAACGCTCCACACCGTCCACCATTACCAGGGGGTTATTACCGTTCCAACTGGAAACACCACGCACAAGGATCGTGGCATCCTCATTACCGGGCTGTCCGGAATGCTGGATGGTCGTCACACCGGAGAGTTTACCGGCAATGGCCTGGGTGATGTTGGCCTGTCCGGAACTGAGGATGGTCTCGTTGTTGATCTGGGAGATGGCACCGACGACCGACTCCTTCCGCTGGACGCCGTAACCGACGACGACCGCCTCTTCCAGAATGGTCCTGGAAAGATTCATCGTGATCCTGAGATTGCTTCCGGCAGTGAAACGGACATCCTCGAAACCCGTACAGGAGGCCAGCAGGACCGCCCCTTTCGGAACTCTGAGCGAGAACCGGCCTTCACTGTCCGTGAAAGTACCCACAGTCGTATCCTCGGGAAGATAGACGGTGGCTCCTGCGACTGGAACACCTTCCGAATCCTTTATGACACCTGTCGCCTCGATGGTGGCCGTCTGCGCGGACGCCGTCATTGCCAACAGGAACGCCACAAACAAAGAAAGGCTCTTCGTAAGGACTGATAGCTTGATACTCATAAACTGAACTATTATAATTAATATGTATTAATCCCTTTATGCAATCGTTTGCATAACTATTGAAATGCGTACCAGTTTCAAAGATAGATACATAAAACGATTTTTGCAAACGTTTTCTGCAAACGATTGCAAAAAAAATTAAAATAACCTCGGAAAAGAGATCCGGCCCCCTTGTGAGCCAGCCTGGAAGACAGAGCTAAAGAAGTATTTGAATACCGGTACGCCGGGTGGCGTATTCACCCATTGCCTAGGCCCACCACGCCGGGTGGCGGCACTCTACCTGGACGTGGGGCCGGCCTTGCGGGGAGGCATCCTGTCCCTCAGCCCTTCCGCCACGTCAAGGAGCCTCGAAAGGATCCCGTCCCTCTCCCCGTCGGGTGCCTCGAGGCTC